>Ga0181520_10006518_pt1 | contig 17791 bp, 11 predicted proteins | sample PEATcosm2014_Bin_29_FD_132451 | JGI IMG/M metagenome (GOLD analysis project Ga0181520, IMG submission 132451) | Peatland microbial communities from MTU Mesocosm Facility, Houghton, MI, USA - PEATcosm2014_Bin02_30_metaG | ecosystem: Environmental > Terrestrial > Soil > Wetlands > Peat | place... | reverse complement strand
GTCTGTCTATGCCGGTATCGGTGGCTGTTTTATTGACGGGTACTGGATGTATAACAATGCTGCATTGAACCTCGGTATTGCCGCGAACACTTCGGGCAACCCGAGGATCGACCGGATTATTGTATCCATCGATGAAGTCAATGCCCGGGTCGTCAGTATCCAGGTTTTACAGGGATCTCCGGCTGCATCTCCGCTCCCGCCATCTCTTACGCAGAATTCCGGCGCGACGTACCAGTTGTCCCTTGCTCAGATCTATGTGGCAAACGGCGCTAACCAGATCCTTGCAGGAAACATAACGGACGAACGCTGGACCCAGTATTGCGGGGTGATGGCAGCTTCGATGGGGAAGTTCTCCATCCAGCCCGACGGTTCCCTGAATGGCGGTGGCATGAATATTCACAACATCGCTGATCCGGTAAGCGCCCAGGATGCGGTGACGATGCATTATATCACCGGCCTTATGGCCTCCAGTACATTCCGCGTGAAAGTGTCCGTACTATCATCAGGTTCCGTTTTTACGACTCAACCAACGACGCAATTCGTGGATATTCTCCTTGTTGGAGGATGCGGCGGTGGAGGTGGTGGTGGAGGTGCGATCACTACTTCCTGGGCAGGTGGAGCAGGTGGGGGCGGAGGAGCAGGCGGAACGAGTTATGCATGGGGGATCTCCGTCTCGGGAAATGCCACATATACGATTGCTGTTGGAGCCGCCGGTACCGCTGGTTCCGGGGGAGCTTACGGCGGATCCGGTTATGGCAGCGGTGGTGGTGGCGGCTCCGGTGGATCTGGCGGCAATACCTCAATCACCGTAGGTGGTACGACGTATATTGCGTACGGTGGTGGCGGTGGAAACGGGGGAACTGGCGGGCATTTCTATACCACCGGTGGTGGAAATGGTATTGCCGGCGGTGCCGGTTCCGGTGGCAGTATCGCCAATGGATTTGGCATGCTCGGTAATTCCGGAAGTGGCACATCGCCCGGTGCTGGTCAGTTCAGTGTATCCCAAGTGGGAGGAACAGGCGGAAATGGTGGTGGGGGCGGATCGGCTGGCGGTGCCGGGACGGCGGGGACTGCTGGAATGATGATTATCTGGGAATGGTCGTAAACTTTTTTAAAAAAATAACACTCGGTTAACTATTAAATATCAAAAAAAAGACTTTCAAGCCTGATTTCACGGAGTTTCAATTAGTAACTAAGGCCGATAGTAAAATTAGATTGCGAAATTTTATTAGCGAGTCCATATTTTTCCATTACTGATTTTGTGCAATCATAAAATGATTGTTTAGCATAAGGAAATACGTATACGTGATCAATTAAACGGTCAATATTCAAGCGTACTCGAATGCCTTCCATCGGATTTGAGATGGAAAGATTTATAGTCGGAATGATAGTCCCTGTGGGTTCGGGAATCTCAAGTATTATAGCTCGAAATTCGTTTTCATATTCGAAGCTCTTTCGTTTATATCCAAAAGGAATTTTAATATTATTTATGGGAATGATACTCGTTTCAGTAATATATTCAACTTCCGCATAATCAATATGAAATGTTGTGTCTGTGATTGAATTTTTTAGATTTTCAATTGTCGATTGAATTGCGATTCCTTTTTTTGCATAAATTTTCCACATTGCCATTGATTCGCTCTGATTCATGTGCCAGCAATTAATGAAATTGTGGTATGGCGCGTACTTGATAGATTGTTTACGATTTTCGATTCCAACTTGTTTTGCAGCTTCATTCGCCCACGGAATTACCCTACTCCATTCCTCTAATGACGCATCCGTTATTCTTCCTTCAAGAGGATCATCGCCGACTTTATCAACTCTTGAGAAATAGAGAGTTCCTGTACTAAGTAAATCCACAAAACGCTCAAATTCAAGATATCTCCAAATTTTTTGCGAATCTGGTTTTTCTCGTTTAAATAGAGGGGGCATGTGTGGTTGCATTTCGAAATCAGTCCCTAGCATCAGATAATTTCTCTCTGCCCGAACAAGATAATAATTTTGAATTCGGTGGCTTGACACTATTAACGAAGTGGAGTATTTGTAATCAAAAACAGATGCATCAGAACCATAATTACAAAATAATTTATATTAATATCACCTTTTTCAGAACATGTATCAAATATCCCCACGCGATTTTTCTAAATTGAATTCTGATATTAACAACGAGATTGAGAAAATTTTATTAAAATTTGTTGCCGACGGTAAAATCAATGTAGTGTCCGATGGAAAACCATTAAAATCCTCCACTGACGGCGAGAAACGAAAAAGAGGCAGGCCGCGCAAGGTAAAAATCGAACAAATAGAGAAGAGACCGCGGGGTAGACCACGTAAAATCAAAACTGCTGAAATAATACCTGCCGATGGTCCCAAACGCAAACGCGGAAGACCAAGGAAAAATTTTGACGCCAGAATCTGAAAAGTCAGACTGATTATCGTCTGGGAATGAGCGGGAACCAGTATTTTATTGAGCCATACACCTCGCACATATCGAAACTTCAAAAGAAGGTAAGCAGGCTTGGAGCGCGATTCCGTGGCAGTATTGAGCGGGATGTAGAATGATGATGATGGATTAGGGTAAGTTCTGACTAATGTCGGAGGCAGAGAAACGGTTGATCGTCAACCATTCCGAATCTATCATGAATCAGCAGATATCAAATGACGCTATGCACGGATCACTGAAATAAACTGGATCTCACGTTTCTGCTCTCCTATTAAAGTAGAGAATGGCGCGAGACAAGAAAAGAGCCCGGTGCATCCCATGGCGATCAACCAGAGTAGCGCACCGAGCCGCCCCTAATGGCAACACCAAAAGGAGGTGATTATGATCTCTAACGCCCAAATAAAAAAACCTATTCTATCGATGAAAGTTGTAGAAAATGTAGATCTTTATACCATGCAAATCTCGAAACGTAATGTGTAGGGGGAGACCATCATCCAAACAATGGATTTATTAAATATCGAAATCTGTATTTATCATGAAAAATAACACCAGAATCTTATAATGGTGCATTTCAATATTATTCAGTGACAACAGCGGACCGTGTTATTATTACATCATCTCCGATCTCCCCAACCAATCCTGATATCATTGACAACCGATCAGTCAATTTCGTCGATGAAATTAAAAAATACCTGATAAACGGAGTCAAGGCCAATTTTGCAACGGGGTATTTCTATCTCAACGGTTTTAATCTTCTTAAAGAGGATTTGCAACCCCTTGAAGAGATTAATATATTAATGGGTGAAGAAACCGATAGACCAACATTTAACGAATTGAAAATTGGATATGACGAGAAAATTGATGCAATTTCGACTGAACTCATCAATGACTCGGAAAAGCTTGATGAAAATTCAGAGCAGTTTAACAATTTAATCGCGTTAAAAGATTTTATCAAAGCCAATAAAGTTCATGTCAAAGTATATGTCACTGGTGATGGAACAAGATTTCACTCAAAGTTGTATGTCATACACCGAAATAAAAAAGCTGAGACCCCTTACATCGGCATTATAGGTTCAAGCAATTTTACAAAACCCGGAATTATGGGTAATACTGAATTGAATTATGTCAATAAACAACAGGATGTTGTTCTCGCTTTTGACCGGTGGTTCATCGAACGATTCAGTGAGGCAAAGGAATTCAATGAAAATTTGATACGAATTATTGAATCATCCCCCGCATATAAAAGATACGAAGCCAAGAAGGGAGTTAACGACAAAGATTTCATCTCGCCGTTTGAGCTCTACAAACTGATTATTTTTGAAGTGCTTAATGAAGACATCAGTATAGCAGAGAGTGCTCTTGCAGAATTCCAGAAACTCGGTGTTGAGAATGCCAAAGAAAAAATCCGAAAATTCAACGGGGTTATTATATCTGATTCCGTTGGATTGGGGAAAAGTTTTATTGGCGGGGATCTGATTAAGTGGTTCCGGGAAGAGAACAAACGTGTTTTGTTGATTGTTCCCGCCAGCATTGTTGATCAGTGGCAGGATTTACTGGAAAAAATGGTTTTACTGATGAAAAACCATATTTTGGTCTGAATATCGATGGCGTTGGGATCAGGATAGTTTCAGATGCAAAATTCAGCAACCAGTCCGAAGATGAAATCCAGAGAGATTACGGGAATTATGATGTCGTTCTTATTGACGAGGCGCACCGTTTCCGCAATAACGATCCAATTCGGTATAAGAATATCCAGAAACTGAAGGGGAAAACATTCATTCTTCTCTCAGCTACTCCCCTTAACAATTCCGTGAGAGACCTGAAAAATATTATCAGTATTTTCACCAATCAAGTGACGTTATGGAATGAACATCTTAATTTTGGTGCTTTCGATGAGTATTATAAAATATCAAAGAAGATTCGACAAACCTCCACTCCTGAAAAAAAGGATATTGAATCTCGGGAAAATTTCTCTCGTGAGATCAGTCAGATTCTTGAAGAAGTAATGATATTAAGGACCCGGAAGGTTATCAAGGAACGATATCCCCATCTGGAAATCAATGGTAGGGAAATTGAATTTTCCATTCCGAAAATTTATCCGGTTGAGTATTCGTTATCAAAAAGTTATAATCCGATCTATCAGAACATTGACTCATTCATCGCAAATCTGCAGCTTCCTCACCTCTATGTCATAAGTGAATCGAGCGGGAAAACACTCGAAGGATTGTATAAGGTACTGTTACTGAAACGACTGGAGAGCAGCATTTACGCGTTCCTGAAATCTTTGAATTCAATAATCGAATCTGAAACAGCACTGAAAAAAGATATCAATGAATTAGGATTTGATAAAGTAATTCAGGAACGGCGAAACGACTACAAAAAAATTGAGAAAAGGGTACAGGAAGATGCAGATCTTGCGTCCTTTATCGATGATATTGTTGATGATAGGAAAGAGAAGAAACTCAATGAAGAAACAGTCCTCAAAGCAATTGAAATGGATATTCAGAATATCAGGAAATTCCAGGAACAGTTCCTGGCGAAAATCAAACGTGGTGACAGTGAATATGATTACGATGATAATAAGATCGACCGGTTACATGGAATCCTCTCCAAGTACAGCAATGAAAAAATTCTGATTTTTACCCAGTTCCAGGCTACTGCTGAATATCTCTATTATCACCTAAAAAATACTGGGAATCGTTATGTCGAAGTGGTTGTCGGGGGGGAGACAACAGCTTCCGGGAGGTGGGTCAGTTACAAAGAAGAGGGACAAATCCGGCAGAAATCCTTATCGAAGAGGGATTACAAGGTCCGGTTGTTCAGCCCGAAGTCGTATAATTTCACTTTGGAACCCGATGAAAAAGAAATTGATATCCTCATTTCTACGGATACCTTAAGCGAGGGAGTGAACCTTCAGGACTGCAGCCTCATTGTGAACTATGATCTTCCTTGGAACCCGACTCGGATTATACAGCGTGTCGGAAGAGTGGATCGTATCGGCAATACCAACAGGATTACCGTTTTTAATTTCTTCCCGGATGAGGACATCGAGAGTCTCCTAAACCTTCTGGAAAAATTACAGAATAAAATCAAGGATATAGCCACAATCGTTGGGAAGGAGAATGGTATCCTCAGCGGGGAAGAGGAAATTAATGTCAAAACCATTGGTGAGAAGATCAAAGAGATTCGGAGATTTGATGATATAATCAAACTCGAAGACGATGCCAAAAACCCGATTTTCAATATCACCGGTGAAGACAAAGATGCAATTATCCGGTTTAAATTAAGAAATCAGATTCATAACTGGAAACTTTCAAAAAGTGATTTCAGAGAATATGCCAACATTCCGTATTCCGTTGTTAAAAATGGAAAGATAGGAATTTTCTCACTCTACCGGATTTACGATAAAAAGGACGGGCATAAATTCAAAGATATTCTCCTTCGGTTTGATCCGTCAAATAATTCGATCTCAGAAATGAATCCGCTGGATCTCTCGATTGAACCAGATCAGAAGGGAATTGCGAAATCAGGTGTTGATACCTCTATCGATCTTGATTCGGGTCTTAAACAATTACAATCTGCATTTGATGAGCGATTAACAGCTTTTAAGGCAGGATATATTGATGTCGAGATGTACCGAAAACTTAGAATTCCCAAAATTCAGCAAAAGATAGTATATCGTCTTTCAATTCTTCAGAACCAGAAGTCGCTGGATGGAGAACTGGCCAAGTATAAACGTCCAATATCCGAATTAAAAAGATTATATGCCAATATTTTCCTGAGTCAGACAGAAGCTGTTGAACTGAATAAGCTCTTTGACGATAAGTCGGTCATGTCAAAAGAAGTTGATGAGTTTATCAGGGTTTTGCGGGAATTCCGGAGAGATGTTATCCAGAAAAATCCTGATCATCAGCAATTTCTCCGGAGGGAACAGAATATTGATTATAAACAGATCTGCTGGGGTGCATTTGTATGAATGCGATAAAACGAGACGATATCGCCTCGATTCGATGTCTTGATGATATTGTTGCGATTTTCAAAGAAAAAGGATTCACTGAATCCAAAAAAGAAAGTGATACTGAAATACGAATAAAAATTTCGGAGGACCCAACATTTCTCTCAATTTTTAAGATCAACGGTGTTGCTGATGTCCCGAAATATCAAAAATATCTCGATATCAGGACAGAATATCTGACATTGGTCACTCACGATTTCGAGAATCTTATTTTTGTGAAGAAGGAGTTCACCAAATTAGATACTGAGTGGTTCCGAAAATTCCGGATAAATAAATCTAAAATCACTAACACAAGTCTAAATAAAATTAATGGCCTTCTTTTTAATGACATCACCTCATTTGACAATCTGTTTGATCGGAAAGAAGTTGTCAAACAGTTCTATGACGAGTTCATCAAATACCGGAAATTACTTATTGACAATATTTCAGGTTTAAAAACTGAAATCGACAAAGAGAGGTATGCACAGATTATCGTTGATCGTCTGATTTTCTTATATTTCATCCAGAAAAAAAAGTTACTTAATGGAGATGAGAATTACCTTCCGAGAAAACTTAAAGAAAATAAAGGAGATTTCTTCAATAATTTTCTTTGCCCGCTATTTTTCAAAGGATTATCGGTAAAAGGTTATAAGGATCGTAAATTAGGAGATATTCCCTATCTGAATGGTGGATTGTTCCGCCAGAAAAAATGTGAACAAGTGAAAATTTCCATATCCGATGAGGTCTTTGAGAAGATTCTCACCTTTTTCGATTCTTGGAATTGGTATGTTGATGAAAGAGCGGATTATGGAGAAGAGAATAGTATCAGCCCGGAAATCCTCGGTCACATCTTTGAAAAGACGGTTAACCAGAAAGAAAGCGGAGCATATTATACACCAGAAATTATCACGTCATACATCTCTGAAACAACCATTTATCCTGCATGCCTAAAAAAAGTAAACAGCAGGTTCGAACAGAATTATTCAACGATCATAGAATTATTGGATAGGAATTCCAGCAAAGAAATATGGTTTCTCTACAATGACGCTCTGAAAAACCTTACCATCGTGGATAATGCCTGTGGCTCGGGCGCATTCCTTATTGCAGCCCAGATTGTCTTGCTCGATCTTTATTCACAAGTAATCTTCTTGCTAAAAGATGATGAGAGACTCATCGAAGAGATTGAAGAATACAATCAGACTCACGATCCAAAACTTGCCTTGGAATTATCTTCGGCACAAGAATTTCGTGACGATCACCGGTGGAATTATTATATTAAGCGGATGATCATTACCAATAATCTCTACGGAGTGGATATCGAAGAAGGGGCTGGTGAAATAGGTAAGCTACGATTATGGTTATCTATGATTGCTCATGTTCCGGAAAACATTTCCTCAGTTGAACCATTGCCGAATATTGAATATAACATAAGGTGTGGAAATAGTTTATTGGGATATACTTCAGCAGCCCAGATTGTTGAGGATGAGGATTTAACGAGAAAATCCAAGAAAAAAATTGTAAATGCAAATTTATTTTCAGTTCAGTATAGTCTCGATACCTATCAGCCGGATTCAATTTTTCATCTTTATCATGAAAGAAATCAGTTGATTCGACAATTCAAGAACGCTGATGATTCAATAAATGCTGCGAATCTCAAAGAGATTATCGATCAAAAAACGTTTCAATACAATCAGGTTTTGAATAAGAAATTATTTGAGGAGACGGTTTTCGAAAAAGGTGTTGATATCAGTGAAGACGCATTCGCCGAACTCAAACCCTTCCATTGGATCATGGAGTTTTCTGATATATTCGAAAGGGGAGGATTTGATGTTGTAATAGGGAATCCCCCGTATATCAAAGCTAATAAAGAATTAATCATTCTCAAAAATCAAAGGAAAGTGCTTTCTGGTATAAAATATTACAAATTTCTATACAAAAAATGGGATCTGTTTGTACCATTTATTGAGCGAGGTATCATTCTTTTGAGAAATGGAGGTTTAATCTCTTTTATTATATCAGACGGCATCAATCGCGAGGAATATGCGTCAAAACTGAGGGCTGGCTTAACGCAAGAAACAGTAATAAATAGCCTAGATTTTTTCCCGGGGTTAGAATTGTTTCAAGACGTTGGGATAAACAATACAGTCTTCTTAATCCAAAAAACAATCCCAGTTAATGGATATAGCCCATGTCGACGTGTCCATATTGATAATTCGCTAAAAAATTTTAAAATTTTAAGAGAGTTGAAATATCCGTTTGATCCAAATGAAGTGTTTAATCCACAATATGATGATATATCATTAAATGAATTGAAAAATGAATTATTCTTTGATGAAATATTTTATATTAGTAAAGGAATGGTTCTCAATTCCGATGAGAAAACTGATAAAGCAGGTTTTACCAAAGACGATCTTGTTTCGGTGGTAACAGATAATATTCCTCGCCAGAAATTTGTTGAAAGTGATGATATTCAGCGATATTCATCACACAATAATAAATATTTGGAGTATGGCACTGCGCGTGTGCCAGATCAAATAAGCAGGCCAACATTTCCAGAATTATACGTCGGATCAAGGATATATATGGCAAGAAAAGGGGAGGCCCATATATTTAATGACAGAACCTTAACCGACCAAAGAGTAATTATTTTTAAACCATGGGATCAACTAGAGACTATAGATAACCGTAGTGTTAATTCTCAAAGGAATAGAGTTTTGAAAAAATATTCTTTAAAACCACAACAGTTGACTTCTAAATCCAGTAAATATGACATTAAATTTTTTCTATCTATACTAAACAGTCATTTGCTGAAGTCCTTAATAAAATCGCGATATAAACGAGATAAATTTGATATTACCCCAGATGTGTTTAGAGAAATCCCTATACCAAAAATTTCTTTTAAAACCGCTCCAAATATTCGAAAAAAACGACTATCTGAAATGATTGGCGCATATGATAATTATCTTGATAACGACGATGATAAATCAATTTTGATTTTAATCGATAATGCTCTTTATCTCAATATTGACGAATCGGATGTTGTTCACGATTTTCTTGCATATCTCGTAGAACAATTAATATCATTAAATCAAGATAAAGTTTTAATAAACATTTCAGTATCTAAAGAAAAAATAAATTTATTATTAAAAAAATTAGCCAACACGGATAAATTAATGGACAAAATCATTGGAAAAATGTATGGGATTAAAGAAGATCACGTGTGAACATGGAAATTAAAATCGTAAGTATGGTAACGATCTGCACATTAGATCAACCTCTGAATTTGCTCTTTCTTTCGAAGAATATCGACGGAGCGATTTTACCAAAAAAAATAGGAATGTGGGTAAAATACCGAATAAAGCCAGAAAATTACTATATCGCTTTTTACAAATCAGGAAAAATTTTAATTACAGGAGTAAAATCATTAAAGAGTATTAACTACACCGCACAACGAGTTGTAAAAATATTAGAGAATGCGGGCATTCGTAGCACTATCACGAAAACCGAAATTGTCAATATTGTGTGTCTCGGAACTTTACACCTTAACTCTTCACTTGAAAAAATAGTCTCCGATTTAAATAGTCGTGATGCAAGTTATGAACCTGAAATATTTCCCGGACTAATTTACAAAAATTGGGGGGCAACCTTCCTTATTTTTTCAACAGGAAAAATCATTATAACTGGAGTAAGAGATTTTGAAAAAGCAAAAGTATTATTTAAAAAACTCGAAGAATTAATAAATCACTAAAATCCATCCCCTTTTCTTCAATCCCTCCATTATCCTCCCGATTCTACCGATTTCATACTCAGGTATAACCTCCTAAAAACACTAATATATTCAATGCCCAATTTTCAAAAACTCGCCCCGGTTGATAACCAAGGCGCGTCCCCTCACTCTTCTAATGATGTCAGGCTCCATCGCCTCGATATGAACCTTCCCTACACCGGCACCCCATTCGAGAAAACTATAGTGCGAGATTGACAACTTTGAAACGTAGACCCGGATTAAGGCATTCTTAATCCGCCGACCATCTATATTCAAATTCTTCTGTGGGCAATTTCAAGGTTTCAGTCAATTTGCTATTCATTGCACTACCGCCTTCCATCATTGGCAACATATTAAAGTACATATTTATCCCCGAATTGATTCCCGATAAGCAGGTTTTTGTCTTAATCCAATTCTGTGGACTGAATACTTTATTCTGTGGCTGGGTTTCATTTGCTGCCGCTGCTAATGCCATGTTAAGACTTAATCCGGAAATCTTTACAATCTCTTGAATCATATTCTGTTTTTTGGCAACCTCATAACATGCAAAAGGGCTCGGCACTTTTTCGATCAAATTACTTTTTATTGCGAAGCAGGTTGATATCGCATAAAGATGATGATAGGGAGCATACGCCTTCATAGCCAAGAGTGTTTCATTCAGCTGGATCGGATTTTTCTCGGTCCAGACATTCCAGATCTCTTTCATCCATAAACTAAGTGCAAGGACATTTTCTGGACGATAATCCCTTTTGAAAAGTTGTTCGAAGTATTTGTCAAAAATTCTTGTTTCACTGTAAGCAATATTAGGCCGTTTTGAATGCCACGATATCAGGTATTTTCCCAGATCGGAAACGTCAATTTCGAAATTCTTATCTTTATCGGCAGGAGCAATCTCACCTCGTTTTAATTTGAAATATCCCAATGGATACTTCTGCTCATAGATTTTCTTTAAGTGAAGAACCCTTTTATCGTTACTTCGTAAGTCGCGTGGTTTTACGGCACTTTGGGAATTTGTCGAAATACTAATTTTATCTGCCCGATCCCTCTGTGGAATTTCGTAAAAACGGAATAGAACATATGCGTTATTAAGTTTTTTAACCTGTTCGCTGCACGATAAAATAGTGTTCAGTGATTGACACCCATTCACAACATTTAATCCCTTAAGTGTGAGAGAATCATTTTCTAACGACATCTTGTTACAAATTGCAGTGATGCCATTATGGAAAAAGAAGAAATCCTGATTTTTGTCACTATATATCGTACTTTTTATTCCTTTATTCACCGTATTGAGACCTAAAGATTGCCGGACATTTTTCTGAAAAAGTGTTCCGTCTTTTATCCCTTTAATTGAAATACATTCCTTCAGCGGGATTGCAGCAATAATTACATCAGTTTCCGCGATTTTAAATTTATGATAACGGTCCGGTTCCAATTTTATGGTATGATTGATGACCGGGTTGTCTTTTTCCAAAGCGATATCATATCGTCTTTGCAATTCATCGTTGTCTACCAGTAAAATTGATGCGCTAAAATTTTCATCTTCCGATTTTGCCAATTCGTTTTGAAATGTTGCAAGATCTTTCTGTGCTGAATCTGTGAGGGATGCAGTAGTTATCAATTCGAACGTTATTTCATAATCATCATCCAATGCTTTTGCAACCTCAGAAAGTTTTCTCTTCAGTTTATCGTTTGCATTTTTTTGCAGGTTATTCAGATCCTTCAGTTGGACCCAGGATGAAAGGACTTCACGTAAAGGTTCAGCATCAACGTTTTTCGCACCGATAAATTTTCCCTGAATAATGATGATTTGGGAATGATCCTCATCAATGAAAATGGCATCTATCTGCTTGTCATCAGCCCCATCTGTTATATCTTCTTTTGTCTGATTCCGATCACGCAGATGGATATTCCTCAAATACCACGCAACGAATCTCTGCCCGTCATTGGAAAAATTTTGAGTGTAATACTCCTGTTTAATTTCTTCCAGAATTTTTTGATACATATAAACACCATAATATTAATTAGATATGAATGAGGATCCAATAAAAAAATATTCCGAATTGAATTTTTAGAAATATCGACTATAGATAATACTATAGATTCATGGAGCCATTCCTTTGGAAAAATAAATTAATAACTTTTATCGCATCTGCCATTAGTATAGACTAATGATGAAATATGGCCCAGTTCCTTGATACTACCGCAGTTTCTCATGAACTTACTCAACTTATTAAAAAAGCCGATGAAAAATTGTATTTATTAAGTCCTTATTTGCAGATCGCTCCCCCGCTCAAAGATCTTATAAGAGAGCGCGATTCGCGAAAGATTGATATCCGTTTTGTCTATGGCAAGGATGACAAATTAAATCAGGAAGATATGAGTTTTTTACAAGAATTATCCAGTGTTAAGATCTCTTTTTGTAGCAATATGCATGCAAAATGCTACCTGAATGAAAATACTGCAATTGTAACGTCGATGAATCTCTATCAATACTCTCAGCAGAACAATCGGGAAATGGGGATTAAAATTGAAAAAGAAAAGGATCCAGAATTGTACAATGAAGTATTAGCTGAGACAAAACGTCTTATTCAGACCGCCGTAGAACCCCAATATATCGTAAAAAAGAAGACAGCAGAACCCATAAAATCTCCTCCACAAAAAGCACCCCAACAAAAACCGACCTTGGGAAAAACGGGTTTTTGCATCCGATGTGGTGTAACGATGGATCTCAATCCGGAAAAGCCACTCTGTAATAAATGCTACCCCATCTGGGCAAAATACTCTGATATTACATATACTGAAAAATATTGTCATGTCTGCGGGAAGGAATCAAAGCAATCGGTGGAGAAGCCGGTGTGTTATAATTGCTTTAAAAAATTCTACAAATAACCCTTCTTTAAAGTTGATGGAGAAATCCCCTTCACAATCCTTTAACCGGCTCAATCAGTTTTTCATCATCTGCATCCGGCTTGTTCACCCGCTCTGATACCGGATACGCCTCCATACTCTTGGCAGGATACTGCGCAAGAATCCGGTTGACCTCTTCAGCGGGAATCACATCGCGGGATAACCATCGTATCTCGTCATCTTGCCGGAGGATCACTGGCATCCGGTCGTGAAGGGGGGCGATCAATTCGTTAGCGGTTGTCGTAATGATCGTATACGTCTGAAGGATTGTCCCTGCAGGGTTGTGCCAGATATCGTAAAGCCCGGCAAAGCCAAAGACCGGGTCATCTTTTACGTGAATATAGAAGGGAACTTTGCGACCGGCTTCCTGTTTCCATTCAAAGAACCCGCTCGCAGGAACGAGGCAACGTTTAGATTTCGAGAGATCGCGGAACATCGGCTTCTCTTCAAGACTTTCTGCCCGGGCATTTATGGGCTTATGCGTTGCCGTGATATCTTTTGCCCAGTGTGGTACAAGTCCCCACTGCATCATCACTGCCTCTGCCCGCTCATGCGCTACGATCACCGGGTTCGTACTGCCTGGGGCTATATTGAAATGAGAACGGAAGCCGATGGTCGGGTCGATGACCCGGAACCTCCCACAGAGATCATCTAAACAGGCAAGCGAGTACCGGCCGCACATGATAATCGTTCATTATAGAGCCGGGGGTCATCAAACTTGTGCCGATCCAGCTACATTTACGAGACCTGAAGAAAATGATTTTTAAAAATAGGTTACAGAGTCAACTGGGCTCATAAAGGATAATTCACAGCAAGACTTAATACACGAAAAAAATATTTTTGACTTATGCATAATGAGTGTGAAGGATTAGTCAATCAATTGACGAGTTATTTTCCCTACATTCACTATCTATGGTATCTTTATTCCACAGAAAAATTAGTATCTGAAAATCAGAATAGACTTACTACAATTCCTCATGTAGGGATTATAATAGCATTGACAGGTCGAAAAAATGATGATAAAGCGACCTATTTTCAAGGAATCGATTTGTTGATATCTTATCTTCTGATGAAGTATATTGATTTTAATGTTTATGTGTGTACCAATCCCGAAAAAATAAAGGAAATAATCTACAATAAAAATGTAAAGCAAGTTTGGATATTTGGTCACGGGTGGTTAGATGCATTGGATTTTGATAAAAATCCATTAGATTATTCAGATTTTAAGGAAATTGGGGAGGAACAAAAGAAAGATTTTGTAGGTCAATTTCATTGCAACGGCCAAGGAAAATCTCCACTTTCACTAGCGGATTATATATTAAAGACGGGGGGGAAGAAATTTGTCAAACGCGGCATTCGATGCGTTAAAATTAATCGAAAGGCTATAGAATGCTGTATTAATTCTGGCTTGATACATCTTGAACCTAACAACAATTTCAATATTAACTAATTTTTTCGAATATTCATAGTTAACAGTGTATTATTTAAAAAAAATTAATTTCTGGTCTTACGGAACATGAAGATCCCGCAGCACAGACAAATTGCTCCGAGAACCGGTACAGCATCGAGCCCGGACTTGGGGGTGTTTGTAGGTAGAGGTGGTATGGTATATGCGGGGGAGTCCATGGCTGCGACCGTCAATGGTTTATTCACACTCTGCTGAGGTGCCGGATGAGGTGCCGGATCGGATAATACCTGAGTTGGGGCTGGGCCGGTATATCCCGTAGTCCCGGTGTTACCGGAATTTATCCAATAATCGGTTCGACTGCTAGTACCATGGCTGGGATGAGTTACTGTTGGGGTGATTGTGAATATCAGATTGGGGAGATTATCTGCCAAGAAAGTAGTTCTCTAAGACAGAACCCGCCCCCTGTTTTGACAATTTGCCATTCATATAATCAGTCAATGCTCGTTGAGCATCAACTTGTTCGATTGTCCCTGTGGTAGCATTTCGGTAATTCAAATAATCAGTGCCTACATTGGCTACTGTATCACCTGCAATATCTCCAGTTGCCATATTCCCCTCTGTTAATGTTCCACTAAATGTGTAGGCACCTTCGGTTGATGGTGCTTGTACTACATAGGAAAATGGAGCACTTCCGTTTTGAATAAAAATATAGGAATTTACACCGTTTTGCAGTTCATAAAACGCGGTTGTACTAATCAAACTGAAGCCGAATGGAATGGTTTCTGAAACCTGCCAACCAGGATCTGACTGAAGATATTGCCCGGGATTCATTCCGATTGTAATTTGCGATCCCGGACTAATAGACTGGGGTATGTTTCTTGAGACGCCGTAATCCCCACCAATATACGAAGATGCATAGAGTGTATAAGCACCACTGACCTGATTCCCATTGCTATCTTCATCATAAATTTTAACGAGAAGTGGAGGAGCGTCAGATGAGGGAACCGTACCGGACAGTGTCACCCCAACTGAAACGTCGTCACTGTATTTATAGGTCAGTAAAAAACTGCTGATATCAAGAGTTTGCTGCGTACTTTGAGTAGGCGCATTCGGGTTTCCATCTACATAAATGATGTACGACCACTGTGGATTTACCAATGAAGTATTCATTACGAGATCGGGAGTTGAAAATTGATCAGATGGCTCCTGGACCGTAAATGAAAGATCAACCGGTGTTCCCGGGTGTTGTTCACTTGGGCTTACTGTCATCCAGTTGATCTCAACCGTATCAGGAATTGGCGTTAGTGTTACGGTCGGTTCAGTTGTTTCGAAGGTATATACAGCATTAGCGCTAGATGAGGATGGGCCGCCAGGTGTTGTAACACAGACGGCTGCAGGTCCTACCGTTGTACTTGCCGGGGTATTTGCAGTGATTTCTGTATCGCTGACGACAGCGAAACTGGGTGCCGCTGTACCGCCAATGGTTACAGCTGTAGCTCCGGTAAAGCCTGAACCGGTGATGACTATAGAGGTACTGACGGAAACCGGACCAGATGTGGGTGAGATCCCTGTAACCGCCGGTTGTGGAGCGGTGTGCACTTCTATTGTGGTAATCTGAGTACTGGTATTGCTGGGAAGAATTCCTCCATCGCCAATAGTGAGGGTAACTGCGTAGATTCCAGCTGTTGAGTAGACATAGGACGGGCTTTTAGTGATGCTCGTGTCTCCATTGCCGAAGCTCCAGTACCATTGAGTAGGGGATCCGGTGGAAGTATCCGTGAAATTCACAGCGAGTGGTGCATAACCTGAAGTAGTGTTGGCAGTGAATGACGCAGCCAGAGGTATTGCAGGTGTTGATTGGATTTTTGGAACTGTTGCTGTAATTGTGGAGGTTACAGTAGTGCCCTTCGCTGCTACCGGGATGTTGATGAAGAAAATGATAAAAACAATCAAAAATCCGACGATAAACACATCGCGTCGGGTCAAAAATCTTCACCGTTGGTTTTATTCATAAAGTCTTGTTTCGAGATTTGACGCAGCATTATAAACTCCCTAATATATTCAATCTTTATCTTACACCTTAAACCTATCACATTCATTACTTTCACTCCCCTCATGGCCGGATCCTTATCCTCCTCAGTGCAGCAGGGATCCGGTGCTATGCAAATCGAGACCCCCGAGCCCCAGAACCAAGACATCCAGGAGAAGGATCGTGTGGATCCTTGACTCCACATACCGGGATGGCGGCATTGATCTCTGGATAAAGGACGAAACCGTAACAAAAACCCATTACGATTACAATCCGCCCTTCTACATCCACTTCCACGACCCTCACGCTCACCATGAGATGATCGAAGCACTGGAAGAGCGGTACGGTGCGGAGGAGTGCACCATTAAAACCATCTTTGGCGAACTCCCCGGGTATGCAGTCACTGCAGGCCGGGATGTGGCCGAAGCAATAGAACGGCAGGCACAGTTCGGCGTCGATATCTTCAACGTGGACGTGCGCCGGGACCAGCGTTTCATGGCCGAGCGGGGGATCTGCGCGTGCATGGGAGAAAGGGATGACCGGTTTTCCCCGGAGATTGCTCACAACCTTTCCGTAATGGAGATCAACATCCTGGGCAACCCGGCGCTTTCCGCGCACTTCACCGAAATTGAAGTCAAGGGGATGCACACAGAACAACTCACTGGTGAGAACCATGAAGTCCTCGCTGAACTCTTCGGGCTTGTCAGCTCACTTGACCCAGATGTAATCCTCATGCCGGATGCAGACACCTGGATGCCGAAAATCCGGAAACTGGCACAGCAGTATGATCTGACCATGCCTTTCTCCCGAAACGGAAAGTACCGGCAGATGGACGCCCGCTCGTACTGGAGTTACGGCAGGATGGAGCACAAAGAATCCGCGCTCATTCCGGACGGGCGTATCCTGATCGATACCGAACAATCGTTCGTGTACCGGGAAGGTGGTCTGGATGCAGTCCTCATGGCCGCCCGTCTTACAGGGCTCTCCCCCAACCTTGCGTCCCGTTTCACGCCGGGAACGCTCATCAGCAGCTATGAGGTCTACGAAGCAATAAAACGAGGAATCGCGGTACCGTTCCGCAAGAGCGACCCGGAGCAGAGCCGTACGCTCGCAGCTCTCAAGGCCGCTGACCGAGGCGGTATGATGTATCAGCCGAAGCCAGGGACGTTTGAGAATGTCGAGGAGATCGATTACACCTCCATGTATCCCACAATCATCGTAAAAGCGAATCTCTCGCCGGAGAC
>Ga0181520_10006517_pt1 | contig 17792 bp, 9 predicted proteins | sample PEATcosm2014_Bin_29_FD_132451 | JGI IMG/M metagenome (GOLD analysis project Ga0181520, IMG submission 132451) | Peatland microbial communities from MTU Mesocosm Facility, Houghton, MI, USA - PEATcosm2014_Bin02_30_metaG | ecosystem: Environmental > Terrestrial > Soil > Wetlands > Peat | place... | reverse complement strand
TTGTCCCCGCTCGCGCAGCGCCCGGCCGAGGTTGTTGAGGGCATCAGGATAATCCGGCTGAAGCGATAGAGCCCGGTGGTAACAAGCCATCGCCTCGTCCATCCGGCCCGCCGCGGTGAAGGTCACGCCGAGATTGTTCAGAGTCGGCGCAAACGTGGGATTCAGCGCCAATGCCCGCTGGTAGGACGCAATCGACTGCTCAAGCCGGCCGGTGAGTTTCCACAGCAGGCCGAGATTGAAGTGCGCATCGACAAACTGCCCATCCAGCGCCAGGGCTTGCTGGCAGCAGGCGATCGCGTCATCGAGCCGGCCCCGTTTCTGCAACAGGCCGCCAAGCGTGCAATAATAGGCGGGCCTGTCCGACGCGGCGGCGATGGCTTGTCGAATCAAATCCACTGCCTGCTCATCGCGATTCGTCTTGGCACACACCAATGCACTCAAATACAGTGCATCCGGCTGGTTCGGCCGCGCCGCCAGTACATGCCGGCACACCGCCTCGGCCTGGGCGAGCCGGCCGGCTCGGTCGTGTTCCCCGGCGATCTGGATCGCGCGCTCGATGGTGACTTGCGTCATCTCTGGCACCAGGTTCGCCACATCGCTCGATACGCCGCCTCGATATTGCGGGCAAACCGCGCGGCGTCCATCAGCGGCGATGCCTGCATGCGCTGTCGCAACGTCGCGCGCAACTCGGCCAATCGCGGCCGATCGGCGGCGAGATTCGCGGCAATTCGCACATACTCGTCTGTCGCGTTCGCGATCAATTCCGCAAGGCCGGCATGGAACAGGATGCTCACGCCCGCGCGTCCAACGGCAGTCCGGCCCGCCAGCGTCACCACCGGAACTCCCATCCACAGGGCATCGCACGTTGTCGCCCCGCCGGCGTATGGGAACGGGTCCAGCGCGATGTCGATGCGGTGGTATGTCTTGAAGTATTCGTCAAACGAAACCCTTCCGACGATTTCCAACCGATCTTCCGCGATGCCACGATCGGCCATGAATTGAATCACGCGGCTTGGCGAGCTTCCCGCGATCACGTGCAACAGCAACCGGGCGCCGTCAAGCTCATTGAGCAGTTTGGCCCACGTTTCCAGCGCAACCAGTGAAACTTTGGGAAATTTGTTCAGGCAACCCAGCGTGATCCGCCCCGCCTTCAGCGCCGGCAGTTCGTTCACCGGCGCTGCCGCGGCATCCTGTCCGTAACACCAGTACGTTCCCGGCAGGCGGATCGACTTCTCCATGTAGAACCGATCATCGGCGTCGTCGGGATCGAGGTAGCGATCCGTCAGTCGATAGTCGATGGCATCCAGCGCCGTGCCGCCCGCATACGCCAGATACGTCACCTGCACCGGCGCCGGCTTGCGGGCAAATACCAGCAGCCGATTGCCGGCCGCGTGCATGGCCAGGTCCACGAGAATATCGATCTGGTCGTTGCGAATCGTCTGGGCAACCTGCTCATCGGGCAGGCCGAAGATATCCCGCCAGCAGTCGACGTGCGACCGCAGTGTCGCCGTCATTTTGTCCGGCGCGGCCACCGAGGCGTAACAATAAACCTCGACGACGTGGCGATCGTGCGAGGCGAGCAGAGGCAGCATGAACCGGCCGGCGGGATGGCCGCGAAAGTCGGGCGAGACATAACCGACGCGCAAACGCCGCTCAGGATCGCGATCGTTGGTGCAAGGCCGAATCAACGCCCGGGGTGGTTGGGCATGGCGCTGGTTCCATCGCCGGCTTTCCTCATGGATACGGCGCCGATCGGAATCGGGAAGATAGTGCAGCATGGCGATGAGATTGTCGTGAGCGGTGATGCACGCGGGATCGAATTCCAGCGCCCGCCGGTAGCAGGCGATCGCCTCGTCGATCTGACCCTGGTCGGCCCAGACGATTCCGAGATTCACCTGCGCCTGCGCCATACGGGGATTGATCGCCAGCGCCTTTTGGAAACATTCGCCGGCCTTTTCCAGTTCCTCCTTATCCCGCCAGGCGACACCGAGGTTGACCTGGATTTCCGCGAGGTTCGGGTCCAGCGCCAGGGCCCGCTTGTAACTGGCGATTGCCTTGTCGGTTTCTCCCTTGTCATACCAGGCATTTCCGAGATTCCTGTGTGCTTCAGTCAGATCAGGTTTGAGAGCCAGAGCACGCTGAAAGCAGACGACCGCCAGGTCCGGTTGCCGTCGGACCATCCATAAACTGCCCATGTTGCTGTGCGCTTCGGCAAGATCGCTTTTCAATTCCACGGCCCGCTGGTAACACCCCATCGCTTCGTCGAGCCGCCCGGCATTCTGCAGAACGCTTCCAAGATTGCAGTAATACGCCGCATTGTCCGGCGCGGCCGCAATCGAGCGGCGAAGCAGTTCCACGGCCTGATCGATCCGCCCCACCCTGCCGACCACCATGCCCAGCGCATGCATCGCATCGTCGCGATCCGGCAAGACCGCCAGGATGCGCTGGTAAACCGACTCGGCCTCGGCAAGCCGTCCGGCCTGCTCGTGCTTCGCGGCAATCGCCATCGCCTGATCGATCGTGACCTGCGTCATTTCTGGCACCAGCTTCGCCACATCGATCGGTAAGCGGCCTCGACATGGCGGGCAAAACGACCGGCGTCCATCAGCGGCGAGGTTTGCATGCGCAAACGCAGGCCCGATCGCAACTCGGCCAATCGCCGCACATCGCCCGCCAGTTCGGCGGCGATTTGCACATATTCCTCGGGCACGCGGGCGATCAACTCCGCCAGCCGCAGGTTGGTCAATTGGCTCAGACCCGCCCGGCCGACGACTGTCTTGCCGACCAGCGTAACAACGGGAACACCCATCCACAGCGCATCCAGGCTCGTCGTATGGCCGTTATAAGGAAACGTGTCCAACGCGATGTCAATGCGGTGATAGGTGCGCAGGTAGTCCGCGCGCGGCTGTTTGGCCAGGAACTCGATCCGGTCGGGAGCGACATCTTCCCGGCCGAAACGGTCCAGCACGGCCTGCCGCGCACCGCCCGGCGGCGCCATGAGAATGAGACGCGAATCGGCAACGGCCTTGAGCACTTTCGCCCACAGCGAAATCACGCCGTCGTTGACCTTGCAGAAATTGTTCAGGCAGCCGAAGGTGATGAACCCGTTTCCCGTACGGGGCAATGCGTTCACGTCCGGTTCACCGGTAAGCGGATCATAACACCAGAAGGTATCGGGCAATCGAATCGTCCGCTCCGAATAGCAGGATTCATCCGTCCCCGGCGGATCCAGATACGGATCGGTCAATCGATAGTCGATCGCGTCCATTCCGGTCGTGCCGGGATACCCAAGCCATGTCACCTGAACCGGAGCCGGCTTGTGGGCAAAGACCAGCAGGCGATTGTCGGCCGAATGAAGTTTCAAATCAACCAGTATGTCGATCTGGTCCGAGCGCACCTGCGCGGCGACCTGCGCATCGGACTGCCCCACCGTGCTTCGCCACCGCTGAACCTGCTGGCGCAGTTGCCGCGTGCAGGCGTCGCCGCGGGAAACCTGGGCATAACATGTCACCTCAAACCGCTCCCGGTCGTGGTGCTGAAACAGCGGCAGCAAAAATAACGCCGATGCGTGATCGAAATAGTCGGCCGAGACATATCCGATCCGCAGCCGGCGGTCCGGATCGCGATTGTTCGAGTGACCAACGACAAACCGCGCCAGCGGCTGGGCATGTTGACGGTTCCAGCGCCGGCTTTCGTCGAACACCGCCCGCGCATCCGTGCCCGGATGGTAGAGCAGCGTGTAAAGCAGATTGTCGTCGGCCGGAACAAAGTTCGGATGCAGCGCCAGTTCGCGTCGGAAGCAGGCGAGGGCGCGGTCAAGCTGTCCGATGGCTTTGCAGGCGCTGCCGAGATTGCTGTTGGCGCCCAGTAGATCGGGTCGCACCGCCACCGCCTGCTGGTAACAGGCGATGGCCTGGTCGATCTGCCCCTTGTCGCGCAATGCGGTGCCCAGATTGTTGTAGGCATCCGCGTTGCCCGGCCGCAGCGCCAGTACCCGCTGGTAACAGGCAATCGCCTCGTCCACCTGGCCGGTGTCCCGCAACGCGACGCCCAGATTAATGTGGGCCTCGGCGTAATCCGGCCGCAATTCCACAGCCGTCCGATAGCAGGCGATCGCCCGATCGTACTGCCCTTTCTCTTTCCAGATGATGCCGAGATTGTTGTGCGCTTCGACGAAAGCCGGCTTCAGCGCCACGGCCCGCTGGTTGCACGCCATGGCGTTATCAAGATCGCCTTTGCTTTTCCACGCGATGGCGAGGTTGTAATGCGCCTCGGCGAAATCCGGCGCCAGAGCGATGGCCCGCTGAAAAACGGTGATCGCGTCGTCCGATCGACCGCCGGTTTGCAGGAAACTCGCCAGATCGCAGTGATAACCGGCGTTTCCGGGCGATGCGGCAATCGCCCGGCGAATCAGACCCAAGGCCTCGTCAACGCGCCCGGCCTGCCCGACGATCACCCCTAGTTCGTGCAGCGCATCGGCACAATCGGGCTGCACAGACAGTATGTGCCTGTAGATCAACTCGGCTTGCGAAGCTCGCCCGGCGCGACTGTGCTCCAAAGCCAACCGCATCGCCTGCTCGATCGTGAGTTGCGACATCGACGACATCCTACCGTTCAGAGCGGTGACGAACTATTTCCCGCCGGCTGCCGGCACCAATCGCACCACATGGTTCGGTACGCCGCTTCAATACCGTGGGCATACCGCGTCTCATCCATCAGCGCTGAGTCCTGCATGCGCTGGCGAAGCGTGGCGCGAAACTGCGCCAGTCGGGGCAAGTCCGCGGCCAGATCGGCTGCAATGCGCACATATTCCTGCGGCGTGCCGGCAATCAACTCGTCCAGGCCGACGTTCGACAGAATGCTCACGCCCGCCCGCCCCACGGCCGTCCGCCCGGCCAGCGTCACCACCGGAATTCCCATCCACAGCGCATCGCAGGTCGTCGTGCCGCCGGCGTATGGGAACGGGTCCACAGCCAGGTCGATGCGCTGATAGGTCGTGAAATATTCCTCCGGCGAAACCCGGCCGACGATGTCCAGTCGATCGGCCGCGACACCGCGATCGGTCATAAACCTGATGACCTTTTCGCGGTGGCTTCCAATAATCGTATGCAAGACGAGCCGCGCGCTGCCCAGACGATTCAGTAACGTCGCCCATGTCTCCATCGCGCCGGGAGATACCTTCGAGAAGTTGTTCAAACATCCCAGCGTGATCGTCCCGGCCGTCAGCGCCGGCAGCGCGTTGACCGGCTGCGTGGCAATGCTCTGCTGGTAGCACCAATAGGTTCCGTCCAGGCGAATTGACTTCTCCATGTAGAACCGGTCATCGGCCGGGTCGGGGTCGAGATAGCGATCCGTCAGGCGATAGTCGATGGTGTCCACGGCGGTGCCGCCGGCATAGGCAAGGTACGTCACCTGCACCGGCGCCGGCTTGCGGGCGAAGACGAGCATGCGGTTGTCGGCCATGTGCATCGAAAGATCGACGAGAATGTCGATCTGGTCCTTGCGGATCAACTGGGCGGCCTGCTCATCGGAGAGGCCGACGATGCTTCGCCACACGTCGGCATGCGACTTGAGTTTCGTGGTCAGCTCATCGTGTTCCGGCGACGACGCATAACAGAAGACCTCAAACTGAACACGATCGTGTCGGGCCAGCAGCGGCAGCATGAAGCGACCGACGGGATGTTTGTGAAAATTGGGCGAGACGTAGGCGATGCGCAGCCGCCGGTTGGGATTGCGGTCGTTGGCATGAGTCTGAATGAACCGCCGCAGCGGCCGGGCGTGCTGGCGGTTCCAGTTCTGGAATTCCGCAAACATGCCTGGGCGATCGGAATCGGGATGAAACGGCAGCGTATAGAGCAGATTGTCGTGGGCGCCCACAAAATCGGGCTTGAGGGCCAGCGCCTGGCGATAGCAGGCAACGGCCTGGTCGATCTGCCCGATGTGTCTCCACAGGTAGCCGAGATTCCGGTACGCAATAACGAATCCGGGGTTGCAGCTCAGCGCTTTCTGAAAACATGCAATGGCTTCGACAAAATGGCCCGTGTCGCGCAATGCGTTGCCAAGATTGTAATGGGCTTCAACGTATTTCGGATTGGCGTCCAGCGCCCGCTTGAAGCAGACAATGGCCTGGTCGAGCTGTCCCTTGTCCTTCCAACCCAGACCCTGGCCCAGATGAGCCTCGGCGTACTTCGGATTCAATTCCAGCGCCCGCTGATAGCAGGCGATCGCCTTGTCTGGCTCTCGCTTTGCAGCCCAGGCCAGGGCAAGGTTGTAGTGGACTTCGACCACGTTCGGCTTGACCGCCAGGAATCGCTGGAAGCAGGCGATCGCTTCGTCAAGCCGCCCGGCCTGGGCCGCAACCACGCCCAGCAGATGCAATGCGTCGGGATGGTCCGGCTGCATCGCCAGAACCTGCCGATACCCGGCCTCCGCCTGCTGGAGCCGCCCGGCGCGGTGGTGGCCGATCGCGGCTTGCACCGCCCGGGCAATTTCGTCGTGCGACATGGCTGGCATCTTACTGTTCACGGCTGGGGCGAGGTATTGAGGGATGGTTGCGCACACCAGTAGCGCCACATGGTTCGATACGCCGCTTCGATGCCGCGGGCATACCCCTTTTCATCCATAAGCGGCGAGTTCCGCATCTGCTGGCGCAGGGTCAAGCGCGATTGGGCCAGCCGCGGCAGATCGCCGGCCAGATCAATGGCAAGTTGCATGTAGTGTTCCCTGCTCCGCGCGATCCACTCGGTACGTCCGACATTGGACAGGATGCTCACCCCCGCGCGACCAACGGCCGTGCGGCCCGCCAGTGTCACCACCGGAACCCCCATCCACAGGGCATCGCACGTGGTCGTGGCGCCGGCATACGGGAATGGGTCCAGTGCGATATCGATGCGACGGTATTGCTCAATATAGTCCTTCATCGAGAGCATTTGCAGAATCTCGATCCGATCGGCCGCCACCCCTTGATCGGCGAAAAGCTGCGTAATCCGCTCCCAGTGCCGGCCGGCATGCGAATGCAATATCAGCCTGGCGCCGGGCACGGCCAACAGGATTTTGGCCCAGGTTTCCATCGCGGCGGAAGAGACCTTGGCAAAATTGTTGAGGCACCCGAATGTAACCTTCCCGGCCGCCAGAACGGGCAACCCCCCGGCCGGCTCAGTGGCGACGCTGGGCTGATAGCACCAATACGGTCCCGCCAGACGGATCGACTTCTCGATGTAGTCAATGTCATCGGCCTCGTCCGGATCGAGGTAGCGATCGGTCAGGCGGTAATCGATGGCCTCCACGCCGGCGCCGTACGCGACCGCCAGATACGTCACCTGCACCGGCGCCGGCTTGCGCGCAAAAACCAGCAGCCGGTTGTTGCCCGTGTGCATCGCAAGGTCCACCAGAATATCGATCTGATCCTGCCGGATCAGTTCGGTCACCGCCTCGTCGGAAAGACCCTCGATGGTTCGCCAAACGGCCGCGTGCCCCTTCAATTTCTCCGTAAGGTCGTCGGGCTTGGAAATCTGCGCGTAGCAGTACACCTCCACCGCATCGCGATCGTGCGATGCCAGCAGCGGCAGCATGAATCGGCCGACCGGATGTTGGCGCAAATCCGGCGAGACATATCCGACCCGCAGTCGCCGATCCGGGTCGCGGCCATTATTCGGAGGGCGGGTGAATCGTCCAAGCGGCCGGGCAAACCGGTCGTTCCAGCGCCGGTGCTCAGCCAGAAGGCTGCGACGGTTCGAAGCGGGATGGAACAGCAGCACATAGAGCAGATCTTCCCACGCTTCCAGGTAGTTGGGGTCCAATTGAAGCGCTCGCCGATAGCACGCCATCGCCTGGTCAAGCTGACCCGCGTCCTTGAAGGCGGTGCCAAGCGCATCATGCGCCTTGGCAAGATTGGGCGACAGCGAAATCGCTCGTTCGTAACAGGCGATGGCCGCATCCAGTTGCAGCTTTTCCTTCCATATCACGCCAAGATTGTAATGCACCTCCGCAAAATCGCCTTTCAATTGAATTGCCCGCTGGTAACTGGCCACCGCCGCATCCACCTGGCCATGCGCGTGCAGAAATCCGGCCAGATCGCAATGATAAATCGCATTGTCCGGCGCCGCGGCGATCGCCCGTCGGATGAGTTTGATTGCGTCATCCGGCCGCCCCGACTGGCCCGCGATCACACCCAGCAGATGCAGCGCGTCCGCGTGGTCCGGCTGCATGGCCAGAACCTGCCGATACCCTGCCGCCGCCTGCGGAATCCGCCCGGCGCGGTGGTGCTCCATGGCCACTTGCATCGCCCGGTCGATCTCGTCGTGCGACATGGCCGGCATATTACTGCTCACGGCTGGGGCGCCGTACTGGGGGATGGTTGCGCGCACCAGTTGCGCCACATGGTTCGATACGCCGCTTCGACGCCGCGGGCATACCCCTTTTCATCCATCAGCGGAGAATTTCGCATCTGCTCGCGCAGAGTCGCTCGCATTTGGGCCAGCCGGGGCAGATCGCCGGCCAGATCGACAGCGATTTGTATGTAGTGTTCGGCATTCTCCGCGACCAATTCCGCATGGCCGATGTTGGACAATATGCTCACGCCGGCGCGTCCGATGGCGGTGCGGCCGGCGAGCGTAACGACCGGTACGCCCATCCACAGCGTGTCACAGGTCGTCGTGCCGCCCGGATAAGGAAAAGGGTCCAGAGCAATGTCAATACGATGGTAGTTGTTGAAATAGTCCCTTGCGGGAACCTTGCCGACGATCTCCAGTCGATCGGCGGCAATCCCGCAATCATTCAAATAGCCGACGACGCGCTGGCGGTGGCTGCCGGGAAAAGAGTGCAGCAGCATCCGCGAATCCGGAATGCGATGAAGCAGCCGCGACCAGATCTCCAACGTGTTTTGCGAGACCTTGGCGAAGTTATTCAGACAGCCGAGCGTGATCCTTCCGGCCGTCAATGCCGGCAGTTCGTTCACAGTCCCGGCGGCGTCGCTGGGCTGGTAGCACCAATAGGTTCCCGAAAGTCGCACGGATTTTTCCAGGTAGAACCGATCATCCGCTTCGTCCGGGTTGAGATATCGATCGGTCAGGCGGTAGTCGATCGTGTCCAGCCCCGAGCCGCCCAGGGACGCCAGATAGGTTACCTGCACCGGCGCCGGCTTACGCGCCAGAACCAGCAGCCGGTTGTGCGCCGTGTGCATGGCCAAATCCACAAGAATGTCGATCCGGTCTTCTCGAATCGTCCGGGCAATCTGCTCATCGCTCTGGCCGACCACGCTTCGCCACGTGTCGGCGTGCGGCTTCAATTTCGCCGTCATCGCATCAGGAACCGTCACCAGTGAATAGCAGAAGACCTCGACCGCCGCGCGATCGTGACTGGCCAGCAGGGGCAGTATGAACCGGCCGACGGGATGAGTGCGAAAATCGGGCGACATGTAGCCGACGCGCAGGCGCCGGTCCGGATTGCGGTCGTTGCCGTGGGGCAGCATAAACCGCTTCAGCGGCTCGGCGTGCTGGCGATTCCATCGCTGGCTTTCCACCAGCAGGCTCTGCAGATCAGCGGCCGGATGGTAATGCAACATATAGATGAGATTGTCGTGCGCGCTGATGAACGTGGGATCGTGCGCCAGCGCCCGCCGGCAACACTCGATGGCCAAGTCGATGTACCCGGTGTCTTTCCAGATATTGCCCAGGTTGAGGTGGGCCTTGACGAAGCCGGGATTGCACGCGATCGCTTGCTGATAGCTGGCGATGGCCTCGTCGAACTTTCCCGCGTCGCGCAGCGAGTTGCCGAGATTGCAGTGTGCTTCGGCAAAGCCCGGCCTTATTGCCAGTGCCCGCTGGTAACACGCGATCGCCTTGTCGAGCTCCCGTTTCTCGTTCCATGCCAGGCCGAGGTTGTTATGCGCTTCCGGATAGTCGCTCCGCAGCGACAGCGCCTTCTCGTGGCAGGCGATCGCGCGGTCCATTTGCCCGCGACGGCCCCAAACCATGCCCAATCCGTGATGCCCCTCGGCACATTCCGGCCGCAAAGCCAACGCCCGCTGGAAATCGGCCTCCGCCTCGGTGAGTTGTCCCTTATCCAGCCGGGCGATGCCCAGGCCGATGTACGCTTCGGCCAGGTCCGGTTGCAGCGCCAGCGCCCGTTCATAGCACTCGATCGCCCGGTCCGGATCACCCCTGGCCGTCCACGCATTCCCCAGATAATAATGGGCCGCAACCGATCGTGGATCTGATTGCAACGCGTTCTGGTAGCAGGCCACCGCGCGATCCACCTCACCTCGCCCCATCCACGCCTGACCAAGTTGGAAGTGGGCGTCACTCAACGTCGGTTTCAGTTGCACCGCCCGCTGGAAACTGCCGATCGCGCGATCCAGTTCCCCTTTCTGTTGCCACGCCACGCCCAGATTGAAATGCGCTTCGGCGAAATCGGGCTTGAACCGCAAGGCCTGCTGGTAACAGCCGATCGCTTCATCCAGCTTCCCGGCGTGTTGCAGGAATCCGCCCAGATCGCCGTGGTAGACCGCATTCCCCGGCGCGGCGGCAATGGCGCGCCTGATCAAATCCGTCGCCTCGTCGAGCCGCCCAGTCTGGCCCGCGAGCACTCCCAGAAGATGCAGCGCCTCGGCATGTGATGGTTGGTTCGCCAAAACCTCCCGATAGCCCGACTCAGCCTGCCCAAGCCGCCCGGCGCGGTGGTGCTCCATCGCGATTTGCATCGCCCGTTCGATCTTGGCTTGCGACATCGAGGGCATGTTAACGCCGGGCGATGCACCGGCCTACTGGCCGTTGGTCGGCACCGGTGATTTGTGGCCGGTTTCAAACGTCCGGCGCTGCCGCGCCGTGGGGATGTTCAGGAGTTTGCGGTATTTGGCAACAGTGCGGCGTGCCAGGTCAATTCCCTGGGCCTTGAGCTTTTCAACCAGGACATCGTCGTTGAGCGGATCAAATTTGTCTTCCTCAGAAATGATGTTTCTGAGCTTTTCCTTGACGGCGTCCCAGCTCATGTCGGTGCCGTCAGCGCCTTGGGTGCCGCCGGAAAAGAAGCGGCGCAGCGGATAGATGCCGCGCGGAGTTTGAATCCATTTTTCCGAGACGGCTCGAGAGACGGTCGCCACGTGGATGCCAAGCTGGTCGGCGACCAGGATCATGGGCAGGGGCTTGAGAAACTCCGGACCCTTGTCGAAGAACTCGCGCTGAGCATCGACCACGGCGCGGATGACGCGGGCGATGGTGCCGCGTCGCTGCTCGATGCTCTCGATCAGCCAGCGCGCGTTGCGCACGTTGTTGGACAGGAAATCCCGCGTCTTCTTGTCCACCGTCCGGTTCTTGATCATGTTGCGATACATGGCGCTGATATAAAGATTCGGCGCCGGATCGTTGGTCATCTCGATCTCGTACCGGTCGGTTTCCTCGTCGTAATAGATGATCGCATCCGGCGTGATCGGCGGCGCGTCCTGCCCGCCGATCAGTTTGCCCGGATACGGATTCAGCCGCGCCAGCCGCCGCCGGGCCGCGTTGATGTCGTCGATCGACCGGCCCAGCTTCTTACTGATCTGCGGAAACCGATTCATCTTCAGATCGTTCAGGCATTCGCTGATCAGCGCCCGCTCCAGGCGAAAATCGTGCCCCTCGGAGAGTTCCTCGTCCTTTTCCAGGTCGGCCAGTTGCAGCAGCAGGCATTCGCTCAGATCCCGCGCCCCCACGCCCGCGGGTTCCAGCGTCTGCACCAGTTTGAGCGCCGCCTCCAGGTCCGCCAAAAGCGGCGGTTCCTTGCTCTCGCTCTGGATCGTTTCCATGCTGACGCGCAGATACCCTTCGGCGTCGATGCTGTTGATGATGGCCCGGCCGGCGCGGCGAACGGCATCCGGGCACTCGACAAACGCCCATTGCTCCAGCAGATAATCGGTCAGCGATGCCGCCCGCGCGGCGGTGTTGTTCATCGCGTCCAGCTTCTTATCGCGTTCCCCGTCCGAACCGGACCCCTGGCGAAAGTTCCCCGAATTGGTCTGAAACTCCTCGTTCTCGAAATACTCGCCGATCTTCGACAGCCGATCGAAGTCCTCCGCCCCGTTGGAATCCTCCTTCAGCACCATCGGGCGCGACTCTTCGCGACCCTCATCGATGACTTTGTCCAACTTGGCCGGCTGGCCGTCGGCATCCGGCTCCGGCTCGTTCTCCCGCATCTCCAGGACCGGATTGACTTCCAGCTCCTGCTCGATCCGCTCCTCCAGGGCCATCAGGGGCAATTGGAGGATCTCCATGCTCTGGATCATGCGCGGCGTGAGAAGCTGCCGGAGCTCCTGCCGCATCGAGGTTGATTGTGTTAATTCCATACCAATAAAAGGCTTACACAAACCTAATCTTAGGCACGCGATTTGCTGCCGAGCACACTATACCACTGCCGCGCCGGCCGGGCAAACTATCATTTTTCAAGTGCATCTTCCCACTTTTTTTCGCCCCTGGCGGCCGGTCCGACCCGTGTGTGCACCTGCATCGGCTCCGCCCGTCCGGTAATTCCGTAGTATAGGCCGAGCCGCGCCGCATCGCCCCGCCGCCTGGTGGCTTGAATTGATTTTCGTGTTCGCGGCGAGGTTTGCGGTGTATAGTATTGCCTATGCCGTCAGACCTTGATCAGGCCGAGTTGCCCGCAACGCCACCGGCGACGACTGTCGCCATGCGCATCGCCGATGGGTTGTTGCTGGGGCGAAAATCCCCCGAGCCGCGGGCCAAATACTGCTCGCTGGCCGGAATCGCCGCCCTCATGTGGCGAAACCCGCGCGGATTCTTCGCCGATTCCAGAATCCAATCCGTCATGGAACGGGCCGACTCGGACGTGCGATCCTACTTCATTGACAGCATCTACCGATACCCGATCCCCATCGACGCCCAGACCAGCGCCTGGGCCAACGCGATCGCCGCCGCAAAACTGGATCCGGACCTCTTCCCTCTGGCCCGCGCCGCGCGCCAGAATATGGCCAAGTGCCACGCCAGAACCGACATGCCCTGGCCGCTGCGCAAGCCGGTCGAGCAATTTATCCGCCCGGTTGAATAGCCGGACCCTCGCACCACCAAATCCGGTCGCACGAAGGTCCGGCCCGATCCGCCTACTGCGTCACCGCGATCGTCTGCTCCACTTTCGTATCCGCCGACGATCCGCCAACCATAAGCTGTATCTTGTCGTTCTCCACCTCCCAACTCTTGCTGGTGGTGTTCCAATACGCCAACCGGCTGGCCGGCAGCGTCATCGTCACAGTCTTGGTCTCACCGGCCGCGATTGGAACACGCTTGAATCCGCGCAGTTCCTTGCCCGGCCGGTCCACCGTCGAGCCGATGTGCTTGACGTACAGTTGCACAACCTCGTCGCCGGCCTTGGCGCCGGTATTCTTCACATCGACGCTGACATCAATCGAACCCTTGGCGCTGAGCGATGTAGCGCTGGTCCGCAGATTCGAATACGCGAAGTTCGTGTAGCTCAACCCATATCCGAACGGATACAGCGGCTCGCCCTTGAAATACATATAAGTCCGGCCGTCGCGGATGTTGTAGTCCATCATGGTCGGAACCTGATCCAGCGACTTGGGCCACGTCTGGACAAGCCGCCCGGCCGGGTTGTAGTCGCCGAACAGAACATCGGCCAGCGCGTTGCCCTCTTCCGGGCTGTTGTGGGCCATGTGAACGATGGCCGGGACATTCTCCTGCGTCCAGTTGATGGCGTAGGGGAAGCTGGACACCAGCACGACCACCGTCTTTGGGTTGGCCGCGAAAACCTGCTTGACCAGATCTTCCTGCCCGCTGCCGAGTGTGATGTTCACCCGGTCAACAGCTTCGCGCCCCTCGCTGTCATCGTCCACCTTGTTCCATGTGTTGTTCGGATTCGGATTGTTGCCCACGCAGACGACGGCGATATCCGAACTCTTGGCCAGAGCGACCGCTGCCGCAACGTCCTTGCCATCGGCGTACTGCACATTCACGCCCGCCCCCACCTTGCTCTTGATGCCCGCCACGGGTGTCACCGAGTAAGGGGGATCGCCGCTGTACCAGTCGAAATCAACCGTGTTGGCCCGCGGGCCGATCATGGCGATCGACTTCACCGCCGTCTTGTCCAGCGGCAGCAAATTCCCGTTGTTCTTCAGCAGGACGATCGCCTCCTGCGTCTCCAGCCGCACCGCGTCCTTGTTCTTCTGCGTATTCCACGGCTCGGTCGGCTCCGTGCCGATCTTGGCGTACGGATTATTGTCCGGCGGATCGAGAAGACCCAAACGGATCCAGACCCGCAGCGTGCCCTTGATGACCGTATTGATGTCCGCCTCGGTCAACAGATTCTGGGCCAGGGCGTCGTTGGTGGGCGCTACCGGCTGGTCAAGGAACTGGTTGATCCCGGCCTTGATCGCCCCGGCCGCCCCGTGCGTCGTGTCGTCATAATAGTGGTGCGCCCGCGTCATGTTGCCCAGCGAGCCGGCATCGGTGCAGATGATGCCGTCCACGCCCCAGTCCTTGACCACCACGGCATTGATGATCGGATTGGCGGTCATCGGTATATGGTTCCATGCGTTATACGACGCCATGAAACACCTGGCCCCGCCCTCGACAAATCCCATCCGGAACGGCACCGAGTAATACTCATAAAATAGCCGGTCATCGAAATCGGATGACGAACCCGCCCGGCCCTTTTCGTTGCTGTTGGCCAGAAAGTGCTTCAGCAGATTCGCCGCCTGCCAGTATTTCGGATCGTCGCCCTGCATGCCCTTGATGAACGAAACGGCCATCGTCCCGTTGAGGAACGGATCCTCGCCGTAGCATTCCTCGGTACGCCCCCAGCGCGGATCGCGACCCAGATCGGCGTTGGGCGCGCGAACCACCAGCCCGCCGGAATGGTATTTGGGGCTTTGATAGCAGTAGCGCACGTCGTACCCTTCCAGGGCGCCGGCCGTGTGCAGGATATTCACATCCCACGTTTCACCCAGGCCGATTGACTGCGTGAAGGTGGTGGTGGTGATGGGATTGTTCCGCTGCCAGCCGCCGGTCTTTCCCAGCGCCAGACCGTGCAGCCCCTCGACGTGTCCCATGGCGCGGATGCCAAGGCGCGTCACGCCCGGCCGCTGCGTCAGGAAGTTGACCTTCTCGGCAATCGTCATCAGGGAGACAATATTGTTAACGCGATCCTCAATCGGTTTGGTTGGGTCCTGAAACGGATAGCTGTTTTGGGCGCCAGCGCGCCCGCCCAACATCAGAATCGCAGCACACGCACACACGACCTGGCGAAGTGGCATTCTCATGGCATTCCTCTTGCGAATTGAACCGGCCGAACCGCGTTCGGCGTCGAATCACGTTCTCTCTCTTGCTCCGAAGTTATCCCATGCTCTCATGGGGTCACAGCGATCGTCTGCTCCACTTTCGTGTCCGCCGACGATCCGCCAACCATAAGCTGTATCTTGTCGTTCTCCACCTCCCAGCTCTTGCTGGTGGTGTTCCAATACGCCAACCGGCTGGCCGGCAGCGTCATCGTCACCGTCTTGGTCTCACCGGCCGCGATTGGAACACGCTTGAATCCGCGCAATTCCTTGCCCGGCCGGTCCACCGTCGAGCCGATGTGCTTGACGTACAACTGCACAACCTCATCCCCAGCCTTGGCGCCGGTGTTCTTCACATCGACGCTCACATCGATCGAACCCTTGGCGCTGAGCGACGCCGCACTCGTCCGCAGATTCGAATATGCGAAGTTCGTGTAGCTCAACCCATATCCGAACGGGTACAGCGGCTCACCCTTGAAATACATATAAGTCCGGCCGTCGCGGATGTTGTAATCCATCATCGCCGGAAGTTGATCCAGCGACTTGGGCCATGTCTCATCCAGCCGCCCGGCCGGGTTGTAATCGCCGAACAGAACATCGGCCAGGCCGTTGCCCATTTCCTGGCTGCTGTTGGCCATGTGAAGGATGGCGGGGACGTTTTGCTGCGTCCAGTTGATGGCGTAGGGGAAGCTGGACACCAGCACGACCACGGTCTTTGGATTGGCCGCATAAACCTGCTTGACCAGATCCTCCTGACCACTGCCCAGCGTGATGTTCACCCGGTCAACTCCCTCGCGGCCCTCGCTGTCATCGTCCACCTTCATCCATGCATTATTGGGGTTCGGATTGTTGCCCACGCACACAATCGCGACATCAGACGATTTGGCCAGTTCAACGGCCGCCGCCACATCCTTGCCGTCGGCGAATTGCACGTTCACCCCTGACCCCACCTTGCTTTTGATGCCCGCCAGTGGCGTGACGGTGTACGGCGGAGTGCTGCCGTACCAGTCGCGAACCACCTCATTGCCGCGCGGGCCGATGACGGCGATGGACTTCAGCGCCGTCTTGTCCAGCGGCAGCAGATTGCCGCTGTTCTTCAGCAGGACGATCGACTCCTGCGTGGCCAGACGCACCGAGTCCTTGCTCTTGGGTGTGCTCCACGGATCGACCGCCTCGGTCCCAATCTTGAGGTACGGATTGTCATCCGGCGGGTCGAGGAAGCCCAGCCGAATCCACATGCGGAACGTCCCCTTGATGACATAATCCAGATCCGCCACGCTTATCAGGTTCTGACTCAGCGCGTTCCGGGTCGGCGTGTCGGCCTTGTCCAGGAACTGGTTCATGCCCGCCTTGATCGCCCCGGCCGCGCCCTGCGTGGTATCGGCGTAATAATGATGAGCGTTGGTCATGTTGACCAGCGAACCGGCGTCCGTGCAGATCACGCCATCCACGCCCCAGTCCTTCACCACCACGCTCTGGATGATCGGGTTGGTCGTCATGGGAACCTTGTTCCACGCGTTGTACGACGCCATGAAACACTTCGCCCCGCCTTCCACAAACCCCATCCGGAACGGAACCGAGTAATACTCATAAAACAGCCGCTCGTCGAAATCGGATGACGAACCGGCCCGGCCCTTTTCGTTGCTGTTGGCCAGGAAATGTTTCAGCAGCGCCGCCGCCTGAAAGTATTTCGGATCATCACCCTGCATCCCCTTGATGAACGCAACCGCCAGCGTGCCGTTGAGGAACGGGTCTTCGCCGTAACATTCCTCCGTGCGACCCCAACGCGGATCGCGACCCAGATCGGCGTTGGGCGCGCGGATGATCAGCGCCCCACGGCCGAATTTGGGACTTTGGAATACATAGCGGGCGTCGTAACCCTCGGTGTAGCCAACCTCGTGCAGGATGGCCGGATCCCACGTCTCGCCCAGCCCGATCGACTGCGGATACGTGGTGGTTGTCCCGCCGCCCGCCTTCACGCCGTGAAGCCCCTCGGTCTGCTGCATCGACCGAATCTCCAGCCGGGGCACGCCCGGCCGTTCCGACAGCATCACGATCTTCTCATCCAGTGTCAGCAGCGAGACGATGTTGTTGACCCTCGCCTCCATCGACAGGTTGGGATTCAGGAACGGATATTTGTACTGTGCCCCCGCTCGCCCGCCGAGCATCAGAACCAACACAAACGCTCCGACGACAACACGAACCGGCGTCTTCATCGTACTCCTCCCGCGAAGTGTCTCCCGGCCGAATCACATTCGACCACGGATCGCGGGATTGTACCAATGGCCAAATCCGATTCCAGTGCGGAGTCGAAACCGCCGCATGGCTGCTCCCCGGGTGTGCACGTTTTTCCGGCCAAACGCCCTGCACGAACCGCGAGATCCCGTGCTACACAATCACGGCGGCAAAGCCCTGGTGGCCGACGATTGCGGCGGGCGCACGAAAACCGGGTACATCGCGCTGTTGAGCCGATGCAGCGACAGAAAGGTGAAACCGGGCGGCGGCGTGGGGAGGATCG
>Ga0181520_10006516_pt1 | contig 17797 bp, 7 predicted proteins | sample PEATcosm2014_Bin_29_FD_132451 | JGI IMG/M metagenome (GOLD analysis project Ga0181520, IMG submission 132451) | Peatland microbial communities from MTU Mesocosm Facility, Houghton, MI, USA - PEATcosm2014_Bin02_30_metaG | ecosystem: Environmental > Terrestrial > Soil > Wetlands > Peat | place... | reverse complement strand
CATTATGCCCACGCCCGCCGGCCCGACAAAAGCGCCGTTATGGTTGCTGCTGGTCTTTGACCCGTTGCTGACATTGTATCCGTCCCCGACGTTTGCCGCGGTTATTCCGGCAAAAAACCCGCCGATCTCAGATGACTCAGTGGAGCCCGCAGTGTCTCCGTTCCAAACTTCGTCTATTCCATACCATAGCGGTATCCTGCATGAGTTGTAACCGTATGTATTGGCGCCGTCGTTCGTTCCCGAGTGGCTCAATGTCTCGTCCGCAAGACCGTTGGCGGCATTCCTGCCCGATGCCAGGTGCGCGTTGCATGTGGTGTTTAACGCCGGGAATTTTGTTCCGCCGCCCATGTAAGCGTCAAAAAGCGGGTACCATGCCGGCCTGTAATATGAAGGATACTCGTCCGTGTCATAGTTGTCGCCGTTCTTCAACTGGCCGCTGGCATTGATATCAAAATTCTGCACCCTGTTTATCTGATCCTGCGCGAGTGTCTGGTAGGTCATTGTAAGCGAACCCTGTCCGCCCCACCTGTTCGCGGCCTGCATAAGTGCAAATGCTATATCCTCGTCGGCGTCAGTTGCCGAGTTGCCGTCCTGGTATCCGCTGGATTCCTCGTGCCATTTCATGAGCTGGTTGCCGTCGTTACACACTACTTTATAATTCCATAACTGGTCGAACAAAGCCTGGTCGTTAAAATATACCGCGAGAATCATGGCGTAACCGATACCTTCGGATCTGGTATCGCTTCCGCTTTCCTTATATACAACCCTGGCCTGCGTGGAGCCGTCGGTAAGGTCAAAAGTTCCGGCGGCGTTGGAAATAAAATTAGCCTTCCACGTGTTGTATTTGTTCAGGAGATCCCCGCCGTAATCCGTGGATTCCATTATACCGTATTTATAAGTCACTCGCGCCGGCAGCGCTATTGCCGCATAAAGGGCGCTCGATGCGAAAAATGATAAAATTATGACCAAAGATATGGAGAGCTTTTTGACTGAATTCATGTTACATCCTCCTGGACTAATGTTTTTTAGTATTCCTATTATTATAAAGCGCCTAAAATACGCTTTATTCTCGTTGCTTTGATAAATATGACAAAATTACTGTAAAAAAGTTCCGCTTAAAATTATTATTAATGCTTTGTGATTATATTTAAATGGGGGTGAAATGTCAATCCTATTTTTTGGCATATTTACAAGGGTAATTTTAACGTAAAACACTGGCCTTCCCTTATATAGGGTAATAGGACCGGTTCATTGGCCGCATATACCGGTTAATCAAAACTGATATTTTATTAATGTCCCATATTTTTTGTCAGGCCGGAGGAAAATAGATGTTAAGCGAGAACTTGTGGTCGATTTCCGAGTCACTGTAATAGTCCTGTTTTAAGAAGGCATAGTCAAATTGAAATATGATGTTCCCTATGGAATACCTTATTCCGGCTCCAAGGGAAAAATTAAACTGCTCGCTCCCGGCATCGTATGATACCCCGCCTCGCAGGGCGAATATTTTAAGCAGGACAACTTCGGCACCGGTCTCCGCAGTAAGGCCCTCAAATTCATTCTCCACCAGCTCAAGAGATGTTTTCAGGGAATTATCCAGAAGATCGGACATTATGCCGGCCCTTAAAACGAAAGGTATCTGGTCCTGGGTACCCGTGGTCCACTGCATTGATCCGCCCATATCCTGAAGTACAACCCCGAGATTCAATACGGGATTTATCTTTACATGAAGCGCCGCGTCCATCGAGAAGCCGTTTGCTCCGTATGTTTCAAGGTTGGTCCTAAGGAATTTAAGGTTGACTCCGGCGCTTACATCCTTAAAAAATTCCTTTCCGTAACTTAAAAAATATGCGTTCTCGGAATCGGAAAAAGTATAGAACGAAGGCGTCTCGGTAAGCCTGCCTTCTATGTCGGATACGGAAAAATTTATATAATTTATCCCGAATGTCCCGTAGACGGTCGGGAAAACAATATTGAAATAATTGTAATCCCGCTGGGCCGTCAGAAGGGATAGCATTGTGGATACGGAAACGTCCTTCAGGTAAGCAGTCGCGGCCGGGTTCCAGTATGCGCATGTGGAATCGTCGTAAAAAGCGGTAAATGCCCCGGACATTGCAAGCGCCCTTGCCCCGACTCCGGTCCGCAGGAACGCCGCAGCGCTGCCCGCGTCGCCTGTCACCGCGAAAGACGCGGGAGCAAACAACGTTAAAAAAAACAGGGCATACCAGGCTCCTCTTGTCCCGTTTGTGACGCGCATATTACGCTTCATAATCTCTCCCCATGTGTTATTTCCTGAAAAAATGCAACGCCGGTCATTTTACTGTTTTTAAATATTTTTTCCCATATAAATCTTCCCTCAATATCCCGTTATGCCCGGCCAAACAAAAAGGCCGCGCTTTCACGCGGCCTTTTTGTTTCATGCCTTTCTTTATTTTACTATTGCCGCTTTTTTCGTCACATTCTTACCGCCTGCGCTGATGGAAACAAAATAAACGCCGTTGGCCACCCGGATACCGTTGTCATTAATCGCGTTCCAGACCGTATAGTTTATTCCGGTGGTCGTATTCCCTGCGTTTATGGCCTTATGCCAGACTGGTTTTCCGTTAATATCATAAATATAGATATTAACTTCAGCCGGCGCGCCAAGCGGGAACCTGATTGTCATGGAATCCGCCGCAGGGTTCGGGTACATGTAGGACTCGTTCTTGTCGAGCGTTGTGAAAGTTTTGCCTGAAGGCGTTGGCGTTGACTTGTATTTTACCGAGCTTGCCTTCATCGACGACGAAAACGAACTGCATGTGTTTACATACGACCACGCAGCCATATCCGCCGTGGAAACGCTCTGGCTGTTGGTCTGGCCCGCGGTTATCATCTGCCCGTATTGCGTTATGACAGTTCCAAAACCTTCCGCCAGCGATCCCGTAAGCTGATTTCCAAGGACATAGCCAATTACATTGAAGCCGGTGTCGCGTTTTCCGCTCAGAGTATAGCTCCAAACCGCCATGTCAGTCATCAACCCGAGTGACGAGCTCCAGTTTTCCTCGACACATCCCGTAATGATAAGATTTCCGTTGCTTCCCATGATTATATCGTTTCCTCTCGATATACCAAAACTACTTCCGTTAAACCTGACAATTGCGGAGCCGCCTTCAACATCCCCAAACGGGCCAGAAAGCGTTCCTGTTCTTGGATCAAGCCGCATAAGGAACATTGTTTGAGCGCTGCCAAGAGTGCTTGTGCCTACAGGATAAATATCTCCAGTGGAATCAACAAGGACCGCGTTGCATTTATCGGCGGATCCGGTTCCAATAATATTTGAAACAGTCTCTTCTCCGCCCGTTCCAAAATTTGTGTCGGTTGTTCCGTCAGCGTTAAATCTCCATATTGCCGCATTGTTGTTGTCGGAATCCGCAACAATAATTTTACCGTCCGCAGGCTGTATGGCAAGCCCCATTTTCGGGGAGGAACTTCCGCTGCCGCCGTTGAATAACACATAGCCGTTACCACCGCCAAATGTTGTGTCGATGGTTCCATTTGTGTTCACCCTTAATAGCTCGAGCTGGGTGCTGCTGTACCTGGCCGCGACAACGATTTTATTATTTGCGTCAAAAGCCAAATTGCATCCGCCGAGACCAGTTATCTGGAATATGCCGCTGCCGTTGAATGTGGTGTCAGGCGTCCCATTGGTGTTATATCTGAACACAAAACTGGCCTGTCCTCCTGGATGGGATGTGTACCCCGTCGTCACAATTTGCCCGTTCGAGTCGATTTTGACAGCCCTTCCGGAGAATGTATATGACCCCTGGGCAACTATCCCGCCGCTGCCAAACGAAGTATTAAGCGTTCCGTCCGGATTGTATTTCCAGATTATCATGTCGGTCCAGCCATTGGATGTATCGCTCTGACCGACAATATATATATTTCCAGATCCATCGGTGCACGTGCCGTATCCGTAGTCATTACCGTTCCCGCCGCCCGCGTTGTTATTTGTGACATATCCTATTGAATTAAAGGTCGTATCCGGCGTTACGCAGATAGCCGGCGTTGGCGTCGGCGTCATTGTCGCGACCATGCAATTATCCACATAAGACCATACGGCCATGTCAAAATTTGCGCCATTCATGTGCTCGCCGGCGACGTAAATTGTCCCAGCCTGATTTATTGCCAGGCCAAATCCCATATCCGGATTATATGCAGCCCGTGCGCCCGTAATATATCCGGCAGGACTGAATGTATGGTCTATTGTCCCGGCCTGCGTATATCTCCACAGCGCCATATCGGTATGTGTGCCTCCTCTTAATGCCCCGGCAATGACAAGATTTCCGGACACGTCAAAGCTAACGTCGCTTCCGTAGGAATTCGCCCCTGTTCCGTTAAATGCAACCGTTCCGTTTATCCCAAAAGATGTATTCAAGCAATAGCCGCGCATATCAAATTCTGAAATGAACATTGTTGTATCATTTCCCAGCGTGGATGTCCCGACAACGTATGAATACATCCCCGCCCCGTTCAGATAAACAAATGCGTTTCCTTTATCCACAGACCCTGTGCCTAAAATATTATATGGCGATGTATATTGCCAGTCGTTTGTTCCGTCCGGGAAGAAGCACCATAAGGCAAGATGCCCATTGTTGGTGTCCGTAACATATATCCCTCCGTTACAGTCCGTGCCAATTCCCATCTTGGAATTATCACTGCTTCCGCCGGCAAAATTAATATATCCGGCTCCGCCCCCAAAATTTCCGTCGAACGTCCCGTTGACATTCAATTTCATTATTTGCAGCGTTGAGTTGTTTACCCTGGATGCGACAATTATTCTCTGGTTTGTGTCAAAAGTTATTCCGCATCCACCCACTCCTGAAACTTGAACTATCGCTCCGTTAGCGAAGGAAGAATCAATGACTCCCGTTTTGGTAAATCTTGCCACGAAAGTAAACTCGCCGTTTGGCTGATACATAACGCCCGTCACAACAAGATTGCCGTTTTGATCCAGCTTTAAAGCCCTTGCCGATGTGGCCATGCCGCTTCCGTTCAAATTGACGATGCCGCCGCTGCCGAATGATGCGTCCAAGGTGCCGTTGGGCTTGTATTTCCATATTATCATGTTATATTCGCCGTCGGCGGCGTCGCTCTGGCCCGCCACAAAAACGCTGCCGTCGGGGGCTATTGTCGTCGCATAACCGTAATCGTTGCCGTTGCCTCCTGCGGCGTTATCATTGGAAACAAATCCGGAGCTTCCGAATCCGGTATTCGAAGTAACACATGAAGTTGGCGTGCTGGTGGTGGTAAAAGTCGATGTGGCGGTATAGCTCGGTGTTGTCGTCAACGTATATGTCAATGTATATGTCGGGCTCGTCGTCGGGGTCCTTGTAAATGTCACGGAGACTGTCGGCGTGGCGGACCTGGTCCATGTCATGGTAATGGTCGCGGTCTTTGTGAAAGTCCCTGTGTTAGTGAACGTCGGCGACTTTGTTGATGTCATTGTAATTGTCGGGGTTTTTGTCTTTGTTCCCGTAGCCGAAGCCGTCCAAGACTTTGTGGCCGTCGGTGTTATGGTCGGCGTCTTTGTGCGCGTGGAAGTCGGCGTGGCGGTAAATGTCGAAGTCCCTGTCCGGGTTATTGTAAAGGTAGGCGTTTTTGTCGACGTGCTTGTTATCGTAAAAGTCGACGTCGCCGTTCTTGTGGCTGTAATGGTCGGAGTATTGGTCGGTGTCACGGTATAAGTCGATGTCGGCGTTGCCGTGCTTGTGGCCGTTATTGTCCCCGTCGCCGTAAATGTGGGGGTATTGGTTGTGGTTGGAGGCGTGCCTGTTACGGTCGAGGTGAACGTGTAGGATGGCGTCTCCAGCGCGAAAGTAAATCCCGGTGTTGGATTCATCATTGTTACATAATAATTTGAATCCGTATGTCTTTCAAGAAACGCCAATTGCCAGTAATTTGAAGCATCAATAACAGCCGGTATTTGTGGATATGTTATTGGATTCATAGATGTTAGAGCCATAGCTGAAAATGGATGGGCCCATTGTGAAGACCACAATCCCTGCGTTGAGTCATATTTTATAAGGTAAAATCCCGTGACATCAGAACCAGAATCAAAAACCTCATGAACCTGATAAACCAGATACAGGTCATTGCCCGAGGTGCTTATCTGCGGGCATGTTATGTCATCATCCGGCGTTACTGTCGTTCTGGGATCATCACTCACGAGAGCGTTTGCGTTCCAGCTGCCGCTGTTTTTATTGGCAAACCACACCGCATGCTTTGTGTCCCCGGTTTTTACCTGCTGCCAGACTATCTGCGGCCCGTTGCCGTTGGCCACAATTGACGGATTGTCAATTACATTGGTCGACGATGCCACAACCTGATATGACGTGTCAGGATTTGGATTTGTAATATAATTCCAATTTTTGTATCTGATATCATAGGTGATCCCGTCGGATTCAAGATCAATATATGCCAGGGATATATTGCCGCTCGTATCGATAAATGTCGAAAACGTTTTGTTGATCGGATCAACAACCGTAACAGGCGCGCTGAAAGAAAGCGGAGTGGGCGGGCTGGTAAGCGGCGGAGGAGTACTGCAAACCGCATATTCAATAGAACCATAATATCCCGACTTGGTATTTTCCCACCACAACACTATCGGAAGCAATGATGAAATGCCGACATTTGGGAACATGGAATTATAGCTGTCAGTGGATACCTGGACGGGGGCCGCGCTCAATCCCTGGTCAAGGATCCCGTCGTTGCCCAAATGGTCGCCATAACCCCTGATGAATATCTTTCTGTTGCCGCTTCCCGTCCCTTCCTCATATACAATAAAAACATCGCCCAACGAATTAACGGCGATCGAAGGATCATAATCCCCGTTGCCGCCGGTCGGCGCACCCACGGGCATTCCTGTCGTCTCAACCCATGTTGAATGAACACTGTCCCAGCTTGATATAGTAAGATATACGTTGTTGGCGTAAAAACTGCTCTTGCTTACCATGTAACATTTATTCCCGAGATATGCCATTTTTCTCTGGCTTGCGAAAGCATCGCTCTCGTTTGACCAAGTTGTTAAAATTGACTCATTGCCATAATTCGTTGCAAGTATTGATGTGTTGCCCGTAACCCCCGTATTTATATTCGTATATTTCGCAGACAAGGTATATGAGCCTGTCTGAATCGAGCAAGTCCTATTGTCAACATAAGCAAGAAATGATTGTTTTAAATTGCTTCCGCCGCCGCCGTTGCAGGCTTCATAATTTATCATGGTATCCGTGCCATAGCACGGAAAAGAAGTGATATTGGATGAAGCTATGATAGATTGATTGGACAATTCGTTCGGAAAATAAATCGTCATATTTACAGGATTGTCCCATGCGGTCGTATCAATATAAGTATTACCGATGAACGGAAAATACGCGACAGGAAACGCTGAACCCGTGTTGTAATTTATATATTCTCCAAATGGATTGGCCTCGGAATATATCTTATTAATAACAACGGTTCCCGACGGCAGCGGTGTTGCGTAACAATTCACCGGTGTTGGCGGCGGCGGAAGAATTGGTGTGGCCTGGATGGAAAAAGATAGAACCGGCAAAAGCATGGATAACAATAAGATTTTTTTCATTTGGCACTCCCCTGTTTGTTTTGTCTTTCCCCTGTATATCTCGCTGTATGTCTTTGCCTCAAATATCACCCAAATTTAAATTATCGGGATTATACACATTTGTCCATACATTGTCAATAAAAATATCTCTCATTGGACGCACATAGGATATGGTGGCGATCCGGGGAGTTTGGGGATATTATCTGAGCGGCGAAATAAAAAGGGCCGCGTTTTCACGCGGCCCTTTTTCCCGAAAGGCTATTTTATTGTATAACCACTTTTTCTATCGATGATTTTCCGACTTCCTCGCCCGTGCTTGTCGCGGTTATCACGAGGTAGTAAACCCCGCGCGCGAGGCCGGCGAAGTAGCTGGCCTGCATCGTGGTGGCCACGGGACCTGCGGAATAGGTGTTGGTGTCCTCGAAGTAGCGCACCAGCCTGCCCGCCTTGGTGTATATCTTAACCTCTATCTTGTCTATGCTCTTGGAGACCCAGATGTATATGGTCCTGTTCGTCGGAACTCCGGGCGTCGGGTTCGGGTTCGGCCCGATGACGTATATCGGCGTCTGTCCCGGCATAGGCGTCGGCGTCCCAACCTTGAATATTGACATCGTGGGCGTCGGTTCGACGGTTATCGTCTGCGTTATTGTAAATGTCGGCGTTACCGGCACTGTCACTGTATCGGTCGGCGTCGCGGTCATTGTCGGAGTCATGGCCCCTATGCTGAAGGGCATCGACGCCGGGCTTATCACGTCGTTCGCCGATACGTTGGTCCCCTGCGCGGCAGAGCTTATCGTGATCGAACCGCCTTTTGTGACGTTATAGATGTAAACCACGTCTGTTTCGGCGCCTATTGCAAGCGTTGCCGTTACCGCGGGCGAAGGCCCGGATACCAGCACGAGTGAATTCGACGGGTCTGTGACCGTGTAATTATTCGGCCCGACGTTCGTAAGCGGTGCCGTTCCGTTATTGGTTATCTTCAGCGTTATCGTCAACTGCTGGCCTTCGACTATTGTCGACGGGGCCGATATCGAGACCGAGAGCGACGGGCTCGTGGAATTCGTCGCAGTTGGCACGGGCGTGTAGGTATTTGTAGAGGTCAGCGTCGGGGTTATCGTGTATGTCAATGTCGGCGATGCTGTTATTGTCGCGGTATTTGCCTGCTGTGTCGGCGTATTTGTCGGAGTTCCGGCAGCCGGTGTGTTTGTCGCCACAATTGCGGTTGCCGTCGCCACGACTGGACAGCTCGGGCAGCCGTATATGTATATGTCGTCCACGGACAGGTCAACCGCAGCCGGCGCTCCCGTAGCTCCGTTAAAGTTTGTCTGCCACTGTATCTCTTTGGCGTGCTGCAATACTGTCGCCAACGGCACTGCGTCCGTGGGTGACCACAGGAACTGCGCAAAAGTCGTAAAATCAAATTTATACTGGGTCCAGGCCGCCGTCGGAGTAAAAAGGACATGGTAATCATCGCTGCCCGTCAGGGTCTTGCCCGTGGTATCGCTTTCATACGGTATCTTTATCAGATACGACTGGTTGTTGCCTTTTGCGTAGAAACTGATTCCCGTGCAGGAACTTAAATCGGTTGATGTAAAATTCGGCGAACCGGCCGTTGAATTCAATTGCGAGCCTATTCCAAGGCACGGATAATATCCGGTCGCCGCATCGGTGGCCCCGACCGTCCCCGTTATCCTCATGGAATATCCCGTTGTTATCGCCCCTCCGGCTGTCGGCGAGCAATAAGCGCCCTGGGCCGGCGCTATCCATGTATCGGTCGGATAGGCGGGATCGCCCGATGCATAAGTATACCAGTATCCACCGTAATCATTGCTGTTGTTGCCGTCTTCAACATCGTCAAACAAGCATGTCAATCCCCCGTTGGGCGTATTAGTCGCCGTAGGTATGCCTGTCGTGGAAGTATATGTAACTGTTGCCGTGGGTATCGTCTGCGTATCCGTATACGTCGATGTCGCGCTCGGTATGACTATGGTAAACGTCGAGGTCGGCGAATTCCCCGGAGTGGCCGTATAAGTCGATGTCGGCGAGTTGCCCGGCGTGTTTGTGTCTGTTATGGTCACGGTATACGTCCTTGTGGAAGTGTAAGAGGACGTCAGCGTAACCGTCGGCGTGTATGTCGGCGTGCGCGTATATGTCTGGGTGTCGGTCGGCGAATCCGTGGGTGAGCCGGCGTATTCCGTGTTCGTCGGCGTCACGGAGAATGTCGGCGAAACGGTATATGAAGGTGTCGCGGTCGCGGTGTAAGTCGACGTCGATGTGTCCGTCTTTGTCGCGGTATATGTCGGTGTAAAGGTCGGCGTGGAAGTATCCTTTGCCGTCCCAGTGAAAGTCGCCGTGGCCGTGGGTGTGGCAGTCGAAGTATAGGTGTTCGAAGGCAGAGGCGTCCCCGTCGATGTGGCAGTCGGGGTTGCCGTCCTGGTTGAAGTCCCTGTATATGTGGGCGTGTAGGTGCTGCTCGGCAGAGCAGTGCCTGTGAATGTCGGTGACGGTGTCTTTGTGGGTGTTATTGTGGGGGTAACCCACGGATACGGCGTCGCTGTCCATACAGTGCACGGGAACATGGAAACCTGGTCTATCTGTAGCAGAACAGTGCTCCAGGGCTGGCCAATGGTCTGCCAGTGTATGGCGTTAAGGTTGGTAAGAACCGATGCCATTGTCACTGCGGTGCCTGTCCCGTCCTGTTTAAAACTTGGCGTAGTGCCGGTAACGAACAGCTGATATTGCGTCCATGTCTTCGGCGCGACAAAACTTGCCGAGTAATGGTCATTGCCGTCATTTATTGTAGCAGACGGCACAAGCTGGCAACTGTATATATTGCCGTCCCCTTTTGCCCAGAAAGTTATTCCGGTAAAGCCGGAACAATTTACCGAACCTGTCGCAACTGACGAAGTGTTTGTCCCCATTCCTATAAAACCATATGTGTAAGCCGTGGTTACCACACCGGTCAACTGCGCGGCATAAGCCGTTAAATTGGCGCCCGGCGCAGTCACCGACATATATCCTACCGAAGTCCCGGAACTGGCGCTGTCGTTGTAGGAATACCAGCTTCCGCCCCATGAATTAATTGTCGTATCATTATCAAGATTACCCAGGGCAAGCTGACATGCAAATGTGGGTGTCAGGGTTGGTGTCTGGGTTATCGTTGATGTCAGGGTTGCCGACGGCATAGGCGAAGGTGTCGGCGACCATAGGTATGGATAGAAAGCAACATTATCCAAACTCAAGTTAAATGTTATTTTCGTATTGTCGCCGTTCTGCCACTGCAATTTTTGCAAATGGGATGTAACCGTTGCTATAGGCACCACGACTGCCCAGCTTGGCTGGGTAAAGTCGGTGGCAAATGATAATTGATAATGTGTCCAGGTTGCCGGCGGGGTGAATGTGTACTGATAATATCCAGAATCTGATTGTAATGTTGAAGAATTCATTTCATTAAGGGCCACGGAATAAAGCGTTGCGCCGTCTCCCTTTGCGTCAAATACGATCCCTGTGAAAGGCATCACATTTACGCATCCTGAAACAGCAACGGCATTATATACAAGGTCCGTTCCAATTCCTACCGAGGGATAATTCGGCGCAACTGCCGCCGCCTTGGTACCAGTAACCTGCAGATACCATGTGGTGGCAGGCGCAGTATATGGAGGCGTGGTGGAAGTGGCGTTTGATCCGCCTGCTGTCATGGTGACAAAACCGCCCTGGATCGGATATACAGTGGCGCCAAGAGTCGCGGCGTTTGCCCATGTATACCAAAAACCGCCCCAGTTGTTTTGCGTGTTGTAATAAGGCATAAAATCCTCAAAATCATCCAGAAGCTGCGTTGACGGCGCCGGTGCCGGCGTATATGTCGGGACAGGTGCGCCTATTTCCCTGAGGTCCTGAAAGTTTCCCGTCATGAGAAGAAGGGTTAAAAGTTCCAGCGTCCCATTATAATAAGAATCCGTTATCAAAAAACTCCTCGTCCTGTCATAATATGACTGCAGTTGCGTTGATGTTGTCGTGGAATACATTAAAGAGCATCCGGCAGGTCCGACAAAAGCCGCGTTGTTATATTGGCCCTGCGTCGAATTATTCGCTATGTAATACCCGTCCACTATGCTTGATGCGGATATTCCGCTGAAAAAAGAGGCGAACAGGCTTGTTTCCGTTGATGAAGGATTTGTAACGGCCGCGCCCCACCACAGGTAATCCATTGCGTATCTGAAAGGAACACGGCAGGAATTATATGCATACTCCGTCCCGCTGCAACCGCCACTGCACGGATTGTCGGTCCTTCTCGACCCGTCGGAATTGCATATCTCGCCCACAAGGCCGCTGGTGGCATTCCTGTTTGTCGCAATGTTGTTGTAGCATTTTGCGATGGCGGCATTCCATGTGGCGGCATTACCCGCGTCGAACTTAGCGAATTCCCTTAAATACGCCGGGAAATAATATGAAGGATACGACCAGTCATCCCAGTTGTCGCCGGGTTTGATATGGTAATCGGTGGCGCTTATGTCATAAGAACGTATGCGTCCTATTTCCGTGGTGGCAAGCGTTGCGTAATTATACGTTCCTCCGCTTCCCCACTGTATGTCCGCCATAAGAAGCGCGAAAGCTATATCAAAATCCGCGTCTGAAGCCGAGTTGCTGTCCACGACCGTTCCGCCGGAACTGATAATCCATGGCATGAGGTTTGACGCCTTACCCGCGGCGGTTGTGACGCTGACCTTGTAAGCCCATAAGTTATTAAATAACGTCTGGTCATCAAAATATATTGCGAGCAACATTCCATATCCCTGGCCTTCCGATACGGTGCAATTATTCTGGCCATCTATGGTCTGAGGGCTTTGCACACGCTGTCCCACGGACGCCGTGGCCACATAAGTTGATTTCCATGTGGAATACATTGATTGCAAATCGGATATGCTGAAAGTGGTTATCCGGTTGCCGGCAACATAGTTCATGTTTATCGGGAACGGATATTTGGTCGCCGCGAAAATCGCAGAACCTGACAGAATAGTTATCAAAGCGTTTAAACTGATCAGCAATAAAAATTTACGCATTTAATTACCTCTTGAATCATTGGCGCGTGAAACCAAACGCCAGATTTGTGGATGTCTTTAATAAGCGTCGCTCTTACTATGATAGCAAATTTTAAAAACCCTGTCCACAAAGTAAAACCGAAAACATCAAAAACTGCTTAACCTGTTTATCACTTTGTGACTATAATGAACTTTTTGGCGACGCTGAGCCCGGCCTGTATGTATACGGGATAAACTCCCTGCGAAACAACTGCTCCCGCGGCGTTCTGGCCGCACCATGTGGTTTCCCATGTGCCCGTGTCTTTTGACTCATTTAACAGGACCGCCACGACCCTGGCCGCCTTGTCGTAAATTATTATTTTGACCGTCTCGGGCTGTGCCACCTGCACGCGTATCTTTGCGCACTGGCCTTTGTTTGGATTTATAAGATTGTCGGCGACCACGCCTATATCAGTCATTACAACAGTGGGTGTCGCCGTTATTTTATCCGCGTCGGCATCATGTATGGAATTCACGGGCGCCGCCGCTCCTGATATCATATTGCCGTTTTCAACCTGGTTTGACGCCGCCGCTGTTTTCGGGGCCTGGCTGTTGGTAATTGCCGGAGCCGCGGAAGCGTAAGAGACTCCGGGAGCTGGCGCCGGGGCCGCAGCCACAACCGGCGCTGAAACCGCAGGCTGTATCTGTTGCACTGACGCTGCCCGAACTGCGGGCGCGCTTTCTGTCCTTGGCGAGGCGGCCACAACCGCAGGTTTTACCGCCTGTTTTGCGTATTTAACCTCAACAGGGGCTTTTGCGGTCATGACGTGTTTTACCGCCGGAACCGGCGCCATTGCAATGTCTTTTACAGCGCTGGTCGGCCTGTTATATATAATGAAGACGGAAACGAATAATACGAGGGCGAATGACGCGGCATAAGTGAATAAGGGGGCCAGATTCCTGGATATTTTTACTTTTTGGCCGGAAATCACGGCCATTACCCTTGTTTCAAGGTAATCAGGCGCTTCAACTTTCATCAAAGAGGCCAGTGAGGCCATTTTTTCAAGGTCAGCGTCATATTGCGCGCATTCGGCGCATGAAGCAATGTGTTCCGCAGCCTTTTTGGCCGTTTCAGCGGAAGCTTCGCCGTCCCTTGTTTCCATTATCATCTCTTTGAATTTTTGGCAATCCTTGTGGCCCTTCATTTTTAGCACCTTCCTTTATCGAATATATAGACAATCCCGGTATTAAAAAGTTTCGGTATATATATCACAGGATGTCGTCCTTTTGCAGTTTTTCACGCAGGTTTTCCCGCGCCCTGAAGAGCTTTGATTTCACGGCCGAGACCGATATCCTGAGCACCTGGCCTATTTCCTCGTATGAGAGCCCCTCGACGTCCCGCATCATGATTACCTGCCTCTGTTCGCCGGTCAGCTCGTCTATCCTTTTATACACGGTCTTTCTCACCTCTTCAGAGGCGTATGATTTATCCGGCTCTTTTTCCTCTTTTTCCTTTAGCCCGTCGACCAGCGAGGGCTTTTCCTCGGCGCCTTCCTCGTAGCTCTCCTCGGCCATCTGCCCCCTGGCGCGCTGGAGCTGTTTGAGCCTGTTCTTGCACGTGTTAACGGTTATCCTGTATATCCACGTGGAGAGCTTGGAATCCCCGCGGAAATTTTTCAGGTTGTTGTAAACGGAGACGAATATCTCCTGTGCGGCGTCCTCGGCCTCTTCCTTGTTGCGCAAAAAATTATAGGCGTGGCCGAACACCACTTTCTTGTATTTCGTGATTATCTCCGCGAAATATTTCGACTCGCCCCTCTTTACCTTTTCTATTATCTCCAGCTCGTCCATGCTTGCCCGCCTAAAAAACGTATTTGATGGTTATCCTGTGCGCGTTGTCCGAAATAAAATAAGGCACGAATGCGTAGTCGATGTAAAGGTCGCTTATCCTGACCCCGGCGCCGACGGAAACCTCCCCCGCGTCCTGCCCGAAAATGTAGCCGTACCTGAAAACAAAGAATTTCTTGTAATAAGCCTCCATGCCCACGGAGGTCTGCGAGCTGTCCAGCTCGTTTATGTAATAACGCTCCTCCACATAGACGGAGATCTTGTATTCATCCTCGTAATGAAAAACTTCCGTCCCGTAGCCGCCGCGCACTATCATCGGGTAAAGCGACCTGTCCAAAAAATAATCCGTTGATATACCCATGTTCTCGACGTCGAGCCCGAGGGTGTATTTGTTCACGTAGTTGCGGTAAAGCACTCCCAGGTTCCCCGAGACGCCCCACGTGGCGTTGTTGTAAACCTTGCTGGAAACCAGACGCAAGTTCGCGCCCACGTTGTATTCCTCGTTGATGGCCCTCGAGTAGACAACCCCGAGGTAGGAATCGTAGTTGTCTATCTTTTCCACCGGCACGCCGTTGTCGTCGGTGCGGTAAAGGTCGTCGTTGGCCGAATACATGAAGAAAATCCCGGCGCACGACGAGACGTCCATCGGGTGGTAATATTCCCCCTGCTCATAATGATACGAGAAAACCGAGGTGTAGTGGGAAAATATCAGGTAATTCGTGTTTATCCCCTGGAGCGTCGCGGGATTCACCGGCGAGGCGTCCGGCCTGGCGTAAAACGGGGAGTATATGGATCCCAGCGCGACTTCCCTTGCCGGTATGTCCACCAGGAGAAAATCCCCGGTCACCGTGCCAGCCGCGCGCGATGCCGCCGGGCAAAACAAAAAAAATGCCGCCGTCAGGGCCGCGAACCTGATGATATTTTTAATCGAAAATATCCCGGTGCTCATCTAAATTTATACGGAATCTCTTATTATGAGTTCCGGTTCAAAGCTTATTATTTTGCTCTCGTAGGGTATGGACCCGTCGATCATCCCCATCATCACGTCGAAGGCCTGCATTCCCATCTGCGCGATGGGCTGGCGCACGGTGGTCAGCCCGGGCGAGGTGAGGTTGGATATGTAGATGTCGTCGTAACCTATGACCGCCATGTCCGAGGGTATCTTTATCCCCATGTCCTTTGCCTGGTCGAGCACTCCTATGGCCGTCACGTCGCCGGCGGCGCAAAAGACCGAATCCACGTGCGGGCTTTTTTTCAGCAGCAACTTGAGGGATTTTTCGCCCTCCTCGAAATTATAATTCGTGACCCTGATTATCTTGTTCTCGTCGTATGGTATGCCGAAATCATTGAGCGCGTCCCTGTAGCCTTTCATGCGCTCCTCGGCGTTGAGCCCCGAGTCTCCTATTATTAGGCCTATGCTCTTCCTCTTGTTCTTGATGAGGTATTCGGTGGCCATGTAGGCCCCCTTGATGTTCTTGAATTTTACCGTCGGGGCCCCTTCCAGGACCTCTTCAAGGAACACGACGGGCACGCCTTCCTTTTTGAATTCGGCAAGGAGCTCCCTGTCCATGCGCAGTGATATCACTATGATGCCGTCGGCCCTGCGCTCGTAAAATATCCTCTCGAGCATTTCGCGCTCGTTCTCCTCGATGACCCTCGTGGAATACAATATCAGGTTATACTGGGTGTTCCTCAGGTTGGCCTCGATGCCCTTGACGGATTCCAGGGCGAAAAGCGAAGCGAAAAACGAGGCGACGACCGCGATGTTGTTGGTCTTGCCCTTCACAAGGCTCCTGCCTATGTAATTCGGATGGTAGTTCATCTCTTTTATGGCGGCCATGACCAGCTCTTTTGTCTTCTGGGATATCTTCGGGCTGTTGTTGATGACCATGGATACGGTCGCCGGGGTCACCCCGACCTTTTTCGCGATGTCCTTTATTGTTACTCTCATTTTTTCTCCTTTACTTCGGCGTCGTTAAGCCGCCCAAAAATCAACGGGCCTCGGGCAAATTCTGCATGGACTGGTTCTGGTCAAGCCACGCTTTAAGCTTGGCGTTTCCGGGGTCGAGCTCAAGGGCCTTTGAGTAAGCCCTGTAAGCAAGCTCCCTCCTGCCGGTATTAAGGAAACATGCGCCCAGCCCCATGTAAGCGGGGGCGTATCCCCTGTATTTTTTTACGCATTCGGCAAATTCCGGGATGGCTTTCCCGAAATCCAGCTTGTACAGGTAATCATAACCGCGTTTATACGCCTCGATGCCCGCTTTTTTGTCCTCAAAAAAGTGCTTCTCCGACGTCCCCGCGAATTTCCCGGTTATGGATATCCTGTTCGAGACGCCGAGGTCGGCGTAAGGCACCATCACGTAATCCAGTTCTATGTTAAGGTCCTTCGACGCGGTCAGCCTGTATCCAAGCCCGGCCGTGAGCCCTGCCAGCGCGCCAAGGTCCTCGCCGAACTTGTAACCAAGCCTAACCGCTATCGAGTGGTATTTGTTCAGCGTCCAGTATTTCTCGGCCCCGAGGTGGACGCTCGCAGATTGTTCTATGGGATAATAAAGGATGTCAAGGGCCGCGGTGGTGTCGTTCTCGTTGTAAACAAAGGTCCCTTCATCTGAGAAAGGAAGCATCAGGTTCTCCATGGAGAACCTGTAACCGAACCCGAGCTTCAGGTCGACCGGAAGCGATGGCCTGTTATTGGCAACCCCGAGGTTCTCGGCAACAAAGCCGACGGAATAATTTTCATACCTTGGATAAAAAAACGAGCCGATATTGAACCCGAACCCGCCGCCGCCGTCGGAGACTATCTTTTCGGATATAAGGTTTGCCGACAGCCCGAAGGAGAGGTCGGATACCGCGCTGTCATTGCCAATGATGTCGGATAATTTCTTGGCGTATGCAAGCGTTATGTCAAGGTCGCTCGCGGTCACGGAATTCGTGGTCAGTTCATAGTCCCCTGTGCCGGGGGCTTCTATTGTCTGGGTAAGGCTGCCGCCGTTGACAAAAACGCTGTAGGCCGCAAGCGTGCCGAAGCCCTGGATGGGCAGGGCGTAGGCCAGGTATTCATAATTGACGTCAAGCAGCCAGGCGGAATGCATGAGGCATATCTGGTTGCGGGTGAGCTGTGAGAGGCCCGCCGGGTTCCAGTAAACGGCATTGACGTCGTCGGCCACTCCCACGAACGCCTCGCCCATTCCCGCGGGCCTTGCGCCCTCGGAAAGCTTGAGGAAATTGGCGGAGGTCTCGCCCGCGCCAAGGACCGTGGAATAAACCGCGAATAAAACAAACGCGGCGAATAAAATGGCTTTTTTTCGCATCAACCCGTTTTCTCCTGATTTGATTT
>Ga0181520_10006515_pt1 | contig 17800 bp, 13 predicted proteins | sample PEATcosm2014_Bin_29_FD_132451 | JGI IMG/M metagenome (GOLD analysis project Ga0181520, IMG submission 132451) | Peatland microbial communities from MTU Mesocosm Facility, Houghton, MI, USA - PEATcosm2014_Bin02_30_metaG | ecosystem: Environmental > Terrestrial > Soil > Wetlands > Peat | place... | reverse complement strand
GTACCAGTAGTTGATCTTGAACTCGCCCGCCGTCGCCTCGGCCAGGAAGGTCTTGCCGGTACCACGAGGCCCATACAAGAGAATGCCGTTTTGAACCACGCCATGCTGTTTGAATCTCTCGGGGTGAAGCCTGTTTTGTACAACCGCGCTGATGCGCCTCTTTTGCTCGTCCAGTCCGCCCACGTCCGCAAACGTCCGTGCTGGGGTGTTGGACCATCGGGGTTGAGCGCTATCCCGGCTGCCCGATCGCCCTGCGGTGGCCTGTATGCCATGGCCGTGCGGCCGGTGGCGAATTACGAAGATCAGGCCGGCAACGGCAACCAGCGCAAAAACCAACCCATACACCAGTTCGAGCGGAGACGCGCTCTCGCGGGAAAGAATCGTTCCGGTCACCGCGTCCTCGTGGAACAGGAACTCGTTAATCGAATTGAACCAGTGCAGAACGGGGAGCAACGCGATGAAGTAGAGCAACCCGCGGTAGGTCCCCCGCATTCGGGCGTGCCAGGTCAGCAGGAGAAGACCGGTCCCAATCGTAAACCAGGCCAGCCACGGGCTGATCTGGAGCGCGAAAACTCCCAGGACGAGCAGAATGATTCCGATGGTGACATGTTCGCGCGAAAGGCGCCTGACGATAGGCTCCAGGCGTGATGCAAACGAGTCGGCAATCCGAGAATCGTGTCCCGGGTGCACGGGCCCCTCCCCTGCGCCCAATTTACCGCAGATTGGGCGCGAGTTGGGAGGAGGGCCAGTGTTGTAGGGCACGGTTTTCAAATTGGGAGGCCTACTGTTGTTGAGGTGGTCCAGTGGATCCGGCCGTCCGCGTGGCCGCCACGTCTTGGTACATCCGATTGATCTCCGTTTTCAGCTCAATCAATTCTCGGAGTTCCTGGGCGGATGGCAACAGCGAAGTTCCATTCACTGCGAACTGCCCTATGTCGCGGGCGCCTGTCGGGGCTGTTCTGGCTGGCGGCCTCTCCCCGCTCCCCTCCAGCAATACAACGAAAAACCGCGTGTTTCCGGGCACCGAAACCACGATGTTTTCATTGAAGGCAAGGCTCTGCATCTCCTGCTCCCCGGCGAGCCCGGCATTCGACGCGATGCGCTCGCGCAACAAGATGCTGTTGTCGAGCTGGCCGCTGGCCCCTCCAAAACCACCCGGGCCGCCTACCAGGAAGGCCGCCATCGTCCCAACCCCCGTCATGGAACGTACCAGGATTCGCTTCACCGTGTTGCCGCCAGAGACAGAACCCTTGAGCGGGCCGTAGGCGAGGCTCATCGACCCTGCGTCAATTTTCTCTGTAGTCCCGTCCGGCAACTGCAGCGTATGGAAGTGAATCCCAACGTTGCCGTTCCTGTTCGCCTGCTGGAGGTCCCCAAAGGCTTTCGTCCCCGCCGGGATGATGATCTCACCATCCTTCTCATAGTTGTATTCGATCGCTGCAACCACGGGTGCCTTGACCGCCGTGCTGACGGCGGATTGCAGCCGTGCCACGAGGCGGCTGCCATTCGGGAGCAGAGCAGTTGTTCTTCTTTCCAGAAGCGCTGGCTCGGCCGTCATGGATACTGGCCGAACCACGCTCGCTGAGGCGCCGGTATTGTTGCTGACGAATACCAGCGAGGATTTCTTGAGGGCATCCGCTTCGTTATGGGCCGGCGCCGGTGGCGGCGGCGCTGGAGCCGGAGCGCTTGCGGTCACCGGCGGAGGCTGCGGAGCAGGGTAGCCAGCCTGCGCCTGGCGATACGCCTCCAGGGCCGGATCCATGGGCGGGATACTGGCAAGCGTATCTCCAGGTTTCGGCTGGGGGCGCAGGCGCAATCGCCCAGTCGCCTTTACGTCGTCGGCGCTGAGTTGATCGTTGTTCCCCTCCTGCCCGCTCGTATCCGCGTTCAGCAACGGTGTCACAGACCCGCGGTTCTCCGCCGCGCCGGTCGCCGCGATCTCCGGCCTGCCAAGACTCGGTTTCGTCCGGTTCGCGGCACGGTCCTTCGTACCGCTCGAACTTGAGAACAGGCCCAGAAACACGAAGATCATGATGAGGACAGCGGCGGCAAGCACCAATAGACCCTTGCTTCGGTCTACGCTCTTGGCGGTTCTGCTCTGCTTTTCCGGCTGGCCCCTCTTGCGCCCATCCCGGGCACGCACATATGCCTCTCGAAGCGAGCTAAAACCGGTTCTCGTCCCTTCAGGTTCGGCCGCCTCGGGTTGTTCTACCGCGCCGGTGCCGATGCGCTGCGTTGCGGCCGGCTCGGCGCCGTCGGGTAGTCCTTCGGTCTTGTTCAATTCCGGTGTCATTCTATTCGGTTCCTTTCTCTCGAAGACTGCTGATTCCGAAACCGATCGGCGCCAGGGCCGGCCGGTCGACAGCTCCGGAATCGGCCACCTGAAGCAACAGGGTTTCGTTGGACTGCTTGAAGCTCGGTCGCTGGAAAATCAAGACGCCATCGGCACGCTCGCCAGGGCCGATCCGCCGTTGGCTCATGCGGAAGTCTTCCACGGGCAACTGCTCGGAATTGGACCAGACGGAGTGGCGCACAATCGTCCCCTTCTTCACCTTCCCCCCCAATTGCACTTGGGGCGGCATCAGCTCGACCGCGTGGTTTTGCACGTTTACCACGGAAAACAGCACTACCACCTCCTTCCCCTGATCGATGACCTCGCTGACGCCGGCCTTCAGAATCTGTTTACCCGGAGGGGCGGTCCCCGGCTTCTCGCCGTAGAGGGCCGGTAGCGGAGCCCGCCGCTGTCGTTCCAGTAAGGCATCGAAGCTCAGTGCTGCGTCGGCATTCTGCGCAGCCGGCCGAACGTCGGGCGGAGTTGCCGCCGAGGGGATTTTCGGCGGTTCCGCCGCCTGGCCAGTCGTTGGCAATACAACGGTCTGCGCGATCGATAGAGAAGGCGCGCTCGGCTCGATGACAAATCTCCCGGCCGGGCGGTACCGCATCATGAAATCGACATCTGGCTGCGTCCCTGCCGCTTCGCCTCGGCTGATCAGCAACAAATTGGCTTGATATCCGCGGGCAGTCGAAATGAGGAGATTCGTCTGCGCCGCCTTTGCCGTAATTGGCTTGACGAAAACGATCTGCGGCTCTCGTTCGGAGTGCTCGGCCGTGAATGAATCGGGGTCACCGAGCACAACGGAATTCACCGCGTCCGGCATTCGAATCGCCGTCGCAAATCGCGGCGCCAGGTACACCACCGTGATTTGGCCCTCCTGAACCGCTCGACCCGCCACTTGCGGGCGAACCTCAGGAAGCTGGGCGCTGGCAATCAAACACACACAGGCGCCGATGATCGCCATTTTCAGACTCTTCATGGGTGTTCTGCTCCTTTGGTTGAGTTCCGTGCAGTGGTCCTCGCGGCCATCTGCCGTTTCCGGTAGAACCGCTGGACTTCGCACACGTAGCGATAGATGTCCGCATCGGCGCATCCGAGCCCTTGCTTCCTGATCCGCTTCTCGCCGGCATAGTAGGCGGCTGCCACAAGCCGGAGCTCGCCTTCGAACTGCCGAGTCAAATACGCAAGGTAGGCAACCCCTCCGCGAATGTTTTCTGCCACCAGGAAACGGTTGGTCACGCCGAAGGTGAACGCGGTCGGCACCGTGAGTTGCATGAGCCCTGCCGCGCCCTTCGTGGAAATCGCGTCGGGACGCCAAGCCGATTCGACGTCGATTACGGCTTGCACGAATTCCAGAGGGACGCCGAACGCCCGCGCGTAGTACCCGGCCCAACACATCTCGATATCGAGTAGCGCAACCGCAGGCGTCGCCGCACAGGCGGGCTGAGCGCCCCGGGCGGTACAACATAGCAACGAGAATAGAAACGCCGTCTTCATGTTCCGGCCCCCACCAGGTCAACGGCGCTGATTCTTGAGGCGTGGGATTTCGCATTCAATACAAGGGAGGCAAAGCCATCCTGAAGCGTCAATCGCTTCCGGTCTTCTTTTGTCTTTGCCAGGAAAGGCAGCAGAAGATCCCGCATTCCCGCATCAAGTTCGTTGATGCCCATGAGGTGGAGCACTTGCTCGAGTTCCAGAATCTCCGCTATTGACGGAGGCTTTTCCATTCGGTAAGCCCGGAGTGCATACGACAGGCCGGCGATTTGTCGCTGCAGCGTGGCGCTCCCCGTTCTGCTCCTCGTCTTCAAAATCTCAGCCTCTCGCCCGACGGTCGGGAATTCAGCTCTGAAGTACGCGCACCGGCGCCGCAGTGGGTCGCCAATGCGCCGGACTTCATTCGAGGTGAGGATGACAAACGGGATTGTCTTGTGCGGCACGGTCCCAAGCCGCGGGATTGAGAGTTGCCAGTCCGAAAGGACTTCGAGGAGCATCGATTCGAACTCCTCGTCCACCTTGTCCACCTCATCGATCAGCAGGACGCACGGTTTCGGCGTGTGCTGCAGCGCGCGCATGATGGGGCCTTGAACGAAGAAGTCCATGGTGTGGAGCCGGCCCCGAATGAACTCCCAGTCTGTTCCGAGCTGGTCCGCCTGTGTTTCGAGGAAGAGCCTCTGCAGGGCGGTATCGAACTTTCCAATGGCCTTCTCTTCGTCGATTCCCGGGTAGCACTGAAGTCGCTCCAGGACCGTGTCAAGGGCAAATGCCAAGGCCTTCGCAAGCTCCGTCTTGCCGCAGCCGGGCGGGCCTTCAATCAGGACCGGCTTCTTTAGCTCTCCCGTTATGTACACCTGGGAGAGCGTGACCTCATCAACGATGTACTTGGCTACCTGGAAATTCTGGCGGAGCTCATCAATCGACGGAAACACGTTCGCTTGTACCCTCAGCCAGGATTCTACGAGAAGGTGCCGTTTTCGCCGAAAAACCCCTCGTCTCCGCCCTGGGGGAGTCAACGGGCATGGCAAATCCCGCAACCGGGCCGAGATTCTCGGAATTTCGAGCAGCGGGACCTAAAGGCGCAGGTGAGCAAACTCTGGCAGAACCGCGAACGGCTGCACAGCGGGTGGCAGCATTTCTCCCAACTGCACGATACGCTCAGGTGTTCCGTTACCGAGGAACTCGGCCGCTTGAGCCAGATAGTTCACGCGCAGCGGGTTGAGCCCCATCAGGCGGGTGCATACGAAATCGGCGGCGACGGGATCATCGGCCAACACGATCCGCCCGAGATTCCGCGGAGCGCCATGCAGCGGCCCGTTGCCTTCCATGCCAATGATCCCGTCGGCAATGACGAAATGCGCCGGAACCGCGGCGTTGATGTCGAGGACGCTTCGATCGATGCCTTTCCAGTGCAGCAGATTTTTCGGCCAGCCATAGGCAAGGCCCGGCATCACGCCGAATAGGTTTTTCATGCTCAGCGTGACCCCCGCCCAGTGGTGCGTTTTCAACTTGGGCATCGAGACGATGATCTCGCTCGTCAAGACCGTTCGCGGGAGCCACAGGCAATCGAGGCCGGTGAAGGGAGTTTGCAGTGGCACTTTCCCGATCTCGTCGCGGTTCAAATCCACGAACCGGATGCGTCTCTCGCGAAGTTCCGCTTCCAATCCGCCCTCGGCGAGAACGAGCACCGTATCCCGCTGGTGGCCCGGTCCTTCACCGACGAGGACAGTTTTCGCTCCGAGGGCGAGGAAGGCGCTCGCCGCGGCTCCCACCAACCGAGGGTTCGTGTTCACTTCAGCACCTGGGATATACTCCACCAGGTTCGGCTTCAGCAGTACGGTCTTGCCGCGAAGGTTCAGATCGAACAAACGGAGCCCTTCGATCAGCGTGCGGTCCAGCGGGCCGTCGTAGGAATCTTCATGAAGAATCGCAACGCGGGATCGACGTCTGCGGCGGTCCCGAAGGAAACCAGTCGAACAGAGTTGCCGGACAGCCAGGGCGCCCGTCCCGGCGAGGAGGGCGCCACCGAAGACCCGTCGGCTCGTGAGGGGGCTCAACCTTTTGCCTCGAATGGGTTGTTCGTGTTTTCCGGCCCCAGGGCGAGTGCGGCCAACGCGACTGTGGATGTATCCTCAACGGCCCTGGGGTCTTCGACCATTGTGGCCAGACGGTCGCGCGCCATATCGAGCGCCGGCGGAACGTCCGATCTCACGTCCTTGTACGCGGCAGCGGCGAGGATCACCGATGCCAGGCTGTACGCCGAAGGGCAATCGATGCGATTCAACATCCAGGTCAGGGAGTTGTGAATGATCGGCAGGTGATAGTGGAACCGGAGCGCAGCCAGTGCGAGAGCTGTGGCATCAATGTGAGGGCGCAAAGGAACGCCGTAGACGACAGCGTTGCCTGCGTTCCAGCCGCCTCCCGGGCATGCCCGATCGAGGAGCATCTCCGCTCCGAGGCGCAGCCTTTTCTCGACTGCGCTGCCGCAGATCAGTCCCTGTCTCTTTGCTCGACCTAGAGTGATGAGCGCCATCGATGTCGGCGCCACCCAACTCACCGTGTCGGGGACCCACGGCCAGCCGTACTTCGTGGGATCAAACCGAACTTGCAGGTCTGAGAGCCGAAATTTCAAACGGACAAGCCACGAAGCCTCCAGGGGCCGGTAATGAACCAGAGCGTCAAGCGAAGCACTGAATGTCTCCGGATTGGCCCCCAGAGTCATGAGCGTATTGACCGCCAACGCGGTCGCCCAGAAACTCACGCCCGCCTCCCCAACGCCGACCGCCGGCCAAAGCCCATTCGACCGTCGGCACGCGAGCAATGGCTCCAGTTCCTCTCTCGTCACCGTTGAGTCGGACGGAGACGAGTACAGGGCCAGTAGCGCCAACGCAGTCGGTTCGGTCCCGAACTGCACACCGCAATGGCTCCACCCGCCCGTGCGCACGAGTTGACGACGACGGAGTTCCGCCAGAAGCCGGCACCGCGACAGGTGCTGTCTCTCTAAACCCGCTAATGACCTGTTCATGCTTTCATTTGCGTTGTACCCCAGAACCAGTTGGACGCCAAATCGCTTCGGCGTTTTTGGAGAGTTGCGCGGTCTGCCCTACTATTGCTTACGCCGGGCCAACACACCCACCGGTGGACGAAAGTCTATGAGGTCGGAAATTATGCACCAAATCGTTGAGGCCATCGAAGCCGGCGTCCAGTCGCGGCCATCGGCGATGGAATTCGAGATGGCCTACCAAGCTCGCGTCGCCATCGACCGAATCAAGTTCGCAATCAAGCACACGGAACAGTTCGCCAGGCCCTGCGACGCGATGCGCGAGGCAGGCCTGGAATTGCTCGACGCGCTCGACCGCCTTGAAGCGATGGATCGCCGCTTTCAGGTACGGTCTCGCATGGCCATTTCTCACAAGAACGGAAGTGCCGAAGCGGCAAGGGGATGAACCAGACGTGGTCAGCGACTATCAGAACCTCGGTCTTCCGGTGAAGGCTGTTTCGAGCTGCGACGAAGCTGCCGTGTCGGTCAGCCATGCCGAAAGTGCTTCGGTCGCGATGGGGCGAGCGTCTCAAAGTGATCGCCGCATGCCCCATGAAAAGCTTCTTGGCGCGAAAGAGGTCGCGCATTGGCTGGGCGTAAGCAGAGCGTGGGTATTCGAGCATTCGAACGGTCGGCGGCGCCCTTTCCTGCCATCCGTAAAGCTCGGGAAGTCGGTGAGATACAGGCCAGTAGATGTGGACGCGTTCATCATGGAGTGCGAACGTTTCAGCCGCAGAGGAGCCGCTTAGCGTGGATGAGTCTCGCACCAAACCATCCGCCGATCTGAGGAGAATTGGCTCCCGCATGGTGCGTACAAAGTACCAACGTGGCAGCCTGAAGAAAATCGGCAACGGGCAGTATGTCGCGCGCTGGCGCCGATATGCCGCAACGCCCAGCGGCGAGAAGGCGACCCCCCGGAAGAAGATCATCACCAAGGAACTCGCTCTTAAGTATCGGATCGGGCAGAACTATCCCGGCCCGCTCACGAAGTCGGATGCTCAGCGGCTTTTGGACATCCTCATCACGGAAGATACCGGGAAGTGTCTGGCGCCAGACTTGGCCGCGACGTTCGAGCAGCTCGCGCGGCAGTATATATCTGTCAAAGAGCCGAGATGGGGAGTTCACGCCGAGGCTACAACCAAAAGCATCATTCAGAAGCACCTGATTGGCAGCCTCGGGCATCGGCGCGTGGACGAATTGACCGTTGTGGAGATCCAGATGTTCATCAATGGCTTAGTGCGAAGCGGCGCGAGCCACTCTCTCCTCCAAAAGATTGTCACGCACTTGCGCGCCATTCTGGACCAGGCGGAAGAGCTGAAGATTATCCAGCGCAATCCGATGCGGAGCCGCACGGTCAGAATCGAATACAAATCCCGCAAACGGAAATCCGGACGCTATTTGAGCCTGGAAGAATGTCGAACGCTTCTCTCAATGCTGGTCGGTCGCGACCATCTCATTGTTCGGATGTTCATCCAGCTCGGCCTTCGGCCCGAAGAACTTTTTGCGCTGCGCCGGAATGACGTTGGCAAGGATTCTATCAGAATTGATGAAGCCTTCACCAAGGGTCAGATCAAGGAAACGAAGACGAAGGAATCGGCCGCCAACGTGTACGTGCCTCCGGACCTGATGGTGGAGCTCGGCACCTGGATGAATTCCGCCACCGGCGAAGATGATGATTGGTTGTTTTCGGCTTCGCGCCGCCGGGAATCCACCAGCCTGTCTCCGATAAGCCAGAACAATTATCGGAACAGGGTTCTCAAGCCAGCGGCGAAGAAGGCCGGCATATCTGGCCTGGACCTTCTCACCCTGCGGCGGACGTGCGCGACGCATTTTGGGCAGAAGGCGAATGCCAAGGACACGCAAGTACAAATGCGCCACGCCGATCCGGTGACCACCTTAACGTACTATCAGCAGAGCATCCCGGAATCGGTGAAAAGGGCGGCCGTGGCGCTCGAAGCTGAAATCCTCAAGAAGGCCAAGCGACCAGCCAAGGCAAAGACATCCGCAAAGGCAGCCCGGTAACACGGCTCAAGGCTCAAGCGGGTCTGTCGCTAGGCCTTTTGCTACCCGAGCCGACGCCTTCTAGGAATTCGGTACGTTGCCGGAGGGGCTGCCCACCCCGCGGACAGCACAGCGAAAAGCTCACTTCCGCAGCTTGTTGTGTACCTGTTGTGTACTCGCTGTTTTGGGGTGAACTGCTAAGTGCTTTAGAATGTGGTACGCCCGGGCGGATTCGAACCGCCGACCTTTTGCTCCGGAGGCAAACGCTCTATCCAGCTGAGCTACGGGCGCAATCTCGGTACGACTTCATTGTAGTCTTGCGGCGCGAAACGGTCAAACCGGGCTTCCACGGCCCGAAGAGCGCAGGCCAGAAGGGCGGCGGCAGGCCGAAAGGCATGACCCCACCGGGGCGGCTGCTGCCCGTAGAGTCGCCGGTGGACGCCGGCGTTGCGCATCACGGCTTTTAGGTAGTCTCTGGTTTCGGTGAACGGGATGGCTTCCACGGACTCGGCCGGGGCGGAATGGGGACCAATTGCCCAACTTCGGTAACGGGGTAATTGGTCACTGGACCCGGTTTTGGGTTGGAAAAGGGTCGGCTTACATTTCCGCTGGTTGGAGGTTGCAGCCGGGACATAGGTATGCCATTATCTTAATCGCGATCTTGAGCCCCATGAACCCGTCCACCGAATGGCTGCTTGCTGCGAAAGCGGGCCCAACGGATCGGCCTTTGCTCCCCGCGCTGCAATTCCGGGAAGTCGCGGAAACTGGTGGGACGGCTAAAGTCGCGCCGGGGGATTTACGATGCGGATGTCCTCCTTTACGATACTCGCCCTGACCCTTTCGCTTTCGGGATTCGGCCAGGGCTATACCGTTCGGACGATCGCCGGCGGCGGCGTGCCGGAGAATCTCGCGGCCCTTTTCCGCCAGCTTGGGAACGCAGATGATCGCGCTCGCCGCCGGCCGGAACGGCGATCTCTTCATTGGCTTAAATCACTACGCGGTGGTGTTGCGCATGGATTCCTCCGGAGTTCTGACGCGCGTCGCGGGAAACGGGACTTCGGGTTATAGCGGCGATGGCGGCCCGGCCACCAGCGCCCAATTGGAAAACCCGCGCGGGCTGGCTGTGGATTCCGCGGGCAACCTATACATAGCGGACTGGTTTAACTACCGTGTCCGGGAAGTCTCCAATGGTGTGATTACCACCGTGGCGGGAAACGGCGGCAGTGGCTTCAGCGGCGACGGCGGACCGGCCACCGAGGCCCAGATCGGCGCCCCCGTCGCCGTCACCGTCGATGCCGCCGGCAGCCTCTACATCGCCAGCGGCACGCGCATTTTCAAGGTCTCGGACGGTGTCATCTCCACGGTTGCGGGCAATGGAACCTCGGGCTTCAGCGGCGATGGCGGCCCTGCCGTGGACGCGCAGTTGGGTTACGCCTCGGGTATCGAGCTGGCCGCCAACGGCGACCTCTACTTCGCGGACTACAACAATTCCGTGGTCCGCAGAATCTCGAACGGCGTCATCACCACCGTGGCGGGAAGCGGGCCGGGCCAATTTGGCATGGGCGGTTTTGGCGGGGACAATGGCCCAGCCACCAGTGCGCAGTTGTTCTGGCCTTCCGCGGTCGCTTTCGATGCGGCCGGCAGTCTCTACATCGCGGATTCCACGAACGGCCGCGTGCGCAGGGTGTCGAACGGCATCATCACCACCGTGGCGGGCAATGGGTTCCCGCCCGGGCGCGGCGATGGCGGACCCGCCGTCAACTCCGTACTGATCGATCCGAACGATCTCGCGTTCGATTCCGCCGGCAACCTCTACGTCGCGGACTCCGGCGATTATCGGGTCCGCGTGATTTCGAAGGGCGTCATAGCCACCGTGGCGGGCGGAGGAGTCGCCGCTGGCGACAACGGTCCCGCCACCCGCGCCCAGTTCGATGTCATCTCCAGCGTAGCGGTCGATCCCGCGGGGAATATCTACATCGCGGACGAGAACGATAACCGCGTGCGCATGGTTTCGGACGGCATCGTCACCACCGTGGCCGGAACCGGCGTCGCGGGCTTCGAGGGCGATAACGGCCCCGCGGCCGCGGCTCAGCTCAATAGTCCTTTGGGAGTCGCCGTGGATTCCGCGGGCAATCTCTACATCGCGGATTACGAAAACAACCGCGTTCGCGAGGTTTCGAATGGCGTGATTACCACCGTAGTGGGAAACGGCTTGACGGGGCCCGGCGGAGACGGCGGCCCGGCCGTCGACGCCCCGGAACCGGGTCCGATGGCAGTGGCACTGGATGGCGCGGGCAATCTCTATATTCTCGATGCGGCCCTCCGCTTGCGCGAGGTGTCGAACGGGATCATCACCACGTTGGCGGGGAGTTTGCCGGATTTCAACTGCTTTTGCCTTTTCCTTCCGTCATCCATCGCGGTCGACGCGCAGGGTGACGCCTACCTCGTCGATGCCGACGGCAATGACGTCGACGAGATCGAAAACGGCGCGGTGGTCACGGTGGCGGGGAACGGCGCATATGGCTTCAGCGGGGATGGCGGTCCGGCCACGGCCGCCGAGTTGTTCGGCCCGTCCGGATTCGCCGTGGACGCCTCCGGCAATGTCTTCATCGCCGACACTCTGAACCAACGCGTCCGCCGCGTCTCGCACGGCGTAATCGAGACCGTGGCAGGCAAAGGGACCGGGGGTTTTGGCGGCGATGGCGGTCCGGCCACGAACGCTGAATTCGCCGCGCCGGTGGCGATCGCCATGGACGCGGGCGGGAACCTTTACGTGGCCGACCAGGGAAACAACCGGATTCGCGTGTTGATTCCGGCGCGCCGGCGCCCCACGCCGCGCCGCGGGCCGCTGAAGGGAGATCCCCAAGGCCCTTCGAGCGAGGGACAGCGCCCACCGGTATGAGCGGACGTCGTTCCCGCGGCGGGCAGCCAACCCTACGGACGGGTCACCGTTCGCTCCTGGGCGGTTACTGTCCGTACAGCCGCCGGTAGACGTCCGCGTTGCGCAGCACCGCTTGCACGTAGTCCCGGGTTTCGGTGAACGGGATGGCTTCCACGAACTCGGCGGGCTCGCGGTAGGTGTACCAGCCCAGCCACTCGGTGGCGCGGTTGGGGCCGGCATTGTAGGCGGCCAAGGTGGGTTCCAGTTTGCCGTTTTGCCGGTCTAGCATGGAGCGCAGGATGGCGGAGCCGATTTTCAGGTTGGCGGAGGGCTGGTACAGCAGTCGGCTGCTGAATCGGGAGATTCCCACTTTGCGCGCGAACTCGCGGCCCGTGCCGGGGCGCACCTGGGTGAGGCCGTAGGCGCGGGCGCGCGAGACCGCCAGCGGATCGAACTCCGATTCCTGGCGGACCAGGCCCGCCACCAGGTAGGGATCCAGACCCAAAGCCTGCGCGTTCTGGAACAGCTCACCGCGATAGGGCAGCGGAAACAGCAGCTCCCAGAACTGGCGGGGCGCGGCGTTCAGCGGCAAGGCGAGGTAATCCGGGGCCAGGGATTTCATCAGGCGCATGGCGGTGTGGGTGGCTCCGGCGGCGCCGGCCAACTCCATGGCTTCGAGCGCCGGTTGGCCGTCCACGCGAGCGCCGAAGCGAAGCTCGGAATCGGCCAGTTCGCCCAGTCCCGCGGAGCGCAGCAGGCGGGACCGTTCGATCCGCGCCGAGGTGGCGGGAGCGGTCTGGGCGGGAACGGGGCGCGGCTGCGGCAGGGCCAGAGCATCGAGGAACACCCGCATCTTTTCGGATAAGGGCGCGCCGGCGACTTCCGTTCGGCGCGCTCTTTCCCGCGCCTGCATGGCGTAGTAAGTGTTCTGAAACGCGGCTGCCAGCTTCTGATAGCAGGCGCGCGCGGCGCCCAAATCGTTCTCGCGTTCGGCGCTCCTTCCCAGGAAGTAGAGGGCCGCGCCGGCGGTGGCGTGGGCGGGGTAATCGCGCAGGTGTTCGCGCAGCAGGGCGGCGGAGCCGGGCTGGTCGGACATCCATGCGTAGAAGGTGATTTTCCAGTGGCTCACGCCGGCCGCGGGGTCGCCGGGGAACCCTTCGTACACCGCCCGATACAGCGGAACGTACCGGTCCGGCCGGTTCGCCAGCAGGTAGCGGTTGGCGGAGGAAACCAGGGCCTTCAAGCGCCAGACCGAATGGGGATACCCCTCGCCCAGCTTCTGCACCTGCGCCGTCATGTCCTCGTCTTCGTTCATGCGGCGGGCGCATTCCTCGAGATAGTAGAGGCGCTCGGCGCCGGCTTCCGGCTGGGATGGCTCAAGACCCTTCAGCCAGGCGCAGGCGTGGGAGAGGTTGCCGTTTTGAAGCTCGGCCGCGCCCATGCGAACGCGCGCCTGCTCGCCCTCCAGGCCGGAGAATTGCGCGGCCACGGCCTGGTACTCGGCTCGCGCCTGCTTGTAATCGCCCGATTCCATCAAGAGGTCGGCGCGCCTGAGGGCCAGTTGCGGCGAGGGCGCTGGAAAGGCGGTTCCCATGGAGCCTCTGAGCGCCAGCAGAGCGGCGGCGGCGCGGGCCGCGGCGTCGCCCGCGAGGCGTTGGTAGTAGACGCGCTGATAGAACTCGGCGGCGCGAGGAAAGTCATTCGCGGCCTGGTAGGAATCCGCCAGGGCGAGGTCCCCTTCGGGCTGCGGCAGGTCCGGGTAGTGATCGCGAAGCAGGCGGGCGGAGCCGCCGGCGTCGGAGGCCCTCAGCGCCCGCGCTTCGACGATCCATGCACGGGCGGAAAGCGGCGAGGACAATCCGAGGGCGTGGGCCGGCTCCAGGTCCTTGACCGCGGCCACGCCGTCGTTCGATTCCACGCGCGCCGAGGCCAGGTAGTAGGCCGCATAGTCGGCCAGTTGCGGGACTTTGGCGGCGCGGAGAGCGGCGATGGCGCGCTCGTAATCCCGGCCTTCGAAAGAGACTATTCCGAGCGACAGGTAAGCCAGGGCGCCGTCCCTGTCTTTGGCGTGTCTGGCGGCGTAGTTCTCCACCGCGGCGCGCCTGGCCGCAGTGGGGGCGTCGCGCCAGGCGCGCACCAGCGTTGCCAACTCGCCGCCCGATGCGGGATGCGGTTTGGCCACGGTGGCTGGGGCAGCCGCCTTCTTCTTGGGCGGGCTGGCGCTCGCGCCCGACAAGACCGCCCAGAAGGGCTGCCCTGCCACCGCCAGCGCGGCCAGGAGCCTAAGCCAGCGGACCGGGATAGTCTTTGCCGAGCAGTTCCGGATCGTCATGGGCCAGAGTGCGTACCAGCTCCAGATGGAGGTAATCGACCATGTTCGGGCAACGTTCGAAGTAGTTCTCGCGAAACGCGGCGCGCGCGTCGTCGATGGGCTTGCGAAGAGCCCCGTAAAGATCCCCGTGCGCGCGGCCCGCCTGCACATCGGCGGCCTGGTAGAGCCGCATCTGGGAAACGCGCACGCGCGCCGCGCGCTGCGCGCTAAGGTGAATCCGCCGCTGTTCGGCCGAGAGAAGATCCCAAGCGGCCGCGGACCCTTCCCGCGGCGCGATGGTCACCAGGCCGGAAGGCGCGGCGGGAGCGAATCCGTTCCACACGGCCGCGGCGGCCTCAGCCAGCAATTCCAGAGGAGGCCCTTCCACGGCGCCCCAGGCATACAGGAGAGCGGCGACCCGGCCTCGCGGCGCGACCGGAAACAGGGACACACGAGCATTGGGTTGATGCTCCAGCAGGTCCGCCAGCGCCGGGGACACCTCCGATGCAGTGGCCGCGGCCACCACCGGCTCGCCGTCGTCGACCAAGCCGGCCAGAGCGGCGGCGTCGCACAGCGGGACTTCGAGCGCCCCGAAGCGTTCGGCAATCTCCTCGGGCACGCCGCGCGCGCGCACGCCGCGCGCCATTTCGCCTTCTACTCGAAACAGGGCCACGTGGGAGGCGAAGGCTCCCGCCACATCGGCCAGTGTCATGCCCAGGTCCTCCAGGTCCGCGGCCCGCCGCAACTGGCGCACGGCCTGGTTCAGCTCGCCGGCGGCATGGCGGCGCGCGCGGTCGACCGCTTCCGCAGCCTGGGCGTCGCACAGAGTTTCCACTTCGCTTAAGAGTTGAGAAAAGCGTTCCTCCCAAAGCTGGCGCAAAGAAGACGTGGGCGCGCTAGGAGGCATTCTCAGTTTTATTTTAACAGCCGTTGCGGCGCGCCATCCGAAATCTTCTCCGGCGAGCGAGCCGGCCGATGTTACGGATGTTGCACAAGTGCGCAGATTTTTCCTCGCGGCCATTTCTACTGTTCCTGGGAGGCGTTCTCCCGATTTCCACAGCGCGGCGGCGGGTTCACCGTGACCCTCTCCAGCCTGGCGGGCAAGAGCTTTCGACGGGGGCGCGGGACACAACGCCTAAAGATGATGCTTGATCGCTGCTATGACAATGTGCGCGTTAGCTATATCATGCCGGCCAGCGCAGACACCGGATTGACGGGCGATCCCGCCAAGCGCGAGAGCGGTCGTCATGGTGAGCCGTATCGAGACGCGCCTTTCGCGTTTGAAAAAGTAAGTTTCGAAACAGTGGCGGAGATGCCGGCCGGGTTTTCGCGCGGTATTCGATCCTGGAACGTCAGTTGCTGCGTCAAACTAGTCAGAAGGGATGCAACGGCCCCCGTGGGGCTGGGGACCTGAGGGGGAAAAGAACGTATGGGGCGGCTGAGCAAGCAACTGGACCCGACGCAAACTGGTTTTGAAGCCGAGAAACTGGAGTCGGACCTGCGGAAGCGCATCGTCGGCCAGGACGAGGCCATCCGGCAGATCATCAATATCTATCAGACACACCTGGCGGGAATGAGCGGCGTCGGACGGCCCATCGGCAACTTCCTGTTTCTGGGCCCTACCGGTTCGGGGAAGACGCGCATGGTGGAAGCCGCCGCGGAAAGCCTGGTTGGCGACGCGCGGGCTGTGGTCAAGATCGACTGCGCGGAGTTCCAGCACAGCCATGAAATCGCCAAACTGATCGGCTCGCCTCCGGGATACCTGGGACATCGTGAAACCCATCCCCTGCTCAGCCAGGATGTGCTCAACCAGTACCACAGCGAAACCATGAAGCTGAGCTTCGTTCTGTTCGACGAAATCGAAAAGGCGAGCGACGCTTTGTGGAACCTGCTGCTCGGCATTCTGGACAAGGCTACCCTCACGCTGGGCGACAATCGCCGCGTGGATTTCTCCCGCGCTTTGATCTTCATGACGAGCAACCTGGGCGCGGGGGAGATGAATTCGATACTGCGGCCGAACCTGGGATTCGCGGCCGGCGACCTCAGCCGGCGGAGCGCGGCGGGCCTGGTGGACGAGAAACTGGCCGGCAAAGTCTCGCGCGCGGGATTGGAAGCCGCGCGGCGCAAATTCTCGCCCGAGTTTATGAACCGCATCGACAAGACCGTGGTATTCAACCCTCTCGGCGAGCCCGAACTGCGGAAGATTCTGGGCCTGGAGCTGAACATCGTCCAGCAGCGTATCTTCAACTCCGCCGCGGGCGCTCCGTTCGTGTTGTCTCTGAGCGACCCCGCCAAGGAGTTCCTGCTGAGGGAAGGCACGGACCTGAAGTATGGCGCCCGGCATTTGAAGCGGGCCATCGACCGCGGCCTGGTGCATCCGCTCTCGAACCTGATCGCCACCGACCAGGTTCGCGGCGGGGACCTGATCCGCGTGGACTTCGACTCCACGCTCTCGCGCCTGACGTTCTTCAAGGAGGCGGAGGATATGCCGGCCTACGCCATGGTGCAGATGGTGGACACCGCCATCGCCCCGTCATCGGGTTCGCTCTCGGCGGGAGCGGCGGCGGAGCCGTCGCGCGCCGTCCACGCCAAGTCGTCGCGGCGATAGGGCAGCGCGCTTCAAAGAATGCCGGCAGGGATGCCGGCATGGCAGGCCGGAGGCCCGCTCTACGAGATGAACCTGGGCCCGAGCCCCAGCTTACGTCCGAGCCGCAGCCAGCGCGATCGGGACGCCAACCGCATTTGGAGCTCCAGGCGGCCGGCCCGCTCGCGTTCCCGTTCGTAATTCGCCGCCAGCAGGTCCGCTCGCCGGCGCTCATCCTCCACCTGCCGCAAGCTGGCGCGCCACTCCTCCACCAGTTGCGTTCGCACGGCCAGATCGGCCACAAAAGCGGACTTCCGGGCCACTAAGGGCTGCGAGACGTCGGCATCGAAAAATATCCCCAGTTCGGGGACATTGTCGTTCCAGAAGCGAACTTCACGGAAGCCGGCGGCCAGCGCGGCGGCTCCCAAACCGGCGATCCCGAAGCGCCGCATCTCGAGCGTATCGCCGCTGCCGCTGTGAAAGACGAGGTCTTCGCGGATGTCGAGGGCGCCGTCCCGGCGGCGATTGATGAGCACCGCCGAATCTCCCAATGGGACCACGCGGTATTCGTGCAAATCGGGAAAATGCTCGCGCATTTCATCGCCCGGGGCGCAGGGAACCGTGGCCCCCAGGAATCCATGCGGCTTCAGCAGCCGGCATATCTCCTTCATGACCCGTTCGAGCGGCGGCGCCACGTGCTCCAGTACGTCGGCGGACAGTATGAAATCGTAGCGGCCTTCGAGGCCCGGGTGAGATTCGGTGAAATCGAAGCGCGGCTCGCGGTCGTAGTATGTGTTGGTATAGTCGAACTTGTCCGCCAGGATGCGCGCATAGCCCTGCTTGTCGGTCATGCCCAGCGCGCGAATGGCCTTCAGCCTGGGAAACTCCACCAGCGGAAAACTCTGCCCGAAGAGCTCCAGCGAAAGCAAGTGGATCAAGGCCCGCACGCGCACATTGGACCCGCAGGCGCAGGTGGCCGGCTCGCTGGCGAAGCTCGCGACGTTGCTTTCGGCGCCGCAGACGTTGCAGATAAAAGAAACCACGAAACCTTTGTTGTACCATCTCCGGGTGAGAGGAGGAGAGAGATGCGAGAGAAGATTCGAGAGAAGATCTTGAGAGGATTTCGAGAGAGGGTTTGACGCAGAGACGCAGAG
>Ga0181520_10006513_pt1 | contig 17801 bp, 18 predicted proteins | sample PEATcosm2014_Bin_29_FD_132451 | JGI IMG/M metagenome (GOLD analysis project Ga0181520, IMG submission 132451) | Peatland microbial communities from MTU Mesocosm Facility, Houghton, MI, USA - PEATcosm2014_Bin02_30_metaG | ecosystem: Environmental > Terrestrial > Soil > Wetlands > Peat | place... | reverse complement strand
GCTACACGGCTTACTTCGATCCAAGCTACAAATACGTCTATACTTTAGTTCCGTCAGTCGCCAATCCCACTCAAGAGCTCTTAACGTTAACTGCCCTACTGACCCCAGCCGACATTTAGCCTAGAACAACCAATTCCAAAAGCGGCTCCACAAAGTCGGCCCGTTGCTGGGTAGCTGGGTACTCGGTGCCAATAAGGTAGAGGTATTAACCCCACCACCATTAGTTGATGGGTCAGGACTGATTTGATCACCGACGACAATTAAGCGATTGATACTGGTGCCGGGCGGGTCACAAGTAATTAGGGTCGCTGTGGCCGTATGGCCGGGCACATTATCTAAAACGCCGACATCATTGGGGCTCACGACTTGGGTTTCAAAAACCTTGTAAATATAAACCTTGCCGCTATAGACAATATAGAATGTGTCACCTGAAACCAGAGTGTGCAGCAGCACAAAAGCGAATTTATACTTACCCGGGTTAAAGATATTGTTGCTGGAGTGGCCAAAGTAAGCCGAGTTGCCGTTCTGGCCAGGCAAGACGGTCGATGGGTAGTGCACGACACCACCCTCCAGGTCGTTTTCGATCACACTTTCGTTAGTGCTGGTCAGCGAAAAATCAATCGGGATGTCGACACTGATTTTAGGAATAATGACTTGCGACGTGCTGCTCGGCGTGACGCTGCTGGGGTCAACGATAATTGGTGTAGCACTGGCGGTATTACCGGGTTGGATAAACGGGATAATGATAATTTGGTTGAAGAAGCTGAACATAAAAACAATCAGGACCGCCAAACCAACGGCCAGCCCAAAACCAAGTGACTGAAGGTGGTGTTTGGGCCGCAGTCGCCCATTGGCGGAGACTTTGTCACGAATTAGCTGACGGAGCTGGCTGACGCTCCGTGCCCCCGTTAAACTGGCCGTCGGCGGTTGGTGGTTGGAAATCACGATGCCGGAGGCGGTTGTCTGAACCTGCGGGGCGCTAGTTTTAGGCGATGTCGCGGCTGGTTGGGGCTGGGCCACGTAGTGATAACTGTGGGGGGTACCTTTGGCGGCTCCGTAGTCATCATAAAATTCTCGCCAAACGTCATGTTTGTCCTGGTCTGGCAGATTAGTGTAATAATCGTGCCACTCGGTCTGAATGGTGGCTAGGCTCTTGCCCGACGTGCTGAGCTCATACATAAATTGCTGGTGTTTACTGCGCGGCTTTACTGCTTCGGCTTCGCGAGCTTCAGTAAACGGATCAGGTTCTTGTTCGTAAATGCGCTTGAGTTTTTCACGGATTAAATCGGCTGCCTCAGTAGCTCCGGGTAGCTTACCACCACCAACCGGATGTTCGATTGGCTGTTTTGACAAACTATAGCCGTCAATCGGTGGCGGCGGGTCGTTGCTACTTGGGAATAAAGGATTAGTGTTCTGCATTAACAATCCAGCCTATGCTAGTTTTACAGATATAATTATAGTACACTGTCCTCCGATACCCTCTCCCATTTCGCAAGGGCGAGTGGCGGAACTGGTATACGCGCACGACTCAAAATCGTGTTCCTTACAGGATTGAGGGTCCAAGTCCCTCCTCGCCCACCAAATTTGTCTCATTGAAGTTGTGCCACCGTATAAACAGCACTGGCCAGAGCCGGAAAGGTTTGAGCCGGATTTTGTAACCACCAGACCGTCGCGTAAGCGGCCGTCTTGACCTGCCATAATGCCTGATTATCAGATAATTTGGTACTACAGACTTCCCCACTGGCAGCCACGATTAAATACTCTAAATGTTTGATAACTAAGTTTAGTTGATACTGGCTGGTGAATTTGTGGAGCGCCTCGGCCAGTCTTAATAGATCCATCTCGGAGGTAAAGGCTGTCGTAAAAGCTGCACTAGCCGCTATTTTTTGGAGTTGGCTAAAATTTACGATGCCAGTTGTATTAGGTCGCTCGAGTAGTAATCTGGGGGCGGCTGTGAAGTAATCAACGGCGTCCCCCGCCAGAGTTAACGGCCCAGCGTATTTATCGATAAATTTCTCTAAAACAATGGCCGTTTCCGAGTTGCGGCCCAGATCACCGATGATCAAGACGGCATCAGCCCACGGGCTGGCGTCTAATAGTACGGCTAGAGTCGGTTGGCTAAAACTACCGCTCGGCGTGCTGGGAGCAAACAGGCCGGCCGCAAATGACCGACCGACGGTCTTTTTTAGAACGTCGGGCAGTAAGACTCGGCTGTCACCGATTCCGGCCTGAGTACTGGCTGCAAAAGCCTCGGCTGGTTCGGCAAAGCCGTAGGCATTACCACCGACAATTAATAACTTACCAGCTAAAGCTTTACGCTCTGGTCGGCTCCACAAGACGTCAGGAAACAGCGGCTGATCTGGCAGCTGCTGATGCCAGTAGGACGGTCCGGTAACGTGGCCGGGGCTCATCTAGATTGATTCTCCTATTCCCCGCTTCCAACCGGGGAGCTTTGCTATATGTTCAGTGTAACACTGACCGGGCAGTGATCAGAGCCCATGACTGATGGATGGATCTCAGCGGCTTTAACCTTTGGTTTAAGGCTTTGGCTGACTAGAACGTAATCAATCCGCCAACCGACGTTACGGGCCCGGGCATTGGCAAAGTGGGTCCACCAGGTATAAAAACCGTTACCTTGCTTGAATAGCCGCAGTGTATCGACGAAGCCGTGATCAAGATAGGCTTGAATGCCGGCTCGTTCTTCGTCGGTAAAACCCTTCTTACCCCGGTTAGGGCCGGGGTTGGCTAGATCCAGTTCAGTGTGGGCGACGTTTAGATCACCACAGAAAACGACCGGTTTAGTCTGCTCCAATTGCTGGCAGTAGGCCAAAAAAGCTGGATCCCAGTGCTTATAACGGAGGTCCAGGCGACTTAAATCGTCTTTAGTGTTGGGCGTATAAACACCAACTACCCAGAATTTTTCGAACTCAGCGGCAATGACGCGGCCCTCTAAATTTGGGTCGCCATAAATGTCGCCACTAACCTGGAATTTTTTGATGATATCCTGCGGGAAACCGTTGATGATTTGAACCGGTTTTAGCTTGCTAAGAATGGCGGTGCCACCATAACCCGGTTTATCGGCTGAATACCAAAACTGTTCATAGCCCGGCAGCGATAACGCTATTTGATCTGGCTTGGCTTTGATTTCTTGGAGACAGATGATATCTGGCTTTTCAGAGGCCACAAAAGGTTCAAATAGTGCCTTGTTGATGACGGCTCGAATGCCGTTGACATTCCATGAGTAAATCTTGACCATTTTCTATGCCGCTAGTATAGCATGGTATCAAGGGTCGCAGCGTTGTAATCGGCTAGAATTTAAACGCTTTAGGGAATAAATATTGAAGCATCGCTGGATGAATAATTTTGATTTCTTCATATTCCCGAAGGGCCAACAAATCTTTATCGAATGCAAGGATAAGATCAGCTTTAGCCTCCAGTGCGCACTCTAAGATTTTGTCATCGTCCGAATCTCTTACTATTGAGAGTCGCCGGGTTGGATAGACTATAGTCAGAATGTTACGCATCTCATTTATGGTTTTTACTACCGACAGCCTATCAAAACCAAATTTAGTCTCTAATTTTTCTTGAGTCTCGAGCAATATTGCCTCGGAGCTATATAATTCATAGGTTAAAAACTTTGAGCCCCGGCCCGTTAAATAGCTTCTAGCGTAACCATTTTTAAGCGCTGCGGCAATATAAAAACCAGTATCAGGGACAATGTTAAGCTTTGGCTTTGATGTAGTTGGCAACGTCATCTTCTGTTTCCAACCCGAGCTTTTCTAGGAGTGGGTTTGCTTTGGCCTGCATTTCCTCAAGTGTTTTTTCTAGTTGCATTCTGGCATACATTGATCGAACAACATCACTGCGCGACATCTTTGCTTTTTTAGCTAAAGTTCGAATCCCCTGTTCGGTTTCTTCGTCGAGAGAAAAACTAACAGTTTTCATGTAATAAATTGTATTAGATGTACTATTGGTTGTCAATAGTTATGATAATAGTAAAACAACAGTGCTAACCAGATTCTCGAGTGGTGGTAAGATCGGAGGCGTCAAGCATAACATGATCGCCGGGTTTTGTCTGTCCGCCTAAAATGCGGGCCGCAATACTGTCTTCAACTGCGCTTTGCAGGGCCCGTCGCATCGGTCTGGCACCAAGGCGCGGATCGTACCCAGCTTTAACGATTTCTTGAGCGGCGGCTGGGGTTAATTCAACCGTAATATTTTGGTTGGCGAGAGTACTGTTAACCTCTTTCATCATCAGCCCTACGACTTGCAATAGTTCCTCGGATTTAAGCGGTCGAAATAGAACAATCTCGTCAAACCGGTTCAAAAGTTCCGGTTTAAACTGATTACTGCTGATTAATTGATCAGTGAATTGTTTTTCGAATTTCTCCAGTTCCTCGCCCTTCTCGACATGCTCCCGGATAGTGTTGGCCCCGGCATTGGAGGTGGCGATTAAGATGGAATCCCGAAATGAGGCTGATCGGCCGGTCGTGTCAGTGAGCTGTCCTTCATCAAGCAACTGTAGAAGTAAATTAAGTACATTGGGGTGAGCTTTTTCGACTTCGTCGAGCAGCACAACGCTAAAGGGTTGTTGACGGATAGCCAGGATTAAACTGGCCTTTTCTTGGTTGCCGCCGGATAGTAATCGGCTAACATCACTAGGCTGCTGGTATTCACTCATATCCAGCCGGATAATGTGGTCTTCGGCGCCAAAATAGGTGGCGGCAATCGAACGCGCCAGTTCGGTTTTGCCAACACCGGTGGGACCAAGGAAGAGAAAGCTACCAATCGGTCGTTTGGGGCTTGCCACGCCCGCCCGGGCTCGCCTGAGGGCGTTAGCTACGACACTGACGGCCCGAACTTGGTTAACCATTCGTTGATGGATAGTCTCTTCAAGATGCAACAACTGATCGGCTTCAACAGGTGCCGCTGTCCCGACTTTAACACCTCTGGTTTGCTCAATCGCTGCTTGGATTGAACCGGTGTCGACGACACTGTTATTGGCATGGGTCAGTGATTGCTCTAATAAGCGAATCGCCTTGCCCGGGTAAGCAACGTCTTGTTCGTAACGCCCGCTTAGTCGGTAAGCTTCGCGCAGCGCTTCATAAGAAATTAGGACTTGGCGATTCGCCTCCAGGTTACTGGCAGTATCTTCCAGAACGCGCATCACGGCGGCTTCGTCGGGCTCGGTTAAAACAACTGGCGTTAACAGATCAGCAAAGGCCGCGTTATCGGTCTTAAGTTGCTGATAGTCATGGGGCGTCATAGCGATGATTAGCTGCAGCGCTTTGGCCTGGACAATCGGTAGCAGGACTTGGGTGATATCAAAGGAACCAACCCCGCTTTTGAAGAACAATTGGGCGTCGTCCAGAAACAGAATAATGTGACCGGCATGAATCGTTTCTTCCAGCAGTGTGACAACAATGCGTTCCAGTTCACCAGGCTCGCGTGCCCGCGACACAATCAGTGACGGATTCAGACTAATAATTTGGTGATGTTCCAGGTTCCGGTCGTGCGCCTCCTCCAAAATCAACTGCGCCAGCGCATGAACATGGCTGCTTTTGCCAACGCCCTCTTCGCCAATTAGAGCCACCGCCGGATCGCCCTGAGCAAAAGCTTTCTTGATCGACTGCACACCAGGTGATGCGGTTAACCAACCATAATGAGCCCCATTTTGTTCAATCGCCAGACTAATATTTTGACCATACTGGGTTAAATGCGGCGTGAAACCATAAGCCCAGTCGCGGCCGATACCGCCAAAATATGGCTCAGTGGCACGTTGGCTACTCAGCAGTCGACTGAGCCAAACAACGATCTGCTCAACGTCATTGTTGCCGTCTTTAAGCTGCTTCAAAAGAGTTTGTATTGCGGGTGAAGTATTTAATATAGCGGCGGCTAAATGTCCAGGTTCAATCGCTGGGCTGTCGGTTAAATCGGCTAACCGAACCGCTTCTTGCCAAGCTTTGTCCATATAAGATTGATCAGTACTTAGTTGCTGTTCAATGGTGTTGGTCGGCAACAAAAGATGGTTAGCCAAGAAGGTGGCTTGCCAGTGATCTCTCAAACTGTGCCAGACCGATCGTGGACTCAACGTCTGACGAACTCCCAAACGACCCAGTGCATCGCTTGATAATCGTTGATCAAGTGATGAGCCGCTGACTGGCAACCTGGCTAGATCGTTGCGATACCACAAGCCGATCATGAAGCTGAATAAACCAACCGCCCACGCAAAATAAGCTAGTCGTTGATAGGACGTGGCATAAATCAAACTAGCGCCGCCAATGAAGATGGCTGATAACCACAAGCCAAGACTGAAGGTATGTCGGCCCAATAAATGCCCTAGCCTGGCCTGGCGAGCTCGTCGACTGCGCAGATTAATTGATGGGCTGCTCATGCAGTAATTCCTTTAATAATTAAGACCACGATAGCTACCGGGACGAGTGGCCACGCTACAATACTTACGATGCCAAAAATGACAGCCAAAAGACTAATCACCAGAGCTGTTAATAACACGATTAGACGAACGATAAAGCCAATCGCTCGGCTAACAAGGTTATCGCCGTAAGCTCGAAGCTTGGCATCCAAACTAGCGCCCGGGTAACTAATAATACGGCGCCATGGAGCCAATAAGGTGCGCAATAATTGAGGTACTGAAAATAGGCGCGAAATACCTCTGAGCATGTTGCGAAGATTCTTAACAACGGCCAACCAACCCCGGCCATACCACCAAAGGAATAGTGAAAACACTAGCATGATGTCATTGTAACACTGAAAAGTTAAACAGATTAGACTAATCTATAAACTTGGCGGAGAGAGAGGGATTCGAACCCTCGGTACGATTGCTCGCACACACGCTTTCCAAGCGTGCCCCTTCAACCACTCGGGCATCTCTCCTAATTTGGTCTAATCTTGCCAATATATTATCGGTTCAAAAATACAAAGGTTAAACAGCCGTTGGTTGGTTATTGAAATCTTCAGACAACATTATACTTAAAATCCTTTGTGTTGATAGAGAACACAATTAGTATGCAAGCAATATTGTTGTGAAATCAGCAAGAACAGCTTCCCCTTTAGCGCTCAGACGATTACACTAATAACACGATGCCGATTATTGAACTCAACGATGTCAGTAAATTGTATGGTTTTGGCGAAGCAACAACACTGGCGCTAGACGAAGTTAGCTTGTCTGTTGACAGTGGCGAATTCGTGGCAGTCATGGGTCCAAGCGGTTGCGGCAAAAGTACCCTGATGCATACAATTGGTTTACTCGATCGGCCGACCCATGGGGAGTATCAACTAAACAGTCGCCATGTTGCCCGACTTAGCCCGAACCAAGCCGCTAAAATTCGTCGTGATACGATCGGCTTTATTTTCCAGTCGTACAATTTAGTAGCTCGTATGACGGTTCTGGAAAACGTGGCACTGCCGCTTGTATACAAAGGCATGTCGCTGACCAAGCGGCTAGAAAAAGCCAGCCGGATTTTGGAGCGAGTTGGTATGCAAAGCCGCGAGTATTTTATGCCGGCTCACTTAAGTGGCGGCCAAGTCCAATGTGCCGCAATTGCTCGAGCCTTAGTCAATGATCCAAAGCTAATTATCGCTGATGAGCCAACCGGTAATCTCGACAGTGCCGGTTCAAGACTAGTTATGGAATTATTAAATGAAGTTCACCAGATGGGTAACACAATCATCTTTGTAACCCATAATCCAGAACTGACACGTTATGCTAACCGCGTGGTTTATATGCGGGACGGGGCAATTATTGCCGATGAGCCAACCGCCATAGGTCAGGTGGCTAGTCGCGCTATGAAGAGTATGTACACTATCCCGAAAAAGACCGCGGAAGATGATTTGGCTGGAGTATCGGCCCTTATGCAAGCCGTTCCACAACACGACTCAGCGCCGCGCACTGTCCCCAAGCACCGTCACCGTAAATCGCTAAAATCCCGCCGCCGATCGATTAATCGTAAACGAAAGGCTAAAGCCTGATGGCCTCATTAACTAAAGGTGATATCAAGACTGCCTTTCACACCCTGCGGCGGAATAAAGCTCGCAGCTTGCTGACAATGCTCGGTGTCATCATCGGGGTGGCATCAGTGGTGACGATGGTCAGTATCGGTGAGGGTGTCAAGCAGCAAGTTAACGCCCAAACCGAAACGCTAGGCAAAGATTTAATCACCATCCGTCCCGGACAGATTCTAGATCAATCTGCGGCCATCCAACTGAGTGACACCGGCTCATGGCTCAACCTCAGCACCATCGGATCGTTAAGTGGCCAGGACGTCACGACCGCGGCCAGGACGGCTGGGATTAAAAGTGTGGCGCCGATGAGTATCGTGACTGGCAGTGTTATTTCCAGTGAGATGAAGCAGCCCTATAACGCCCTAGTGATTGGTACTACTGCTGAGTTGCCAGCTATCTTGCACCAGAGTTTAGCGTATGGCGATTTCTTTAGTGATAATTCCTTCAGCGCCAACAAAGTAGTGATTGGTTCTCAGGTTGCCCAAGCCCTTTATGATGAGAGTGTTCCACTCGGTCAAACTATGACCATTCTCGGTCAGCAATTTGTAGTCACCGGTATTTTTAATCAATTTCAAACCACGCCCTTGTCGGCCGACATTGATTTTAATGATGCCGTCTTTATGCCCTATACAACGGCCGAACAAATGACCAACAATAATGCGCCGATTTATGAAATACTAGCCCGGCCGCAGTTTACTAATCAGACAAATACGGTTGCTAATGCCCTACGGTCTAGTTTATTGGCGGCCCACGGCGGCGATCATAATTTTACAGTCATGGAACAAAATCAAACATTGACGGTGACCGATAACATTCTCAATTTACTGACGGCTTTTATTGGCGGCATTGCTGCTGTAGCTCTGCTGGTTGGCGGGATTGGTATTATGAACGTCATGTTGGTTTCGGTAGCGGAACGGATGCATGAGGTTGGTATTCGTAAAGCCGTCGGTGCGACCAATCGACAGATCCTAACCCAGTTTATAACCGAAGCTTTACTGCTGAGTGTATCGGGCGGGTTTATTGGCGTTTTGCTGTCACTCGTCGTCAATATTTGTTTGCGGGTTTTAACTAACCTGGCACCGGCTGTGAACTGGCCGATCATGATTTTAGCCTTTATCGTTTCAGTTGGTATCGGTTTACTCTTTGGCACTGTGCCGGCTCTTCAGGCTGCCCGTAAAGATCCGATTGAAGCTCTGCGTAACGAGTAATTTATAGCAAAGAGTAGATGGCGGCTAGACCGGAAACGGCCATAATGCCAACGGTTAGCCAGCCAATAATTGTCGACCAGCGACCGTTGACCCAGTTGCCCATAATTTTGCGGTTGCTGCTGAGTAGGACAATATAAATTAGCACCACGGGTGCCACTAGGCCATTAAGCACGGCGGCGTAGATTAGAGCCTTAATTGGATTGATACCGATAAAGTTCATGCATAAGCCAACTACCATAGAAATGATAATTACGCCGTAAAAGGCATAGGCTTGTTTGAGCTTCATACCCAAACTGCCCCGTTGGTTTAAACTTTCGGAAATGGCGTAAGAACTGGAGCCCGCCAGAACTGGGATAGCTAACATGCCGAGTCCAATGATGCCCAGGGCGAACAAGAAATAGGTGGCACTGCCAGCAAAGGGTCGTAAGGCTTGAGCGGCCTGTGAGGCAGTTTGAATGTTGGTTACGCCGTGTGTGAAGAGTAAACCACCACAGGCGGCAACAATAAAGAACATGGCAATGTTAGACAAAAACATGCCTGACCAAACATCGACCCGCATGCTGTGAACATCCTTCGGCGTAGTTGAGTCCTGGCGCATTTGAATCGTCGTTTTACCTTGAACAATTTGATCTTCAACCTCCTGCGAAGTTTGCCAGAAGAATAGATATGGCGAAATGGTGGTGCCTAAAATGGCACAAATTAGGAGCAACTGGTTTTTATTAAAGGAGATACTGGGCACAAAGGCATGACTTAACACGTGGCTCCAGTTAAGATGAGCCAGAAAGGCCGAGACAACATAGGCCAGTAGCACTAGCGACAGCCATTTTAGATATTTAGCGTAACGTTTGTATGGTGTAAAAATCTGCAACCAAAGCATGACAATGGTAATACCTACTACTAGCAGAATAAAGTTCCATGATGGAAAAAGCAGTTCGACGCTTTTCGACATAGCTCCCAGGTCAGCCCCAATGTTAAAGGTATTGGCGGCAAACAATAACATCGCACAGAAGTACAAGGCTCGGTGCGAGTATTTGGTTCTAATGTTGCTGGCCAACCCGCGTCCGGTGACTAAGCCGATACGGGCGCACATTTCCTGGACCACGGCCATTAATGGAAAGGTAAAGGGGGCCAGCCAAAGTAACTGAAAACCGTATTGGGCGCCAGTTTGTGAATAAGTCGCAATACCGGAGGGATCGTCATCTGAGGCACCGGTTGTTAAGCCCGGTCCGAGGGTATGCCAGTAATCCCGAGTTCTTTGGGCGGTTTTATCACCATGCAGGGCATGATTGACTTCTTCGGTAACTTCGATGGTTTTTTCCAGCAGCTCGGCCGGAGCTTCGACTGCTTTGGTAATCACATTATCGTCTTTTTTCATCTAGTCTGTCATATCCTTTTGTTTTGACTAGCGCTGCCAAGCTGGTTTAGAGGTACTTGCCGTAATAATACCAGAAGTGCTGAAGAATTAAGGCCAGAATGATTAGAAACCAACAGACCAGGATTTCTAAATGATAGCGCTGGATGAAACGAACTACCCCGCCCAAACGGGCTGGTGTTGGTAAATAGCCTTCCCTCAAACAATAAATCGTCACGTACCAAAAAGTTGTGATCGTCATAACCCAAACAACCATGCAGTATGGACAAAGCGCGTGAATGTGATAAACGCTTTCAAAAAAGAGCCAATGGATGAAAGCGACAGCTATCAATAAAGCAGCATTTAAGCCCCGCCAAAACCAATTTTTAAATTTGGCACCGGCCAACATCGCTACACCGATAGTAATTAATACCGGATAGGCCGCTAGGCCAATGATTGGGTTAGGAAAACCGAATGCCGAACCCTCGGGACTGGCCATCACGCTGCCGCAACTGACGATTGGATTTAGGTCACAACTGGGACGGTAGTTGGGGTTAACTAACAGATGTAACTTATCCTGCATGATGATATAGGCACATAGTAAGGATATGGCACCAGCCACAATCAGGAGGTATGGCATAACTCGACTTAGGCGAGTGGCGGTGCTTGCTTGCTTAGTGGGCATGGCGATTTTGGTTTAGGTTACTCTCTTTAACTTATCCAAGTATAACATTATTCCTCGGCACAACTGCCGGTGCTGACCGTCTGATTGGCCATACGGGCCTCGTCAATTTCGTGGATAATTTGAGGAATACTAAGGGCGTAACCGACATTGTTATATTGAGTCGAAGTGGCAAAAACGACACCCATAACCTGACCATTTAGCTCAACCAGTGGTCCGCCGGAGTTGCCCGGTATAACGTTAGCATCAATTGAATAAACATCCCGATCGGTCGTACCTTGATCATAAATATTACGCCCGACGGCCGTAAATTCCTCAAGTACCGCGGCCGTTCCGGCCGTAAAAGGTCCATCACCGGGGTAGCCCAAAACACCACCCTGTGTGCCATGACTGATCGTATCAACGTCAAAGGTTAACGGTGAACCGGCTAGATTAGAGACTCTTAGGACAGCAAAATCCAAATTGGGATCAAACCAAATCGGGGTGGCCAGATGGGTACCGTTGCCGTCAATCACGTAAGGCTTATAAATACCAGCCACCACGTGGGCATTAGTCGCCACCAGGTCACTACCTACCACAAATCCGGAACCTTCCACGATGCCGCCACAACCCTGCCCTTCGATTTTAACGACCGAAGCCCGGTCTTTGTTAACAGCGGCGACCAAGGTAACCGGAGTTGGCAAGGTCGCGGTTGATGGTGACGGCTCAGCCCCGATAAAGACTTTCGGGAAGCCGTTAGGGGCAATCAGGTGGCTGATGTCGGCAATAATATTTGGGGCTGGCGGAAGATTTTGATCGAGTAGTGAGATAATTGCGGAGCCGCGAATGTTAGACTGAAGATTCTGATATGGCAAAGAGACTAGGATGGTGGCGCTCAACCAAACCACGGCGAGCAACGAGACGATTGCCAGCCCAGCCCCGAAGGAGTTATCGACGTGATTAAGGCTGTTTTTGAATTGTAGTTTTCGCTTGATGATAACGCCGACAAATTCACCGACCGAAAGCAGGATAAAGGCTGGGCCAAAGGTTACAACTAGCGATAGAATTAAGCGGCTGGTCGAGGAATGAACCAAATTGACAACGTGCGGCTCCAAGGCGGCCCCCAGTAATAAACCACCAAAAAAACCAACAGTTGAAAAAAACTGACGCACAAAGCCCAAACTTAGTCCTCTGAACAAGGCCCCGATAACCAGCACGATAATCAGTAAATCAACCAAATTCATAGTATCTAATTATAGGGATTCAGCGACTGAATCCAAATCCGTTATTGGTTACTTTAGCTCCGACCGGTCGGTCCATCTGACCCGATTTCATAAATTTTTAGATCGTCACTGTTATGCGCCCAGGCATTAAGGACTGGCTGTAAGATTCGCCAGGTAGCCAACACCTCTTCGCTGGTCGCAAACAAACTATGATCACCCCGAACAGCATCAACCAAAACCCGCTCGTAGGCGTCAGGATGGCCGGGTTCAACAAAGTTGTTTTGATAACTAAAATCCATCCGAACAGCCTCGGTCTTATCTTCAAAACCCGGTCGTTTGGCAGTCAGTTCAATGTCAATCCCCTCATCTGGCTGAACCCGGAAAGTCAAAGTGTTAGCTGTTGTGGAACCAGGTTGCGGCCCAAAAGTCAGCTGAATGGTCGAGCGGTCATCTTTCAAGGCTTTACCGGCGGTTAATCGGACGGGTACGCCTTTCCACCGCTTGTTGTTGATATCGAAAGTCAGGCTAACGAAAGTCTCGGTGTTTGAGCGGGGGTTATTAACCTCTTGGCGATAACCGTTATATTGAGCTCGCACGACTTTAGCTCGTTTCATATTAACCGGCTTGATATTGGCCAGCAGCGCTTGCTTGGCTTTGTGCAGGCTAACATTATCGTCCAAGTCTTTGGGTAATTCCATGGTGACTAGAGCCAGAAGTTGCAGTAAGTGGTTTTGTACTACGTCACGCAGGGCTCCAACATTGTCATAAAAGTCTGCCCGACTCTCAATGCCAGTTGGTTCGCGCAAATCAATCGTGATCTTACTGATATATTGACTGCTCCAAAGGCTATTAAAGATTGGATTGTGAGCCCTAAAGACTAAAATATTTTGGACTGTCTCTTTGGCTAGATAATGGTCAATCCGGAAGATCTGATTCTCGCTGAAATAATGATTGGTTGAGCGAATTAATTCCTGGGCAGAGATTAGGTCGTAACCAAAGGGTTTTTCGACCAATAAACGAGTGACGCCCTGGCGGTGTGGGCAGCCTTGATTGAGGTGGTGCAGCCCGAAGTTTTTAATGACTGGCTCGTAAACTTGCGGCGGGATTGACAGATAGAACAGCCGATTCATGCACTGCTTGTGGCTGGTTTCAATGTCCTCGAGTGTCTTTAATAAGCTGTCGTAGTCAGCCGCCTGCGCCGGGTCAAACCGGACCATCCGGAGTTTACGGCGAAATTCGGCTAAAGCCTGGGGATCGCAAACTTTATCGGATTCCAACACACAAAGCTCGACGTCTTTTAATAGTTCCTCGACGCTAACATCACGGCGACTAGTACCGACAATCTCGGTGTCTTCTGGTAGTAAATGATCTTTGATTAAGTGATAGAGGGCCGGTAAAAGTCGTTGCTTGGCTAAGTTGCCGGTAATCCCGACGATTACTAAAATAGTTGATTCAAGTTCGTTGTCGGCCATATACTTTAGGTTTCCTTGTTGAGGTTATGGCCGCCAAACTTATTACGCATGGCTGCCAAAAGCTTAGTCGCAAAATTAACCTCACCTTGCTGGGAATGAACACGGACATCAAAGGCAGCCTGAATAGCTGGCATAGTAATATTCTTATCTTTGGCCACTTCCAGTGTCCAGCGAGCCTCCCCAGTTTCGGCCACGAAACCATCAATCCCCTTGAGTTGCGGGTTTTCGCGCAAGGCATCGCGCGATAGCTCGTTGAGCCAGGAGGTGATGACACTGTGATGTTGCCAGACATCTCCGGCGGCGGCTAGATCGAGATCCGGATAAGGTCCATCCTTAAGCATCCGGTAGCCTTCAGCTAGTGATTCCATCATGCCGTACTCAATGGCGTTGTGAACCATTTTGACAAATTCACCGGAACCACTTGGCCCGAAGTAATGATAGGCCCCTTCCGGTTGGGCCAGAGTCTTCAGTGCTGGCTCAATGGCTTGGAAAGCTTTGACGTTGTCAGCCCCTGCCATCATACAAAAACCGTTTTGATAACCCCAAACACCACCACTGGTACCAACATCTATAAAATCACAGGCCTTAGCTTTAACAAGCTGATTATGTTGGTTGGCATAACGAAAATCGGAGTTGCCGCCATCAACTATGATACTGCCGGCCGGGGCTAGTTCTAGCCATTCCTTAACCTGGGCTACGACAATATCCGCGGGGAGCATAATCCAGACGACAATGGGCTGACCGTCGAAAGCTTTAACGGCCTCTTGTTTGGTATAAGCTGCCTGGGCGCCGTAACCGACAGCCTCTTCGATCGGTTCGCGGCTACGATTATGGGCGATAACCTGGTGATCATTTTCGGCCAGTTTGCGAGCAATCTGCATCCCCATCCGGCCCAGTCCTTGAACAATAATTTTCATACTTTAAGTCTACCCTTCTAGTTGATCATTATATATGTAAGCCTGGGTTAAAACTTTAAAAATCTGGGCCGGTTGAGTCTTGAGCGCTAGATTTTCGTCTTTAAGCTGTTGCAAGGCCGTCAGTTTATTAGCCCCATAAGCAAACACATAGGCCGTTTGGACCTGGCGCAGCGCCGGAAAAGTTAGAGTAATGCGCTGATAATCCGGCCCCTGATAGCCTGTCACTAACCGATCGGTGACCACAGTGGCTGGCGAATGCGGCAAAAGGCCGGCGGTATGACCGTCGGCCCCAATGCCGAACTGACCAATGATGGCACTATGTTGATCAAACTGAGTTTGAACAATCTGGTTATACTGGGTGACCGTGTCTGGCCAAGATTGGCCGCTCAGAACCTTTATGAAGTTGGCCTGCTGGGGATTGAAACCAGCCCGCCGTAACTGTTCGGCGTTGGAGTCAACATGACCAACCGATCCAAAGCGTTCATCAATCAGCAGAATCGTTAGCCTCTCCGTTAACTGCTTGGGCAAATTAGACATCACAGTCACGGAAATCGGCACATTGGATCCACCCGAGACTAGCCAGAGCACCGGTTTTTTATCCAATAACTCACTAAGTTGAGCCGTTAACTTTTCAGTTCCTAAAGACGCCTCAGCCCGAATAAATTGCATAGTCTAACTATAGCAGCCTCTAAAGGCAGCTGGTTTAGTTATTCCTAAAGCTTAAAGCCTAGAAGCCGCTGCTTTGAGTGTTTAACTGAGTGATATCGCTGCTATTGCCGGCGCTCGGGTCGTTTTGACTCAAGACCTGCAGGGCGTTATTCAGATCACTACTGGACTGAATAGTTGGCACTGACGAGACATTGGTGGCCACTGGTGAGGTGTCATTAGGCGCCGCCGCAGCTGGCGAACTAACAGTGGTGTCTTGTTGTCGTTGATAGACCCACCAAGCAGTAAAGCCGGCGACGGCTAAGACCACGACGATGAGGACTAACTCAACAACGGCAAAACCTGATGATTGTTCTTTGGTACGCATTATCTGGTTATCTTCCTTTCCTTAAAGTTAGCTCTTTGACGAGGCTGTTACATCGACCGACTTGACGCCGACGACTAAGTTTCGAACCGCGGTTCGGTAGGCCTGCATAGCTGAAATCTCGGCTCTCAAAGCTGTCAAGAAAGTTGTTACGAAGGTTTTAGGGCTGTTGGTACAGCTAAAGCCCGTACTGTCCGCCTGGACGGTGTTAACGGCGGCCTGGGCAGTGGCCGCTTGGGTGTTCACGGCAGCTACTAGCTGGCTGTAGTTACTGAGGCTTTTGCCTTGATTGGTGTAGAAGGTTTCGACCCGAGTGGCTACAGATGAGAACAGATTATATTGTTTCTGGCCCCGGTCAGCGACACGGGCCAAGGTGGCTTGAATGTTGGTCTGGCGATTCTCGCAAGCCGTTAAACGAACAGCGGCGGAGCTTGGCTTTAGGGCGGCCGCCGAAACGCTGGCACTACCGGCTAGCGGCACTAAGCTCAGCATGAGCAGGGCCAGCACGCCAGTGATGGTGCTTACTTTGGTTGATAGTCTTTGCATCTAGATTGTCCTTTATCTTTACGGTGTATTTTAAGCTTAAGTGGTTTCAAGCCTAAAATCAAGTGGTTTATCCCTGTCGTTACCTGGCCGGAAGCAGTAAAACATTAGCAAAATAACATTGACATAATCACCATATTGTAGTATATTAGCATTAGCTCAATAGTTGTGATCACTATCACTTTATGACGGAGACACAACTAGGGGTGGAAATCTAAGGAGAAATTATGTTTAAGTTTCGTAATCTTGCGTTATCTTTATTGTTACCTTTACTGATGGCTGGTGGCTCTTTGGCCTACTCGCCAATCGCCGCCGCCGACAGTAATACTTGTTCGGCCAGCGTGGTTGGTAGCTCTAACAGCGCCAATCAAGCCGGCAGCCGTTTTCAGATTAACTCAGCCGGAACCCAAGGTTCCGTAACCGTTAATTTGAGCGGTGCGGCTAATTGTCAGGAAACCATTACGCTTGTCTCATGGCAAGCTCCCAATAGTGACTTTAACGGCCAGAACGTGAGCTCTCAGACGCTCTACGATTCCACGACCGAGACGCTTGGTGTCGGTAGTCATACTCTAACCGTGCCCATGTTGAACTGCTATTACCAGCTTGATTTAGTGACCGGTAGCAGCCCTTACGGTGCTAATGGTACCGCTTGGTACGGCAATAACTTGTTTGGTTACGCCCAGGGTGGCAGCCAAGCTTGTGTCCAGCCAACTTGTGTCGGTTTGTCAGTTGTACCTGGTAGTCTGTCCGCTGATATCAGCAACTTTGCCCAAAGTGCGACTGATGGTGCTACCTTTAACGGTGCCAGCATTAACTGGGGTGATGGTAATACGACTCCTGAAACCGCCAATGTAGTGAACCTAGTTCACAACTACGGTAGTTACGGTCAGTACACCATTACTGCTACGGCTTACTTTACTTTACCTGGCCAGAGTAATCAGATTACTGCTACCAGCCAGGCTTGTACCCAGGCCGTTAGTTTTACGGCCCCGGTTGTCCCGGTTACTCCAGTTACTCCTATGACTCCTACTACCCCAACTACTCCTACCACTCCAGCTGCGACTACTCTAGTCAACACTGGTCCTGGTGATGTTCTAGCTATCGTTGGTCTAGCCGTTGTGCTAGGCGGCGTGGTCCACAACCTGTTCATGCGTCGTTTGGCTCGTCGCTAAGTGTCACTTAAATCTTTGAGTTAACACTTACCGGCTGTACGCCACAAAGCCTGAGATCCCTGGGATAGCTACCCAGGGATTTTAGTTGACAAGATCACATCTTTGTGGTACACTTAGCTCAGCCTTGTTTTCGGGTGTGAGGTGTAATAACCCGTAACGGACATTGACAGTCGGTGGAATAGTAGCAGCTAATGGAAATACT
>Ga0181520_10006510_pt1 | contig 17802 bp, 9 predicted proteins | sample PEATcosm2014_Bin_29_FD_132451 | JGI IMG/M metagenome (GOLD analysis project Ga0181520, IMG submission 132451) | Peatland microbial communities from MTU Mesocosm Facility, Houghton, MI, USA - PEATcosm2014_Bin02_30_metaG | ecosystem: Environmental > Terrestrial > Soil > Wetlands > Peat | place... | reverse complement strand
TCGTTCAGCGGGCCGCGACGGACAAAGGAGGAAGACGTGCGTGTTATTGCCTTAATGTTCACATCCTTATTGGCGTTGGTTTCCTTGGCAATCCTTGGGTGTGCGGCAAGCCGCGGAACAGTGGCCGACGATGACGCGACTGCCGATGACGACGACAACGATGACAATAACGACGACAACGACGATGATTTCGCATGGTCGCAAATGGGCGGTGATTGTCCGGCACTGGTTTCCGTTTGGGGAACTTCGCACGATGATGTCTTCGCTGTCGGGTGGAACTGGCCCGCCAACGCGGCGGCCGTTCTTCACTTCGACGGGGCGTCATGGTCGCACATGACAAGCGGCGAAGGCAAATTTACCCTGTGGTCGGTATCGGGAACATCGCCATCGGACGTATTCGCCGTGGGCGAAGGCGGCGAGGAAACCGTGATCCTGCGTTACGACGGCGACTCGTGGTCAGTCATGCCAGCGCCCCTCGACCTCGGATTCGCCCTTCGAGGGGTCTGGGCAGGATCTGTCTCTAACGTTTACGCCGTGGGCTTCGACGCGAAAAACGACGGGGTGGTTGGGCATTTCGACGGCGCAACTTGGTCCTTGGTTAATGGCGGTTTTCCGTCGCACCTGCAGTGCGCTTGGGGAACATCGCCTTCCGATGTGTATGTCTCCGGCAACGGAACGTCGCATTTCGATGGAGCGACATGGTCGCCGGCGCCGGGGGTGATTGCCAACGCGGGTATTTCGTCTTTCTGGGAGTTGTCGCCGTCCGACATTTTCGCGGTTGGCGGCGTCACTTCCGCCTGCGTCGTTTTTTACTATGACGGCTCGACTTGGTCGGTCATGTACGAGGAACCGTCCGCGGTGTGTGCTTTTGGCGTTTGGGGCGCGTCGCCTGACGACGTTTTTGCGGTCGGCGGCTATGAAGACCAAGAAAACGCGGACCATGACACCATCCTGCATTACGATGGATTGTCCTGGTCGATTATGGACAACGGAACCTATCCTTTTATGCTCTTCAGTGCCTGGGGCTCCGGTCCTTCCGACGTGTTCGCTGTGGGTTCTGATTACAGTTATCAAGCCGGCGTAATCCTGCACTATGGCCCGCTGCAATAACGGCGACGCGGGCGGCATGAGAGAGCGAACGATGCGTGAGCGGCGCGTTTTGTCGGCGATTTTGTTGGCGACGGCGCGGAATGGAGGTTCAGGGTGAAAGACCCGTTCCAGGCGGGGTTTATCCTGGGGCTTGCGGCCCTTTTAGTCGGTCCTTCCGGGTATAAACGTGGGCGCCTCCTGCAATTTGGATGATGGGCGGCGGCGCCCGTCACGTTGACGGCTGCGTCACCGTCGACGTCTGCCCGGGAGGGCCAACGAATACGATGTAATCGAGGCCGGTCCCCATCGACAGCGTCAACTCGGCGTTTCCGTTTCCGCTGTACAACATGTTGAACGACGAATCAAAAACGACCCAGCCGCCGGCGGTGGTCAGGTTCAAGGGAACGGACGCCGTGTCAACGGCCACCGAACGCCACTCGTTGTAGCCGTCGGGACCGATGACGACCGTTTGCGTTGTCGCGGGCGGAATCGCCTGCACCGCGGTGATCGGCTCATAAAGATAGCTCCCCCGCCTGATCAATTCCGCGCCGTTCTGCGAAAGGATGTCGAGGTCAAATAGATCCCGTCCCATTAATTGCGGGATCACCAGCATCATTGTCGCCAGATCATCGCTGGAAGACGGGTCGACGACGGTCATTTCCTGATCTTGCTGAACAGCGATGATTCCGTTGAGCTCCGGGATCGTGCACAAGCGCATCCGCGGATCCGGGACCGGCCACAGGGGCACATTCAGCCAGGCATTTACCGCGAGCCACAAGGTGTTCACCCTGCCTGTCCACGCGGCGGAGAGATCGCTCGTGCCTTGCACCTTTTCCGCGTAAACGCTTTCGTCCAAATAGTGCCCGTAGCCTCCCGGGGATTGAAACACGAGGTACTGCCTGCCGTTCGCCGTGATGACCTTCACGGTCGAGAGGGGCTTCTGATCGCTGGAAAACCAACCGTCGCCCCGGTGCTTCCAGGGTTGCGAACTAGGCGCCCAGTTGTCCCCTGTCCACGACATGTACAGCACGCTGTCGTCGGGCTGCGCCACGAGTTGAAAGACCGAGCTGCTGTTGGCGTAGACGCCTTCCATAGTCGCGAGCATGCCGTCGGGAACCGCCACGACAGGCGGGACCGCGGCAGGAATCGGCGACGGGAACTCCGGGATCAAATTGTTTTCCGACAGGGCGCGAAGCAGCACGCGCTCCGTGATCGCTGCCGCGACGGTCGAGCTAAAACCGACGGCCCCCAGGACCACGACGCCCAATTGTGCTTTCGGCGAGACGAGGAGCGCGCTGTGGTATTGCGCGCAGTCGCCGCCCTTCTCCCACCCGTCAAAACCGACGGCCGTCATCCCCGGTTCCGCCACCGAGTCCCATCCCAGACCGTAGATCATTTCGTTGTTGACCACGGGGTCGAATGTGCCGGCGGTCTGATCGACCGCCATCTCCGCGATCGACGCGGCGGAGAGGATGCGCGTCCCGCCCGCCTGCCCGTCGCCGAGGAACATCATCGCGAGGCGGGCCATGTCGCTCGCGGTGGAGTAGACGCCGCCGGAGGCCAGCGCGTTGAGGAACTCTTGCGGGAGGACTTCTCCGTTGCTGTAGCCTTTGACATACGAACCATCGGCGAAGGGGGCCGTCGCGTAAGTGGTGTGCGCCATGCCGAGGGGCGTCAATATTTCGTCTTTGACGAACTGTGCATACGTCTTGCCCGTCACGGCCTTGACGAGAAGTTCGATCATGGTGAACCCGTCGTTGCAATATACGTTCATATAGCCCGGGGCGGTTTTGAGCCGCGACTCGGAAAGCGTCTGGAGCACCTGCGCGGCGTACCCGGGGTACGCGGAGTTGGTGTCCGCGTTGCGGTAGTCCGTCCCCGGGAAACCGGAGGAGTGGTTGACGAGCATGCGGACGGTCACCTTCGTGTAATCCGCGGACGCCATCTGGAAATCCGGAACGTAATCGGTAACCGGGTTGTCCAGGGCCACCAAGCCCATTTCCACGAGTTTCATCGTGGCCACGGTTGCAAACATCTTGCTGACCGAGCCGATGCCGAACATCGTGGTCTCGGCGGGCGGCACGCCGGCGTCTCGATCGGCCAGGCCGAAGGTCTGGCTCCAAATGACCCGGTTGCCGTCGGTAAGCGCGATCCCGAGCGCGGTGGTTGTGCCCGCTCTGATCACGTCATTGGCGGCCGACTGCCCCTCCTGAATCGCGGCGTCATAGTTGGGCTGGGCGGGCCGAGCCGGTGTCTTGCTCGCGCAGGAAACGAGTGCGAGAGCCGATGCGATGCCAATTGCAATAGCCGTAAGGATGTCGCGTCTCGAATTCATGGGCATACCTCGACAACAGGTTCGGTCAGTTTCTTGGGCATATTAACCGACATTCCCCATATCGACCGGTGACGTGGGTTCATTCGGCTTTCACTCCTCGGAAGACCGCCTTCGATCCGCTGCATTGAACGCAACTCTACGATTAGACGGCTGATTCTGGTCCGTCCGCCTTCGGAACGCAAGCTTTTTTTCCGCAAAACCGACCCCAGGGCCCCCGCGTCCGTCTATGTCCAAAAAAGAGGTCGCCATTACGCGGCACAAGATCGTCATCGGACAAATGTTGGATGTCGAATGGAGCCATGAATTTCGATATCCAAAATGCCGTCAAAACTGACCGTGGTTCGTCGGACGTCTGATCCCGGCTGTTCGGCGTGGGCCGTCCAGGGTTGGACCGGCGCTTTCGCCGGCGCGCCGCGATTCGGGCCGCCGACGCCGGATTCGGTCGGAAAATCCGCCGAAGTTCACGCGGACGCGGAGGTCGCCGAGGGAGGCGAGGCGGCCACGTGTCGACTCCGCGGCCTCCGCGTCTTCGCGGGACGCTTTGGCCGGGAAAAAGACCTCCGTGCCTTTGGCTGTGGCCGACGGCCGCGCTCGGAATGCGCGCTTGACAAGCCGCATTCGGGTCAGTAAATAGAGCACTCGCTGAGGCTCTTTAAAAGATGTGCGGAAGTGGTGGAATTGGTAGACGCGCTGGGTTCAGGGTCCAGTGGCCTTACGGTCGTGGGGGTTCAAGTCCCCCCTTCCGCATCGAGCGAAAAACGGGGAAACCGCTGTGGCGGCTTTCCCGTTTTTTTTCGGCCGGTTGGCCACGCCCGTGCCGAAGCGGGAAATCAGGCGGCGCCGAGGCCGCCGGGCGATCGGGTTCGCCTTTCGAATTCCGGGCCGCCCGCGTTGCAGGCCGTTGTTTTTGTTTGACTAACCTAACTTTGCAGCGCGCGGCGCACGGCGCGAAAAGGTCGCGGAAAACGCCAAAAGGTGTCCTTTTTAGGCGCTCAACTGGCATCTAACGCGGCCGACCTCCCCGAAAATCGAAATAAGTTGTGCAAAAGCGGCGAGATGGTTATGGTAGTAACAGCCAACGAAGGAGAGGTGGCACATGATGTTTTCTCCCGACGAATCAAAGCCCAGCAGCTTGCCCGTGCTGGCTTTACGTAATGCGACGTTGTTCCCCGGCACGATCGCGCCGATGGCCGTCGGACGGCCGTTCTCGTTGCGCGCGCTCGAAGCCGCGGAGTCCGAGCGCTCCATGATCGGCGTGTTCACTCAGTTCGACCCCGAGGTCGAAGAGCCGACCGGAGCCGACATTCACCACATGGGCGTCGCGGCGAAAATTTTGAAGATGGCCGACGATCGCCGCGGCGGCAAAACCGTTCTTCTTCAAGGATTGTTTCGCATTCGTATTTTGCGTTTTCTCGATTTGAGCCCGATCATGCGGGTCGAGGTCGAGTATCCGCAGGATCTCGACGAAGACGATCCGGAGACGACGGCGCTGTTCGCCAAAATCAAGGAAATGGCGCTGGACGTCATCCAAAAGAACCCGGGCCTGCCGCAGGAAGCGAAACATTTCGTCGAAGAGATGGAACGCCCGGGCATGTTGTGCGATCTGGTGGCTTCGCACCTTTCGGCGCCGATCGAGGAAAAGATCACCATCCTGGAGACGCTCGACGTCAAGCAACGTTCCCGGCGCGTCGCGCAGATGCTGTCCACCGAGTTGAATATGCTCGAAACGAAGCGGCGCATCGACCAGCAGGTGCGCGGCGAGATGGACAAGAACCAGCGCGACTATTACCTCCGCAAGCAGATGGAGGCGATTCGCCGCGAATTGGGCGACGAAGATTCGGCCGAGGACGAACTCGACGAACTGCGCAAGAAGATCAAAGAGGCCAATCTGCCCGAGGAAGCGCTGAAAACCGCCGAAAAGGAACTCAAGCGGCTGGCGAAGATTCCCTCGTCGTCGCCGGAGTACACGGTTTCGAAGACCTATCTCGACACCATCCTCGAGTTGCCGTGGAGCAAGTTCTCCGAGGACCATCTCGACATCAAAGAGGCTGAGAAAATCCTCGACGAGGACCACTACGGACTGGAGAAGGTGAAGAAGCGCATCTTGGAATACCTTGCCGTCCGCAAGTTGAAGCCGGACGTCAAAGGCCCGATCCTGTGCTTGATCGGCCCGCCGGGCGTCGGCAAAACGAGCCTCGGGCGGTCCGTGGCGCGCGCCATGAATCGTGAGTTCGTGCGAATGAGCCTCGGCGGCATCCACGACGAGGCGGAAATCCGCGGCCACCGGCGGACCTACATCGGCGCGCTGCCGGGCCGCATCATTCAGAGCATCAAGAAAGCCGGCGTGGCCAACCCGGTGCTCATGCTCGACGAGTTGGACAAGGTAGGCAAGGATTTCCGCGGCGATCCGTCGTCGGCGCTGCTGGAAGTGCTCGACCCCGAGCAGAACGACACCTTCGTCGACAATTACCTGAGCATCCCCTACGACCTGTCGCGCGTGCTGTTCATCGGCACCGCGAACGTGCATGACACGATTCCCGGGCCGCTGCGCGATCGCATGGAAGTGATCGACATTCCGGGTTACACGCAGGAAGAGAAGAAGCTGATCGCCAAGAGCCATCTCATCAGCGAAGAGATGGAAAACCACGGCCTCAGTCCGGACACCTTCAAAATCACCGACGCCGCCTTGGATGTGGTCATCGACAAGTACACGCGCGAGGCCGGCGTGCGCAACCTGAAGCGCAACATTGCCGCTCTGTGCCGCGGCGCCGCCCGGCGCATCGCCGGCGACGATATGAAAAAGGTGACGATCGACAAGCGCCAAGTGCCCATTTATCTCGGGCCGGAGCGCTTCTTCCCCGAAGTCGCCGAAGCGACCAAGTCGCCCGGCGTCGCGACCGGCATGGCCTGGACGCCGTCCGGCGGCGACATTCTGTTCATCGAGACGACCCTGATGAAGGGGAAGGGCCAGTTGATCCTCACCGGACAGCTCGGCGAGGTGATGCAGGAATCGGCGAAGGCCGCGATGTCGTACCTGCGCTCGCGCGCGAAGGAGTTCGACATCGACCCGATGCGCTTCGAAGAAACCGACGTGCACATTCACATTCCGGCCGGCGCGATCCCGAAAGACGGTCCGTCGGCGGGCATCACGCTGCTGGCCGCGCTGGCCAGCCTCTTCACCGGCAAACCGGTCCACAACGACCTGGCGATGACCGGCGAGGTGACGCTGCGCGGCCAGATTCTGCCGGTCGGCGGCATCAAGGAGAAAGTGCTGGCCGCCCGGCGCGCCGGCATCAAAGACGTGATGCTGCCCGAGAAGAATCGGCGCGACCTCGAGGAAATCCCCGAGGAAATCCGCAAGGGCCTGACGTTGCATTTCGTCGGCAACGTCGACGACGCGCTGAAGTTCGCCCTGTCGCCGAACCTGAATTAGGTTATCGCTTCGGCGCGGACGCCGCTTTCGCCTGAGAAGTCACAACTTTGACGGCGGCGTCCGCGCCGTTCTTCGATGCCGACAGGATCAACAAGATCAATTGGATGGATTTCTTGAGGATCAATAGGGTTAATTGGGCGTTTTTTTGACAGGATCAACAGGATCAACAGGATCACTTGTGATATGTGCACCTTTTTGTTCGAGCCGGCGGACCGTGATCGCGCACACCAAGGCATGGCGCTGAAGAAATTTGGTTGATCTTCGCGATCCCGTCAAAAAAACACTATCCCGAAGTGATCCGGTTGATCCTGTTGATCCTGTCAAAAAAACCATCCCCATTGGTTCAATCTCGTCCTCTGTGCCCTCCGTGTCTTCCTCTGTGCCCTCTGTGTTTAAGATTCCTCATTTCTTCCCGCGCGCTTCCTCGAAAACTCGCAACGCCTCCGCCATCGGCAGGCCCGATTTGAGCAGATCGCCGTATTCCGGCTTGGAATGCACGAGCTTGCCCTGGTAGTACGCGTGTTTGAGGCGCACGGGGCCGTAGGCGGTGTCGATCGTCTCGAAGCGCCGTTCGCAGGCCGCGCGTTCGGCGGAGCGATAGCGCAGGCCGAGCGTCGTCGAGTGAGTGAACACGGCCTCGATGACGCTTTGCAGCGCGCTTTCGGCGCAGACGACCAGCAGCAGCACGCCGGGCCGGCCGCGCTTCATGATGCAGGGGATCAGCGTGACGTCGAGCGCGCCGGCCTCTTCCAGCTTTTTCGCCAGCGGCTCGTAGTGCTCGGGGTTCATGTCGTCGATGTTGGCTTCGATAGTGTAGGTCTTTTCCGCGGTCTCGGGCATATTCTGATCGTCGCCGAGCAGCGCGCGTACGACGTTCGGCGGGCCGTTCGCGTCGTTGCGCGCGCCGGCGCCGTACCCGACGCGCCGCAGAATCATCGCCGGCGGCGGGCCGTAGCCGTCGGCCACGGTGGAGATCAGCGTGGCGCCGGTGGGCGTGACGGTTTCCACCGGCAGGGCATAGCCGTACACCGGCGCGTCGGCGAGCAGCGCGACCGTCGCCGGCGCGGGCAGCGGCAGCAAGCCGTGAATGCTTCGGATCTGACCGTGGCCGAGCGGCAGCGGGCTGCACACCACGCGGTCGATGGCGAGGCTGTGCAGACCCTGGCAAAAGCCGACGATGTCGATGATCGAGTCGACGGCGCCAACCTCGTGGAAATGCACGTGTTCGAGAGACTCGCCGTGGATCTTCGCCTCGGCGTCGCCGAGACGGCGAAAGGCGCAACGGGCGCGGCCCTTGACCGGCTCGGGCAGCCGGGCGTCGGCGATGAGCTGGTCGATCTCGACCCAGCGCCGGTGCGGCTGGTCGTGGGGAAAATCGATGTGCAGCAGCGGGGCGGCGAGGGCGCCGCGGCGCATGCGTTCCACCGAAATGCGGACGTCGGGCAGCCCGAGGGCCGCCGGCAGCGCGGCGAGTTCCGCTTCCGCGAAGCCGAGGTCGAGCAGCGCGCTCACCAGCATGTCGCCGGCCGCGCCGGCAAAACAATCGAGGTACAGCAGCCGTCCCATGGTCAGTCTCCTTGCAAGCGGTTGATGCGCGTGGCGGCGTACGCCGCGCCGAAGCCGTTGTCAATGTTGACGGTCACCGCCCCGCCGACGCACGAGTTGAGCATGCCCAGCAGCGCCGCGACGCCGCCGAAACTCGCGCCGTAGCCGGCGCTGGTCGGCACGGCGATCACCGGCCGGTCGGTCAGGCCGCCGACAACGCTCGGCAGCGCGCCCTCCATGCCGGCGACGACGATCAGCACGGACGCGGCGCGGATTTTTTCGATGTTGCCGAAGAGGCGATGGATGCCGGCGACGCCGACGTCGTACACCCGTTCGACGCGGTTGCCCATCAATTCGGCGGTGATCGCCGCTTCCTCGGCGACCGGCAGGTCGGCGGTGCCGGCGCAGAGCACCAGCACGGGGCCTTTGCCGATCGGCGCGATCGCCTGCTGCACCAGGCGCAGGCAGCGGCTGAGCCGGTCGTACGTCGCCTGCGGCGCGACGGCGATGGCCGCGTCGGCCTGCTCGGGCGTTGCGCGCGTGACGAGGATGTTGTGTTGCTTGGCGGCCAGGCGCTGCACGATCGCCGCGATCTGCTCAGCCGTTTTGCCCTCGGCGAGCACGACCTCGGGGAACCCGCCGCGCAGGCCGCGGTGGTGATCGAGCTTGGCGAATCCCAGGTCCTCGTAAGGCAGGTCTTTCAATTCCGCGAGCGCGCCGGCGATGTCGAGTTTGCCGGCCGCGAGTTTTTCGAGAACCTCGCGAATCCACTGGTCGAACGAATTCATACGTTTTCCTTAGCGCCTCTCCCCGCGGGGGAGATCGAGGGCGCAAACGTTAGAGTAAGAATTTGAACCACAGAGACACAGAGGACACGGAGATTCTTTGGTTTTTCTCTGTGATCTCCGTGCCTCTGTGGTGCAAATTCAATCATACCGTCTTCCCGTGTTCGTAACCGCGCCGCGGCGGCTCATACGGTTTGCCGCGGCGCGTCGCCGCGACGCCGGCGCCGGCGCGCATCAGCCCGATGACCGTCGCGTCCGGCAGGGCGCGGCGCAGTTCCGGCAAATCGTGCGGGTCGACGGTCGCCAGAAGCTGATAATCGTCGCCGGCGCCCGCGGCCGCATCGACTGCGTCGAGGCCGAGCCGCGCGGCGGTCTCGCGCGTGGCGTCGTCGAGCGGAACCCGGTCGAGATCGACGTCGGCGCCGACGCCGCCCGCTTCGCACAGGTGGCCGAGATCCTGCAGCAGACCGTCGGAAACGTCGATCATCGCCGTCGCCAACGGCGCGAGCGCCGCGCCGTCGGCCAGCCGCGCCCGCGGCCGGCGGTACGCCTCGCCGCAACGCCGCGCCGCCTCGCCGTCCAACCCGGCGCGCAAGGCCGCCAGGCCGATCGCCGCCGCGCCGAACGGGCCGGTGACGACGACCGCCTCGCCGGCGCGGGCCCCGCGGCGCAAGACCGGCCGCGCGGTCGCGCCGACGACGGTGACCGTCAGCGCCAGCGGCCCGGGGGTGGAGACGGTATCGCCGCCGACAATCGCGCAGCCGTGCGCGAGCGCGCAATCGCGCACGCCGATCGCCAGTTCGTCGAGCGCCGCATCGGGCAAGTCATCCGGCCATTGCAGGCTGAGCAGCGCGCTGATCGGCCGGCGCGGATCGGCGCCGCAAGCCGCGAGATCGGACAGCGCCACGGCCAGCGCGCGCCAGCCCATGTCGGCGGGGCTCATCACGCGGCGATCGAGGTGGACGCCCTCGACGACCGTGTCGATGCTGATCAGCGTCGGCCCGGCGCCATCGAGCACGGCGCAGTCGTCGCCGATGCCCACGGGCACGCCCGGATGCCGCGCGCCGAACAGTTCGCCGGCTTTGCCAATCCAGGCGAATTCACGCATCTGCCGCCCTCTCACGACCAAGGTTCAACGACACATAACATAGTAATTCGGCCGCGCCGCTGAAAGGCTGAGTGGCCAAGGGGGTTCGCTATCGGTCCTATAGGACTTATGGGTCCTAGGGCGCTGGTTGGGAAAAACGGCACGGCATATGCGGCTCGTTGCCTACCCAATCCCCAGTCCCCAGTCCCCAATCCCCAGCCCCCTAAAGATCCGCCCGCGCATGATACGGAAACGGCTTGCACTCGGGCACGGCGGCGTAATCTTCCTTCGTGAAGCCCCAGCCGATATAGACCCGCGATTGCAGCATTTCGCATTGGCCTGCGACGCCGAGCGCTTTGTCGGCCAACATCGCCGCGATTACGGCCTTGTCGTCGAGGTCGCTCTTTTCCAGCCGCCAGCCGCCGCCCTTCGGCGCGGCGAACACCATATGATTTCTGGCGGAACCGAAGGGCGCCCATTCGGGCAGGTTTCCCGAAGTTCCGCGGCCGGGTTTGCCGGTGCGCGCGAATTCGCCCCAGTACCCCATCACGGCGTCGGACAGCGCCAGCCGGCCCGCGCGGTTGTCCGCGGTGAAGATCATGTTGGCCATCTTGCCGCCGAGGTCGAAGTGTCCGAACACGAAGGGGACTTCCATCCCATGCGCGGCGCCGAACATTTTCGAGAGATCGGCGCCGTACAGTGTCGGCTCTTCATCCCAGTCGAAGCGGTAGACGAAGGCGTCCTGCTGCTGCGCCTGAATTGCCGCGGCCGGCAGATCGGCGCCGGCGACCTTCATCATTTTCGAGATGAAGGCGGTCGTGCGCAGGTAAAGGTCCTCGTGGACGAACTGAGGAATGAGCCCGTCCGTCCGAATGAAGCGTTCGTCGCGGAACAGGAACAGGCGCGCTTCGTCGCGGGTCGTCCCGAGGATGACCGGCATCTTGTTCCAGCCGTCGGGCCGCTGGAAGTTGCGCGCGCAGCCCGAGGAAATCACGACGCCGTCGTCGAACAATTGCGGATAAATCGCAATGGTTTTCTTCGTCGGCGTCGCCGCGATGATTTGTTTTGCCGACTTCGAGCGCAAATAGGCGGCCACCGCGGCCGGGCTCATGCCCCCCAGCTTCCGCTTCGCCGCGGCGCGATCGAGATTGAATTCGTCTTGCAGCAGGGCCAGCACGACCTCGCCCGAACTTTTCGTGCTGCCCGGCTCCGGCGCGTCCGCGAAGTTCTCCGCCTCGGCCGCCGAGGAGCAATAAACGCCGCCGCTTTCGGCGATCGCGCGATGAAAAAGGCCCTTGGCGAGCGGCGAAATCAGCAGCGAGTAAGTGTTCTTGGCGCCGGCGGATTCGCCGAAGACGGTCACGTTGTCCGGGCTCCCGCCGAACGCCGCGATGTTGTCGTGCACCCAGCGCAGCGCCAGCAGGATGTCGAGCAGACCGTAATTCCCCGACCGCTCCGTGTCGGTCTTGGCCGAGGCGCGCAGCGCCGCGAGGCGGAACCAGCCGAGCGGGCCGAGGCGATATTGCACGGTCACGACGATGGCCTTTTGCGTCGTCGCGAGATGGCCGCCCTCGTACCGTGCGGCGGCGCCAACCGAATTGCCGCCGCCGTGAATCCACAGCATGACGGGCAGGCGGGCGTCGCCCTTGGGCACGGCGTCGGCCGCGATGGGCGGGGAAAAGACATTCAACGACAGGCAATCTTCGTCGCCCCCGACCGTGCCCCTGGGCCCGGAGACGCCGGCGATCATGCTCGTGTACTGCGGGCAGGCGGCGCCGAACGACAAGGCCTCGTGCACGCCGGCCCACGGCTTCGCCGGCTGCGGGTCGCGCCAGCGAAGGTCGCCGACCGGCGGTTCGGCGTAGGGAATGCCCAGCCAGGCATAGGCGCCGTAACGGCCGTCGCCGCCGACGATTTCGCCGACCGGCAACGTGCGTTTGGTTTGCGGGTTGGCTTTTTCGATGGCGTAGATTTTGGAACTCTGTTCGCAGGCGACGCACCACAGCGCCGTCACGACGACCAGACAACAAACGATTCGTGGCCACAGGCTGCGAAACTTCATTTTTTTCTCCCGCGTGTGACGCGCCGTGGCGAGGGCGTGCCGCCCGTTTGGTTTTCGCGCGTCGACCGTTGCGGCGGTTATTATGGCCGACGCGTTGCGCCGGCGCAATTCTGTATTCGCGGGGTCGATCACTCCGAACGGCGGTTTTCCCAATATTTCAAGACATCGCCCAGTTCGGACGTTTGCGCGAACGGCGGCAAGCTGCGGATGATGCGCTTGCCGTAGCTCTTGAGGCGCAGGCGGCTGTCGAGGAGCGCGAGGACGCCGCGGTCGTCGGAGGTGCGGATCAGCCGGCCGAGGCCCTGCTTGAGCATGATGATCGCGGCGGGAAGCTGGTATTCGTTGAACGGCTCGCCGCCATCGGCTTCGATTTTCTCCATGCGCGCGGCGACCAGCGGATCGCTGGGGCTGGCGAACGGCAGCTTGTCGATGACCACGCAACGCAGCGCTTCGCCGGGCACGTCGACGCCTTCCCAGAAGCTGGCCGTGGCGAAGAGCACGGTTTCCGGTTCGCGCCGTTTGCGTTCGAGCAGCAGGTGTTTCGGGGCCTGGCCCTGGAGCATGCAGGGAAACGGCAGGCGGTCTTTGAGCGCGTGATACACGGCTTCCATGTTGCGGATCGAGGTGAACAGACAGAGGCTCCGGCCGCCGGCCGTGCGGACCAGCGAGGCGATTTGCTCGATCAGCGTCGCGAGAAAATCGTCGTCGCGCGGGTCCGGCAGATGCCCGGGCAGGTAGAGCAAACCCTGGCGCGCGTAATCGAAGCACGTGGGCAGGATTTCTTCGACCGTGTCGAACGTAATGCCCAAGCGGCTCTTGATGTAGCGGAAATCGCCCTGCGTGGAAAGCGTCGCGCTGGTGAAAACCACGGCCGTCGTGTACGCAAACAAGCTGTCCTGCATCGGCCCGGCGAGGTCGATCGGGTCCTTGTGCAGCACGAGCGTCCGTTGGCGCTGCTCGCGCCAATAGACGAAATTCCGATCGTCGGCGGCGCAGACCTCGTCGGCCGTACGCGCCAATTCGGCGATGCGGCGGGCCAGCAACGGAAATTCCGCGACGGCCTCGGGCGCTTTCCCCGGGCCGCGGCCAAGCGTCTCCAGTTTCGCGGCGAGGGCGTCGGCGGTCTCGCGCAACGCCATCAACGCTTCCTCAGCCTCCGGCGGGAAGTTCTCCGGCCGCAAGCGGTCGTTGTCGAGCCGCATCGCCCGGCAGGCCGTGAACAGCGTGTCGCGCGCGCCGTGCAGGTCGATGAGCAGTTTTTCCAACGCGCCGGCGGGAACCTTCGCGGCGCCGAGCGCACGGTCGAGATTGCGCTCCCAGTCGTCGAAGGCCCACGAACTGGTCGTTTTGCCGAAGAAGCTGACGGCCGCGTCTTCGATCTGATGCGCCTCGTCGCAAATCACGGCGTCGTATTCCGGCAACGCCTGGCCTTCGCCGCCGCTGGCCATCCGCACCGCGAGATCGGCGAACAGCAGGTGATGATTGACGACGACCAGGTCGGCCTTCGCGGCGCGGGCGCGCACCCGGCCGATGAAGCACGCGCGATTCGTCGGGCAGCGTCCGCCGAGGCAGGTCTCGGGCGCGGCGCAGATGTCGCGCCACAGCGCGCTGTCGTCGGGCAAATCGGCGATTTCGGCGCGGTCGCCCGTCGGCGTTCGTTCGGCCCATTTCTGGATGGCCGTGAAGCGTTTGATGTCGGCGCGGGCGGCGAAGGTCGGCTCGCGTTCGAACTCGGCGAACCGGCGGCGGCAGAGATAATTGCGCCGGCCTTTGATGACTACCGCGTCGATGGCGCGGCCCAGCGCGCGCGCCGCCAGCGGGATATCCTTCGCGACGATCTGCTCCTGCAGAGCTTTGGTGCCCGTGGACACGACGACGTGGCGGCCCGAGAGCACGGCGGGAATCAGATACGCGATCGTCTTGCCCGTGCCGGTCGGGGCCTCGATCAGCGCCACGCCGTCGTCGGCGAGCGTCGCGAGCACCCGCTCGGCCATGCGGGCCTGACCGGGGCGATGTTCGTACTTGTCGAAGGCCGCGGCGAGGGCGCCGTCGGGGCCGAACAATGCATCCAATTTCGTTGCCGCCTTATCCTGGCCGGGCCTGGCGCGGCCGGCCAAACTCGTTTCAGTAAATTTCCTCGATTTGCGAGGCGCCGACGCGCAACAGGAAGAGCCGGCGCTCGGCGTCGCGGTTTTCGCCGATCGTGATGTCGCCGGTCACGCCGGGGAAATCGCGCACGCGCAGCAACTCGCGGATGACCGCCGCGCGGTCGAGTTCGCCCGGGCGGCCGACGATCTTGGCCATGATGCGCGCCGTGTCGTAGCCGGCCGCGGCGAGAATGTTCGGCGGATGATGAAACGCCTCTTCGTAGCGCTGCACGAACGGCTCGATTTCCGCATTGGCCTTGCTGCGCGGGAAGAACGCGTCGACGAAAACCGCCTTGGTCAAATACCGGCCGGCCCGTTTCGCCAGGTCGTCGTCGTTCCACGAATTGACGCCCAGCAGCAGCACGTCGCGCACGCCGTAATAAACGAGCTGCGGCGCGAGCAGGGCGATCTGCCGCGAGCCGTCCGGCAGGAAAAGGGCGTCGAACTGGCCGTGCGCCTGCAATTGGGCGATGGCGCGTTTGTAGTCGGTTTCGTTCGGCGAATAGGCGACGGCCGCGACGAGCCGATAGTGCTGCGGGTCGAGGAATTGCGTGAACAAGTCGCGGTACGTCCGCCCTTGCGCGCTGTCGGGGTAGAGGATCGCGAACCGGAACGCGCCCTGATGACCCGTGGCGTATTGAATCAACGCTTTGACCTCGGCGGAGGGCGTCAGGAAATTGCGGAACGTCCATTGGCCGGGGCCGAGGATGTTTTCGCGCGCGGTCAGGGCGATCAGCGGCACGCCGCGCAATTCGGCCTCGGCGACGGCCTTCTCGGCGCATTTGCCGAGCAGCGGGCCGATAATGGCGAACACGGTCGGATCGTCGGCCAATTCGTCGACGAATTTCGCCGCAATATCCGGGTCGCCCGCGTCGTCGCGCACTACCGCCTGGAACCGGCCGGCCCCGCCCGGTCCGAACAATTCGACGCCTTGCATGATCCCCTGCAACACCTGCTGACCGAACGAAGCTTCCGGCCCGGACAGCGTCAAGATGACGCCGACCGAGCGGCGCGGCGTTTCCGTTGGCGTCGCGGGCGCGAGCGGCGCGGCGGCGACCGGCGCCGGCGCGAGCGACGGCGCGGCGCGGGTCGGCTCGGCGGCGGCGCGCGGGGCCTGCGCCTCGGCGACGTCGAGCAACTTTTCGGCCTTTTCGTAAAACGTGTAGGGTTTCTTGGTGTAGTTAATCGCGCGCAGCAACGTGGCCGCTTCCGGCCGGCGGCCGTGCTCGACGAGCCATTCGGCGACGCGGAAGCGTGTGAAATCGGCGATCGGGCCTTCGGGCAGACGCGGAATCACCGTCAGCCAATGCGCCGGCGTCAGTTCCTCGTCGACGATCCGCCGCGCCTTTTTGAGCGTCTCGACCTGGGTGTCGCGCTCGGAGTGCACCGCAGCGGCGGCGTACGTGAGCAACGCGTCGTCAAATTTTTTCACATGTTCGTAACTGTCGCCCAGCAGCAGCCGCGCCTCATCGGGATTTTTCACGCCGGCGACGCTGATGTAGTAGCTCAAGGCGGCGATCGCTTCTTCGTGTTGGCCGAGTTGCCGCCGGCAGACGCCGATTTGCCGATGGGCCTCGACCGCCAGCGGGTTGTCCGGATGCCGGGCGACCAGCATTTCATAATAATTCAACGCCTTTTCCGGCAGGTTCGCTTTCTGATAAATCGCGCCGACGCGGGACATCGACGCCGCGCCGGGCTGGCTGGACGGCCAACGCTCGATCACGGCCAGAAAGGTCTCCATGGCCTTGGCCAGGAAGTTGTTCCGGTAGTAAGCCTCCGCCTTCTCGTACATGTCCGCGGCCTCGGCGCTTACGGGTGCGGCGGGTTTGACCGCGGCGGCGCCCGACGCGCACGCGGCGGACAGCAACAGCAAGACGATGATAAAGCTCAGGCGTCGGGATCGGCGCATATCGTTCCTTTGGATTCGGCGACGAGGCGGGCGGCCAATTCCGCTGCCGTTTTCGGGTCGCCGTTGCGCGCGGCGTGCAGCCATGTCATGGCCGCGCGGCGGGCCGGCGCGTCCAGATTTTCCGGCAGGAAAACTTCCAGCGCCAGCACCAGGTCACCCTTTTTCTTCCGGGACTCGGCATAAAAGCCCAGGTCCGAAACGCGAATTTCGCGATCCGGGTACGAGCCCGGTGGAATGCTCACTTCCACCGCGTCGCCCGTCGGCAGTGCGACGGCCACTTTGCCGCCCTTCATCGCCGTGCAAAACGGAATGGGCTTTTCGAGCACCAGGTCGTCGTCCCGCCGCGAGAAATGCAGCGAACCTTCGACGCGGACCTCGACGAGCAGGTCGCCGTCGCGGCCATTGGCGAGGCCGGCGTCGCCTTTGTCCTTGGCGCGCAAGACGGCGCCGTTCGCGATCCCCGCCGGCAGACGGAGCGTGACCGCGGCGTCCTCCGCTACGCGGCCCTTGCCGCGGCACGGTCGGCAGCGGCCTTCGCCGACGACGCCGAAGCCGCCGCACTTCGGGCACCGTTTCTTCAGCAGGCCGACGGCGGGGAAGAGCAACTGTCCTTTGCCGCCGCAAAGCGGGCACTCTTCCGTATGCGGCCGGCCCGCGCCGTTGCACGCCGTGCAGCGCGCGAGACGGCGGTATTCGACCCGCAGATCGCCGCCTTTGTAGCTGTCGACGAACGAAACGGATGCTCGGCGCACGATGTCGCCGCCGTGGAGTTGCGCGCCGGCGCCAGCGGCAAAAATGGCGCGCGCGTTGCGCATGAGGTAGCCGGCGACCCGCGCTCGGCCGCTCGGTTCCTGGATCAAATCGGCGAGGCGGCGCAACGGCGGCATCATGACGAAGAGGCGCGTGGCGTCGTAACGGCGGCGGCGCTGCGGATCGGACAACACGCGGTAGGCTTCGGTGATCGCGGCGAAACGGGCGGAATCCACCGGCTGGCCGCTCGCGTCCGGATGATGCTGGCGGAGCTGACGGCGGTACGCGGCGCGAATCGTGTCGTCGCTGTCCTTCGGCCCGACGCCGAGAATCGCGTAATGGTCGCGCATGCCCCCTCAACCACGAAAAAAGGGGGCGCCCGCCATCGGCCGCGCCCCCTGGGTTCGGTCGCCTAACGGGCTATTTGAAATCGTCGTTGTCGTCGAACTCGTCGTCGAGCGACTCGTCGAAGGCTTCCTCTTCCTCTTCTTTGCCGCCCTCGTAGCTGGTGGCGTACATCGTCTCGGCCAATTTATGGCTGGCGCGGTTGAGTTCGTCGATCGCGGCGCGGATGGCGCGGGCGTCTTCACCCTTCATTGCTTCCCGCAATTCGTAGACGGCGTTTTCGATCTGATCGACTTCGCGGTCCGACAATTTGTC
>Ga0181520_10006509_pt1 | contig 17804 bp, 11 predicted proteins | sample PEATcosm2014_Bin_29_FD_132451 | JGI IMG/M metagenome (GOLD analysis project Ga0181520, IMG submission 132451) | Peatland microbial communities from MTU Mesocosm Facility, Houghton, MI, USA - PEATcosm2014_Bin02_30_metaG | ecosystem: Environmental > Terrestrial > Soil > Wetlands > Peat | place... | reverse complement strand
GGTTGCCGTCAGGATATGCAGAACCAGCCCAAGCTGGTTCCGCAGCGCGGCTCGGTGATGTTTGCCGATCATCGCGGCGCGCGGCCACAGGTGCTGAACACGGTGGCCCGGGGGCAGTTGCGCGAAGACAGCTACTTCTATACCGGCGTGATTCAGGGCGCCAACGGCTATCGCGAAGAGCAAGACCTGATGCCCTTTCCGGTCACCATGGATGTACTGAAACGCGGCCAAGAGAGGTTCAACATCTATTGCACGCCGTGCCACTCGCGCGTGGGCAATGGGTTGGGCGCAATCGTGGAACGCGGCTATAAGCCGGCCGCCAATCTGCATGACACGGTGCGGCTGGCGCAGCCGGTCTCGCATTACTTCTATGTGATGACTCACGGCTATGGGGCTATGCCGGATTACTCGGCGCAGTTGACGCCGGTGGATCGCTGGGCGGTGGCCGCCTATGTGCGCGCATTGCAACTCAGCCAGGCAGCCGAGGAGAAAGATGTGCCGGCAGGCGTTCACGTGGAAGACCTGAAGACGATCGCCGAAAGAAGCGGTCATCCGGAGTATGCCAATCCGTGGGCATTGCCGACAACGGCCGTGCAGGCCTATCCGCACGATGCCAGTCAGGGAACACCGGCTATGGCGCCGGCGAATCCGGCAGATCCCGCCATCAAGATTCCCGCAAGCAAACCGGCCGCAGCGGCCACGAAGTAAGGACTTAGGACGAATGGGAATGGCTCACACTACTCACGCCAAAACGCTGCCCGCAGAGCTAGGCGCCCCTGCGTTTGTAAACGCCTGGAAGACGCGCGCGCTGGTTATTGCCGGGGTCTTCGCGATCGTCGCCGCAGGGCTGGCGTTTGCGGACAACTCGGTCGACCATCTTCTGCGCGGCTGGCTGCTGGGCCTGATGCTTACCTTCGGCTTCTCTGTCGGCGGACTGGCCTTGCTGATGGTGCAATACTGCAGCGGCGGAAAATGGGGACTGTTGTTGCGCCGCCCGCTGGAAGCCATGAGCCGCACGCTACCCGTGGTGTTCGTGTATTGGATCGTCCTTGCGCTCAACATGAAACGGCTTTACCTGTGGGCGCAAATTGAAGATACAGCCGCTGCTCTCAAGGCGGGCCTGATCAACGAAGCGCAGGCGCACGCCATCGACTTCAAGCGCCCCATGCTGAACGAACAGATGTTTTGGCTCGTGGGCGTGTTCTGTTTCATGGTGTGGTGGCTCTATACGTGGCGTTTGAATCGCCTTGGACTCGAACGGGATGCGGCTCCCCCTGCTTCCACGCCGGAGTGGATCAAGCGATTTGAAAACATCAGCGGTCCCGGCATCATCGTCTACGCAATCACCATGACCGCCGCTGCCATTTATTGGGTCATGTCGCTCGATCCCACTTGGTACTCGTCGGTGTATGGCTTGCTGTTCCTTGTCGGCCAGGGCTACATGGTGCTGGCGCTGGGCATCATCGTGTCGATCTCGCTGTCAAAGGCTGAGCCATTTAAAACGATTCTCAGGCAAACCGAGCAGCACGATCTGGGCAAGTTCACATTTGCGTTTGTGATGCTCAACATCTACCTTGCGTTCTCGCAATTTCTGATTATCTGGTCAGGCAATTTGCCGGAAGAGATCAACTGGTATCTCGACCGTATCCGCGGTGGCTGGGGCGTGATCATCACGCTGGATTTCATCTTCCACTGGCTGATACCTTTCACCATGTTGCTTTCGCGCGACCTGAAGCGGAACAAAAAAAGACTCGTTCGAGTTTGCCAATGGATGTTGTTCGCCAGGGCGTTTGATTTGTTCTGGCTGATTGAGCCGAACTTCAAGGATGCGGCGCGCAACCTCCACTTCAGCTGGGGCATTTTGGAATACGTCGCCGTGCCTGTAGCAATGACCGCCTTCTGGGCAGCCTTCTATTGCAACCGTTTGCAGACGCGACCGCTGGTGCAGACCAACGATCCGCACGTTGCCGAGATTTTGGAGCCTGAACATGCCCATGCATAACGAGGACGAATTGAGACACGGCGAGCACTCTCCGGAAGAGGTCGACGCATCCGCTGGATATGAGCGGAGCGACGTTCGTACCACAGGAATCATCGTATTCCTGACCGCTCTGGGCATCTTCGTGGTCGTGACGGCGGTGCTTTGCTACGGCATCGGAAAGGTGATCAATGCGGAGTTGAACAAGGAAGACGGGCCGACAAACAGGTGGACGAAGACGGTGGATGTGCGCCAGCTTGGCAATCTGCCGAACAATCCCGCGTTGCAACAAAAGGTTGCGGAACTCGCGCAGACATTTCCTACGCCGCGCTTGCAAACTGACGACGGGAACCAAGACATTATCGATCTTCATGCACGCGAAGATGTGCTGCTTGAGAACTACAGTTGGGCCGATCGCTCCAAGGGTAAGTTACGAATCCCGATTGAGCGGGCCATGGAATTGATTGCCGCAAGAGGCCTGCCTGTTGCACCCGATGTGGCGAAGGCGCCGCTTTTGACCGGCGATACGAACCCGGTAGTTGGCAAGCCCCTGACCAATGGATTTGCGCGGACAGGGTTTGAACTCGACCAAGTGCAGGCAGCGGCTGCGGCGGAGCGGCAGAAGTAGAGCACGCCACCGGTCTGTGTAAATGTCAAGTTGTGAAAGGGCTCGAATTCAGTCGTGCCGTAGGAAGCCGAATACAGAGGACGGGTTTTAGCCCCAGAGGGAAGTGTTTCAGCGATTGTGAGTTTGACAAAATGCTGCTCGGGCCGATGGTCGCGTACTTTTGCAGCAAACAAATGAAAGCAACGGCAGCGCAGCACACGTTGTAGTTGGGAAGCGGAAGAAATGATGAGCGAAAGCACAACCCGGAAATCCGGTCGCAGCGCGGCGTTGATCGCGGCGGCGGCGGCAGGGCTTGGTGCATTCTTGTTCACGCCGGCTGTCAGTGCGCAGGTGTCGCGGTACGACGAGAAGCAGATGGCAACGGCGAGCGACAAGCCGCCGGCGATCTTGAACGGCGTGGGCATTTCACAAAGGCTGAACGGCCAACTGCCCCTGGCGCTCACGTTTACCGACGACGAAGGCAAACAGGTTCAGTTAGGCAATTACTTCGGGAAGAAGCCCGCAATTCTCGCGCTCGTTTACTACCAGTGCCCCATGCTGTGCTCAGAGGAATTGAACGGGCTGACTGGCGCGCTCCAGATGGTGGATGAAGTGCCGGGACGCGATTTCAACATCATCGTCGTCAGCATCGATCCAAGCGAGGGAACGGACCTGGCCGCGGCCAAGAAGCGGACTTATCTGAAGCGCTATGGGCATCCGGAGACAGCGGCGGGTTGGCACTTTTTGACCGGCACGCAAGCGAACATCGATCCCCTGACAATGGCGGTCGGCTTCGGCTATGTGAAGATACCCGGGCCGGACGGCAAGCTGACGCAGTTCGCGCACGCAAGTTCGATTCAGATTGCGACACCAGAGGGAAAGTTGGCCCAGTACTACATGGGCGTGGAATATTCGCCGAAGGACTTGCGAATTGGCTTGGTTGAAGCATCGTCGAATCGAATCGGTTCGCCGGTCGACAATATTCTGACTTATTGCTACCACTACGATCCTAAGACCAACAAGCATTCCTTGATTGTGGCGCGCATCGTGCAATTGGGCGGCTTGGTGACGATGTTTTCGCTGGGAGGATTCATGCTGGCGATGTTCCGCCGGGATGCCCGGCAGGCGAGCGGGGCCGGAAACGGAACACATGGCACCGGATCAACGGGGACGGGAACAAAGGTGAACGGATAACGGAATGGATCACATAAGCCCAGTACTCTGGCAGTTTTTCGTCAAGTGGATGACGAACTTCGCGCTGTTTCCGCCGGAGGCGTCGAAGATCGCGCCTCAGATGGACGCACTGCTCTTCTTCATCACGCTGGTGAGCCTGATTGGGCTGACCATAGTCATCCTGCTTGTCGCAAGTTTTTCGATTCTCTATAACAAGAAGCGTCATCCGGTGGCGGTCCAGATTGAAGGGTCGACGTTGCTTGAAGCCACCTGGACCATCATTCCGCTGGGCTTGTTCCTGATCATGTTTGTGTGGGGATCGCTGATCTATTTCCGTGTGTTCACCCCGCCGGCCAACGCCATGAACATCTACGTGGTGGGTAAGCAGTGGATGTGGAAGGCCGAGCATCCGGGCGGGCAGCACGAGATCAATTCACTGCACGTGCCCACGGGCCGCCCAGTGCAATTGACGCTGATATCGCAGGACGTATTTCACAGCTTTTCAATTCCAGCGTTTCGAGTGAAGCGCGAAGCGATTCCGGGACGTTACACCACTGTGTGGTTTGAAGCCACGACGCCTGGCACCTATCACTTGTTCTGCACGCAGTATTGCGGCACCAACCACTCCGCCATGATTGGCGACATCGTAGTGCTGAGCCCGGAAGGCTATCGGAAGTGGCTGGCTGAATCGACTAGCGGAGCTTCGCTTGCGCAAAACGGAGAGCGGCTCTTTGCAAGTCTCAGTTGCGCAGCCTGCCACAACACCCGCCCTGACGCGCGCGGACCGAGCCTGGCGAATGTGTACGGATCGAAGCTGATGCTGGCAAGCGGACAGACGACGATTGCAGACGACGCCTACCTGCGCGAGTCGATTCTGAATCCCTCGGAGCACGTGACGCAAGGGTATGCGCCGATCATGCCCACTTATCAGGGGCAGGTAAGCGAAGAAGGTGTGATCGCGCTGGTTGAATACATCAAGAACCTCAACTCCGACTATCGAATCCAGCAGACAACCACGACGACGGATCTGCTGCCGGAGGGCGAGGGCAAGGTGGCGCCCGCAGCCGGCCAGAAAGCCGGCCAAAAGCCTGCGGCGCAAGGGGTGGTGAAGCAATGAGCAGCTCAACGATTGTTAATCTTCCCGACCAGTCTACGGCCAGAATTCCCAAGGTGAATTTCATCACCAAAGAGAATGGACTTCTGAGCTGGCTGCTGACAGGCGACCATAAGCGGATTGCAATTCTCTATCTGATCTCGATCACGTTCTTCTTCTTTATCGGTGGCGCTCTTGCAGGGCTGATTCGCCTGGAACTGCTGACGCCGCAGAGCGATTTGATGGCCACGGACACCTATAACAAGGTGTTCACCATGCACGGCGTGATCATGGTGTTCCTGTTCCTGGTGCCGAGCGTTCCGGCCACGCTGGGTAATTTTCTCATTCCGCTGATGCTGGGCGCCAAAGATCTTGCGCTGCCAAAAGTCAACTTGTTGAGCTGGTACTTGTATGTGGTGGGCGGGATCCTCGTGATCGTCACCATGGTGACCGGCGGCGTCGACACGGGTTGGACATTCACCACACCGCTGTCAACGCACTATGTCAATACCAATGTGCTGACTACCGGGCTCGCCGTCTTCATCGCCGGGTTCAGCTCAATCTTCACGGGCCTGAACTTCATCGTCACCATTCACAAGATGCGCGCACCGGGAATGACCTGGTTCCGCATGCCGTTGTTCGTCTGGGCTCATTATGCGGCCAGCATCCTCATGGTCCTGGGCACGCCGGTATTGGCCATCGCGATTGTGCTTGTGGCCCTCGAGCGCACCATCGGCATCGGCATCTTTGACCCCACCAAGGGCGGCGATCCGCTCTTGTTCCAACACCTGTTCTGGTTCTACTCGCATCCGGCTGTCTACATCATGATTCTGCCGGGAATGGGAGTGATCTCGGAGACGATCTCGACCTTTAGCCGCAAGCGCGTCTTCGGCTATACGGCGGTGGCGTTTTCGTCGGTGGCCATCGCGGTGTTCGGGTTCTTTGTCTGGGCCCACCACATGTTCATCATGGGCATTTCGAACTACTCCATGCTGGTGTTCAGCCTGCTCACGATGCTGGTCGCTGTGCCTTCGGCCATCAAGATCTTCAACTGGACGTTCACGCTCTACAAAGGGTCGATCACCTTCGAGACGCCGATGCTTTACTCGTTCGGATTCATGGGGCTGTTTACCATCGGCGGCTTGACCGGCGTCTTTCTTGGTACATCGGGAACCGACATTCATCTGACCGAGACTTACTTCATCGTGGCGCACTTCCACTTTGTCATGGTGGGCGGCATGCTGATGGCGTTCCTGGCGGGCATCCACTTCTGGTGGCCCAAGATCACAGGACGCATGTATCCGGAGAAGATATCGCAGTTGGCCGCGGTGGTGACTTTCATCGGCTTCAACTTCACCTTCTTCCCGCAGTTCATTCTGGGCATGCTGGGCATGCCGCGGCGCTATGCGGCCTATCCCCCGGAGTTCCAGATCCTGAACGTCTTCTCGACGGCCGGCGCATCGATTCTCGGAGTCGGCTACCTGTTGCCCATCCTCTACCTGACCTGGTCGCTGAAGTACGGCGCCATTGCCGGAGACAATCCCTGGCAGGCGACGGGTTTGGAATGGCAGACGCAGTCGCCTCCGCTGACTGAGAACTTCCTCGAGATACCGATCATGGACCACGAGGCCTACGACTACGAATGGCTTGAGAATCAGAAAGCGAAAGAGGTAGCCAGTGTCGGATAGCACAGCGATTGCCCACGGCGCCCCTGAGGCTGCACATGACGAGCACCCGGCCTACCTGCGCCACCACTTCAACTCGGTGGAGCAGCAGGCGGACACTGCCAACTTTGCAATGTGGCTATTTCTTCTGACCGAAGTCATGTTCTTCGGCGGGCTGTTTACCGCCTATCTGATTTATCGCAACTGGTACTATCCTGCATTTGTGGCCGGCTCGCACCAGTTGAATATCTTCTGGGGCAGCCTCAATACGCTGCTGCTGATTACTTCAAGCTTCACCATGGCCATGGGCGTGTGGTGCGCGGAGACGCGGCGCAAGAGCGGGTTGGTGTTATGCCTGGTGCTAACATTCATCCTGGGCCTTGGCTTTTTGGGCATCAAGACGATTGAGTACTCCGAGAAGATCGAGAAGCACCACGTACCCGGCTTCCACTTCAGTGTTCAATCGTTTGTGAATCCGGCATCGGACAAGGAAGCCACCGCGGCCGGAGACAAACCGCTCCCGCTGGACATTGCGCGGAGAACTGAAGTTTACTTCTCACTCTATTTCGCGATGACCGGCATGCACGCGCTGCACATGATCATCGGCATTGCGATCCTGGGGTTCATGATCTTCAGGGCGCGCGCCGGGGACTATACAACGGGGCATGTGACATTTGTTGAAAACTTCGGTCTCTACTGGCACTTCGTCGATATCATCTGGATCTTCCTGTTCCCGCTGCTGTATTTAATCAGCAGGCATCAGTAAAGGAGAAGGCGCATGAGCGAACAACAGGCACACGCCGCACAGGAGCATCACATTGTCAGCCCCAGAGTCTATGTGGTGATCTTTCTGGCGCTGCTGCTGGGAACGACCTTGACTGTGGTGGCCTCGTATATAGAGATGGGCATCTTCAACCCGATCATCGCGATTGCAATAGCCTGCGCGAAAGCGATTCTGGTGGTACTGTTCTTCATGCACGTGAAGTACAGCACCAAGCTAACGAAGCTGACGGTGGGCGCGGGGATCTTTACATTTATTACGCTGATCAGCATGACGCTGGCGGACTACATCAGCCGGGCGTGGGGGCGGTGGTAACAGCAGGAAACAGGGGACAGTTGTTCGTGCCCTGGCGGGACGGATCGACGTACGACAAAGGGCTGGCTGCGGCTGGCCCCTTTCTGTTTAGCCCCTTACGGCGTTGCTGACCCACGGGGATGAAACGGGCTCATACAGGTAGCGCCGGTCTCCCGACCCGACTCTACGCGCTGAAAGCTTCGCAAACCTCGGGGTCGGGGAGGATGCGTCCAGGAAGCCTGAGCAGCTTGGTCACGGCCTCGGCGCTCATGGGACGGGCAAACAGATAGCCCTGTCCAAAGCGACAACCCAATTGCCGCAACAAGCGATATTGCTCCCGAGTTTCGATGCCCTCCGCCACCACATCCATGCCCATCACGCGCGCCAGTTCAATAATGGTGCGCACAATCTGCAGCGGTTGATCGCCTTCGGTCATGCGGCCCACAAACGAGCGGTCGATCTTCAACACATCGAAGGGAAAGGAATGCAGGTTGTTCAGCGAACTGTAGCCGGTGCCGAAATCGTCCATCAACAGCGAGATGCCTAGTTTGCGCAGGCTACCCAGCACTTCCAGGGCAATGCGCATGTTGGGAATCAAGCTGGATTCGGTCATTTCCAGCCCCAGTTGGCGGCTTGAAATCCCGGACTGCAGCAGTAAAGCCTCTACATGGTCGGCCAGCCCTTCGCGCGAGAATTGACGCGCCGAGAGATTCACGCAGACACGAAGCGAGCCGTGACGGGGATCTTCGCGGCACCAGTCCTGAATCTGCTCGCAGGCCTCGGAAAGTCCCCAGTCGCCGATGGGCAGAATCAGCCCGTTTTCCTCGGCCAGCGGAATGAAGTCCATGGGCGAAATCAGCCCGCGCTCCGGATGGTCCCAGCGGATCAGCGCCTCCATACCCACAATCTTGCGCGTGGAGAGATCCACCTCGGGCTGGTAGTAGAGCACAAACTCGCGCCGGTCGAGGGCGCGACGCAGATCCGGGCCAGACGGCCAAACCGCTGCAGTAAGTTCCGGAACGTAGAGGCGGCTGGTCTCCACCTCGGCGAAATGGTTGCGCAGCCTGCGCAGCTCCAGCTGGTTTGAAACCATCCCCGCCAGACTCTCCAGCATACGCAACTCGTCCGGCGCCATGCCCGCACGCGGCTCGCGGCAGAAGATGGTCAACACGCCAAGAATCTTGCTGTCCACCGAGCGCACCGGGACCGACGCTAGAAACGCCGCATCCATGAGCTTGGGCGTCAGCATGGCCGCGGTCCCGTTGGGAAGCCTGGATATATTGGGGATGACGACCGGCCCATCTTCGGCCAGCACCATGTCGAAGATGGAGTTGCGGCGCGGCAGTTCGCGCACCTGCTGCCCCCAGTGCGACTTGAGCCAGACGCGATGCTCGTCGCCAAATCCGAGCCCCGCCGAATCGGCACGAAAATACTCCGCGGCCAGCCGCGTAATGGCATCGTAGCTGGACTCCGGCGGGGTATCGAGTATCCCTGTCGAATAGAGCGCGCCCAACCGGGCTGCCTCCTGCCTGCGATCGAATTGCACGCTCTCCGACTCGATTAGCGCCATCTTCACCCCGAACAATCACCCCGGCGACACTACTCTTGCCCCAAGGTTCCAGCCCGCGCGCACTCGGAAGCGAAGTCCCTGCGCGCTTCACACGCTTTCCGGCTCTGCAAGGACCGAAGCGGAGTCTCCTGCCCCTCCGCCCCAATCCACCTGCCTCAAGCCGGTGCAATCTGTCGCGAAGTCGTACTGCCCAAGTCCCGCATTCTCCTTATCGGAAGAGATTGGGAACAGAAGAGGTTACGCAAGACTAGTTGCGCCGCAAACCTATCCATCCTGGACCAAAAACCTATTTCACCCGGCTGGCTTGTCCCGTTTCAGTCCAGAGAAAGGTGAGACGATCGGCATCGTCCTGCACCTGCTGGTCCACGCCCATTCCTCCGCTGTGCCCGCCCGCCAGACTATAGTGCAGCAGCACCGGCCTTCCGCCGGTCGAAGCCGCCTGCAGAAGCGCCGTCATCTTGCGCGCATGAAGCGGGTCTACCCGCGTATCGCTGTCGCCGGTAAAGAACATCACCGCCGGATAGTGCGCTCCCGGCTTCACGTTCTGGTAAGGCGAGTACTTCAGCAGATACGGAAACTGCTTCTCGTTCTCGCTCGATCCGTATTCCGTAACCCAATACGACCCCACCAGGAACTTCTGAAAGCGCAGCATATCCAGCAGCGGATAGCCGCACAGCACGGCGGAAAACAGATCGGGCCGCTGCGTGATCGACGCCCCCATCAGCAGTCCGCCATTCGACGTGCCTTCGATGGCAAAGTGCTGCGGCGACGTGTACTTGTTGGCAATCAGGTATTCAGCCGCCTCGAACCAGTCGTCGAAGACATTCTGTTTCTTCTCGAACATCCCCTGTTCGTGCCAGGATTCGCCGTATTCGCCGCCGCCGCGCAAGGTGGGCAGCGCAAAATAGCCTCCCTGGTCCAGCCACCAGCCGTACGACGGGCTCCACCATGGGGTCATGTTCAGGTTGAAGCCTCCATACCCGGTCATCAGCAGCCGCTCTGTGCCATCCCGCTTCAAGCCCTTTTTGCCGGCAATGAAGATGGGAACCTGGGTGCCGTCCTTCGACTTGAAAAAGACCTGCGTCAACTCGTACTGGCTGGGGTCGAAAGGGACCTTGGCCTGAAAAAACACATCCCGCTTGCCGGTAGCGGTGTCGAGCCGGTAGATGGTGGGGGGCACGGTGAACGATTGGAAGTTGTAGAAGCCGTAGCGGTCGATGGTCCGCCCCACCAGCCCGGTAGCCGAGCCAATGCCCTCGTAGTCCATCTTGCCAATCTGCTTGCCGTCGAGCGAGTAGATGGTGGTCTCCGTCTTCACATCCTTGAGCCGGTTCACGTAGACCTTGCCGCCCATCACCGCCCAGTCGTCGATCACATCCGGCCCCTCCGGCACCACCGTGTCCCAGTTGTCGGGCATAATGCCCGGGTCGGCCCTCATGATCCGGCCCTTGGGCGACTTGTAGTCGGTCTTCACGTACCACGCGCCCTTGTTCCAGACGGCGCTGAAACGCGAATCCAGCCCCCAGATCAGAATGTCGAACGGCGAGCCTGGCTTGGTGAGGTCGCGAAACACAATGTCTACCCGCCGGGCCGGAACGCCGCGATCGATCTGGATCACCAGATACCGGCCGTCGTCGGTCACCGTGCCTGAGAACAGGTCGTTGCCGGTCAGCTCCTCGCCGCGAAACTCCCGGCCAAACACCAGCACGTCACGCGAAATGCGCGTCCCCATCACGTGCTGAAACAGCAGCGTGCCTTGCTTGTTGTTGCGCGCGTAATAGAAACTGGCGCCGTCGGGGGCAAAACTCACGCCAAAGTAGCGCGCCGCCGGCAACTCGTCTTCGAGCGCCTTGCCGGTCTTTACGTTGAATACCTGGATCGTGGTCTCGTCGGCCCCGCCTTGCTGCACTCCATAAGCCAGCAGCGTCCCGTCCCGGGAAACATCCAGCAGCGTCACCGACGTGTTCGTATCCCGGCTCAGCTTTGCCGGGTCCACCAGGCGCTCGTCTTTACCCGCCCAACCGTGGCGCACATAGATTGAGAACTGCTGTTCGCCCGCCAGCCGCTTGCGAAAGAAGTAGCTGTCGGCGCGCTGCAGCGGCATCCGGGTCTGGGAGACATTTTCCAGCGCGTCCAGGTCGTCCACCGCCTGCGGCCGTATGGTCGCCTGTTTCAGGTAGCGCGCGGTATAGGCGTTCTGGGCGTCGATGAAGGCGCGCGTCTCCGTGCTCTTGGCATCTTCAAGCCAGCGATAGTTGTCCACCACCCTGGTTCCGAAGTAGTCGTCGGAGACGGGCGTAGCCTCAACCGCCGGCGGCGGAGGCAGAACAATGCCTTCCCGTCCATGAATCGCCTGCCCCCCGGCGATTGCGCCAACCGCAACCCAAATCACCAGCAGTCTTCCCAACGTGCGCCGCATGTGATGCCCCCTGCGGAAAGCATAACCGGCTCTGCCGCAAATGCAACCGCCCAGACCGCCGGTTTTTCTAGTTCCTGGGAGTGAATGCAACCACTCAAGTTGGGTTTCCCAGGTCCCTCCCTTCCGGGGACCTGGGAAACCTCAGACCTCAATCTGCCACCCTGCGAAGCCGACTGCTCTCGACCTGCCGGACGGCCCAATTACCTTGCCGCTGGCCGCATGACCATGCTCCCGGAGGGCTGAATCACATAATGAACGACGATGTAATTGTTTGTACAGGTAGTTGCAAGCCTTTTAGAAGCAAGTTCGCGCTTTGCCGACGCTTTCGGTCTACACCAAGGCCCAGCTTTGGTTAGCTGTCTTTCCTCGCATTCATCAACGGCATGGCTATGATTTGCAGTATCCGGAAGCACGCGATTGCATTGCCAGGGAAGCACTGAGACCAGACCAATCACTCAGGCAACGGTGCGGGCCCAGCTCCGGTCATGCACGAGAGTTGAAATGAATCTCCAGCAACTCATCGATCCGGCGATTTCCCCCAAGGTTCCCGGCGCGATGATCCCGCGCCGGACGGCGCAACTGGTGAGTCACGACAAACAAGGCCTCAGACTGCGAAGCCTAATGAGTCAAAGCGGATGCTTGTTCTTGAATCAGTTCGCTGTTCGAACAGACACCCATTTCGCGCAGCACTTTGCCGATCGCCGTGAGGAGTGCTTCGATGTCTGAAATGGAGATTCTCCCAATGGTTCCGATTCGGAAGCACGATTCATAGGACAACTTGCCGGGATAAATTGCGAAGCCGAGGGTCCAGAGTCTCTCATAGAAGTCTGCGAACTGGAATGCCGGGCTGGCAGGGTAGCGAAACGAAGTAATGATGAAGCTCTGGTCCTCGTCCGCGAGATAGATCTCGAAGCCGAGGGTCTTCATGCCGCGACAAAGCGCTAGGTGGTTTTGCCGATAGCGTTCTCCCCGCGCACTGACCCCACCCTCTTCGTCGAGTTCATTCAACGCCTGCTCGAAGGCCAGAATGGTATGAATTGGCGGCGTGAACCGGAAATGACCATCCCTTTCCATGCCTGCCCATTGGTCGTAAAGGTCGAGGCTGAGGGTTCGCGCATTGCCTTTTGCCGCATCCAAAGCACTGCGCTTTGCCAGGACAAACCCGAACCCCGGCACTCCCTCGATGCACTTATTTGCAGACGAAACCAGGAAATCGATATGCGAACCCACCATATCGATGGGCACCGCGCCGAAGCTGCTCATCGCATCCACGATGTAGGAAGCGCCCGCGGCATGTACCACATGGCCGATTTCTTCCACCTGGTTCAACATGCCGCTGGTGGTTTCACAGTGCACCACGGCGACGTGAGTGAAGCCGGAAGCTGAGGCCAGATATTCGGTGACGAGTGCGGCCGTGAATTTTATGTTCTCCGCAACTTCAAACACTTCCAGCGCTATGCCGTAGACCTGCGCCTGCTTCGCGATGCGTCTTCCGTATGCGCCGTTGACCAGCACCAGCAATTTGCCGTCGCGGGGAATGGCGGAGGAGATGACGGACTCAACGACAAAGGTGCCGCTGCCCTGCATGAGGATGCATTCGTAGTCCTTGGGTGGATACGGTCCCAGGTCCAGCAGACGCGTTCGAATGTTGTGAACGGTGGCAAGAAACTCGCTATCGAGAGATCCAAGATCTCTGAGCATGGCCCCCTTGACCGTGGCGCTGGTGGTCAGGGGGCCGGGGCTGAAGAGCAATTTATCTTTGTTAATTGCTTCCATTTTCATTTTCCTCTTCATCGCCGTCACCGAAATTGGCATCGCCGTAATTGATCGGGGGCTGTGGAATCATGGCAACGGGCTTTTCCGGAGCGGAATATACCTTCTGGCCACCCATGTATGTCGCTTCAAGAACAATGTCCTTGATCGTATCCGGCGGAACCTCATGCGGGTCCTTTTGAAGAATGACAAAATCCGCCAGTTTTCCGGGAGTGATCGACCCCTTGTTGTTCTCATCGAAGGTGGCGTAGGCTCCGTCCAATGTCCACACTTTGATGGCTTCCTCGACGCTGACCCTCTGATTCTCACCGCGCGCGATGCCGTCGGAACTCTTGCGAGTCACCATATCCTGGATTCTGAGCAACGGGTAAGCCGCGGAGATGGGAGAGTCGGAGTGGCCGGCCACATGGATGCCCATGTCGATTGCCGTGCGATACGCGTGCATCATGGAAAGGCGCTCCGGCCCGTAGGAGGCTAGGATATTTCCGTACTCCCACATATAGGAGTGAAACACCAGGATCACGCCGTCTTTCTTGGCGCGATCGAGCAGCGACTGGTTCATGATGCTTGCGTGTTCAATCCGCCAGCGGGCATCCGGACGAGGATTCTTTGCCTCAGCGCGCTCAATAGCCGTCAGCATCATATCGATCTCGCGATCGCCGTTGGAGTGGGTAGCAACCTGCCATCCGGCATCCCACCACTTTTGAACATCCTCGTCCAGTTTCTCCTGCGTCCTTGCCGGTTGGATGCCGAAATAATCGGGGCGGTCGGAGTAGGCCTGGCTTAGCCATGCGGTGCGCCCGCTCAACGAGTTGCCCTGGAAGTTCTTGAGGGAAATGATCCGGAGACGATCGTCGCCGAAGCCTCGTTTGATTCCGGCCGCATCGAGTTGATCGAAGGAACCAACGCTGAACATGAAGCCGACCCGGACAGGATTCCCGGAATCGCGAATTTCCTGCATCAAGCGGAAAGACGACGGACTGCCCCCTGCGATCCCCACGCTGGTGAGACCCCTGGCTGAGTATTGGCGGAAGCAGTTCAAGTACCCCTTGATCTCCTCGTCATGGGGAATGGCGGCTCTGTCATTCGATCCGCCCCGTTCTTCGCGGCGGCTTTTCGAGAGCACACTGCGCGCGCTCTCACGCAGGACACCGTTGGGAGTTCCATCGGGATCGCGGTCGAGAGCGCCTCCAGGCGGGTCCACTGTCTCCTTCGTAACGCCCGCGGCCTCCAGCATGAAGCTGTTCACAACTGTGATATGACCGGAACCGTGAGTGATCGAGACGGGCTGCGTGGTGGACACTTTATCCAGATCCTGCCGGTTGGGATGGCGACCTAACACTACGTCGTTATAGCCATACCCGTTGATCATTTTGCCTGCCGGAGTGATGGCGGCCTTGCGCTTCAGCGCGGCCACCAGCTCATCGATCGTCTTGACCTTGTCGGCACCCAGCCAGACACGGTAATACTGCGAGTTTTCGTCGAAGATCGCCTGGGGGTGCAGGTGGGCGTCGTTGAACCCCGGAGTCACCGTCATGCCTTTGGCATCGATGACCTTGGTGGATGCGGTCTTGAGCTTGAGGATTTCCGCATTCGATCCAACCGCCGTAAATCGCCCGTTGTCGATGGCGAAAGCCTGAGCGGCGGGCCGTGCGGAATCGACAGTGATCACTTTCGCGTTGATGACGATCGTGTCTGCTGCGCAAGCATGAGTCGCAACGAGCACGAAGCCCGCTGTAATTGCGAAAAGCAAGCCTATTTTTTTGAACATCGGTATCTCCTGTCCCGTGCAACAGAGCGCCTCTGAAATGGCCGGAGGCGCTCTGTTGTTGGTTAGAACGTGAAGCGTGCGCTCACCTGGACGTTGCGTGGCGTATTGCTTTGGCTCATGGTTGCCATTTCTCCAAACGTTGCCGATGAAACGCTGGTCGTCGGTCCGGCGAAGGTGACATTGTTCAAGGCGTTGAAGGCCTCGGCACGGAAGGTGAGCACATAGCGCTCAGTCAGGTGGGTGTTCTTTTCCACCATGGCGTCGAAGTTCCATGCCAGCGGGCTGTCGATGTCCGCCAGATGGCGGCTCGCATTGCCGAAAGTGTAATTGGCGGGCTGGATGAAGGCGGCTGGGTTGAAGTACTGTCCATTCAATTTCATTTGCGAACCGCCCGGCGTCTTATCCGGAACACCGGTTGTGTTGGGGCGGAAGGCTCCGCCGCTGAACGAGTAGGAATAGTTGGTGGCGCTCACGGTCAGTGGTCTGCCGGTATCGAGCGAGTAGATTCCACTCAGCGCCCAGCCGCCTGCGATCGGTGAAATGAATCCCCGATTCAAGAACGGCTTGTTGGCGCCAAAGGGCAATTCGTAGCGTGTGCTCCAACGCACTACGTGGGTCTCGTTCTGGTCCGAACGCGATTTGTCGCAACGTGGGCAATGGACGTTCTGAAATCCGCTATAAGTTCCGGCAACACTGGTCATCTCACCCACATTGTCGAGCGCCTTGCTGAAGGTATAGGCAAAGATCACCGAGAGTCCGTCCTTCTCGCGATGCTCGACTGTGATTTGACCGGCGTTGTAGGTGCTGTGGCCGACGCCGGAATTGAGCTGTTCGACGCCTGTGAATTGAGGGAATGGACGCAGGAGTTGCTCGTATGTGACGGTCTTGGCGGAGATGGTGGAAGTCGGATCTGTGATCACGCCGTGGAAGGGATTGGCAACCGTGGTGCGCAGCGTTGCGCCCAAAGCCAGATCGGCGTCCGGAATCTGGTTCAAATAGAGGGGCACCATAAGGTGCACGCCCTCGTTTCCGGCGTAGGCTGCGGTCACGACGAAGTTTCCCGGGAGCGAGCGCTGGATGTCGAGCGAGTAGTTGAGTTGGTAGGGAATGTTCTGCTGCCGTCCAGGGCCTGCGATGCTCTGGCCAAGATCGATGCCCAGGCCGGCGCTATTGCCATAAGGCGCGGGAAGCCCGCTAGGAAACGGGTTGGCGAGCGAGTAACCGGGCAGTGTCTGCAACCCGTTGGATTGTGCGTCGATGGAAGTGGAAGTCCGGATTGCACCATCTGCGTTGGGGTATTGCTGCCAGGCTGCCGCCGGGTGATAGAAAATGCCGAAGCCCGTATGCACGATGGTCTTTGCATTCACTTGATACGTGAGGCCAAGGCGCGGCTCGAAGTGCAGCGTCTCCGGCGTCTGCAGTTGCCGGCCGGTTCCATTCAATCCCGGAATTCCTACTCCTCCGACCAAGGTTGGGAGAGCCGGTTCGTTTGGAAGAGAGGCAACCTGTCCGTTGATTGGAGAGGTCGAGGTTGTGTCGATGTAGTTGAGCAGGTTGTTCTGTTCCACATCCCCGCTCTCGAAGCTATAGCGCAAGCCGTAGGTCACAGTCAGCTTGGGTATCAATTGCCATGTGTCCTGGGCGAATGCTCCGTAGTAGTAATGCACCGACTTGGTCTCGGGTTCGAAACCGGAGGAGACGGTTGCCAGTCCCATCAAGAGTTCGGCCATTCCCGATCCGGAGTCTGTCGCGGGCTTCGGTGAGGTGGTGTTCGGCCCGGTTGTGAACCCGGTGCCCGCGCTGATGGCCATCTGCTGAGGGTCCCACAACTGAACGGGGTAACGTCTGGCGTCCACACCGAATTTGAAAGTGTGTTTTCCCTTTACCCAGTTGGTGTTCGCTGCATACTGCCACACCGACGACTCATTCTGTTCGAACGGATAGGAGTTTCCAATGGTGCTCTCGCTTCCCGTCGCGGCGGCGCCGCTAATGCTGATTTGCGGGCTCATGCTTGCCGTGATGCCAGGAGCAGCATTGGTGGCGTTGATGCCAAGAGTATCTGCTGTTTTATGAACTGCCTCTGCGCGGTTGGATTCGCTGTGCGCCCAGGAAAAGTGGTGTTCGAAGATGAGATTTGTCTTGATGGCCCATGTGTGATCCACCATGATGTTCTTTCCGGGGATGCGGTCGTCGGCCATCACCGGCGACAGCCCATTGCCGAAATAGTCGCTATTGTGAATCTTGTTGGTGAAGTCAGTATAGTGGCCAAAGATGCTTTGGCGGCCGTTGAACTGATGGTCGATCCTGGTGTCGTAGCTGTTGTTGTTATCGGTTCCCGGAGCATTGGAGAAGAAGTTATTCAGGTTGCTGCTTCCAGTACCCTGCTGATTGGGATTCGGATAGAGGGCGAGAATTGCGGCTCCGATGGGGTTCAAGTTGGTTATCTTGTTGCCCGGCAAGGCGGTGCGCGTGTAATTCGTTCCCGCTGCATTGGCGGTTGTGGAGGATGGATCGTAAATGACAATCAGGTTTCCCTTGGCGTCAAAGGTCTTGGAGAAGTCGCCCTGGCGTTCGAGGGCAGTTGGCACGGTGCCTGTAAAGGGGCCGGCACTCGTATCGGGAGGCCCGCCGTAGGAAAAAAAAAAGAAGGTCTTGTCGGGGCAGTTCATCGGTTTGGGGAG
>Ga0181520_10006508_pt1 | contig 17805 bp, 17 predicted proteins | sample PEATcosm2014_Bin_29_FD_132451 | JGI IMG/M metagenome (GOLD analysis project Ga0181520, IMG submission 132451) | Peatland microbial communities from MTU Mesocosm Facility, Houghton, MI, USA - PEATcosm2014_Bin02_30_metaG | ecosystem: Environmental > Terrestrial > Soil > Wetlands > Peat | place... | reverse complement strand
GTGCCGGAGACGGCGGCGGCATCGGGAACCATCCACGCCGATCTGGAAATTCAGTTCGCCGGCCAGACGGTGCAGTATAAGCAGGTGGAATTCAAGGTGACGGCGCAGGGCAACGCGATGCGGCTGACGGGAACGATACCAGCGAAGGTGTCGGACTTCAAGATCGACCCGCCGTCGCTGCTTGCGATGCCGATCAAGAACGATATTCCGGTGAGGGTGGATATGACCTGGCGGCCGCAGTAAATGCAAAGTGAAAATCAGAGCTTATGGACAGACCACGTTTCATGCGTCATCTCTACAACCGCTGGCTATTCTTGTCGATCGGGCTGGCCGGCTTAGGAAACCTCATTCTGCTGACTTATCGATTCGCGGTGTTAGGGCTTCTGAGTCATGCCGCGGAGCACATAGCGGCAGCCGTCTTCAGCCTGGTTACATGCGTCCTGGCATTGGCGATTTTTGTCGATCTCACGTTACGGAAACCAAGTGGGCGCGAGTAGATGGCGACCGTGCTGGTGGTTGACGACGAGCGGTCGATTCTCACGCTGCTCAAGCGCATGCTCGGTAGGGAGCACAAGGTAATCACCGCTGAGAATGGGATCGAGGCTCTGGCGATCTATGAGTCGTACGCGAACCAGATCGATCTCGTAGTAACCGATATCACGATGCCAGGGATGTCGGGACTGGAGTTGGTGGCACGGTTGGAAGCGCTCTATTCGCGGCAGGTGGCGGTCATCTTTATGACCGGATTCTCCGAGCTTCCCATCCAGCCAGAGAGAACCGTCATTACGAAACCGTTCGCGCCTAACACACTAAGCGACGCGATCAATCGCGTACTCCCGGCGGGCGCAAATCCTCGCCGATCGCCCACAACCGGCCAATGGTAACCTGTCCGCCGCATTAGGGAGTATGACTGATTCGCCAGACGGGTAGAGAATCCAGGCTACGGCTTGACCGTCGCGTGCTGCCGCGCTCATGGCGCCTGGGGCGTACGGGGTTTCGCTGGGTTCGGATGGTTTCAAGCCATTCGGCAGACCAGTATTGCAGTATTCTGTCGTATCTGCTTACGGTGTGCGATGAAGCGTAAACAGTTGCAACGTATTGTCCGCTGAGGCGTCAGTAGGAAACAGAGGCGGAGGAGAGCCAATTGAAGCAGATGCGGGTCCTGTGGGTGGCGACGCTGGCGGCGGCGGGCACGTTTGCGCAGGAGCAGACCGCGCCGCCTGTTAATCCCGCTGGGCCGCAAGGCACCGCGGAAGCCAATCCCGCGGCCGTTGCGATACCCCCCGACCTCCAGCCTCCGGGAGGAAATCGCGTGTTCGGCGTGCTTCCGAACTATAGGACCGCGGACGCATCTCAGGAAGGTACGGTGCTGACGTCCCGTGAGAAGCTCGCCATCGCAGCCAAGGACTCCTTCGATTATCCGTTGTTGGGCTTAGCAGGGGCGCTGGCGGCGTTAGGACAGTGGACCAACCAACAGCCTTCCTTCGGGCAGGAGTTCGGGGGATACGCGCACCGAGTGGCCACAAACTACGCCGACCAGTCGCTGGGGAACATGTTTACGGAAGGCGTGTTTCCCGTGCTTTTGCACGAGGATCCCCGCTATTTCAGGCGCGGAACCGGGAGCACCGTGTCGCGCGTGCGTTACGCATTGACGCGAGTGCTCGTGACCCGCACGGACTCCGGAGGGACGCGCTTTAACTATTCGGAGTGGCTCGGCAATGCGAGTGCTGTGGGGATCTCCAATTTCTACTATCCCGACAGCTTTTCGGTCACGGGGACTGTGACGAAACTCCTCATGCAAGTAGGAACGGACGCGGCGTCCCAGGTCATGAAGGAACTCTGGCCCGACATTAAGCGCAAGATGTTGTCGAAAGGGTCGAATTAGCGCCGATCATCGTGGCCTAATGACTGCCTAGGTCTGATTCGCCGCGCCCTAGGAGTCGCGGGGCATTCAGATCCTGATATGTCGCCGTTCCGGAATGAGCGGCGCTTGCCATCATGGGCCGGATTCCTTAATTGGGACAAAACGAGCTTCGGCTAGGCACCTCAGCTCAGTTAGTACCGGTTGAGGCCTGGCACGCGGTGAACGTCCACTTGCATCTCGCGAAACCCCAGGTGACCGGCGCTGACCGAGCAGGTTCCGGACCATCCCGGCGTGTTTGTGGCCGCCCTGGCGAGCATCGGCCGTCGGACGTGGTGACTCGCGGTGAGGTCCCGGCGGAGATTCGACCGAGCGTTCTCCTGTGGGTCGGTTGCGTTGCCGGCGCGCTCGAAGAGGATGAACACCGCTCAGAGCTGGCGGCTGCCGGGTTTCAGAACGTCGGGATCGAGCCCACTCGGATCTATCGCGCTGAAGATGCCGCCTTGTTCCTCGCGGACTGCTGGCTTCCTGTGGCTCGAACACCGGTCAAGAAGCGTGAGATGCGCTCCGGGTGCCTACGCCGATTCTTCGTAGCCAGACTCGATCGCCGGCACTCTGCGCGCCTCCGCGCCAACGGGATCGGTGCGTCCGCCGCCAGAGCCGCCGCTTCGGGATCCCCTGGCGTTCCTTTGGACTCGCTAGACTCCAAACGGTGCCGAATTTCCGACGCCCGTTACCACCCCACGGCCCACGAAACCCCGCCCCGAAAGTACCAAACGCCCCACCAAATCCCATAGCTGCCGCGTCCCCCGCAAGCGCGAGCGGGCCAGTTCAAACGGCCCTATCGAAACTGCCCGGCGTTCAGGCGCCGCGCAACTCGTCAAGCCTCTTGTCGCCGGGCAGCTCCGATAGGGACCTATCGTTTCTCGGTACTGATCGGTGGAGATGGTGCGTAAGTCTCGGTGAATCACGCTGGCTGCATCCGCACCGCCTTCGACCGCGAAGACGGTATTGGCCGTATCCAGACCCAAGGCGTTGTGACCGTGGAATTCGGCGAAGAGGCGGCTTCCCGTAATGGCCCTTAGCCTAAGAAACGAGCGCCACGCCTGCCGCGGGTTCCCGATGCGCACACGGCATGCGCCGCCATCCCTGGCGGCGAAAACGAATCTCTCGCCAGTCTCATCTTTTTTATAGCGCGCGAGCCGCACCGCTTAGCGTGAATGCATACCACGCGACTGCGCCCATCGCCATGAGCACGATCCCAATTGCGGCACAGACGTACCCCCAGCGCCGTTTGGTTTCCGGAGTACTCGCCAGGCCCCAGACGATGCCGCCGCTGCAAGCGCCGTTGGCTGCGTGAAACGCGGTGGCGCAGCCTCCCAGCAGACACCAGACTGCCACCATCCAGTTGCCCACGGCCGATGTTCCGCAGAAGGCGCCGAATCCCTCGACGGTGGACCGGAACGCGGCGCCGCCGGCCTGAAACAGGCCGCCTCCGGCGTACCGTCTTAGCGCGCCTAAATGCGTCGCCTGGTAGACCGCATGCAGGCCCCATGCGTGGAGCGTCCCCACGTGGAAGAGCGCGAACGCCAGGATGGCTAAGCCCGTCGCGCGCTGCAGGAAGAAGCGTAGTTTCCCGCCACGGTTGCACTTTTTGACGCCATACTTCATTCCTTCCATCCGCAGCAGGTAGATGCCCGAGACGGCCTGACCCAACAATGGCAGGAAGACGATGATCGGAGTAAACCCGGGCAGGCGCCCCAGCGCACGCTGAATCACATCCGTGTTTCGTTGATAGGTCTTAGGCCACCATCCGGTGACGCCGATGGCCAGGTGTGCGAAGAGGAAGCACATAATCCATAGGCCGCCGAGTGCGTGCATCCGGCGCGGCCGTAGCAGACCTTGGCAAGCGCACGTGGGCTGGGGCGCCATTTGAAGCTGGGGATGGTGTTTGCACGCGGTTGTGGGCGTCATGATCTTCCTCCCTGCGCCGCTAGGCTGCCTTGCAGGCGGCGGCTTCCCGTGTCAGATTTACCTTGCGCGAGCCGCGGTGGAAGATCTCGTGCCGGCCGCCCTCCTGTATGACCGTCCAAACCCTCGTCTCATCCTCCACCACCAAGCCCGCCAGCATGTCGATTCCGAATTGGAAGAGCTTGGAAGTAAGCGGCGTGCTGGGACCGGCCAACACCACGCGAGCATTGCGGCTGAGATCGAGCAGCCGTGGAAGAGTCTTGTTGATGAGCGTGGTGGCGGTGATGATCACGTAATCCTGTTCCGGCAGAATCCACTCGCACGCCGGGTCGGGGAAATCGCCGGCTTGCGGAAGCCGCTCCAATATCGACAGTTCGCAAAGCGCCTGCAATCGCTCCAGATTCCGGAAGTGCCCGACCACGGCTACCTTCTTTCCCCGAAGCTCATCGAGCAAGTACGTGAAGACATCCTCATCCATCCGCTGTCCGGGATACAGCCCCGCACTCCGCCCGACGGGTGTTCCGGCGTTCAACGCCGAGTTGATGGCCGCCAATCCCAATGCAGCTTCGGGGAGATTCCACGACGTCAGCGCGGAAGCCAGATCGAGCGTCCGCATGCCGGCGATCTCACCCGCCCGGGACAAGCAGCCGCCGCCTTCTCGTGGAGTCATGGCGAGGCCCGTCCCCTCGGAACGAACCGCGAACCAGTGCAGTCCGGCCAGACAGGCCTGCACTCTGGATTCGGGAGGAACCGCTTCGATCAGTGCGTCGTAGATTTCCCACATATATGGACAGGCCTCCCAACTCTCAGCACTTCAAGGGTGATCGCGGACAACTCTTGCGGGCTGACGGCACGCTTGCGCTCCCGGGCGCGCCGGCGGACCGCCGATAGGATCTCCGGACAGCGGGATGCGGGCACGGAAATGCCGCTGGCCGCGAGAAGCGCCTGCAGGCCTGCGGAGCCGGAGTGCTTGCCGATCGCAAAAGGCTCGGTGATTCGCCCCGTCTCTTCCGCTGGAAACGGCTGATAGGCAATCGCGTTCTTGAGAAGCGCAGCCGTGTGGATGCCGGATTCATGGCGGAAGGCGTTGGCCCCGGTGATCGCCTTGGCGATATGGATTGGCCGGCCGGAGCGGCTCGCCACCAACTCGCAGAGCGCGCTCAGCCGCGACGTATCCACCCCGGGATCCCGCGCCAACGTGTGACGCAGCGCCAAAGCCACTTCTTCCAGCGGAGCGTTGCCGGCGCGCTCGCCCAATCCGTTCACTGTCACGCTGACGGCATCCGCGCCACCTTCGACCGCGGAGACGGTATTGGCCGTAGCCATGCCCAAGTCGTTGTGACCGTGGAATTCGAGCGAGAGGCGGCTTCCCGCGATGGCCCTCAGTCTGCGGAACGAGCGCCACGCCTGGCGCGGGTTCCAGATGCCGACGGTGTCCGCGATGCGCACCCGGCAGGCACCGGCATCCCTGGCGGAGAGGACGAATCTCTCGAGGAGGGTGGCGGCCGCGCGCGAAGCGTCCTGCGCGCCGACGGAGACGTACCGGAAACCGGCGCGCGCAAGCCCGACAATTTCCGGAAGGCTGCTCCAGACCCAGCCTTCGCTTTTGCCCAGAGCATCCAGGAGAATCGGCGACACGGGAAAAGACACGTGCACGGAATCGACTCCGCAGCTCGCGGCGTCTTCGAGGTCCCGCGCAGCGGCGCGGCACCACGCCGTAATGCGGCAATCCAGGCGCAAGCTGACAATCGTCAGGAGATCGGCGCGCTCCTCTTCATCGATGGCGGGCGTTCCGGCTTCCAACTCTGGAACGCCGGCCGCGACGATGGCTGCGGCCATCTCGAGCTTTTCGGAACGCGAGAACACTACTCCGGGTGCCTGTTCGCCGTCGCGGAGGGTGCTGTCGATAAGATGGACTTTCTTATGCGTCATGGGCCATCAAGCCAGCAGAAGTTCCTCCGCCGGTTTGCCCTCTTCGAGCGCATCGAGCATCTGATCGATGCGTTCTTCGTTCATCTTTCCGTACCAGTGGCCTTCGGGGTAGACCACGACGATGGGTCCTTGCTCGCATAGCTTTAGACATCCGGCGCTTGAGACGGTAACGCCGTCAAGGCCACGATCCGACACTTCGGTTTCCAGGTATTGGACGAGAGCGCCCGAGTCTTTGCGGTGGCAGATGCCTTTGGGGTCTCCCGCTACGCGGAAGCTTCCACAAACGAAGACGTGATGTTTTGGTTTTTCCATGAGATTCCCTTCCTTTCCTTCTATCTATCCACAACCCGTTCCCGGGCCCGCGCAACCGCGCCCGCAGCCTTGGAACAACTTTTGCATCCCGCGCGGAACCTGGCCGGTGGCGCTCCAGGCGGCGATCGCGTCCGATGCCAGCCCGACGGCCTCGATCACGCGGACCCCGCTTTGTTCGAGAATCCGCCGCGGCGTTTGACCCACCGCACTCGTGAACACAGCCTTGCAATCGTGCAGCAACTCCGCCAGTTCATACCAGCGTGTGGCGCTGCCGCCGGGCTCAGGGGCTTCGCGCGTTTCCACTAGCGCCGGCGGCCCGCCGGGCCGGGGCTCAAACACCCAAAAGCGGGAAGCTTCCCCGATGTGCTGATTGATCAACGCTCCTTCATGACTGGCGAGGGCAACGTAGGGGCGCGCCTGGTTGGGGTTGGAGGGCCCGGCGGCGATGGCCTGAAGCAAATCGACCAGGCCGGCGGACTGGGGCGCGCCCAGCAGCCCTGCGGCGTCGGCGCGGCAGCGCGTGCAATGAAGCATCTGCGGCAGGAACTCCGCCGTCCGTTTGCGCAGTCCGGCCAATTCGCGGTGATCCATTTGCGGGAGCGTTGCAAACGGCGTACCTTCGACGGGATACAGCGGGATGCAGTTCATGATGTCCGCGCCCAGAGCGGCCACTTCGCGAGCGACCGCGGCAGTATGCTCGTCGTTGACGCCGGGCATGACGATGGTGTTGATCTTGACCGTGACGCCGTGCCGCTTGAGTTCGACAATTGCGGCGCGCTGCCGTTTCAGCAGGGTGGCGGCGCCCTCCACGCCGCGGAGCACGCGGTAGCCGGCGCGAACCCAGGCGTAAATCGGAGCGCCGATTTGCGGGTCTACCGCGTTCACCGTGATGGTGACATGCGTCACCTGAAGCTTTCCGAGCGCCGCGGCGTGGGCGGCGACCTCCAGCCCATTGCTGGCCACGCACAAGAGCATCTCCGGGTAGCGATCGCGAACCAGGCTGAGCGTCTCCAGGGTTTCGTCCGGAGTGGCGAACGGGTCGCCGGGCCCCGCTATTCCGACGACGCGGATCGACGGCGATTTCTCCATGGCCCGGTCCAGGTAAAAGAGCGCCTGCTGCGGCGTCAGGACCGCGCTGGTCACTCCGGGACGGCTCTCGTTGATGCAATCGAACCGGCGGTCGCAGAAATTGCATTGCACGTTGCAGCGCGGAGCGACCGGAAGGTGGATGCGCGCCGCGGTCTTGCGCGACGCCTCGTTGAAGCACGGGTGCTGTGTGAGATCCAGGGTCATCGCCTCTCCATCACAGATAGCTGTAGCCCACCGGGGAACTGTCCTGCGCGCGGGCCATCAGAGTATTGGTCACCGCATCGAACAACTGTTGGGCGCCGCGGTAGCCGAGATGCAGAATGCGCTGGCCGCCGATGCGATCGTGGATCGGGAAGCCAACGCGGATCAACGGAACGTCGAGTTCGCGGGCCAGGCTGTAACCCTTGCTGCTGCCTATCAGGAAGTCCGGAGCCAGGCCGCGCGCCACTTCCCCCATCGTCGTGAAATCCATGCCCTCCTTCACGACGACGCCCTCGGCGGCATCCCCCGCTACCGCCTTTACGGCCTCCACGAAGCGCCCGCTCTCTCCGCCCGAAGCGCACAGCACCGGCTGCACCCCGATTTCGGCCAGAAATGAAGTGAGGCCAACCACCAGGTCCTCCTCACCATACACAACCGCCCGGCGGCCGAAGACGTACTTATGCCCGTCCACGTAAGAATCCACCAGGCGGCCCCGTTCCTGAGCGTGCTTCGCCGGCGTCGGCCTACCGCTTAATTCAGATAGAACGGCGAAGAAGCGGTCGCTTTCGAGCACGCCCACCGGCCAGCCAAGTTTGCGGCGGGCCACACCGAATCTGTTTTCGAGGGACGAGGCTGGCGTCCCGGTTTCGGCCAGGGTCCGGCCCAATTCCAGGCTCATGCGCGCACGTCCCATGGCGCGGACGCTTTCGACCGGCGTTCCGCCCGCGGGGGTGTCTTGGTATTCGTCGAGTTGCGGCCCGTCCAGCGTGTCGGAATAATCGGGTAGAAGCGTCGTCTCCAATTCGAAATCGGCGAATACCTCTTTCAGATAGCGCAAGTCGGCGGGTGAGACCATGCCGGGGAACACGTTAATGCCCACGCCTGCCGGTCCGCCTTCGTCTAACTGGTCCGCCAGGGCCAGTACGGTGGCATGGAAGCCGTCCACGTGAGTGCCGCGATAGCTGGGCGTCGATACATGCACCAGACGGAAAGGAGCGCTCCCTTCCGGATGGAATTCGTGCAGCAGGAACCCAACATCCTCGCCGATGGTCTCCGGGAGACAGGTAGTCGCAATCCCGATCAGCTCCGGCCGGTACTGCCGGGCCACGTTGTTCAGGCCATTGCGCAGGTTGTCGCAGCCGCCGAATACGGTGGTGGCTTCGCTGAAGCCGGAAACCGCGATATCGACGGGTTCGCGAAAATGCGAAATGAGATAGCGGCGAATGTAGGTTGCGCACCCCTGCGACCCGTGCAGAAAGGGTACGGCACCGGCAACGCCGCGAAGCGCCAGACAGGCGCCCAAGGGAGCGCACAACTTGCAGGCATTGCGTGTGGCTACGAAGGGTTCTCTCACGACCATGACAGTTCCCTCTTCCGTCCGCGCGGCGTGAGCTTCCAAACCGGGCTCGCGACGGTGTTGTACACCTCGCGGGCGAAATTGAGCATCCCGGCAAAGCCCGCCAGCGGCTCCTTGCGTTCATGGTTGTGATCGCAAAAACCGACCCCCAACTTGTAAGCGATAGGGCGCTCCTTCACGCCGCCGATAAACAAATCCACTTGCTTTTCCTGGAGGAAGGAAGACAGCTCGAGCGGGTTGGAATCGTCAACGATGATGGTCCCCTCGTCGCACAACTGGCGTAGTTCCTCGTAATCCTCGCGCAGTCCGGTCTGCGAACCGACCATCACGGTATCCATGCCCAACTGGCGCAGCGCCCGGACCAGCGAGAAGGCCTTGAACGCGCCGCCCACATACACCGCCGCCTTGCGGCCCTCCAGCTTACGCCGGTACTGCGCGATCTGAGGCATGATGACGGCCAACTCCCCGCCGACCAGCGCGGCGGTTCGTTCCACGATGCCGGGGCTCAACTCCGCGAAGAAGCCGGCCGTATCGTAGAGCGCCTGGGCCATATCTTCGATGCCGAAGTACGAGACTCTCTTGAACGGGATGCCGCGCTCTTCCTTAAGCCGCGTGGCCAGGTGCATCATGGAGCCGGAGCACTGCACCAGGTTGAGAGCGGCGCCGTGCGCGCGGCGGATGTCGTCCACGCGTCCATCGCCTGTAATGGTCGCTACCACTTGCACGCCCATCTTCTCGAAGTAATCCCGGATAATCCACACTTCGCCGGCGATGTTGAAATCGCCGAGGACGTTCACGCTGACGGGGCCGATGCCCTCCGTGGACCCCGTCCCGACCAGCTTCAGCAACGCTTCGCAAGCGGCGCGATAACCCTCGCGCTTGGTGCCGCGGAAACCTTCGGAGTGGACCGGCAGCACGGGTATCCCTTTAACGGCGCTTACCTGGCGGCACACGGCTTCGACATCGTCGCCAATGACTCCGACGATACAAGTGGAGTACACGAAAGCGGCTTTCGGCTGATGCAGATCGATGAGCTGGCACAGGGCTTTGGCGAGTTTCTTCTCGCCGCCCTGAATCACATCCATCTCCCGCAGGTCCGTGGAAAAACTCAAGCGATGGAGTTGCGGGCCGGAGGAGAGAGCGCCCCGAATATCCCACGTATAGGAGGCGCAACCTAAAGGGCCATGAACCACGTGAAGCGCGTCGGCGATGGGATACAACACCACGCGCGACCCGCAGAAAACGCACGCTCGCTGACTCACGGAGCCTGCCACGCTCTGTTTGTTGCAGTCCAACTTCATGGGCTCGGCGCCCTTCCGATAGACCTGTAACTTACGCGCTTCGAGAATACTCATGGCGGTCTCCCCGATCCCAGTTACATCGTCAGTTCGAACGACTCTTCGGGCGCGTTCCGATCCTGTCGGTCCATAAAAACACTCAGGATCTTCTCGGCGAGGCGCATGCCTCCCATGTACCCCACCGTCGGGAAATAGGAATGCCCCACGCGGTCGAGAATGGGAAACCCGAAGCGCACGAACGGGATATCTTCGTCCCGCGCGATGTATTTCCCGTAGGTATTGCCGATAAGCAGGTCCACGCCTTCCCTCTTGATCCACTGATGGAGGAGGAACATGTCGGCCTGGGGTCCCTGCCGGATTTGAACTTCGGGAACGGAATCGCCGATGGCTTCGCGGATGCGGGTCTCGAAGCGCTTGCCGGGCGTGCCGGTCACAATGTAGACGGGACGCATGTCCATGGTCACCAGAAATTCGGCCAGCGGAACCAATTGGTCCGGATCGCCGAATAGAGCGACGCGTTTCCGATAGAAGTACTGGTGCATGTCGGCGATCATATCCACTAGGCGGCCTCGTTCGTCGGTGATGAAACCAGGTACGCGGATGCCAGATCGATGGCGCAGCGCATTGATGAAGCGGTCGGTGGCCACGAGGCCGATCGGAAGCTCCAGAACTTCGGCGCGAACCTCGCATTTCTCTTGGAGGGCAAGAGCGGCTGCTTCGGAAGCGGTCGGGCCTAGCGCCAGCGTGGACCGGCTATCGCCCGAATGACGAATTTCTTCAACCGTGGCGCCGCCCCGCGGGTAGAACTCGTGCTGGCCGGTCATCGGAGCGTCGAGCACATCGGACGTATCGGGGAAAATGTTGGGACTAATGCCCATGGTCCGGGATATGCGCCGCAACTCGCGCATGTCGCTGGGCTCGACCCATCCCGGTATGATATTCACCTGGTTCCGCTTGCGTCCGGTGGCTTCGGAGAAGTATTTCACCATCCCCTTAACCATGCTGGAAAAACCGGTCACGTGCGACCCAACGTAGCTCGGCGTGTTGGCATGGATCACGTGTTTGCCGGGCGGGACTTTGCCCTCCTCGCGCGCCTTGGCGATAATCTGCACGATGTCATCGCCGATCGTCTCCGAAAGGCAAGTGGTGTGGACCGCGATGACATCGGGGTTGTACAGCGCAAACATATTGGTGATGGCCTGTAACAAGTTCGCTTGGCCCCCGAAGACCGCCGAGCCTTCCGTGAAGGAACTCGTGCCTGCCATCACCGGCTCCTTATAATGCTTGGTCAGCGCGCTGCGATGGTAAGCGCAGCATCCCTGCGACCCGTGGCTGTGCGGCAGGCAGTTATGCACGCCCAAGGCGGCATACATAGCCCCGATCGGCTGGCAGGTCTTGGCCGGATTGATGGTCAAAGCGGAGCGTTCCATGACGTCCGCTGTCGTATGACGTAGTAGCATCCGAGTCTCCTGTTACGTTCGATTTGTCGCCGCCCGCCGCAAAGCCTTGGCAGGGGCGAGGCATGCCTCGCCCTCTCTCAGCGTTCCGCTACCGTTGGGAAAACCGGGGGTCAAGCGCTAGCTTGCAAGAGCTTCCTGCTCCAGCTCTTCCTCGGTTTCCCATGGGGCCCGCGCAAAGGACCAGATCTTAGTGTTCACCATGCGGTCAATCTCGTTATAGAAATTGATCGCTCCCCGGAATCCGGCGTACGGCCCGCCGTAGTCGTAGCTGTGAAGCTGCTTGCAGGGAATTCCGGCTTTTTGGACGGCGTACTTCTCTTTGACCCCAGCGCAGAACACATCCGGCTTGTAGATTTCGAGCAGGCGCTCCATCTCGAAGTGATAGATGTCGTCGATGACCAGAGTTCCCTCTTCCATCTCCGGCATCATGCCCTGGTAGCCGCTGATCTCCACGCCGCCGGTCTGCAACTGTACGAGCTCCTCCGGTCCCCTGCGCGGCAGGTAGCGCGTCTCGTCGGCGACAACCTGAAGTTCTTCGATATTCCGGCTGTCGGCGTCCACTTTAACCGACGGCAGCACGCGCCGCCCCTCATAGTCGTCTCGATGCGCGAACTCGTAGCCAGCGGCCACGGTTTTCATGCCCATTTCCGCGAACAGCATCTGGTAATGATGCGCGCGCGATCCCCCCACGAACAGCATGGCCGTTTTGCCTTCGCAGCGCGACCGCACGTCGAACTGGGTTTCGAGAACCGCCGTCATTTCTTCGCAGATCACTTTTTCGACCCGCCCGGTCAGCTCCGCGTCGTTAAAATACTGCGCGATGTGGCGCAAGGACTTGGCTGTGCCCTCGGCGCCCACGAAGTTCACCTTGATCCACGGAATGCCGAACTTCTTTTCCATCATCTCCGCCACGTAGTTGATCGACCGGTGGCACATGACCGCGTTGAGATCGGCCATGTGGGAGTTGGCGAAGGCATCGTAGGTGGAGTCGCCGCTGAAAGTGGATACCAGCGTGATGCCGCAGCGCTCCAACAGGTCTTCAATCACGAACGCGTCGCCGCCGATGTTGTACTCGCCCAGCATGTTGATCTTGAACTTCTCCGGACGCGGCGTTTCGTTGGTTCCCACCACGTGCTTAAAAAGCTGATTGTTGGCGATGTGATGGCCGGCCGACTGACTGACGCCTTTGTATCCTTCGCAACTGAAACCGAAGACGTTGATGCCCAGCTTTTCCTTCATGTCACGCGCCACCGAGTGCACATCGTCGCCGATCAGTCCGACCGGACAGGTGGAGAAGATCGCGATCGCCTTGGGATGGAAGATCGCATAAGCTTCTTCGATGGCCGCCCGGAGTTTCTTTTCCCCGCCAAAGACGATCTGCTCGTCCTGCATGTCGGTGCTCAGGCAATAAGTGATGTAGTTGGCGTCGTCGGGTCCTTCCGGACGCGTCTGGTTGCGGCGCGTCAGCCAACTGTAGAAGCCGCAGCCAATGGGGCCGTGAGTGATGCTCAAGATATCTCGCGTGGGCCCGATCACCACGCCCTTGCAGCCGGCGTAGGTGCAGCCCCGTTGCGTGATGGCGCCGGGCGTGGTCCGTACGTTGGCCCTGATCTCGGGAACGGCGCCGTCGGCCCGGTGCTCGTTGACCACGATCTGGTCCGCCCGCTTGCGCGCGGTTTTCGCGGGATAGACTTTCAACAGCTCGTTTTTTGTCGTGTGCGGATTCGGCTTCATGGCTGTCTCCCTTTCTTGCGGATTAAGCGGCCAGGCCGTAGTCGATCAACAGACCCTCGAGATTGTCCATCATCAGCGGCTTGGGGATCACGAACTTATCGTTGGCGTCGATGGCCCGCGCCAGTTGGCGGTACTGATCGGCCTGCGCGGCGGCCGGATTCCATTCGATCACCGTCTTTCGATTGATTTCGGCGCGTTGGACGTCGTTGTCGCGCGGAACGAAATGAATCATCTGCGTGCCGAGCCGCAGCGCCAGCTCTTCGATCATTTCCCTTTCGTTGTCCACTTTGCGGCTATTGCAGATCAGCCCGCCCAAGCGCACGCCGCCTGCCTGAGCGAACTTCACGATGCCCTTGCAGATGTTGTTGGCTGCATACATGGCCATCATTTCTCCGGAACACACGATGTAGATTTCTTTTGCCTTGCCCTCGCGGATGGGCATGGCGAATCCGCCGCACACCACGTCGCCCAGTACGTCGTAGAAGACGTAGTCCAGGTTTTCGGCTTCGCCGTAAGCGCCCAACTGTTCGAGCAGGTTGATGGAAGTGATGATTCCGCGCCCAGCGCATCCTACTCCGGGTTCCGGTCCGCCGGACTCGGTGCAATATGTGTTGCCGTAGCCGCGGCGGCGGATGTCCGCCAGGGCGACGTCTTCGCCCTCTTCGCGCAACGTGTCGAGAACCGTTTTCTGGGCGAGGCCTCCCAACAGGAGGCGTGTGGAGTCGGCCTTAGGATCGCAGCCGACCACCATTACCTTCTTGCCCATTTCAGCCAAGGCAGCAACGGTGTTCTGCGTTGTGGTGGATTTGCCGATTCCGCCCTTACCGTAAATTGCTATTTTCCTCATGTTGGTTCGGTCTCCTCGTGATCGACTGCATATGGACCGGCTGCGGCGAGCTTGGCGCGCAAGCGGTCGGGTCGCAAATGCGGTCCGCCTCACAATGCCGGCAGACACGCTATTAGGACAAGTAAATGGGGAAGCACTTCAAGGCGGGGAAGCTTGAACTACTGAACGCTGGTGGCGGAAGGCCGAGCTTAGACGACTTTGTCTACCAGTGTTCCAGACTCTCTGAAAAAATCAGTACAGCTCTCAATTGCAAGACTACCACATGTTGTAGGGAATCGCTCTATCAATTCTTTGGATCGTGCAAATAGTTCAAGGCCTTAAAACCCTAAACAGGTCTTGTCGTCAGGAGCGCGGCGACATCGGCGCTTGAGTTCCCCTCTGGCTTGATAGCGCAGCCCCACACGATGCAGGGTCCCGACCGAGTCGCATGGCCTTCCATAGATCGCGGAGACCTTGGTCCGTGGCGAACGGCCTGGGCGTCCGGAAAGGATAGACAGAGCCGACTCGCTCCGACTAGTCCTTTTGGAGCATCACGGAGGTCGACTTGACGAGCACCGTGACCTTGTCACCCTTCTTGAGGCCAAGATGTTCCGCGCTTCGCCGCGTGATCACGCTCTCGATCCGGTTTTTTCCGATTTTGACGACGACATGAGCCATGATATCGCCTAGCGTCACCTCTGCGACTTTTCCTTCGAGCTGGTTTCGCGCTGATATGGGCATGACTTAATGATGCCACGGGAGCCACCCGCCGCGTTGGCGGCGCGGCGCATGTGCAGCACGCTGGCGCGTGGTTGGGCGTATCAGTACCGATAAGTCGTTAGGGACGACTTGAAGTCGGCTTGCGGCCGCGGATGTGGTGGCAGGCGCCGAGCGCAATGCCTGCGACGTCCTTGCTCGCTGGCGTACCGCTCAAAGGCTGCACGGCGATTGCTGGCGATAAGACCACCGGCGCCATGCAAAACGCCCGGAGGCGCAGGCCTCGCATCCTTCACAACCCATCGGTAACATCCCAACCTAACTTCTCAAGCCCCGCCTCGACATTAGACAGCCGCATCAGCAACTGTTCCTGCTTCTCCTTGGACGCCAACTTCAGCAGAACCCGCTCCACCGCCTCATTCACCGACTCTGCCTGCTGCTCCAGGTACTGTTGGCCCTTCTTAACGTTCTTCCGGAAGTCCGCCAGCCCCGGGACATCCTGGTACGCTTGCCCCAGCGTGGGCCCGACCGGCTGCCCGCACAGACACACCCGCAAGCGGAAGGCCGGCCCGTCATCCACGGGTACGATGTCGGCGCCCTTCCTCAGCTCCACGAGACATGCTTCGAGGATCACCTTGACCAGTTCCCGCGCCATTACGATAGGTGAAGCCCTTCTCTTTGAGCGGTATGCCAGCGAGCAAGGACGTCGCAGGCATTGCGCTCGGCGCCTGCCACCACATCCGCGGCCGCAAGCCGACTTATGGGGAGTAATCTTCCCGGCGTGCGGCCGACCGGGTCGCGGGGCGCGCGCCATCGCGATCACGCTGTCGCGCGTGATACCCGGAAGCTCCACAGAGGTGATGCGCAGACTCCCCATCGTCTACCGCTCAGGTATAGGCGGTATCCTCGAAAGCGGGAGGACCCGAAGCCGATGACCATTGCTGCTGGATTCCTGTACTCGGGCGGCGTGTTGCTCTGCGCCGATAGCCAATTTACGGTAGGCCCCTCGAAGATCGACGGCCTTAAGGTCGGGCACTTTGATGCCAGTTGGGGGAAGGTGGTCTGCGCCCTCGTCGGAAATGTTGACTACGCGGCGGCGGCGTTCCAGGCGTGCGAGCGGGAGAAGGAAAAGATCAAGACGAAGAGGGACCCGCGCGCGGCCATCGAAGAAACCCTTAGCGCGTTCTACGAGCGCCACGTATTCGGCCACCCGAGCTACGAGGACGGCGACGTAGAGTATAGCCTGTTCTTAGGAATACGCCAAAACGGTCAACCAGCGAAACTGTACAGGACCCAGGAAACTGTTTTCAGGGAATTGAAGGCCTTTGATTGCGCCGGTAGCGGCGAGGATGTGGCGCGTGATTTACTGCGTCCACTTTATCGCTCTGGAATGAGTCGCAGCCAGGCCGTGGCGTTGGCATCCTACGTTGTTTCTCACGCAAAACATCACGTCCAATACTGCGGGGGACCAACACTCATTCGGGCATTGGACAATGACGGCAACGTCGAGGAGATGGACGCCGGCGCGCTCCAGGATCTTGCTTTTCACATGGAAAAGGTAGGGTGCTGGTTTGTATGCGAAGCCCAGAAGTTCATGCTGGGGCACTGGTCCGGTGACGATGAGACCTTTCGGAAGAGGTTGGAAATCCTAAATGAAAGAGCGGTGCACATCCGTTCGGTGTGGAACTCTATGCCATCAGTCCGGTTAGATCATCAATCGACCATACCCGATCAGACGGCCCAGACGCCATGGCCGGAGTGACTCTCAGCGTTTTGGGCGAACTCGGGGGGGCGGGTCTCGGGACAGGGTCTCGGGGACAAGGGTTTCGGGGACGCAGGCTACCAAACTCCTAAACTCCGGAGGCTGATACACTTTGGGGTCTGTCCCCGAAACCCTTCCTACACACCTAGAACCACCGACCCGCCGAAGCTGCGAGGGCCGTTGTGAGCGGTCCAGAGACCCTCTCAGCAACCTCCCTGGGGCTAAATAAACCTTCGCAAAGACGGCCCGCCCGACCGCGCTATGATACCATCAGATCCTAAATCGAAGAAAGCGTATGGGATTGCTGGCCCTCTGGCGTAATCGCAGCTCGCCAATGCCCTCCCCGGTCCAAGGCGAGGATACGCGGTGGCACCAGTTCCGCGAAACAGACGCTGTGATTGTCTTCGTTCATGGCGTGCTGTCCTCCTCAGATTCCTGCTGGTTCAACCCCACGTCTGGCGCCTTCTGGCCGGAACTTGTATCCAAGGACGAGGCATTCAGCGACTCGTCAGTATTCCTAGCTGGCTACCACACTGGTGTTTACTCAGGTGACTACAGTGTAGCGGACTGTGCGCGCGAACTGCTCGGTAACCTGCTACGACCTATCGACCCTGGCGGCGCCCCTCTCCACCATCAACGCATAACGCTAATCTGCCACAGTCTGGGCGGTGTCGTGGCGCGATACATGCTGGAACGGTGGCGGGAGCAGTTCAAAGACAAAGCCATTGGCCTTATTTTGTTGGCATCCCCATCCCTCGGCTCGCTATATGCCAATCGTCTAGCTAACGTAATAAGGCTAATGCACCACAAGACCGGACGCCAACTGAAGTGGACCTCCGACGACTTGGTCGATCTCGACCGGAGATTCCGCGATCTCGTCAAGGAGCGGCTAATACCTGGCCTCGACGGCCTGGAGGCGGTTGAGCACAGGTTCCCTCTTGGCCCTCTGATCATCCGCACGTGGCTGCCTCCGATTGTCGATGTTGCCTCTGGTGCCCGGTACTTTGGAGATGTAATCCGAGTCGCGGGGACTGACCATTTCAGCATCGCGAAGCCGGACCGGGAAAGTCATCGCAGCCACTTGGTGGTCCGGGATTTTTACACGAACTTTGCCTCGAGTGCGCCTGCCATAAAACGGTCCCGCCCGACTGGGATGGCACAGACTAGTGGCCTGTCTCTGAGAAACTATTAGCATGGTGGCGGCATCTAATGTGATATGCCATTCGCAGCTGAGGCGATCACATTGACAGGGGAGGAGCGGGCCGAATTGGAGCAAATGACCCAG
>Ga0181520_10006507_pt1 | contig 17810 bp, 17 predicted proteins | sample PEATcosm2014_Bin_29_FD_132451 | JGI IMG/M metagenome (GOLD analysis project Ga0181520, IMG submission 132451) | Peatland microbial communities from MTU Mesocosm Facility, Houghton, MI, USA - PEATcosm2014_Bin02_30_metaG | ecosystem: Environmental > Terrestrial > Soil > Wetlands > Peat | place... | reverse complement strand
TGCGGTTCGCAGCTTGGCGGTGTTCAGGCTTCCACATCGGGCGCTCCATCGCGAATCAAGCGCCCAACAATGAATCACATCCGATTCATCAGATTCAAGAACTTCCCGGATCGGCTCTAAGACCCCATCGCGGCAGTCGCGTTCAGTCACTGGGATCCAGCTCGCGGGGCCGAGAAAGCGGGTTATTCTCCGGCCGACTGGCCGTGCGCGGAACGGGTCGGCGTGGTCCAGGGGCCAACGACCGCTACCGTCCCTGCCGCTTCAGCCGTTGGGTCGGGATTCGCAACATATTGAGGCAATCGCGACAAAATTGTTTTCAGCATTAAACGGCCAACCAAGTTCACTCCGTAAATTCTCACGGGTGAGCAAACTTGTAGAGCCCAACGTTTATAACGTTGGTTTCGAAGCCGGCCTGGCAATAGGCCAGATAATATTCCCAGGTTCGTTTGAATTGCTGATCGAAACCGAGCGATTCGATTTTTGGCCAGGCTTTCTGAAATCGTTGCTGCCAGTTTTCGAGTGTTCGCGCATAGCTTTTGCCAAAGTGCTCGCAGGCGACAAGCCGGAGTCCCGCTCTAGAAATTTCGCGTTCTATAATGCACTTCGTGGGAAGCATGCCACCGGGGAAGATGTATTTCTGAATGAAGTCAGGCCTTCGACGATAGTTGGCAAAACGGGTTTCATCAATTGTGATGACCTGCAATACGGCGGATCCTCCTGGACGCAGGTTGTCTCGCAGTTTCTGGAAGTATATCGACCAGTATGCTTCGCCGACGGCCTCCAGCATTTCGATCGAAACAATACGGTCGAAGGTGCCGCGCACATCGCGATAATCTTGCAGACGCAGGTCACACTGTCTCGACAACTGACGATCGAGCAGACGTTGTCGGGCGAAAGCCAATTGCTCGGCTGAAAGCGTCAGCCCGGTCACGGTGCAGCTGTGCCGGTCCGTCAGCCGCTCGGCAAGACTTCCCCAGCCGCAGCCGATTTCGAGCACCTTTTCGCCGCCTGCCAAGTCCAGCAGCGCGGCAACACGGTCGAGTTTGGCGTCTTGCGCCTCTTCCAAGGTTTGATCGGCCGTGGAAAACAAGGCCGCCGAGTAAGTCATGCCTTTATCGAGCCAACGGCTATAGAACTCGTTTCCGAGGTCGTAGTGGGCGGCGATATTGCGCCTGCTTCGCCGCCGAGTATTGCGGTTCATCGCTTGACGCAGCCTGAGCCAAAACCGCGGCGCGCGCACAGCCTTTAGCGGCTCCACTACGGCGCTGTTGTTGCAAGCAAGCCTCAGCAGTGCGGCAAGATCGGGCGACGACCACTCCCCCGCGATGTAAGCCTCTGCGAAGCCGACGTCCCAGCCGAAGATCATGCGCCATAGGCAACGCCAACTGTGCATAGTCACTTTCGCGCGGGCGCCAGCCCGACGTCCGGGAAGCGTCAATCGATCTCCAGCGGGCGTTTCGATTATAAGTTCCCCGCGCTCTAATTCACCCACGATCCGGCGCAAGAAGGCCTTGGCGATTGAACTCGAACTGAGCGAAAATCGCGGAGTGGCAACTTGCTGGCGCTGCACGGACATGGTGTTTCAATCCGAGACTGCTGAATCCATGGGAACGATCGTCGACGAGCGATAAGGCGGCAACGGACGCCGGCGCAAAACAAACCCCTTTATCCACAGCCGAAATGCCTCCCAGTGGATCGCTGCTATCACTTTGATCGTGATTGCAGGAATCTTCAGGAAGACGAACATGAGGTTACGACTTGTGAGGTCTTTCCGTTCTCCCGTCAAAACGGCGTGCAGCACCAGTTTATCGGACGAACTTGCACTTATTCCGACGGCAATGCGCTCATCCGGTCCCGTGATCCGGAAGTCGTAATGGAGGTCCGTATCTAAAAAAGGCGAGACGTGGAAAATCTTTCGGCAATGCTGGCGAAGCGTCTCACCGTGATTTTCGACCGGGATTACGTAGCTATGCCGCTCGCCGAAGGTGTTGTGTACTTGGTAGACCATCGCGACGAGCGCGGCGTCTGCTCGGTAGCAAAAGAAAATACTCAGCGGATTAAAGCAATAGCCGAGCGTGCGCGGCATGCAGAGAAGATGAACCCGGCCGCCATCAATATCGACATGCGCCTCGCCGAGTTGTTGCTCGACCTGAGTTCGCAGCGGCGTAGCGGTTCCGTCGCCGTGATCGGCGTCATACAAACTGAAAATATTCGGCCTGTTATAGGAAAGCCATCGCAGCTTTCCGGAAAGTTCGATGAGATCGTCAAGATCGATCAGTAACCAGAACGCCTTATAGCGGAAGCTGTGCGTCCGCGGCCGCAGTCGTCGATGCATAACCCATCCGACATAGAGCGACGAGCGAAGAGTCATATCTGGAGCTCCGATGCTCTGGAGTCGGTCGTTCTCGCGGTAAGAACAATTCTCCCGGACTCGTTGGCAACCTGCCAGGGTCGCCGCACGTCGCCAAGCTGCTCGGCGACGGCGAGTCCCGCCTGTAATCCGTCTTCGTGAAAACCGGCGCCGAAATACGCTCCGCAAAACCAGGTGTTCCGTTTGCCTTGCAGCAGCCACAGCTTTCGTTGAGCGGCGATAGCGGCGCCGTCGAAAATCGGGTGCTCGTAAACTTCACTGTGGAGCAATGTCCCGGCACTCGGCGGGCGCGGCGGATTGAGCGTAACAAACAGCGGCTTTTTGCTTTCGATATTCTGTAGACGGTTCATCCAATACGTTACGCAAATATCGTCTCGCACCGCGTCTCTGGAACCGATATAATTCCAGCTGGACCATACCGTCCGTCGCTTCGGCATAAAGCTTTCATCGCTATGCAGCGCCGTGAGATTGCGGCTGTATCGGAACGCCCCGAGGAGATCACGCTCCGCAGTGCTCGGATCGGTGAGCATGTTAAGAGTTTCGTCAGCATGGCTTGCCATGACCACATGGTCATATTGTTCCGAATGCCCCTTGGAATCAGTCACCACGACACCTTCGTTCATCCGTTGCACTTCACGAACGCCAGTATTGAGCCTGATTCGCGCTGAAAACGATTGAGACAGCTGCTCGACGTATGTACGGCTGCCACCGACTACGGTTTCCCAAAGAGGACGCCCTCTCAGCTTCAACAAGCCGTGATTGTGGTGGAAGCGGATAAAGGCAGCGGCTGGGTAGGCCAGCATTTCTGCCGGGGCGGCCGACCAAATGGCGCTCGCCAACGGCAGCAGGTGATCGTTTCGAAAAGCCTCTCCATATTGGCCCTTCAACACGTAATCGCCGAGGCTGATCTGACCGTCTTCAAGGACTTTTGCGTCGAGAGACGCCTGTCGGTAAAAGCGCAGGAGGTCTTTAAGCATCGACCAGAAGCGGGGACTGAGGAGGTTGCTGGGCTGACCGAATAACCCGGAAACGCCGCTGCCGGAATATTCGAGTGCGCCGCCGTCGATCGAGACTGCGAAGGACATTTCGGACTTTTGCGTTGGGACCCCGAGCAGCTCAAACAAAGCCGTTAGATTGGGATAAGTATTACGATTGAAGACGATGAAGCCGGTATCCACTGCAATGCACTGTCCGCCGATCGACGCCATGACGGTGTTGGAATGGCCACCGATTCGATCGGCGCGTTCGTAGACCGTCACATTATGGCGCTGGCATAGCAGCCAAGCCGCCGAGAGCCCTGAAATGCCAGTTCCGACAACCGCTATTTTAAGACGAATATCGTTGCGCATTCGACTGAACGGTCCGCTGAGCCTTGCCGAAGCCGCCGTCTTCGCCAATATGCGACACGGGCTTCGAATGTCAGGGAAACGACCGATGCGACCGCTTGGATCACTAGCGGCGCGAATTCGTGTGTGTGATCCAAGACGCGCCGCTGATCGTTATGACGGTCATGCATCTGGCTATTCAAGGTCTTGCCGCCCCCATAGCGAAGCTCGCCCTGCCATGGCGGCGAACGGGGAGGCGGCTAAGGCCTGCGCGGAGGCTTGCCTTACTGATGTCCTCTGACGGAGAGGCGAATACCGGTCGCGTAGATTGGGCCCCCCTAATAGGGGCGATAGCTATTCATCAGGACCGTACCGCTTTCGCTAAGCTGTTTGAATATTTTGCCCCGCGCGTCAAAGCCTTCATGCTGCGATCCGGAGTGACCGAAACGGGCGCCGAGGAATTGGCGCAGGAAACCATGCTGGCGGCCTGGCGAAAGGCGGGACTTTTTGACCCGGCAAGCACCGGGGCCGCGGCCTGGATTTTCACCATTGCCCGCAATCTCCGGATTGACGCGCACCGACGCGAGAAACGCGGCCTTACAGAGACCTCGGACGCCGAGATCGAGTTTCAGGTCGATGATACGCCCCAACCGGACTCGCAGCTAGCCGCGACCCGGTCCGAACAGCGGGTGCGTGCCGCCCTCTCGCAATTGTCTTCAGACCAGATGCGTGTTGTGGAACTTTCATTCTTCGAAGAGAAAGCGCATGCCGAAATCGCGGAGCTCCTAGATATTCCGCTGGGCACCGTCAAATCCCGATTGCGCCTGGCGATGGTTAGGCTTCGCAATCTGGTGAGCGAACCGTAATGAGCATTGAACATCATCCCACGGACGAAATGTTGGCGGCCTTCGCCGCTGTTGTGCTCGACTATGGACAGCACGTTGTTATCGCCACCCATCTGGTGTCTTGTCCGCAATGTCGCGCCTTCATGCGTTCGATGGAGGAGGTCGGGGGGGCGTTAATGGCGCGCCTTCCACCGGCTGCGATGTCCACTAACGCGCTCGCCGCAGTTGACGCCCGGTTGAATGAACCGGTACGGCCGACCGCGGCAATCGAAACTCCCACGGTGCCCGAGACCGAGGTTCCTAGGCTCCCGAAATTCGTGCGTCGCTACCGCTTCGGAAATTGGAAGTGGATCGCTCCATCCGTGCATTTGCGGCCAATCGAACTGCCCTACCCCAGCGACACCCGGGTCTTTCTGCTCAAATCCGGCCCCGGGACCCGGATGCTGCAGCACACACACACCGGCATCGAGATGACCTGCGTCCTTTCCGGCGCTTTTAGGCAGGACGGCGCCCGCTATGGCCCAGGCGATTTCGACCTGGGTGACGAGACGATTGATCATCGGCCTGTGGTTGAGCAAGGACAAGACTGCATTTGCCTCGTGGCAATGCAGGGGGAATTGCGACTCAAGGGCCTGATCGGTCGGATCGTGCAGCCGTTCGTTCGCCTGTGAGTCAACGGTGAGCCTTATTCAGCTCGCGATTACTGCGCTGTTCGTTTGGGCGGCGTTGAGCCTGATCATGACGCTGGCTTGGCTTGCGCAACAGAAAACTGGCAACTCAGGCTGGGTCGATGTTTCCTGGTCGTTGGGCGTTGGGGTGACCGCCGTCTTCGCAGCGCTCCTGCCAATACCGCCGCACTGGCGGCAGATCGCAATTGCAATGGCCGCCGCCTGCTGGTGCCTGCGGCTCGGCGTTCACATCGCGCGACGAACGCGAGCCGTCGCGGACGATCCTCGATATCGAGATCTGATCAAGCAATGGGGCGCCGATGCTCCTCGGCGTATGTTCTGGTTTCTGCAATCGCAGGCGGTTGTCGGGGCGTTGCTCTCGGTATCGGTGTCGATTGCCGCCCACAACCCGAACCCTATGGTGCGCTTTCAGGATCTGGCCGGACTGGCATTGCTCCTTGTTGCCTTCGTCGGGGAGGCAGTCGCCGACCGCCAGTTGACAGTTTTCAAATCTGATCCAGCCAACCAAAAGGCCATTTGTGACATCGGTCTTTGGGCTTGGTCCCGTCACCCGAACTATTTTTTCGACTGGCTGTTCTGGGTGGGAGTTCCAGTCGTCGCCATCGATATTTCCGGTCACAATCCATACGGCTGGCTATCGCTGGTTGCCCCCATCTGCATGTATTGGGTCCTCGTATACGTATCGGGCATCCCGCCGCTCGAAGCTCACATGCTCCTTTCCCGCGGCGAGGCGTTTCGCGAATACCAGAGGCGCACGTCAGCCTTTTTTCCGGTTCCTCCAACTCGGCAAAATGGTTAGCGGCTGCGATGACAGCGCTCAATGCGGCGCGGTCGGTAATAACCTGCTGACCACCCAGAACGTCGCCGCAGAAGCCAGCGCACCAAGAAATGTTCCCCAGACGACATCGACCGCGGTCAACGTGAACGTCCAATTGCGAAGCGTCGCCTGATTGGACAGGTCGTAGGTCGCGTACGTGAAGAACCCGAACAGGGCCCCATAAATTAGCGCGTTCACCCATGAGCCGGCTCGCAAAGCTGGCTCGATCGCGAAGATCATAAGACCAATCGGATAAATCGCGTAAAACAGTATCGCCGGCGGCAAGTTGACGCCCGCTATCGCTATGTCCCCCAGCATCGGCTTGTAGAAGCGCGACGCCATCGTGCCTAGCCAAACCATGTCAACCGCGACGAACGTCGCCAACGTGACAAAATATATAACGGCAGAGGCCAACATAACGTCACTCCCATTTCATTGTTCGGCTTTGGAATGCACCATCGACAAAAACTCCCGGCGGGACATCCGATTATCTCGGAAGCAACCGAGCATTCGGCTTGTTACCAAATCCGTTCCGTGTACGTGTACGCCGCGACTGGACATGCAATGATGTGTCGCCTTGGTCACAACGCCAACGCCGTATGGCTTCAGCACCTGATCTATGGCGTTGGGCGATCTGCGAAAGACATCGCGAAATGCCCGTTCGATATCCAAATGTGTTTCATTATCATCATGCATGAGTGAATCCCGAGGCGACCGAGCGAGACGAACGACATCGTTCATTGAAAGCTCCAAAGGCAAGCAAGCCAGCGGGCGAGCAACTCGTGAAGAACTCGCCGGCAATACCCCGGGGAAACGACGATCAGAGGCCGATGGATCACTTCACTGACCTTAGGATGGAAAAGTTTTTGGACTAGCGGGCCCAAGGGAATGTCATTAGGTCGCCGTTCGGTCGGATCAATCGGACCAGGCTCGTTTGAAGGTCATCCATTATTGGCTCCGATAATGGAAGATTATCGGAGGCAATCGGTGGTCGCGACCCGTGGCCCGGACGAATTTTGCGGCGAGGGAGCCATGACCGGAAAGCCGCTGCGCCTGGCTACCGTCACTACGCTATCGACGTGCGAGATCGTGCGGCTCACGAAGGAAATCTTAAGCCGCATCGTCCCTGAGGACTCGGATTTTGCAGATTATTTTCTCAACCACCTGTTGACCAGAACCGCGAGAGTTGAAGCGGACTCGGTCGACCAATTCAATTCCAGCGAGATGCGGTTGGCAAGGGCTCTTCTGCTTTTGGCCCATTATGGCGATGATCTGGGTGTGGAACCGATACCCTTGACGGACAATCAGAATACGCTCGCTGAGCTTAGGTTACTCGCCACCCCGCCGTATGTCCGAGACGGGACCCACAGCAGACATTGGACCGCCCTTGAAGCAAATTGCGGCGAGAATTTGCTGGGCACGTTAAGCAGGCCGCAAGCATCCGCACCGTTGCCCTCGCGTACAAGATAACAAATAGCCACCTGCACCGGTAGTTGTCGGATGTGAATTGTCGGCCGTTCGCGTCAGTTCACAAAATCCGGCACACGCCTAAAGGGAAAGAATGAATAATGAATACCGGCCGTGCTCCGCCGTCTGTCGGGGAAGACGACTTACCGCGTGCGCAAGGCGGCGAGAATAAATCTGGCGTAGACGAAGTGCCGATACCGCGGGCTGAAAAAAGGAACACAGAACGCGCTAGTTATACAAAGGCTCTTCAAGAACGCGTCCTGCAGCTTGCGTTCGGGGCCGCCATGGCAGTCTTGGTCGTTGTGGGTATTCTCGCCTATCGCAGCGTGCTTGCGTCAAACGACAGTAGCGCGTGGGTTCGGCACACCCTTGAGGTTCTGGAAAACCTTGAAGATGTGCAATTGGCAATGGAGACGATCGTAGAAAGCGCGCGCGGATTTGTTTTAACCGGGGACGAGACCTACCTTGAACGCTACCGGGCCACCACATCGAGCTTAACGCGACATCAGGCTGCGGTTCGCAGCTTGACGACAGACAACCCCGAACAGCAACGCACGTTTTCAGCCCTCGAAAAGCTTACTGCCGAGAGAATGCAACGCGCGGACCTGAACATTAGTCTGCGCCGGACCCAGGGATTTGCGGCAGCGGAAGATGCCATTCGAAGCCAACCGGCCGAGCGGGCTGCAACTGATTTCCTGGCGATCGTTAGCAAGATGCAAAGTGAAGAGCGCAGTTTGCTTGCGATACGCGATGCGGATACGAGACGACATTCAAGCCAGACCAATGCGATTTTGTTCTTCGGAATAGTCCTGGGGCTGTTGATCACCGGCACGGCATTTTGGTGTGTCCAGCGCGACAACTCCCGACGCTGGTTGGCAGAGAGCGCTCTCCGAGACAGCGAAGAGCAATATCGGCTGCTCATCAAGGGCGTAAAGGACTACGCCATTTTCATGCTTGATCCAAAGGGAAACGTCGGCAGCTGGAATGAGGGAGCGGAGCGCATCAAAGGCTATAAAGCCGATGAGATCGTCGGCAAGCATTTTTCCGTTTTTTATCCGCCCGAAGATTTGGCAAAAGAAAAGCCCGCTGGAGAACTGATCCAGGCAGCTGCAGAGGGAAAGTTCGAAGAAGAGGGACGGCGCTTGCGAAAGGACGGCTCCCACTTCTGGGCTCACGTTTTGATAACCCCTGTTCGCCGTGGAAACGGTGAACTTCGGGGATTTAGCAAGGTAACGCAGGACATCACCGAACGCAAAAACGCTGAAGTGCTAATCTTGGAACAGATTCAGGAATTGCGCCGGTCGGTCGACGAACTGGAGCAATTCCGCGTGCTCGTCAAAGGGGTCAAGGACTACGCAATTTTCATGCTCGATCCCAACGGGGACATCACCACCTGGAATGAGGGAGCCGAACGCATCAAGGGCTACAAGGCAAGCGAGATCATTGGTCAGCATTTTTCACGGTTCTATACGTCTGAGGATTTGGCAACGGGAAAGCCCTCGCGGGAACTGGTTGAGGCCGTCGCCCAAGGAAAATACGAAGAAGAGGGTTCGCGCGTGCGCAAGGATGGCTCGCGCTTTTGGGCGAACGTAATAATTATCCCCCTGCTAGACGAAAAGGGCGAATTGCGCGGGTTCAGCAAGATCACGCGGGACATCACCGCCCGAAAGACGGCTGAAGCGCTTCTCTCAGAAAAAATGAAGGAATTAAACCGCTCGAACGAGGAGCTGGGACAGTTTGCTACGGTTGCCGCCCATGATTTGCAGGAGCCGTTGCGGATGGTGTCGGAATATCTGGCGCTTTTGTCTCGACGCTACAAGGGGAAGCTCGGCGATGATGCCGATGAGTTCATTGCGTTTGCGCTCGACGCAGCCGGCCGAATGCAGAGGCTGATCAATGGTCTATTGTATTATTCCCGGGTTGGTACGACCGGCCTGAAGCTGCATAACATTTCAAGCGAAAAATCGCTGCAACGCGCAATCGTCAACCTGCGTGGCGTAATAGACGCAAGCGGCGCGCTGGTGACGCATGATCCTCTGCCCGCGGTCATGGCCGACGAGGTTCAATTGGACCAATTGTTTCAAAACCTCGTCGGCAATGCAATCAAGTACCAGAAGTCCGGAATTCCCAAAATACACGTCAGCGCTGTCATGAATGACGAGCATAAATGGAATTTCTCGGTGCAAGATAATGGTATCGGAATCGACGCGACAAATCTCGAACGGATTTTTGGCATGTTCCAACGCCTCCACGGACAAGCGGAGTTTGAAGGCACCGGCATTGGACTAGCGATCTGCAAAAAGATTGTCGAGCGGCACGGCGGCAACATTTCGGTCGAGTCACAACCTGGGCGGGGATCAACGTTTCGTTTTGTTTTGGCCGAAGGCGCGACAAGTTCGTAAGGAGCCTTTGTAGCCGTGAGGCTTAGGTCCGCTGCGGGCCCACAGAGACGTCGCTTCAGGCACTCGCACTCCGAAATTCCGCACTCGTTGTGACGCGCGGCGCCGCAGGGTCGTGATCCGCTAGCGGCGAATGTAGGCCTCACCCAGAGCGCGCGGTGCAGTCTGCCGGCCAGCCAAGCCGCCGACCGCAAGCAGTGCCAGCAAGTAAGGCAGCATTATCAAGAAGGCGTTGGGAACATTGACCCCGAGCGTCGGCAACTGAAACTGCAACGCCGTCGCCGCCCCAAAGAGCAGACAGGCAAGCACGGTGCCGGTTAGAGTCCATTTGCCAAAGATGACCGCCGCGATTGCGAGGTAGCCGGCGCCGCGGGTCATGCCTTCGGTAAAGGTGTGGATGTCGCCGATTGATAGGAAAGCGCCTGCCAATGCCGACATAAAGCCGGCAAACATCACGCCCATGTAACGGATCCGGATGACAGAGACGCCCGATTTGTCGACCGCACGAGGCTCAGCGCCGGCGGCATGAATGGCAATGCCGAGCGCCGTGTAACGCAGCACAAAACCGGTTAGCACAATAATAAGCGCGCCGGCGTAGAGGAGCCACACTTGCTGGAACACGGCCTCGCCAAATACGGGTACATCGCCCAGAAACGGCGGGCTCCATTTAGCTAGGCCGGGAATCTCTTCACGCGAACGCGCACCGAAGATTTCCCGGTAGGCAAGCGTCGTCGCGCCGAGCACCAAAATGTTGATGCCGATGCCGGTGACGATCTGATTGGCCCGCAGAGTGTTGCTCAGCAAGGCCTGCAACAGCGCGACCGGCACGACGGCGACGATGCCTGTCAGAAGACCAAGCGCTGGATTGCCCGTGGCCCATGCGCCCACCGCTGCCCCAAATGCCCCGGTCAACATCATACCTTCAATGCTCATGTTGAGCACGCCGGCCCTCTCGCTTACCAGTTCGCCGGTCCCGGCAAGCAGCAGCGGAACCGCAAGCCGCACCGAAGAGCCAATGAAGACCGCGAATAGCTCCCACGTCATGAGCGCCGCCCGATGAAATAGGCCGCACCGGCCAGTATCACGACGATGAGACCCTGAATCACCATCACCAAGGCTGTCGGCACGCCGGCAACCATCTCCATGTTAATGCCGCCGGAGCGGAGAAAACCGAACAGCAACGCCGCGGCGATCACGCCGACCACCGAACCGCGCGCTAATAACCCGGCCACAAGGCCGTCGAATCCGTAGCCGGAAGAAAATCCGTCCTTAAGCACGTCTTGGTCGCCGAGCAGCATGAAACCGCCGGCCAGTCCGCCAAGCGCGCCTGCAATGGCGAGCGCGAGCATCACCATGCGCGGATACGAAATCCCGGCGCGGCTCGCCGCGACGGCATTGAAGCCGACCGCGCGCAGTTGCACGCCGAACAGCGTCTTGGTCAGCAGCAAGCCGGCGACGATCGCGATGATGATTGTCGCCGGCAAGCCGATGTTTACGGGAAACGAATAGTCACCGGTGAGCAGCGGTAATTTGGTGGAATCGGGAATTTCCAGTGATTCGGGGAGCGTCGCCGAGCTGGTCATCGGCTTGCGTAACAATGCCGGCGACTGAACGCACCAATAAACGAGCCAAACGGCGATGAAAGATAGAAGCAGCGTGCTGATGACTTCATTGGTGCCGACCCTGATCTTCAGGATTCCGGCAATTGATCCCCAGATCATGCCTGCGATCATCGCAGCGACGAGCGGGATCAAGAACGGCAGGCCCGCGGGCAGATCGGCGACGCCGCCGTAAAGCGCCACTGCGGTCGCGGCAATCCCGCCGACAGCGATCTGTCCCTCGCCACCGACATTCACCAGATTAGCGCGGTTGGCGATGACAAAGCCGATGCCGACCAGCGCGAAAGCGATACTGCGGTTGATCGAAGCGGCGATCGCGTAGGGCGAGCCCACGGTCCCATCGATAAACGCCGACAGCGCTTCGGGCACCGAAACACCGATGGCGAAAATGAGTACGAGCCCGAGCAAACCCGCGACTACGACCGCGGAAATCGAAATCACGACCGACGGCCGCAGCCATCCGCGGACGGCTTTCCCAAGGGTCACGGCCGCGTCGGTCATTGGGCCTGCCCCGCCATCATGGCGCCAATGCGCTGGCGCTCGTCTGGGTCGGCCGCGCAATTTCCCATGATCCGGCCGCGGTAGAGCACGACGATGCGATCAGCCACAGCAATCAGTTCGTCGAGCTCGGATGAAATCAGCAGCACAGCTGCACCTTGCTGGCAAGCCACGCGGACGTGTCCGTACACCGCCGCAACGGCGCCGACATCGAGCCCGCGCGTTGGCTGCGCGGCGAGAAGAAAGTTGAGCTTGGGAAGCGTTATCTCCCGCGCCAGCACGGCCTTTTGCTGGTTGCCTCCCGAGAGCGCTGAAAATGCGATGTCAGGCCCGGCGGCGCGCACATCGAACCGCGCCATCAGTTCGCGGGCCGCCTGAACCAGTTCCTTGCGCCGCAGGAAGCCGAACGACGTGAAAGCGTCGAGTCGGTTGAGAAAGATGTTCTCGGCGACGCTCATCTCGACCACGCAACCGACCGCGTGACGATCCTCGGGCACGACGCCAATGCCGGCGGCAGTGATTTCTTTTGGGCTTAGGTGGGTAGTTTCTATATCGCCGAGAAAGACCCGGCCGCTGGTCGGCTCAAGCATGCCCGAGAGCGCCGCCGCTAGCTCGCTCTGGCCGTTGCCTTCTACGCCGGCGACGCCGACGATTTCTCCGGGTCCGATCGCCAAAGTAAAATTGTCGAGCCGGGTGACGCCCTGGCTGTCGATCACGGTCAGTCCGTCGATCTGCACCGCTTCGGGTGTCGGTGTCTCGCTCGCCACGCTTCCCGCTCGCGTGCGGTCGGGCTCGCCGACGCCCAGGGTCGAGGCGGCTGACTTGTCGAGCGCTTTGACATCGCCCTGGATCATCGCCCGCACCAGCGCGTCGATTTCTTCGGCCGGATGATCCGATCGCGCGACCACGCGACCGCCACGCAGCACTGTCACCCGATCCGCCGCTTTCTTAATTTCCGCAAGCTTATGCGTGACCAACACCACGGCAGCGCCACCCGCGGCAACGCGTCGGCAGATGGCCAGAAGGGCCGTAATTTCGTCCGGCAGCAAAACCGCCGTCGGCTCGTCGAGCACGAAAAGGCGCGGTTCGCGGATCAGGCATTTCACGATTTCCACACGCTGGCGTTCGCCGACCGAAAGGTCATCGATCTTGGCGTAAGGATCGATCGCGAAGCCGTAATCATTTGCTAGGCGCTCTAGCCGGAGTGCCCATGCGCGCGTGTTCACCAAACCACGCTGCTGACCGAGGATCACGTTATCGACCACAGTCATGTCGTGCACCAGGCTGAAATGCTGATGCACCATCGCGATCCCCCTCGCGAGCGCATCGGATGGGCCGGCAGGTCGATAGATTTCCCCGCGAAAGCGCATCTCGCCTTCGTCGGGCACGTGTACACCGAAGACCAGATTGCAGAGGGTAGATTTGCCGGCGCCGTTTTCGCCGAGAATGCAGTGCACCTCGCCGGGCATGATGTCGAGCGAGGCGTCCAATACCGCCACCAACGAACCGAACCGCTTCGTGACGCCTTGTAGCGCCAGGAGCGGTTCGGTCAGTGTTTGCGTGGGATCTCTCACTTCGAGCGATCCGAACGGAGGCGGCGCCGCCGCCCTTAGCCCTTCAGAACTTTGATCTTGCCGGAGAGGATGTCCTTCTTGATCTCGTCAAGTTTGGCCTTTTGCTCCGGCGTGGCGTTGCAAATGATCATGTCCGACGCTTGCGGCCCCATCTTCAGACCGAATTCCTTGTAGCCGGGCTTCCAGTCGCCAGCTACCGCCTGATCGATAGCATATTGCACCTGAAAGCCGACGCCGGTGATCGAATACGCTACGTAAAGCGGATCGGTACCGCAACGATCGGTGTAGCTGCCGATGATGTGGGTGCCTTTGTCCTTTGCCGCCTGTTCCATGCCGCGGAGGCCGAGGTTGAGGATGTGATAGTGAACGTCCGCACCCTGCGCGATGGCCGCGAGTGTGGCTTCCTTGGACTTGGCCACGTCGTCGAAGTCGCCGGTGTAATTCTCGAAATACTTGATGTTGGCGTTGACGTATTTCGCCCCGTTGCCGAATTCCTTGCCGGCGTTGACGATGGAGGGAATTTCGAGGCCGCCGACGTAGCTGACGGCGCCATTCTTGGAGAGCATGGCGGCAGCGGCGCCCGCCGCAAAGGCGATTTCGGCCTGCTTTACATCGTAGCCCGCGACGTTCGGCAGCGACTCGCCTTCGTTGCCTCCGACAATCGAGAATTTCACCTTCGGAAAACGCTTCGCGACTTTGTAGACCGATGCCTGGGTCTGGCCGCCGACGCCAATCACCAGGTCGTTGTTCGACGCGAGATTGGTCAAAGCCTGATCCATGTCGGCGTAGTTGATGTTCTCGATCATCTGCACCTTGATCTTATCGCCGTACTTCTTCTGCGACGCGACAAGTCCGTCGTAGCCCGATTCCATCCAACCTTTGTCGGACTTTGAACCCGGAATGAGAATGCCGACCTTCAATGCTGCCGCAGCGCTCCCGACATGCGGAACGAAGACGCTGACGGCGGCAGCCGTCGCGACGGATGCGCCGATTAAAACCAGACGACGTGAAAACATAAGGGACTCCTCCGCTAGGGGACATGAAATTGACCGCACTCTGCCAAATTGCAAAGGCCATGCCATGGCTTAAACGTCTGAGTTCGCTCATAAATCCCTTGTCGGTTCGATTTAGAAATAAGTATATGCTTACTAGTTGCGCAGATAATGCAGCACTCTTAGGCATTTAGCCGCTCTTGGTCGACGCAGGAGTTTTCGCCACCGCGGCGTACGGACGATTCACGGGCATTTTTTTGGCAGTAAACTTGCAACGAGGATTAAGCTGTTTTGCGACGGCAGCTGGATTGCGGCGAGGGAGAGCGTTCTATGTCAGCAGTCGAAAAGCGCGCGAAGTTACGGTCGGGCTCGCTGGGCTTCGGGTCCCAATATCTGTGGCGGGCGTCCGAACAGATCGTCGACATGGCAATGCCGGCGCCACCGCCCGTGCCCGTCACGATCAAATGCGAGCCACAAGACGTCAATGTCGATCTGCGCCGCACGGCCATCGTCGTCATCGACATGCAGAACGACTTTTGCGCCAAGGGCGGCTGGGTCGATCACCTCGGCGTCGATTACTCGCCGGATCGCGCCCCGATCGCGCCGTTGCAGCAACTGCTTCCGGTGCTTCGCAAGGCCGGCATACCCGTGATCTGGGTCAACTGGGGGAACAGGCCCGACCTCGCCAACATGCCACCCAACCAAATTCATTTGTATAAGCCGCACGGCGCGGGAATTGGTCTTGGCGATCCGCTACCGGGTAGCGGCGCACACGTGCTGGAAAAGGATTCCTGGGCGGCCGCAGTGGTCGAAGACCTTAAGCAGGAGCCGCAGGACATCAAAGTCGACAAGTACCGCATCAGTGGCTTCTGGGACACGCCGCTCGATAGCATTCTGCGCAACCTCGGCACCAAGTCGATACTGTTTGCCGGCGTCAATACCGACCAGTGCGTCTTGCATTCACTGACCGACGCCAACTTTCTCGGCTACGGCTGCATCATGGTCGAAGACTGCTGCGCCACCACCTCGCCGAAGTTCTGCACTGAGGCCACGATCTGGAACGTCAAGAAGTGCTTTGGCTTCGTGACCGGTTCCGACGCCGTGATCAAATCGCTGGCCGCGGTCTCGGCCCGCTGAGGACAAAACGGGTGATATTGGCACAGCAGGCGACGCCGACCGACTACGGTGCCTTCGTTCCTCATGCAATCTGCCGCCGCGAGGCGACGGGATGCGGCGTGCTAGATGGCCGCACGTTCGCGGTAAAGGATCTGATCGACGTCGCCGGCTGCCGGACCGGCGCAGGAAATCCTACCTGGCTCGCTCAACAAAAGCCGGCGGAGAGTTCGGCCCCCGTCGTTGAACAGGCGCTGGCGGCGGGAGCCGCACTAATAGGCAAAACGGTCACCGACGAACTCGCGTTCAGCCTTGAAGGCCGCAACGTTCATTACGATAGCCTAATCAATCCCGTTTGTCCCGAGCGACTTCCCGGCGGGTCGTCCAGCGGATCTGCGGTGGCGGTCGCCGCCGGTCTCACCGATTTTGCGCTAGGCACAGACACCGGTGGTTCGATTCGAGTGCCGGCGAATTTTCTCGGCCTGTTTGGCTTTCGCCCAAGCCACGGCGCGATTTCGCTCGATGGTGTCGTTCCGTTCGCGCCCTCGTACGATACCGTCGGATGGTTCGCGCGCGACGGAAAATTGCTGGCAGATGTTGGAACGGCGTTGTTGCCTCGACACCATGCGGAGCCAATTACGACGCTCTCGCTGGCGCCAGATGCCTTCGCACTCGTCGATCCGGCGCTCGATCAGGAACTAAAAAGAAAAGGCGGGATTTTAGATTTTTCGAGCGAAATCACTGTATTTGATGGGCACGAAAGCGACTTTTTGGAATGCTATCGCGTCCTCCAAGGCGCAGAAATCTGGCAGAGTCTCGGCGTCTGGATAACTGAAGCAGGGCCGGATTTTGGCAAGGACATTGCCGAGCGCTTCGCCGGCGCCGCCGCCGTAACGCCCGAACAGGTCCAATACTATTGCCAGTTTCGGGTCACTGTCCGATCGCGCTTCGAGGCGCTCGTACCGTCCGGGACCGCTGTCGTCATTCCGACCACGCCATGTGTCGCGCTGCCCAGGAATGCATCGGCGCATCTCGTCGGCGATTTTTATCAAAGAGCGCTAACGCTAACGTCAATTGCTGGACATTGCGGCGCGCCGCAAGTGGCTCTTCCTCTCGGATACTGGCAGGGCTGCCCGATCGGGCTTTCAATCATCGGAGCTCGCGGAAGCGACACTGCGCTGCTTGCGCTGGCGCGAGAGCTCACCGCTCAATTTTCAGGGAAAGCGCCTGCATGACTTTTCGGGAGACAGAACGTTCGTCGCAGCAACCGAGTTCGCCGGCGGCGCCGCGCCGGCGCGCACGCCGCAAACGAACGGAGAGCCGTGAGCAAATTCTGCGCGCAGCCACGCGCGAATTCGTGACCCACGGGTTTGCCGGCGCGCGCATAAACCGGATTATCAGCAAAGCGGGTTGCAATCCGCGCATGCTCTATCATTATTTTGGCAGTAAATCAGGGCTATATGTGGCGGTTTTGGAGGAGGCACTCGGCGCGCTACGCCAACGGGAGCTTCAGATCGACGTCGAACATCTCGACCCGCGCGAAGGTTTGCTGCAACTTTTTGATTTCATGGCCTACCACTTCGAGAACAACCAGTACCTCGTAAGGTTATTGTCGGCGGAGAATTTGCTCAAAGCGAAATATATGCGAAAATCGTCGCGCATCCCCGAAATGTCGTCACCCGTTCTGACGATGATAGAGCAACTTATCACGCGCGGCACCAAAACCGGGCGACTGCCGAACGGACTCGACGGGCTCCGGCTGTACATTTTGATGGTCGCGCTATCGCAATTTCACTTGTCAAACGTGCATACTTTGTCGGTCATTTTCGGGACCGATTTGGCGGCTCAGCCGTGGCGCGAAGCTCGCGCCTCCGACGCCAGGCGAATGCTGTCAGGCTTTCTGAAAACGTGAGAGGTAAGGTTGTGAACCGCATTCGAGTTTAGGAATTGTTGTCATCGCGATTTAATCGCGTCATGTCTCTTAGAGCCCATCCGGGAAGTTTGGATTCATGATGAGGCGTTTGCAGCAAGGCGCCTGAGCATGATGCGGATCATGGCGAGGCGGACGAAGGCGGCGACGGTCATAGCGTAACGCTCGAAG
>Ga0181520_10006506_pt1 | contig 17812 bp, 22 predicted proteins | sample PEATcosm2014_Bin_29_FD_132451 | JGI IMG/M metagenome (GOLD analysis project Ga0181520, IMG submission 132451) | Peatland microbial communities from MTU Mesocosm Facility, Houghton, MI, USA - PEATcosm2014_Bin02_30_metaG | ecosystem: Environmental > Terrestrial > Soil > Wetlands > Peat | place... | reverse complement strand
GAACCGCATGGCGCAGCTCAACTTTGGTGGAGTGGAGTACAAGCTGGTAGGCGCAAGCGGTTCGGCGAAGGACGGCAAGTTCTACTTCGTCGATCAGCCGCATGCAAAGCCTATTGCTGAGCGCTTTCAGCATTGGCCGGAGGCAGCAATCGTGTACTTTTCGATTCTGATCTCCGATTGCAAGCTGGTGATCGAGCAACCCGATCTCCGCATCGTTGTCGTCGAGGACCATGTCCTTGGCACCAACGATTGCCGCGGATGGATTCGGGAGTCGCTCTATCGCAAACTCCATCTATCGCCGGATCGCTTCTGCCAATTTCGATTGGCATTCGATGCGCGCGAACCGAAGCAGGCAAAGGGTGCGTTGAAGGCGATGAGCGATCGTGTAGCCGACAGGCTTGCGGTCGATGTCATCTTGCCTGAGAGCGCCTGCAAACCCAATCTCAAGGGAGGAAGCCGTTTTCTTCCCCAGATCGGGACTTCAGGCCGGCTGTATTCAGGTCCAGCGGTGCTCGGGATCAAACAATGGTCTCGGGTTTCCGAATATGGATCAAGCTACACGCTGGTCGAGCATGCATCGGATGAGGCCCTTCAACTTGAGATCATGCCTCGCGCAATCGAGGAAGTTCGCAAGGTGAGGAAGGCCTGGGACGATGGCGACTATGAAGGCTTGCTCCGGGTATTGGGCAAGTCGGAAGAGGACGCCACGTTCGATTTGAGCTTCGATCCTGAAGCTTTGGAAGGCGGAAGCAATTCTGCTTCGGAAGAGTGGGAGCCGGCGGAGGCAGTTCTGCTGGCAGACAAGAGTGGAAACAGTATTCGGTTTCCCTACGTGTCAAACCAGATCAACCGCAAGCTGGCTCGCTGGGCATTCCGCACATTGACGAGTGGCGGCTTCAAGTTGCCGGCATTCGCGTTGGCGGATGATGGCATCCTGGTCGAGCACGAGGGCAAGATACTCGCGGCCTCGGACTGGATTCCAGAAGACACTGCCATCACAACCGTCACGGCCGAACAGAGTCTCTGCATCCGCTATCCCATACGGATGCAGGAGGACTTGCTGCCCGTCCGCCATATTCGAGATGCGGAGCTTGTCTCGATGCTCGCACGTGCATTGGGCAAGTTGGATCTGCCGGAGCCGTTGATTGCTTACATTCTCAAGCGTCAGCTTCGCATGGAGGGAACGTACATCCTTCATTCGGAGACGGCCAAGCGGAATGGAGGCGACTTCGACTTCGATACCGTCTGCGCGATGCCATCCGATCAGTTCCCGAAGTTTGTTGGCGGAAGAATCGCGCATGGGGATAGATTCCATCAGGAAAAGACCAAGCACAAAAAGGCGAAGTCTCCCTGGTGGAACGTCTATCTGGTTGCAATGAAGGCCAGAGGAAACCGGATTGGTTCGATCACCGATCTGAAGACCTCATGCCTTGCAGCCGGCCGTCCCGACCTCGCTTACAAGCTCGTCGAGCAACTGCAGAATGCTCTCGACTCGCTGAAGCACCGGGTCGAGATCGACGAGTCGGCTATCAGCGATATTCGAAAAGAGGTATCTCCGGCGCCGTGGCTCCGCTACAAGCGTGAGCGCAGGGTTTCGGACTTGCCGCTTCATCTCGACGTCGCGGATACCGACAAAGTCGGACGTCTCTACAACGTCCTCCGCAAGGAACTGGGCGACATCCTGAACGAACGCATGGCGGTCGAAGACTTCCGCGGAATCTTCTCTGGCCACACTGTGACCAAGGAGATGTTCGAGGAATGCCAGCTCGTCAATGCAATCTATGGGGATGTGGCGGCGCAGATCACCGAGCGCGAGGAACAACTCAAGCTGGAGTACGGCAACTCTCAAGCACTATGGGAGGCCGTGCGCACCCGCGATGACAAAGACCAACGGAGATCGGCCGTGCTTGCTCGGAACAAGGCGCAAGCGGCGCTCTGGGAGTATGAACAGGATGCCAAGGAACAGTTCAGTGGATTGCACCTGTTCATGCACTATTGGGCGCAGGGAAAGCAGGACAACCGGCGTGCCTGGGCGCAGGCGATGAACACCATCGTCTCGAACGGACGCGGATCGGGAGCCGTGCTCTTCCAGACCTTTCCGCAGGAAGTGGTCGATGTCTTTGCCGAGCAGACCGGGGGCAAGAACGCTCCAGTCCGCTTGCCAAAGATGGTCAACGGCTACGTCCGGTTCGACGATCAGCAACGGGCATTTCTCGTTGAGCGGATCGAAAACCCGGAGGGACAAGACGGAGAGAAGTGGATATTCCTCTTCCAGTACAAAGGGAAGCGGACACTGATCTTCGAAAACACGGGCGCTCCTCAGTAAGGAACGCTCCTAACCTGTTGAGATGAGGCTCAAGCACTCGTGCTTGGCCTCGTCTCACAGTTGCTTCTATCGCCTTTTTTGAGGCGAGTGGGAGGAGATTATGAAGCCATTCCTGGGAGCATTGCTCGCTCTTGCCGCCATCAGCGCCGCGGCACAATCCACAACCTTCAGCCAGATTCAACACATCGAGACGGCCCTCAATCACCTTACCGTGATCGACTTTGCCGAGCCCGTGGTCTCGGTCGCTGTCGCCGATCCGGATTCCATTCAGATCGAGCGCCATGATGACAAGGTGTTTCTGAAGCCGTTGAAGGACGGCGTTGCAACGAACCTGTTCGTCTGGACCGCATCGCGGCAGCTCGCCTACGAGATAGATCCAGCCGGCGATCTGGCCAAGATGAACGTCATTGTCCGCAATGCGCCAGAGCCGAAATTGCACAGACCGGGCCAAGATGCCGCAACATCGGAGCCAAGCGACCAACAAATTCAGAAGATTGCTTCGCTTGTCTTGACGCAGACGTTGATGGGCACCGAGGAGATCGTTCGTGAGACCAGTAAGGTTTCTACTCGAGGTGTGAATGTGGAATTGGAACAGGTCTTTCACTCGAAGGATACGCTCTACATCCGCTACGCCATCACCAATCAATCGACGGCGCCCTTCCGGATTACGACGCCTGACGTTTATCAGCCGCAGCCAACTCAGCAGCCGATTTCCATTGTGAGCCTGCGCAATCGTCAGATCTCTCCTCAGACGTTCGCCGCTTTCAAGACAACGCTGGGGCCGAGTATTCCAGTTGTCAGCTCCGATCCGCCCGTAGCGACCGATGTTGCACCGGGCGGGAAGTCCACTGGCGTTGTCACCATTCGTGTCTCTCAAGGAAACCAGCCACAGCTGTATCAGCTGCATTTCGGCAACAGCCAGACTGGTCCTGTAACCGCCGAGGCGGTGTTATGAACCCAGGTAGTGTTATGAGCACGGCCATTCGCGGCAATGTGACTGCGGAAGAGACACGCCAGGCGCTGCGCGTGCTCTACCGTGCGGACACGGAAACCAATCTCCAAAAGGCATTCGCTCATACGCTCGCCGATGATCTCAAGCCCATTGATGAGAGCGGCAAGTGGCGGCCCAGCACACTGCTGGTTCTGGGCGGCGCCTTGTTGCTGGTATTCGTCGGAGTCTTTGTCTACTTCAGTATTGGAGGCCATCGATGAGTCAGCCGTATGACCCGCCGCGCCAGGATCAATCAGGCCCCGCAGATCTTGCGGGGTTTGTTGTTCTTGGGGGATGTGCCGTGCTGGGTGTCTTCTGGTATATCGCCGTTTCGCGCCTTCACCTGAGAAGCGACCAGTGTCTTGAAATCTTTCTCGATTTCGTGATCGGAATCCTTGGAATTGCTTTGCTTCTTTCGCACTTCATTGGCCGCAGAACGAAGCGCGAAGAGATTTGGCCACACCCCGCCGTAAACATTCCCGGCGCGAGAGACGCAGCCATCGTTGAAAGCGCAATCCGTAGCGATGCGACAATTCTTGGCTACAACGTCCACAAAGAGCCTTGGCTCTGGCCGGATTCGGTGCGCATCAAGCATGGTGTCATCGCGGGCGGAACCGGCGCGGGCAAGACGACCTTTCTTGAAAACATCGTTGCGCAGGATCTCCGACGTCGCTTCGGCGACCGGCCCATGCCGATGATTATCTTCGACGGTAAGGGCGATCAGGAGTTCCTGGAGAGACTGTTGCCACACATCGAGGCCGCCGGCCGGTTGCAGGATCTGCGCGTGATCGACCCGTCGAATCCCAGGGAGTCGGCACGATACAACCCCTTCTACTCCGGAGACGCGCTCTATCAGGAGCATGTCAACTTCATCTTCCAGTCCTTCGGCCTGAAGGAAGACTTCTTCAAAGGCCACCAGGAGGCGTACCTCTCCGACTTGGTCCGCATCCTTTACTACGCCGGGAAGGTCTTCAACGTCTACGACGTGCTGGTGATGGCGCTCGACGAAAAGGTGCTGGCCGAACAGATCACCCGTGCAAAGGCTCGTATCGTGACGTTGCCTGAAGTCACCATGCAGATGCGTCTCAACTTCGAGATGTCGGTCCGGATGATCAAGCGTTCGTTGGCAGACCGGGATCGCGTCGAGAAGATTCAGGGTCTCCTCAATGAACTACTCGCGTTTCTCGAAGATGAATTGTCGATCGTCACCGGCTCCTACCAGGACCTGCTCACGGTGGATGAGGTTGTCGAGAAGGGGTTAATCATGTTCGTGTCGCTCAATACTAACAAGAACAAACGTGCCTGCGAGGCGCTGGGCAAGATACTTCTGCAGAACATTCAGCTCATGGTCGGCAAGCGATACGCAAGACCCCGCTCGGACCGCGACGGGAATGAACCGCTCCTGAGCGTCATCCTCGACGAGTTCGCGCCGTTCGCATATCCAGGTTTCACACAGGTATTGCAGACGGCCCGCGGCGCGCGCGTTACGTTCCTGTTCTCTTTCCAGAGCATCCCGCAATTGCAAAGAGTGAGCCAAGCATTCGCCGATGAAGTCTCCTCGGCTCCTGGCACCAAGATGATTATGAACGGTTCAGAGGAGAATACGGCGCAATGGTTTCTCAAGGCATCGTCGCGGGTTGTGCGGAAACGCCGCAGCCTCGCCGTTCGCAGGACTGGCATCTTCACAACCAAATACATGGAAACCGGCACCGGAAGCGAGAGCGATTTCCGCGAGACCCGCGCGCGGGAGGACCACATCAAGAACTTGCCAGTTGGCCAGATGGAGATTCTGATGGTCGATCCCCGTGAAGGCACGCGGCATTCGCATCTTCATGTGCGCAAGCATCCGGTGTTTCAGTTGGATGGATTCATCTCGACTCTCTATCCCAAGATGCGAGGCTATCTCGATCCAGGAGTTGGTGCCAATCTGCGCTTCCGTGAAGAGGGCGAGCGCCGCGTCAGGCGGCGGAGTTCCGGATCGCTGGCAGGACTGTTGTCTGGAGGACAGCCATGAGCAGATTCGGAATGGTCCTTGTATTTGCCGCTTTGGTCTTCGGTCCTGCCGTGCTGCAGGGACAGGACCGCGCCGCCGCTACCACCACGCCTCGGCACGCGACACATAAGCCGCAGGGATTTGCCGACTATGCACTGGGCAAGATCAATCCCAACGACACCGACTACGGCGCGGCCCTGGATGCTGCGCGAGGCGCGACCGTCAAGCACACCATGGACGATCTTTACTTCTGGTCGAATGTGGTTGCGCTGATTCTGCTTTCAGGCGTGACCACTGTCTTCCTCTTTCATTTGCGCGCCGCCGACAAGAAGGAGATCATTGCGGCAACCTTGATCGCGCAACTCTGGAATGGACGGGTAAGCGACAGGATTGAGATTGAGCGGCGAACCGAGCAATACAACAGCCTCGTCGACGAGCACAATGCGGTAGTCGAGCGAGAGTTGATGGCCAGATCGCAACCGGCACCCAGCGAGGATCATGAGGCAACCGACCTCAAGCGTTCGGTTGAAAAACTCGATAGCCGGGCAAAGGCCAGAACTCTCCCCGCCACCGCCGAGAGTCAGAATCGCCTGGATGCTGCCCCGTCTGACACACCGGCTCCAGCGACTGCTGCATTGAACCAACAACAGCGAACAGTCCTGCTTGAACGCCGGATCGAGGCGATGAGAAACACGGAACAGAATCTGAAAGAGCGACTCAACCAGACTTCGGCGTTGTTGGAACAAGAGCGCCAACGGAACCAGGTTTTGAAAGGGGCTTAGGAGGTGGACTTATGAGAGACAAGGCTCAGCTGAAATCGCCCACCGATTTCGCCGATCCGAAGGATTGGAGAGCGTACATCCGGAAGACAGTTCCGCCGGAGGAGGTTGACTACACGCTCGCATTCGGGCGGACAATGCTGTTCATTCGCTTCTATGAGGTGCGGGGTGTGAGCTTTCCGGAGGAGTTTCGCGCTGAGCTGAATCGCATCGAGGAGCGTCGCGATCCAGAAAGAACTACGTTGCTCGAAACTCTGAACGGCAGGGTATTCACCGCCATGACCCAGCTTCTTCTTGTCGCCTCCGAAGGAGCCAACTCCGCAACCACCACCAGTGAAGCGCCAACCGGCCCCCGCGAAAACGTTGCGAACTTGTTCGACTATTTGGCGAAGAAGAACCGGAAGTTCGCGCTCTGGACTCACTATACGAAGCAGATTCAGCAGACTCCGGACGCTCCGACCTGGGAAGAATTCGTTGAGAAGGAGTTCCACGGAGCGGACAATCCTGAAGCCGAGTTCACCCTCTTGATGGGGCAGCTTGGCAAGATCCTTGTCATCTTCCGCGACAAAAGCCTCGCTCTGCCGCCGCTCCATCTTGAGCGAATCCGGTTTCTTCATCATCTACGTGGGCCGGAACGCAATCTACAGGCGCGTGCGATTGTCCAGGGTCTCTTGGAGGTAATTGCGTCATGCACGTCCGCATAATCAGCTTCGGAACGAACTGGTGGGCGGCGCATTCGAGGGACCTGACCGATCCAATGTGCTTCCGCCGGAACGCAGCCTGGTTCAACTCTGCCGGCCTGAAGTACGGCCGGCGCTTGCGTCTTTGCTGGGTATTCCCTGGCCAAATTCGATTCAATCGCACCAGCGGATTGCATCCCGAGTACCCGCTGCGATCCGCTGGGAAGACATTTCAGTGCAGCGGGCCAAACCACCTGCACGGGCGTACACATCTTCTGTTCTCCACTCCGGCCAATGTCTCCGCTCCCGATTGCTTCCTGGTTACGCTCAATGAGCGAATGAACGGACAGATTTCGTTTGCCTCTCGGGCATGGAGATCCGATGGAGTCCAGCCAATTTCAGTCAGCCTGCGTGGGCAACGGTACGAAGCGATGGTTCTTATGGACACCACAGATTGGATTCAGACGAACCTTGGACCGTGGACAATCTCCGCTGACGGCCAGCGCCTTGTGCTCGATACGCGGCTTTCAGGAGGAGCGGAATGAGATACCGCAAGGGCTACATTGCGCTCTCCGACGACCGGGACTTGCCGCTTCTGGTCACGATCCGGAATGCGCGCGCCATCACCTACGATCAGATTTGCAAGATTGCCTGCATCGACGGACTGGAGAAAACCAGGCGTTCTGTCTACTGGAGGTTGTCGCGTCTGGAGAGGAACGGGTTAGTACAGCGCATGATCTACGACCAATTCTTCTCGCAGCCGATCTTTGCGATCACGCGCATGGGTCTTGAATTCCTCGAACACCGCGGGCAGACCTTGCTCGCACTTCCTTCGACAGTGAAAGAGATCGTGCGCAGGACTCAGATCCTTCACTCCGTCGAATTGGCTTCGATCCGCGTCGCCCTGGCTACAAACGGAATCCTGAAATCGTGGAAATGGGAGCTTGAGGTTGTATCGAACAACCTCGTTTATGGAAGTGGAGACTCAAAAGACTTCGACGCGATCGCGGAGATTGCGGTGGGAAATCAGACAAAGAGTTTCGCAATTGAGTTCGAGAGAACCCTCAAAGGAAGTGCGCGGTATGAGGAGCTGTGCCGGGTACTTGCCGCGGAAAAGGCCACGGACACGGTGCTGTACCTGACGCCGAATGCGCAGATCCTTTACGTTCTTGCCAGCGAAATCCGTAACGTCGGCAAGAGAATCGGGTTCGCACTGAGCGCTGCATTTCAGCACGATCTCCTCGAAACAAGAGTGCTCACGAATCTATCGAAGAGCAATGTCGTCTCCTTCCGCGAGTTTCTTTTTGGCTGAGATGCCTGTGCCGTGGCACAACCTCCGCTCAAAATGTCCACGGCATTGCCTGTAGTCCGCGGGCTGCCTATTCTGACCTATTGGCTTCCTATTCCGATCCCATTGCCTTCCCATTTGCATCCCATTGAACAAATCCACAGCCTCGTATCTTTCGATGGCTGTGCAGGATGCATTCTGACTATCCCCTTGTTTGTCGATTGGTTTTTGGTGGTTTTGCAGGGATGGTGGTCGTTTGGAAAGAATTGGCGGGATTTATGCAGAATCAAGAAGCGTGGGAGCGTGATCTGTAGACGTGCGGAACAGAAGAACACGATTGCGGAGGACTCAATCGTGCGCGTCTGGTATACGGCAGATTCGATTTCCGGCAGCCCAACGGACCGGATCCGTAATGTGATTCTGCGCTGCTGGTTGCCTGACGTTGCATTCGGAGCGTCTGCTTGCCTCCCAAATCAAAAAGCAAGGTTGTGGCAGCTCGTGATTGTAATTGGCTCTCATGGTTGTCGCTGTCTGTCGCCCGGTTGCCCTTGGATTGCGGAATAGACTGCACGTGTTTCTGCAATCTTTACCGGGTTTGATTCGTTCCCAGCGAACCATTCCTGTTCGCCCTGCCACTTTCCATCACCCACTGTTCAGAACAAATCCCACATCTTAAGGAGAAACTCATGCCGGATATTCGTCCGATCACTGCGGCGCGCGCGGCAATTGTCCCCATGTTGTCCAGGCAGTTCATCCTCAGATTTGTAATTTCACTTCTGCTTACGGGCGCAGATACCGACGTCGTGCTGACCTTCGCCCCGTCCGTGTTCACGGCCCTTTTCAACGCGCCGATCCTGCGCGCTGCCTTCGCGATTTTGATTCTAGGATTGATCGCGTCGCTTGCGCGCATGTGGTTCCTGACCTTCAGGGACCGTCCGTAGTCAACAGTCAAGCCGTCCACAAATCCAAACAGGAAGGAGAGATCACGATGGAACGCAGTCTTGGAAAGATGTTCGCATACCGGATGTTCGACTGGCGCAATTCCGTCACTGGCACCATTCAACAGACAGTCGCCGCATTCCTGGAGCTCGGTGAGGCGATTGCCACCCGCTGGATACAGACGCCAAAGGGCGTTCTGCTTCTGCAAATGGCTCCCGAAAATCCAGAGTCGGGCGCCGTCTATGTCTTCGACCGCCAGCGTGAGGTCTGGTACATGCTGTCGTTCGAAGGCTGCGAAGACCGCTTCACTTCGGAGAGCTTCGACCGCATCTTCTCCGAATACAAGCTGTTCAGCTATGTGGAGCAGCCTGGCCTGTTGCTCGCCCAGATGCAACCGGCTCAGGCGTAATTCCACCCCGCCCCATCCATCGCAGTTTCCTTGCTCAACCAAAACTCACAAACTGGAGGAACCCCATGCGTCAATCCGCAAGCCGCATTCGCTCGCTCGCAAATCGTTACGCCCTCGCAGAAGCCGCAGCCTTTCCTGGCATCGGCACGGAGCGCGTCAGCTTTCCCAACAACCGGAGGCCCGCTGCCGAATTCCGGCACAGCTTTCCGCGTTTCGCCCATCAAGTGTGATCAGCCCTGCGAGGGCTCGGCAATTCAATCCGGGCCCTCGTCTTCTCTTGCCGTTTCAAACCGCGATACACGAGCCTTCAAAGCCTCTGCGCAATTTGACCGAGTTTCGAGGTCGGGGTACAACCACACCACCTCAGGAAAGGAGGCCCAGCGATGTACTCGAAATTCTGTGTGAGCCGGGAGACGGCAAACAACTTCATGCGCTTGTTTGTGAACCGGCGCGCTTTCGGGATGCAGGCAAACCAGCCACTGCCGAATGGTTCTGTCCCGTATTACCTGGCACGGGATTGGCAGACAAAGGCACCGAAGCCTCTCGACGTGGATGTGGCGCGTATGCACTTGAATGGCGACATCACCATCAACTTGTACGCGATCAACCCGGAAACCCAACGCTCGAAGTGGGTGGCAATCGACGCCGACTTCGATGGCGCCGTGCAATCGCTCTTTCAGTTGCAGTGGGAACTGAAGCAGGATGGCGTCGAAGCCGCGCTTGAACAATCCCGGCGCGGCGGTCATCTCTGGATCTTCGGCGACAGGCCGCTGTTGGCCGTCGAGTGCCGAATCTACATCTACAACCTGGCGCTCCGGCTCGGAGTTCCGGTCAAAGGCGGCGGTCTCAAGGAAGGCATTGAAGTCTTCCCGCGCCAGGACTGGATCGATGACGGCGAGTACGGCAACGCCATTCGCGCGCCACTTGGCGTGCACCGAAAGACGAATCTGCGGTACTGGTTCTATGACGCCGACGTGACCCCTGAGGCGCAACTCGCCTACCTCAACGGTCTGAGGAAGCTCACCGAGGATGGACTGAAAACCTTCATCCAGGGAATGAGTCTTCCCGAAGCGTACAAGCCGGTTGTCGCCGCTCCGTACATTCCAACAACTTCTTCCTCGACACAACAGGAGTTCCGAATCCTCGAGCACGTTCGCACTACGCGCAAAGATAGCCGCAACCTGTGGGCGCGGTGCCCGTCCTGCGCGCAGATTGGGCGGGACCGCACCGGCGACAACCTCGCCATCCAGATCAAGAATCCGCGCTTTTACAAGTGCTGGGCCGGCTGCACGAAGGAAGAGATTCGCGCGGCACTGGGACAGCCGATCCGCAGACAGCAGGCAGTGTAGAGGAGGTGAATTCGATGAAACCATTTTCTCAGGGAGCAATCTCCGCCGTGTCGAACGGCCAGCCAGAAGCCACGCGGTTTGCGCGGTATGGTCTTGCGATTCCGCGGCGGATCTTGAGAGCTTTGGAGAAGCGCGGCATTTACTGCCAGTCCAGTGTCTCGATCGAGCACCAGCATCTGGCCAAGCGATACGTTTTGCGCGCCACCGAATCCGGCGGGGCCGTCGCGGACATGGGCCGCTACTGCGCGTATCTCGATGCCAATGGAATTCCGCTCCCGTGGTTGCAGCCGATCGATTCGCTATCCGGCAACGGCCGGCACGCGATTGTGATCGCGCCGGAGTTGGTCCGAGTCGAAATGCTGCGCATCGGCCACACCTATGAAATGGCGATCTCGAAGCACTCGCTCGTGAACAATGGGAGCCGGGTCCGTCCGGTCATAACCTCGACCTTGCTCTTCCGTGGCAATCAGGGAACGCTTGCCGTCGATCTATGGAACCCGGAGAACAAGCGTCTGCGTGGCTCGATTGCTCCGGTCTTCTACACCCCGGCGGGCGAGATACGGCAGCATCTTGAGCGCTTCGATGACGGAATTCGCAAGATAACCGGCGCTCTCGCCTGCCTCGGTTGCAAGCATACGCACGTCGCGGTGCCGCCTTCAATCACAATTGGCGGTGCCTCATGAGTCGCGCAATCGAAGTTGGAGCGCCAGACTGGAAGCCTCTTGAGGGCGTTCTCTCGCCGGAGCATTGCGCAGACTTCATGTTCATGGGTAGTGCCGGTGGGATCGTGCTCTACAAGCACCGCGATACGCGACGGTATCTGAATATCGACTCGGAGACAGGCCGGTTCTACCAGTACGTCGATGGCGACTACGCCGAGATCAGTCGGGAACAGGCAATTGAGCACGTTTACGGATCAAGACAAATTGGATGGAAGGGAGAAGATCATGGGTAAGAGCGTCAACAAAGTCATCTTACTGGGCCATGCCGGCAAAGACCCAGAGGTCCACGTCCTGCGGAGTGGAACCCTGGTCAATCTTTCGCTGGCGACAAGTGACGGATACAAAGACAATCGTGGCGAGTGGCAAGAACGCACCGAGTGGCACAACCTGGTTGGCTACCAGAGGATCGGAGAGATTCTTCGGGACTATGTCAGGAAGGGTTCGAGAATCTTCGTCGAGGGCGAACTTCGCACGCGCTCCTGGGAAGATCGGGAAACCGGACAGCGGAAGTTTCGCACGGAAGTGGTTGTGCATGAGGTCAGCCTCCTGTCACACGGACCTGCCTCGAACGGCTCGAACGGACCGGAGCCATATGCCAGTGGGAACGGCTTCGTACCGCAAGAGTTCAGCGCCGAACAAGAGATTGAGGCATCAGAGGTGCCCTACTAAAACTGGGCTTCGTCGCGTCCACGCTTTCACCGAGAGCGCCACATGGGGCGCTCTCGGTGCGTTTGGGCTCAACAGAAAGCCCACTGGAGGTTTCGCACAGAAGGAGTTGAACTATGGCAACAGCAGCGAAATTCGCAGGAGCGGAGCGGGAGAAACTCTTCGCTCAACTCGAAGTGCCATTCGATCCGGCTCAGATCAAATGGCGGGTGATGCGCACCTCGGATGATCGGCGGTCTGGCGCAATCCTTCCATTCGCCGATCCGCGAGCGTACACAGACCGGCTCAACCAGCTCTTCACGCCGGCGGGATGGACGCGCGAGTACACCATCTCCACTGTGCCATCGCTGACCCGCGTGGACAGGGGCAAAGTGGTTGTCACCAGCAAGTTGCTGGTTGCAACCGCCGTCACAATCACTCGGTTGGGTAGCCATACGGGCACCGGAGAAGAGTGGGCGGACAAGGAAAACGCCGTGACCGCTGCGGACGCGCAGGCCTTCAAACGTGCCTGCAGTTGCTTCGGCCTTGGGCGGTATCTCTACCGCTTCGAGGAGACCTGGGTGCATTTGGATCAGCGCGGAGAACCGGTTGCGATGCCCGTGTTGCCGACGTGGGCGCTGCCGCCGGGAGTGACAATGGCTCCAGCAAACGGCCAAACCGTCGATGTGCGAGGCCCTGTCGATCACAAGCTCACTGCCGAGATCGAATGCTTTCGCGACACGCTCGGGGATGGCATCTATCGAGAGATCCTTCGACGGGCGGGCCACAGCCGCAACGCACGGACGATCCCGAATGCAGAGCGGCAGAAGAATGTCGTCGAGTGGATGCAGGCAGCATCGCGCGGCCTTGAGCGGGTTCATGTGCTGGCGGAGATGGCGGGAAGCGCTCAATTCACCGCAACCATGCGCAACCTGAACATCGCTTCAACCGGGCACCTTCCCAGTCTTTCCGCACTCAAGCAATTGGTTGCGGATCTCGAAGTCGTCTCCGACCAGCAAGTGGCGTAGCGGCCACCAACCCATCGGGAGGCCTTCCATGCGCAACGTCAGAATGCTTCGATCGGAACCGAACCTCGTCAGCATTCCAGTTGAACAGGCCATCTACTGCGAGAACTGCGCCATGGTGTCAAACTCGCGCCACGAGCGATGTGGCAAATGCGGTAGCGTGCGCGTCCTTCGTTTGGCCGCCCTGATTGATAGACCGCCGAGTGGCCCGGACTCAGGACCAGCCCTGGCTGGTTGCGTCGCTCCGGCTCTGCAATTGGATGTGGTCAGGGCGGCGTAAGAATGAACCATCAACAAACCCCAAAAATCCGGGAGGCGGCCATGACCATTTTGGCTGACGATTTTGCGGCCATTTCGTCCTACAATGACGGTATTGTTGTGGAGACTCCCCCCATGGCCACGGCATTGGAACAATACTGGACAGAGCGCAAGCGAATCTGTGATGAGACTGTCGGCCAGTTGCAGCAGTCCTCCACGGATGTCGATGCCGAGCGCGCATGGGAATATTTCTGCTCATACCACACCGCATTTCTGCGGGAGTTGTTGAAGCGCAGTGTGAAGGGTCTGGGCGCGCCCTTGCGCCGATTGTGGGGTTGGCACTTCGGACTCATTCGGGAAGCCAGGCGCGCGTTCTTGAGAAACGCAACGGTCGAGCTGTGGATACCCTTTGCGCACGACCCACTGAGCGTGGTTCGTGTTCCAGGCAGGACCGGCAAATACGATGCGGTCGAGTGGCCGGACGATGACGGAAAGCAATATGAGTTGGGCAAACCCATCGTTGCAGTCCGCTGGCGCAGCGATGACTTCTTCATGATTCTTCCATCTGGCGCGTATGTGACTTTCAACACGTTCACCTACACGAAGAACGGTGTCACTTGGAATATGCAGGAGGCGCTGCCCAAAGCCTTTGCCCGACAGCTTGCCGGCATTCAACTTGAGTTGCGATTTGCGGAAGAGAGTTTTGCGCTGCTTCGTGCAAGCTGGAACAAGAAAGACCAGTTGACGCGCGCCACCGCAAGTTCACGACGGAGCGAAAAAGCGGCAGAGTCATGGCGCCGGGTTTATATTCCGGAACGCCAGAAACTGGACATTCTGCGCAGGGCAGAACTGTTCGAGCGGAATGACCCGGCTGCCCCACGCGGTCTGTTGCTGACGGGGCCTCCTGGAACCGGCAAGACTCTTGTGGCCCGCACACTTCGAGAGATGATGGGCTGCGACTTCCAGATGCTCTCTCTTGCCGACCTGAAGGACCAGAAAGTCGGGGCGAGCGGCAAGCGCGTCCGAGAGGTCTGGGACCGGGCAAGAAACCATCAGCCGGCGATCATCTTCATCGACGAGTGCGAGGGAATTCTCGGCCGCCGGGGAGCGGCCGAAACAGATGCGTTTGCCACCGACATCGTTCAGGCATTCCTGGCCGAATGGGACGGCATCCGTGGGAACGCTCAGGTCTGGGTGATCGGAGCCACCAACCGGCGCGATATGCTCGATGACGCCATTCTCTCCCGGTTCGGCTGGGAGATCGAGCTAAAGATCCCCGGAGAGGAGGATCGGCGCCAAATACTTTCGCAGGAGGTTAAGGCTCTGGGCCTCTCGGTGGAGGCGCCCCAGGAAGCCGCAGCACTGACTCAGGGAATGAGCGGCCGGGATCTCAAGCAGCTCGCGCAGTCCGTTCGCGCAATTGCTTACCCCGCAGAACCCACGCCGGAACACTTCCTCGAATCGATTGCATCCACGAGAAAGTCGCACAACACGAAAGTGGACAGCAAGGCCGGCTGGGAGACGCTGGTGCTCGACAACGCAATTCTCGACCGCCTCAAGCTAATCTGTGCGTTGCTTCGCGATGCAGAGAAGTGGCAGGCGCAAGGAGTCTCGATTCCCAGGAGCCTCTTGTTGGCAGGTCAATCCGGCGTGGGAAAGACGCAAGTTGCCCGAACGCTCGCCAACGAAAGCGGGCTGGCTTTTCTGGCGGCCACCACGGCCGATGTAAAAGCCAACTATCTTGGGCAGAGTGGCAACAGGGTGAGAATGCTGTTCGAGCGCGCGCGGTCGAGTGCACCGGCGATTCTGTTTCTGGATGAATTAGACGTCATCGCGCCTGACCGTGCGGCGACTGGCGGAAGTGACCAGTTGACGGATGAGATCGTCGGCCAACTTCTCCAGGAGATGGACGGCATTGCCGCCCGCGACAGTCATGTCTTCCTTGTTGCCGCCAGCAATCACATCGAGCGAATCGATGCCGCAGTCCGCAGCCGATTCCAGGAGAGGCTGGTCATCCCGCTGCCCGACCAGCAGGCCCGCGTTCGGCTGCTCACCAACCTGTTGACGGGAAAGAAGATAGGATTTTCTTTGAACGACGGCGCCGTTCTGCTGGCAGACCAGACCATGGATCGGGCATTGAGTGGGCGCGACCTCGAAGGCTGGGTCCAAGCTGCGGAACAGAAGGCTCTGCTCCGGGCCTTGCGGGATGGTGGCCCGGAGAACTTCGCCATCGGGCTGGAGGACTTTGGGGAGCAGTTTCAGATGCAGTGAGCCGGCTTGTACCCAATTCGTCATTGTGACGGTATTATGATGTGATTTACGTGTAATTTATCCACAATCGTGCGATACTCACCGTAGAGGCCATTACGAGGAGGGCTGCCATGGCAACAGCATCGCAACCGAGACCCGATCTTTTCGCACATCGGGAGGCTCTGCGGCTTCCTGCAACTGCGGTCGTCGCGAAGTTGGTGGAGATCGTCGGGCGCAAGCTCACCGCCTATATAGGTGGAGTGAAGGATGCGCGTGCGGTGGACCGCTGGATCGCCGGCGGCGAGATCTACGGGGATGCCGAAGCGCGTCTCCGATTTGCCTTTCAGGTGGTGCGGACCTTGTCCGAGCATGATTCCCCCGGTGTAGTGCAGGCTTGGCTAACCGGTGTGAATCCTGAGCTTGGCGACCGCATTCCGCTACGTTTGCTGCGCGAGAGTGAAATCGATGCGGTTGCACCCGCAATCCTGAGTGCCGCACGCGCATTCCTGGCCGGAGCATAAGCCGATAGGCAGGTTCTTCGTCATCGAATCTCCTGTATGGGAGCCGAAGTTAAAGTCAAGCATAACTAACTTGACATTTACGTCAAACAAAACTATTATGTTTTGTGTAGCGTGGAAGACAACTATGGCACCGATCCCGGCTTTTGAACCTGACGGACTCCTGCCAACGGGCGACTATGAAGTGTCGTTCGACCAATTGCGCGAGTCAGCCTTGGTCCTCGGTCCTGGCGAATCCGTACGCTATCCCAATTGGGATCACGCTTGGCGGTTGCGTCTCGTTGACAACCTTGAAATTCTGACGCGACAGTTGTGGCAGGTGGGCATCCGAGAGATTTACGCAGATGGCTCCTTCGCCGAGGACAAAGATCACCCCAACGACATCGACGGCTATTTTGTGTGTGATCTCCTCCAACTCAGCAGCGGCGAATTGACGCGCCAGCTAAACCTGATTGACCCGTTCAAGGTGTGGACTTGGGAACCTGCGTCAAGGAAGCCTTATCGAGGCTATCCGAAGAAGCAACTCCCTATGTGGCACCGGTATCGAATCGAGTTATACCCGCATATCCCCGGCATGGGCATCGGATGTGGAATCCTCGACCGGTATGGCAACGAGTTGGAGTTTCCATCTGCGTTTCGACAATCGCGCCGCGACGGCAAGTCCAGAGGGATAGTGAAGATCAAATACGGGGGCAGCCATGATTCGCAATGAGACGGAATACCAGGAAGCTTCAGAGCGCCTAACTCAGGAGCGGCAACGCCTCGCCGAGCATAAGACCAGGCTGAAGACTGCTGGTCTGGCGGAAGAAGAGATCAAGCGAGTGATCGACCCCTTCGAGTCTTTCCACCTTCAACTCAAGGAAGAAGTGGAGAGCTACGAGAAGCTGAAACGCGGAGAGTTTGGCGAGCTTGACAATCTTCGCGGGTTGGGGCATCTGCTGATCTCGATTCGCATTGCTCAGGGACTCTCGCAAAGAGACCTGGCCAAGAGGCTCAATGTTCATGAATCCCAGGTATCCAGAGATGAGCGGAACGAATATTTTGGCATAACTCTGGAGCGAGCAATCCGGCTGCTTGATGCGCTCAATGTGAAGTTGCACACCCAGGTTGAGATCGTGCATGATCGGGAAGCTGCGGTTGCCTGATTATCCAAGTTACCTCAAAGCTCCGTGTCTCTATAAATAGAAGTTATGCTCCAAGCCGCAAGCGAAGATCAGCTCGCGTTTGACAGCCGGCGCCCCTTCCCCACGCAACTGCGTCCGCAGTTGCGCATTCTCAGATTTCATCCCAACTGTGCCTTGAACCATAAAATGCCACCGGGTTGAAGCATAAAGTGGCACCAGTGCGCTTATAGTCCCTTTCAGATCAGCGCAAGTCCTCATGGGCGGCAAGCCTCGTTTGAAGCATAAAGTGGCAGTAAGTGCAATTGCTGTCGCGAGCAGTTCGAAGGGTATCTACTGCTGTATGCGCGGACAGGGAAAATGAGCCGCTGGGCGATACCGGTGTAGAACCAATTCAGCTAGCTTTGCATAGACCGGCGTTTGCAGTGCGACCATCAGATGACTGCGCCGGCCGCACTCACTTTTGGAAGCATAACCTGGCACTTAGTGCCATTTTATGGTTCAAGTCACACCAACTTT
>Ga0181520_10006502_pt1 | contig 17820 bp, 14 predicted proteins | sample PEATcosm2014_Bin_29_FD_132451 | JGI IMG/M metagenome (GOLD analysis project Ga0181520, IMG submission 132451) | Peatland microbial communities from MTU Mesocosm Facility, Houghton, MI, USA - PEATcosm2014_Bin02_30_metaG | ecosystem: Environmental > Terrestrial > Soil > Wetlands > Peat | place... | reverse complement strand
TAGGTTTTCGTTTTTCGGGATGCCCTTGCGCGCCTTGATCCGTTCGCTGCCGATCCCGCCGTAAAGCCCCTTGTAGCCGGCGTCATGGAAGACGCCGAACATGATACTCTGCACGCCCGCATCCTGGGCCGCGCCCGACAGGGCCTTGAATTCCTCGGTGACCTGCTGGCGCAGTTCCAGCCGCTCCTGGTCCCGCACAGCGGCGTCGCTCAATTCCTGCCGGCGGGTCTGGATGGCGAAATACTTTTGGGCGAAGGCGATCTGGGGCTTGCGCGGATCGCCATTCTGGGCGATCAGGTAACAGGCGAATCGCGAGAGGTGGAAATCGGGAACTTCCCGCCGCGTGCCCGAGCCGATGCCCACCATTTTGCCGGCGCTGGCAAAATGGTTCTGCGGATCGTTACCAGATCGGCTGCAAGAGATTACAGCGCGATCGATAGCCTGCTCGAAGCGCCGCCACTGGCTGTAGCCCAAAAGCGACTGCAAATCCCGCGCACTCCAATATTCCGCCGCATGCGGATTGACCCGCTTGAGCTCCTCAAAGCTCCTCGGTTCCGCCTGCGCGCCCGGTTGTATTGGGAACTGTTCCTCAGCCATGCCAACCTCCTCCTTCCGCCGCGTCTTAATCCAGCTCCACGGTCTTGAGGCTCTCGATTCCGCGGTCATCCCCCGGCCAGAACCTTGTCGATCTTTTCCATCGTCGCGATATCGGCAGTGACCTTCGCCTTCTCGATCCGGTTAAGCGTTTCGACGCGAATACCGGAGCGGCGGGCGAGCTCGGCCTGCGATAGGCCGACGGCCCTGCGGCTGCGAATGATGTCGCGGGCAATGGACACGCGTGCCGCCGCAATTGCCGGATAGTCACCATTGGCCCGCCGCGGCGGCATGGGCGGTAGTCCCTCCTCCTCATCGGTGATGCCGCCCGCGGCGAGCAATCGGCGGTAGTCCTTCATCGGGAGAACCGCGTACTTTTCGCCATTCAAGTCAAGTGTTGCGATGGTCTTCATGGTTCAGTTCTCGTACACGTCCTTACGATGGTCGATATCGATGATCCTCAACGTTTGCCGTCAAAAGTCAATCATGGGCCAATATCGACGAAACCTCGAATTTGACCGGCCGTGCCCCCCTTTTATAATCGGCGTTTCGCTTGGGAACGGGGTTTTCCCGGAAAATGGCGGTTGGTGCATGGCGCAGGTGAAATTCGATCGGGTGAGCAAGGTCTTTGCGGGCGGCGTGACCGCCGTGCGCGAGCTCACGCTGGATATCGCCGATCGGGAGTTTGTGGTGCTGGTCGGGCCGTCGGGGTGCGGGAAGACCACCACGCTGCGCATGGTGGCGGGGCTGGAGGAAATGACCGGCGGGGAAATTCGCATTGGGGATCGCGTCGTCAATGACGTGCCGCCGAAGGATCGGGACGTCGCGATGGTGTTTCAGAATTATGCCCTGTACCCGTTTATGACGGTGTATCGCAATATTTCTTTTGCGCTGGAGATGCGCGACGTGCCCAAGGCGGAGATTCGAAGGCGGGTGACGGCCGTGGCGCGGACTCTGGAAATCGAACACCTGCTGGACCGCAAACCCAGGGCGCTGTCCGGCGGACAACGCCAGCGAGTGGCGCTGGGACGGGCCATCGTGCGCGAGCCGGCGGCGTTTTTGTTCGACGAACCGCTGAGCAATCTGGACGCGCGGCTTCGCGTGAGCACGCGGGCGGAGCTGAAACGGCTGCACCAGCGACTGCGGACCACCACCATATATGTAACGCACGATCAGGAAGAGGCGATGACGCTGGGGGATCGGATCGTGGTCATGAAAGACGGAGTCATACAGCAGGCGGATACGCCGCTGAATACATATCGCCAGCCGGTGAATCGGTTTGTGGCGGGGTTTATCGGGATGCCGCCGATGAATTTTTTCAACGGAACGGTGGTGGCGTCGGGCGACGGATTGGCGTTTTGCGAGGGACGGATGGCGGGAAGTGATTTGACGTTGGAGCCAAGGGGGTTTAGGCTATCGTTGATTGGCCCGGTCGGCCGTGGTCTGTCCGGACGTGTTGGCAAGCCCCTGGTACTGGGAGTGCGGCCGGAACACATGAGCTTTGGTCCGAAGGACGCGGCCGGCGAAGCGACAGTTGCCTGGCGGCAGGCGATGGACGTGCAAGTGAACGTGGTAGAGCCGCTGGGCGGAAACATGGACGTGTATATGAGTACGGCAACGCACGACCATGTGGTAGGACGGATGGAGGCCGATTCGGACCTTCAGGCGGGCGGCGCGCGGCAGGTGTTTGTGGATGTGCGCAAAGCCCACGTATTCGAGACCGGAGAGACCGGAATGAACCTGAGCCTTACGAGCGAGCCGGCCCATGTGGTGGCATAATCGCTGGCCCAGTTTCGAGGCGGCGGCCGGCCTTGTGCGGAGCGGTTCCGCGTAGGGCCAGTGTCGTCATTCCGACGGGTTCCTCGAGACGGGGCCGCCATCGGATGGCTGCCCTTTTTTGTTGTTGCTCGGAGAGAGGTACATGAACCAGAGTGAACTGATCCGCATCGTCGACGGCATCGCTCGCGACAAGAACATCGAGCGCGACCAGATTTACAACGATATCGAACAAGCCGTCGCCAGCGGTCTGCGCAAACAGTTCAACATCGAGGACGTGGCGGAATTCACCGTCGCGATCGATCGGGCGACCGGCGTCATCACCGCCAAGCGACAGGGCGTGGATATGCCGCTGTCGGTGGTCGGGCGCATCGGGGCCCAGACCGTCAAGCAGGTGATGATCCAGCTTATCCGCCAGGATGAGCGCGGGAGCATTTACGAGGAATACAAGGACCGCGTGGGCACGATCGTGACCGGGACGATCGCCCGCTTCGAGAACGGTTCGATGATCGTGACGCTCACGCGCAATGTCGAGGCGATCATGCCCCGCAGCGAACAAATCCCCGGCGAAACCCACGAGGTGGCCGAACGCGTGCAGGCGCTGATCCTGGAAGTGCGCGACACGCCGGCGGCCGTGAAGATTATTTTGAGCCGCAGCCATCCGGAGCTGATCCGGCGGCTCTTTGAACGTGAGGTTCCGGAGGTGGGCGAGCGGACGATCGAGATCAAGGCGCTGGCGCGCGAGCCGGGGAGGCGGACGAAGATCGCGGTGTCGTCGATCGATAGCAAGGTGGATGCGGTGGGCGCGTGCGTGGGGGTGCGCGGAAGCCGGATCAAGAACATCGTGGATGAACTGGGCGGGGAGAAGATCGACATCGTGAGGTGGAACGAATCGTCGCAGATATTGATCGGCAATGCGCTCAAGCCCGCGGAAGTGGCGGAAGTGGCGCTGTGCTTTGAACTGGGCCGGGCGACGGTGGTGGTCAACGAGGACCAGTTGAGCCTCGCCATCGGCAAGCACGGCCAGAACGTGCGTCTGGCGGCGCGGTTGACGCAATGGGATATCGACATTCTGACGCCGCCGGAATTCCAGGCGGGCGTGCAGCGGCTGGTGCAGACGCTCAAGAGCATCGAGGGCATCCCGCAGGAGCAGGTGGACAAGGTGGTGGCGCTGGGCCTGATCGACGTGCGCGATATCGAGGAAGTGGGCATCGGCCCGCTGATGGAAGAACTGGGCATGGCCGAGGCGGTGGCTCAGGTCGTGGTCAGCCGATGCGCCGAAGAGGCCAAGCTGGTTGCGGCCGAGCAGGAAGCCAAGAAGGCCGCCGACGCCCTGGCCAAGGCCGCGGACAAGGCGGCGCTGTTGGCGCTGGGAGTTGGCTCAACCGAACCGCGTTCGGCCCTGGCCAGCGATGTGGCCCCGCCGATAGCGGACGAGACACCGGCCGGCGCCGGCCCGGATGCGGCGGCCAAGTCGGCAGCGGAAACGAATACAGAGCCGGTGGCGTCGCCAGGCGGCGTCACGGCGGAGAGTTCAGCCGCTTCGGCGGAGGTCAAGCCGCAACAACCGGGCGAGGACAAGCCGCCGGCCCCCAGGTCATGAGGGGCGGCGTGTCAGGTCGAAGCGAGCGGTCGTTGAACGGGAGATGGTTTTGGCAAAAGGCATTCGAGTCAACCAGTTGGCCAAAGAGCTCGGCGTAGCCAGCAAGCTGATCCTTGATAAGTGCAAGGCCGAGGGGCTTGCCGAGCAGGTACCCAACCACATGAGCGTGCTCAGCGTGGGACTGTCGGAGACGGTGCGCGAGTGGTTTGCCGGGGCCGGCGGCGGCACGGCGGTTGAAACGGGCGCCCCCGTCGAAACCCTCGTCGCCAAGCCGCGCGTACGCAAGGCCAAGAAGAAAGACGAAACCGCCAAGGCCGACGAGTCCACTGGCGAGGCGACAACGACGGTTGTCGAAGTCCCGGCGGCACCAATTGTCGAATCGCCGGCCGAAGTAACGGTGCCGGAAATCGCCCCCGAAGCGCCGCCGGTAATAACTACGCCGCCGGTCGAGGCGGCGCCCGTCGCGCCGATCGCCGAAACGCCGGTTGAAGCGCCAGCCGCGACCGAACCAGCGCCGATCGAGGCGCCCGTGCCGGCGGTGGCGGAAGTGGCTGAACCCGAGATCGCCGCGCCTGCCGCGATAGCACATGAAGAGGTGGCCCCCCCGCCGACGGCTGGCATTGCCCCCGCGCCGGCGGCTCCGGCATCGCCAGCGCCGGTGGCAATTGCGCCCGGCACGGCCGCTCCCGCGGCCGGTCGAACGGCATCGCCCACCGCCGATCATTCGCGAGCTGCGCCGATGCGCCCCACGGTCACGCTTCAAAGCCGGGCCGCCGCGCCGCCAGCCGAACGCAAGCCGGTCAAGCCCGCTCCGCAGATGGTCAAACCGGCGCCGGCGCAGATATCCGGGCCGAAAATTGTGCGCATCGAGAAGGAAGAAACGGTAGATACGCGGCAGTCGCGCGGACCGAGGCCGGTCAGCGATGCGCCCAGTTTCACCCCGTCCCCCCCGCGCGGCGGACGGGGCGTCAAGGTCACCGAAGAGGAAGACGAGGACGCACGCAAGAAAGCCCTGGCGAATAAGAAGGGCGCCAGCCTCTCGAGCCGGCGTCGCGGCGTCGACGGCCGGCGCGGCGAGGCCATGGAAAAGCTCAAGGAATTCACCGACGCCGATCTCATCGAGCGCCGCGACCGCCTCAACGCCGCCGCCAGCTACACCAAGGGCGTCGCCGACCACCTTCGCAAGACCGGCCAGCGCGGCACTCACGCCTTCGCCAAGACGACGGTCCAAAAGGGCGAGCCAGTCAGGATCGAAGAGCCGATCACCGTGCGCACGCTGTCGGCGGCACTGGGAGTGAAGTCCAACGACATCATCAGCCGTCTCATCAAACAGGGCGTCTTTGCCACGCTTAACCAATCGCTGGACGCCGATGTGGCCGGCGCCATGGCGCTGGAATACGGCCTGGAATTGCAGATCGTCAAGCAGGCGACCGACGAGGAACGATTCCTCAGCGAACTGGAGTCCGTCGAACCCGTGGCCGACCGATTAGTCCCGCGACCGCCGGTGGTGACCATCCTGGGTCACGTCGACCACGGCAAAACGAGCCTGCTGGACAAGATACGCCATGCGAATGTCGCGGCCGGTGAAGCGGGCGGTATCACGCAGCACACGGCGGCGTGGATGGTTACGATGGGTGAGGGACCGGCCGCCAAGCGCGTCACGTTCATCGACACGCCCGGCCACCGCGCGTTCACCAGCATGCGGGCTCGCGGTGCAAATATGACGGATGTGGTCGTGCTGGTGGTATCGGCGGCCGAAGGCGTGCAGCCGCAGACGATTGAATCGATCAACCACGCGCGAGCGGCCGGCGTGCCCATCATCGTCGCCATGAACAAGATCGACCGCCCCGACGCCAATCCGGAAATGGTGCTGGGCCAACTGGCGGCCAACGGGCTCAACGCCGTCGAATGGGGTGGCGATACCGAAGTGGTCCGCACCAGCGCCGTCACCGGGCAGGGCATCAACGATTTGATCGAAATTCTCGATCTTCAAAGCCAGATTCTGGAACTCAAGACCGATCCGGACCTGCCCGCGCGCGGCACGGTCATTGAAAGCCGCATTGACGAAGGCCTGGGCTCGGTGGCGACGGTCCTGATCCAGGACGGCGTGCTGAAACTGGGCGACATCGGCCTGTGCGGAGCCGGCTGGGGCCGCATCCGGTCGCTGCTCAACGATCGCGGCCAGATGATCGAAAGTGCCGGGGCATCGACGCCGGTGCTGGTGAGCGGATTGTCGGTCCTTCCGTCGGCGGGCGAGAAGTTCTTCGTCGTCGAAGACGCCGAACGTGCCCGAACCATCGCCGAGGAACGCGAACAGTTGACGCGGCAGTCGAATCTGTCCAACCGCACGGCGGTGACGGCGGAAAACCTCATGGCCACCATGCGGGCCGGTCAGGTCTCCACGATCAACCTCATCATCAAGGGCGACGTGCAGGGCTCGGTCGAAACGCTGGTCAAGACGGTCACCGAATCGAACACCGACGAAGTAAAAGTTCACGTGATCCATTCCGGCGTCGGCCCGATCAACGAAAGCGACGTCGAACTGGCCGTCGCCACGCGGGCCGGGTTTGCCGACCGCAGCAAGGACAAGGTCGCCATCATCGGCTTCCACGTGGTTCCGGAAGACCCGGCCCGCGTGCTGGCCGAACAGAACCGCATCGACGTCAAGACCTATCGCATCATTTACGAAATTCTCGACGATCTGAAGAAGGCCCTGTCGGGCATGCTCACGCCGGAAGTGCGGGAGAAGATGCACGGCCACGCGGAAATCCGCCAGGTGTTCAAGGTCAGCCGGATCGGCAACATCGGCGGGTGCATGGTAACCGACGGGCACATTCAGCGCGGAAGCAAGATTCGGCTGATCCGCAATGGCACGATCGTGACCGAAGATCTGTCGCTGGAATCGCTCAAGCGCGTGAAGGACGACGTGCGCGAGGTGAAGGCCGGGCTGGAATGCGGCATCAAGATCGCCGGGTACGACGACATCAAGGTGGGCGACGTTCTTGAGGCGTATGTGCGAGAGGAATTCGAGCGGACGCTGTAGGGTCCGCACCGCGGACCTTTGTTGTGACGATGGGAAACGTGGTCCGCGGTGCGGACCCTACAAAACCGGGCGACGTCTGACGGCTTCAAGGCGTGTCCATCCATGGTGATCGGGGTGTTGCAGTTGGAACTGTCCGTGGGCGATGCGATGTCGTTGAAAGACAAGCGTCGTGTGGTGAAAAGTCTCAAGGACCGCATCATCCGCCGGCACAACGTGTCGATCGCGGAGGTCGCGGCTCTGGACGAACACCGCCGTGCGATTCTGGGCCTGGCGATGGTCGGCAACGACAGCCGGTATGTCCAGGGCGCACTCTCGAAGCTGGTCGATTTCGTCAAGACGGTGCCCAGCGTGTCGCTGGAGGATTACCAGATAGATCTGCTGTAGCGGCCGGCAACCGGCGGCAAGGCCCGAACGGATCGAAGTCATATGTCGCGTCGAACCGAAAAACTGGCCAGTGCGATCCAGCAGGAGCTGATGTCGATCATCCAGCGCGATCTGGCCGATCCGCGGCTGACCGGACTACCCAGCGTGACGCGCGTGAAGGTGAGCCCCGATCTGTCGGTGGCGGACGTGTTCGTGACGGTGATGGGCACGGAGGGCCAGCAGGCGACGGCGCTGATGGCGCTGAAACATGCGGCGGGACTCATGCGCGGCCGGCTGACGCGGGCCCTGCAATTGCGGATCGCGCCGTATGTGAAATTCCACCTGGACGATCAGTTGAAGAAGGAGATCGCCGTGCTGGAAGTCCTGGAGAAGGTCGCCGCGGAAAACGCCGAGCTGGACCGGGTGCGGGCGCTGAAGGCGGCCGAATCCGCCGGTGAAGCCGGGGCGGCCGATGACAAGGCCGCCGGCGGCGAAAAGGCTGATGACAAGCCGGGTGTGTAAATGATGCGATCGGAAGAAGGCACACGACGATATGAAGAGTTCAAATAAAATTGCCGACGAGATGCGGAATATGCTGCGCCGCCTGGAGCGCGACGGCAAGCCGGAAGCTTTCACGCCGCTGGAGCCCCTGTGGGCGCTGGTGCGGGCGGCGATGAGCTACGACGTGGCCGACGGCCGCGCCGAGGACGCCGTGCAGATGATCGGCAGGGAATTTGTCGATCTCAACGAGCTTCGCGTGGCAACCGACCTGGAGATCCAGGGCCTGCTGGGCGTGAAATATCCGGAGATCAAAACCCGCGTGGCGATGATCACGCTGGCGCTGAATTCGATTTTCGAGCGCGAGCACACGATGAACCTCGATCGGCTTAAGACCATCAGCAAGCGCGATGCCCGCCAGTTCCTCCGCGAACTGCCGGAGATGCACCCCTACGTCGAGGCGTTCACCATGCTCATGGCGTTCGAGGGCACGGCCATGCCGATCGACAACATGATGCTGTCGTATCTCAAGGCGCAAAAGGCGGTGGCGCCGGCGGCAACCCTGGACGAGGCACAGCGGTTCATGGAGCACCATCTCAAGGCCGAGGAAATCTACGAAGCATTCCGCCTGATTCGCCGCGCCGCCTCCGACGCCGCCGAAGCCCCCGATAAATCCAAACGCAAGGGACAGTCCGCATGACCAATCGTCTTTCAGAATCAACGCTGCGTATGGGCCTGCCCAGCGGAAGCCTGCAGCATTCGACCATCGAGCTGTTTGGCCGGGCCGGCTACCAGGTCAGCATCCCCGAGCGCAGCGTCTTTCCGCGGATCGACGATCCGCAACTGTCGGCGGTGCTGTTCCGCGCCCAGGAGATCAGCCGGTACGTCGCCGAGGACATCATCGACTGCGGATTGACGGGCCACGACTGGATCGTGGAAAACGGCAACGAGCAGGACATCGTGCAGGTGTGCGAGCTGACCTATTCCAAAGCCAGCAGCAACCCCGTGAAATGGGTGCTGGCGGTGCCCGAGGAGAGCTCGATCCAGACCCCGTCGGACCTGGCCGGCAAGATCATCGCCACCGAACTGGTGAACACCACCCGGCGCTATTTTGCCGACCGGAAAATCCCGGTGACGGTCGAGTTTTCGTGGGGCACGACGGAGATCAAGGCCCGGCTGCTGGACGCAATCGTGGACGCGACCGAGACGGGATCGAGTCTGCGCGCCAATAATCTTCGTGTGATCGATACTTTGCTGACCAGCACCGCGCGGTTTGTCTCCAGCAAGAAGGCATGGTCGATACCGTGGAAACGCGAGAAGATGGAAAACATCGCCATGCTGCTGCGCGGGGCGATCGAAGCGCGATCCAAAGTCGGCCTGAAGATGAATGTCCCCGAGGCCAGTCTGACCGAGGTCGTGTCGTTCCTGCCGGCCGAAAAGAGCCCGACGGTCAGCCGCCTGGCCGACCCGGCCTGGGTCGCCGTCGAAGTGATTCTGGAAGAGAAACAGGAACGGGAACTGATCCCCCGGCTAAAGCGCGCCGGTGCGACGGGGATCATCTCGTATCCGCTGAACAAGGTGATACCATAGCGGTCCGTGGCAAGAGTCCAGCGCGGCCAAACAGGTGATCCGATGTCCCAACTACGATTGCTCACCGCCCTCATGTGCCTGGCGATCCTGACCCTTGGCGGATGCGCCAACTCGCATCCGGCCACGCAGCCCAGCGCGGGCAACGAGCTCATGCAGAACGATGCGGCCGGCGGGCATGCGCCCTCGGCAACCGGGCCGTCGCGGCTGAATGCCGATGCCAAGGCACATCTGACTCTCGATCAGATCCGCCCGGCGCCGACTCTTCCGTCCGCCCTGCGTCCCACCACCGATCCATCGGGCCCGGCGCCGACCAGTTCGCTTCTGCTCTACGCCCAGGCGATGCAGGTCGTCCGTGACGCCCAGGGCACTCAGCTCACCGAACAGCAGGTGTCCGATGCCCGCACCAAGGCGATCGATCTGCTCAACTCGGCCGTCGCCATCGATCCGTATAGTTTTGAACTGTTCCACCTTCTGGGCGACCTTTATGCCAGCGATCCGGCCACGATGACCAAGGGCATCGAGGCGTTCGAAAGCGCGGCGGCGATCCGCCCCGATGATGTGGATATCCAGCGAATTCTTGGCCGGGCCTATCTGGCCGAAAGCAACCTGCCGCAGGCGATCTGGCATTTCCGGCTGGCGCAGCAGACCAGCGGGTATCACAAGCAGGAAAACGAGGCGGCGATCGTCGACCGGTTCCTGGCCGAATCATTGGAAGGGTCCGGATATTTGCAGGCGGCGGTGGAGGAGTATACGTCGCTGCGGAACCGGATTCGCCAGCCGACCGAGCCGATGCGGTATGACGCCGATATCGGGCCGCTGGTGGCCGATCCGCTGCCGGTATGGGTGAAGATCGCGTCGCTGCAGGAGAAGCTGGGCCAGCATGCCCAGGCGGTGGCGACATATAAGGAAGCCGCCACGACGCAATCGGGTGATGATACCGAACTGGCACGGGCGATGTTCGAAGAATACGACCGTCAGGACCAGGTCGAACCCGCCGCGCAGCTTGTCGTCAATCAGCTTGCCGAACATCCCCAGTCGCTCCGCGAACTGGTGCCCATGATCGACCGCCTGGTGGCGCCGGCGCGACGAAATGAGATACAGATTCCGATGCTTCAAGGCCTGTCGGTGCCGGCCGGTTCCGAATCGGCCCGGCAATTCCTCATCGCGCAGATCGCCTCGATCCGCCGCCGCGACACGCTGGCGCGAAGCAGCCTCGAGGCCTCGATCGCGCACGATCCGCCGTTTGCACCGGCCTATCGCATGATGGTCAACGACATCTGGAATCGCCTTGACTGGGACGATGCAAAGAAACAGACCGAGACCAAAAAGCTGGCGGACAAGGCGGCCGCGGCCGGCAATAAATCGTTGTCTCTGGAACTGGGCGCGATGTCGCTGCTGAACCAGAACCAGACGCCGCAGGCGGTTGACGAACTGGCCAAAGCCATGGCTGCCACGCCGACGCCGGCGCCGGACCTGCAAGTGGTCTATGCCGAAGCGCTTTACGCGACCAGGGCCCAGGCCAAGGCCGTGGAGGTCTTGCAGAATTTGACAGCCGATCATCCAACCGACCAGGATGCGTGGCAGATGCTGTTCAATCTGACGCTCAAGGGCCCGGCGCCCGACACGATGCCCAGTGCGCCGGCGGCCCCGCCGGATGCCGCCCACCGGGAGGCCGCGCAGAACATTCTGGCCCGTTGGTTGGCGGCGGACCCGGGCAGCGTCAAGGGCCGTCTTCAGCAGGCCGAGATATTGGATGGCGAAGGACAGACTCAGGACGCGCAGGGCATATTGATGAAGCTGGAGGGCGAGCACGGCGACGATTCGGAGGTGCTCGACTCGCTGATGGGTTTCTGCGTCAGCCACAACAAGGTGCAGGCGTTCGTGTCGCTGCTCATGCAGCGTCACAACGCGGACCCTCGCGACCGGCGGATCGTCAGCCTGCTGGTGACCATCCTGGGGCCCCAGCAGCCCGATGACGCGGTGAAGATTCTCAATGATGCCCGCAAGACTCTGGCCGGCGACGCCGAGGGGCTCTATTCGATCTCCCCGCTCTACCAGCAGATCGGCAAGAACTCGATGACGGTGGACGTGCTCCAGGAGGTTCTGAAGCTCGACCCCAAAAACGCGGCGGCCAACAACGATCTGGGCTACGACTGGGCCGACGAAGGAAAGAATCTCCCCGAGGCCGAGAAAATGATCCGCCTGGCCGTCGACGCCGAGCCGGACAATGAATCCTATCTCGACAGCATGGGATGGGTGCTCTACAAGCGAGGTAAATTCGATCAGGCCAAGGTCTTCATGGAAAAGGCCATCGATCCCTCGACCCAGCCCGATCCGGTGGTGCTGAACCATTACGGCGACGTGCTCTACCGGCTGGGCGACATCGCGACAGCCGACAAGCAATGGCAGCGGGCCAGGGATCTGCTGGGACGCGTCGATCTCACCGACCCGGAACACGCAAGATTGATGCAGAACCTGACGCTCAAGTTGCAGCAGGTGCAGAGCCGCCGGCCGGCCGACGTCGCGCCGGTCGGGGCGGACATGGAATCGTAATCGAATCAGGCGGGCCGTTTATGTCAGGACACTCTCACTGGTCGAAAATCAAGAGATCCAAGGGCGCCAACGACGCCAAGCGCGGCAAGATCTGGAGCAAGATCGCCCGCAAGATCATCATCGCCGCCCGAGCCGGCGGGGGCGATCCGCGCGAAAATCTCACCCTGCGCTACACCATCGACGAGGCCAAGGCCGTCAACATGCCCAAGGACACCATCGAAAAGGCGATCCTCAAGGGCACCGGCGAACTCGGCGGCGACAATTACGAGGTCGTCACCTACGAAGGCTACGGCCCCGGCGGCGTGGCCATCATGATCGACGGCCTGACCAACAACCGCTCGCGCACGGCCCCGGAATTGCGCAAGATTTTCGAAGTGGCCGGCGGAAACCTGGCCGTCAGCGGCGCCGTCGCCTTTCAATTCGTGCGCCAGGGGATCATCTCCGTCAAGGCCGAGGGCGTCGAGGAAGACCACGTCCTGGAACTGGCCCTGGAGGCCGGCGCCGACGACGTGCAGAACGTGGGCGAGGTCTTTGAAGTCATCACGTCGCCCGGCAGTTTCCCGAAGGTGCGCGAGGCGCTGATGGCCAAGAACCTGACCGTCGCCGCGGCCGAAATCACCAACGTCCCGACATCGAGCATCCCCATCGACGCCAACACGGCCGCCAAGCTGCTGCGACTTCTGGACGCCCTGGAAGACAGCGAGGACGTGCAGACCGTGTCGCACAACGCGGAAATTCCGGATTCCGTTCAAGTCGAATGAGCGATCGCCCGATTCCGCCGGCTACGGTTGCGTGACCGGCCGTGACGCCGCCCGTGCCGCCGCGGCCTCGGCGAATTGCATCTGCTTCTCGACCTCCTCGATCTGTTCCAGCGAGAGCCGCTTGGGCTCGGCCTTGTCCAGAAGGCTGTCCATGCGCAATGCGGTGCGAAATTGGTCCAGGGCGCGATCCGGGCGGTTGTAGAGCACCAGATACTGCGCGTAGGCAAGCCGGTCACCGACGCTGTTGGGATCAAGGTCGACGGCGGTTTGCAGGTCGTCCAGGGCGGCGGTATCGCGGTTCTGCGCCCGGACCTGGGCGCGGTCCATGTAGTAGCTGGCACGTTGGGGATTGGCGGCGATGGCGCGATCGTACCAGACGAGAACGGCATCCGGTTTGAACGTGCCGCAGAATTGCATCGCGCGGGCGGCGCCGGCGGCGTAGTCGTCGTTGAAATGCAAAATCTCCCACGCCTGCGCGTAGTCGTCCACGGCCTGGAGAAGTCGCCTGTGATCGCCGAAGCGAATATCATCTGCGGCCTCGCCGGCGTACGACTCGGCACGGACCACGGGAATGACGACAGCGACCGCCATCGCGGCCCAGGCGACGCCGCCGCCGACCAGGGCGGCCCACGCGAAACAAACCGAACCAGGAGGAACGCGAACCGTCATTTTTTCGTTCCGGGCAAAATAAGGGTTCGCATCCCCCTTAATCGCCAGGGCCGCTCCGCCCAGCAGTGCGACCAGGAACAGTGGGCCGGTTTCAAACAGCGAGAATTCGATGAGACTGTGGATCAGAAAGATGCCCAGGGCAACAGCGATTCCGGCCGCAAGCCAGGGCGCGGGGCGGCCGTCGATGCGCGGATCGGCCCATCGCGTGATCGAACAGGCGATCGCCGCGATCAGCAGGCATCCGCCGTACATCAAACACTGCACCAGTTCGTTGAGCAGGTAGACGCCGTCCTGCGTGAAGTCAATGGCGGCTGCGATGTTGATCACGATGGCCATCAGCACCACGGCAGCGATGAAAAGCAGGCCGATGGGCTCGGAGCTGTCAGGCGTTTTTTGCCCGGACGGCGGGCGGGAATCGCCGGCGGCGCTGTCGGCGCCGCCGGAGTCAGTGACGGACAATTCCCACGCGAACCGGGCAAAAAAGGCGACGGCAAGAACTCCGCCGGGAATGCCGAGTTCAACGAAGAAGCGAATCAGGAAATTATGCGGATCGCGGATGGATTCAGCCGCGCGGGGCACGCGGGCCGCCAGGTAGTAGAGACTGAAATTCTCCCACCCCACGCCGCGCAGCGGATGAGCCATGAACACGCGGGCCGCGCCGGTCCAGTAGTCCCAGCGAAACGTCAGGCTCGGATGAACCAGTGTTCCGTAGCGCCGGCCGTGCTCGACGACAAACGCCACGGTGGCCGCGAACAGCACGACGGCGGCGACATACAGGGCGCGGCGGTGGCGGTTGATGCAGGACTGCCCCAGCGCGACGGCTGATAGCAGCACGATAGTCAGGCCGATCGTTCCCAGGGCGGCGCGGCAGCCGGTGCGGTAGAAATCGAGCGTTGGCCGCGGCGACCCGCGCCAATAGACGGAATCCGCCACGCCGACGAGGATCGGCAGCGCCGGGACAATCAGCCACCAGCGCGGGCGACGGTCCTTGAGGAATTGAATGACCATAGCGGCCGCGATGGTCAACAGCAGCACGAGTTCCGCGGCGAAGGTGTTGGGCGAGGCGGTAAATCCCATGAGCTGGCCGCTGAGAATCCGGTGCTCGTAGAGCCCGGCCTCATAGCTGCCTTCGGTCCAGTGGTGCTGCGCGAGGATGGTGTCTTTCTTCTGGCTCCATTCCTGGCGAAGCTGCGGCAGTTCCAGGAACTGATCGAAGGCGCTCTTGGCAATCAGTGCCAAAAGCAGCCCCACCGCCAGTGCGGCTACGACCCGGAACTGCTGCCAGGATCGAACAAGCTGCACGACGGACCATAATACAACCAGCGCCGCGATGAAATGTGCAGCCGACACCAGGGCGGCAAACTTGTCGGCGGACCAGAACACGCTGGCGGCCATCCAAATCGCCAGTGGCCCGGCCAGCAGCAGGCTCGCGTGACGGCGCAGGCGAAAATCGGCGTGCCGGGCGCGATAGAACAGAACGGCCAGGGCGGGAAGCATTGCCAGCAGATCGAGCACCAGTCCCGATGCGGCGCCGGGCGCGTGAGGCCCGGGACCAAGATCGGAGGGAAAAGGTGACAGATCGCGGATCGATTCGAGCATCAGCGCCCGCGCCAGGACGAGGGCGATCAGAATCGCCAGTGCTATTGTGAGCAGGCCGGGACGCCGGTCTTTGGACACGTCGAGTTCTCGCAAGCGTGATGGCATGCAATCGCCTTGCGCCCGATTCTACCGATGACCGGCGATTGTGGAACCCGGCGGTGCGGAATTGGCCGGCGACGAATCCGTCGCGGCGGGATGCGCGGCGATGTTATTTGGCCGGGCGATGGGGTGTTGTTCCAGCAGGGCGACGACGCCCAGGATGAGAATCGTCTGAGCGAAAATGAGGATGGCCGCGTGGGTGGTGCGGACCTGCGTGAGAACGATGGCCGCCAGAGCGGTGGCGGCGGTGATGAGATAGATGCAGAGCACGGCCGTGCGGCGCGACATGCCGCGGGCCACCAGGCGATGGCTGAGGTGATTGGCGTCGCCCACGAAGGGACTCTTGCCGGCCTTGATGCGCAGGGCGCTGACGACCAGCAGATCGTACAGCGGCACGGCCATGACGATCAGCGGCGCGAAGAGCGCGTACCAGCCGGATGCGAAATGGGCCTGGATATCAGGGGAGATGTACGTGGTTCGGACGGTCAGAACGCCCAGAAACAGGCCGATGACCATGCTGCCGGCGTCGCCCATGAATATGCTGGCCGGGGGAAAGTTGAAACAGAGAAAGCCCAGGAGCGAACCAAGCAGAAGCGCCAGGGCGGCGGCGACGAACCACTGGCTGATCCCCAGCGCGGTGGCGAGAAAAGCACACGTGCAGACCGCCGCGACACCGGCGGACAGGCCGTCCATGTTGTCCAGGAAGTTGAACGCATTGGTGATGCACGCGATCCACAGCACGGTCACGACAATGCTGGGCCAGCGGCCAAAGGGAAGCACATGGTCAAGGAACGTCATGCTGCGCAAGTCGAGGCCGATGACCAGAATCGAGATGACCGTCAGTTGCACGACGAGTTTGGACCACGGCCCCATCGCCCTGCGGTCATCGGCCAGGCCGAGCAGGTGCAGGATCAACGCGGCCGCGAGAATGCCCAGCGCCATGGGAGTTTGCTGGCGGATGCCGTCCCAATAGGCGATGGCCAGGGACTGCGGCAAGGAATTGGCGCCGGGCGTGGCACGGCCGGATAAAAGCTCCGCGACCCAATGAGGCGGCGTGGAGAAATGCACGATGCCCAGGACGACCAGGATCGGCAGGGTAATTCCCCAGAATATCGCCATCCCACCGCCAAGGGGTTTGGGATTGGAGTGGATTTTCCGGCCGCCTGGCTTATCGACGAAGCCGATGCGCAGCGACAATGATCGAACGACAAAGGTGAGGACAAACGAAAGGGCGAAGCTCAGCGGACAAAGGCAAAGAATGAGATAGGACATGCCGCCGGCAGTGTAGCCGCGCTGCAGGTGCGATGAAAGCGAACAAAGCCGCCCGCGTCGGCGGCCGTCGCGATCACGGGAGACGTTGACGGAGATATTCGATGCGGTCCCTCACGTCGGCCAGAAGGCGATTGAGGGCGCGGCGATCGGCGTCGGAATGCACGTGTTCAATCTTGCGGCGCATGTCGCGGGCTTCCAATTCCAGCCGCTCGATCTCGGCAATGACGTCGGATTCAGGATTATAAACTGCACTCACGAGGCACCTCCCAAGGGACTACTACACCGCTGTATTCTAGAGTACGATACGCTGGCGGGCAATGCGAATCTTGCGGGATTGTGGGACACGGCCAGGACGATGGTCATTCGTAAACCATTGAATAACACATCGTTAAGCATTTATGGAAACGCAAACTCGTGGACGCCTTGAGGCTGCCCGGTCTTGATGACTCGCGCCGGAACGCCCACGACCGTCGCACCGGCAGGCACGTCCGCAATCACCACCGCCCCCGCCCCGACAATCGCATCGTCGCCGACCGCCAGACATTGGATGATGCGGCTTCCCAGACCGATAAATGCACACTGGCCGATGTTAACCCGGCCGGCAAGGGCTGCGGCTGGACAAATGTGCGCGCCGGGGCCGATGCGGCATTCATGTTCGATGATGCATGCGGTGTTGACGATAGCGGAATCGCCGATCTGCGCTTCCGGGCCGATGACGGCATTCGGGGCGATGACGACGTTGCGGGCGATGGTGGCGCTGGGCGAGACCACGGCCGATGGATGGCAGGTCGAAATCAACTCAAACCCATTGTCCAGAATGAGTTGCGCATAGCGGCGACGGGCACGCGATTCGCCTATGGCGACGATCGCACCCCGGACGCCCTGCTCCCGCAGACGCGGAAATTGGTTGACCCGGCCGATCACCGGCAGCCCGTCCGTCCCCCCCACCGTCGTGCCGGCCAGGGCCGGATCGGCATCGAGGAACCCCACCACATTGTGCCGGCCTTCGGCACGGAGGATATCGAGAACCACCCTTCCGTGGCCGCCGGCCCCGATGATAACTGCGTCCATGCGATCTCCGGGCAAATCTATTCGTTCCCAGATCGAATTATCGGCCGATGCCGCGGAAAGGCATCAGCCGCCACCAAGGTCAATCGTATTCAAATGAATCCCTGGCGATAACCAGCGGCCGGTTCTGGCCGATATTGAGCAGCAATCCCACCGATAGGAAACTGGCCAAAAGGCTGCTGCCGCCGGAGGAGACGAAGGGGAGCGTTACGCCGGTGACAGGGAACAGGCGCACCGTCACCAGGAGATTGAGGAAAGTCTGAGCGGCCAGAAAGCTCACGATGCCCAGAGCGACGAGCCGGCCGAACGGTTCACGCGTGGCGGCGGCGATC
>Ga0181520_10006501_pt1 | contig 17826 bp, 12 predicted proteins | sample PEATcosm2014_Bin_29_FD_132451 | JGI IMG/M metagenome (GOLD analysis project Ga0181520, IMG submission 132451) | Peatland microbial communities from MTU Mesocosm Facility, Houghton, MI, USA - PEATcosm2014_Bin02_30_metaG | ecosystem: Environmental > Terrestrial > Soil > Wetlands > Peat | place... | reverse complement strand
TGGAAAGGCGACGGGCTACTTCCTGAAGCAGAAGGTCGCCGGTCTGATGGCCCAGCGTGTCGTTTAACGTCTTGAAATCGTCCAGATCGGCAAACAGCAGCGCTCGCAGTCGTTTGCTCCGAGAGCTGGCAGCCAGGGTCTTGCGCAGCCTGTCCATCAACAGCCGGCGGTTAGGAAGCCCTGTCAGCGGATCATAGAAGGCAAGATTTTTGATCTCATCCTGTGCCTTCATCAGCAGCCGTAGTTCGCGCTCCCTTCTTTTTAACTCTGCCATCCGGGAGCGAACCACCGCCGCGGCCACTAGCAATGGGATCAGCCCGCAGAGCAAGTAGAACCACCACGAACGGTACCATGGCGTGAGGGTTCTAAAGGCAAACTCCGCTCTGCGCCCGCTCCATATTCCATCGCTGTCCTGCGCCTCGATCTCCAGCCGGTAATCGCCGGGCGCCAGTTGGGCAAATTGCAACTCTCTCTGCGTGGTCTCCGTCCAAGCCGAATTAGCTCCTTCCAGACGATAGCGGAATAAAACCGAATTCTCTTGCGAAGCATTGAGCGCGGAATAATGCACGACCAGAGAGTTGGCGTGAATCCCCGACGATGCGTTGCTCTCGCCGGTAACATCTCTCTGGCCCATGATGAGCCTGGTGATAACGGCCTCCAGCGGGACTTCCGGCCCTTCTCGCGGCCGCGGCTTGAATCGGGAGAGGCCGCCGCTGGTCCCAATCCATACGGTGCCATCCGGCTCTTCGGCAAAGGCGTTCAGATTGCAATCGTTCCAGGCCAGCCCGTCGCCCATGCCGTAGTGGCTCCAGCGCGCACCATCCCACACATCCACGCCCTGTTCGGTGCCCGCCCATAATCGTCCCGAAGCGTCAAACTCCAGAAAGTACACCAGCCCATCAGTGCCCCGTCTCTGCACTCCTTTTTCAACCGCCAACCCGCCCGCCTGAAGATGAACGCGGTCGATGCCGCCCCCGTAACGATACCCAACCCACATTAGTCCGTTCGCATCCGCGCCCAGCGAGAGCACCTCCAGATTGCTCAACCCATCGGCCTGTTTGAAGTTTCTCCAGCGCCCTCCGGTAAATGCGAACAGCCCGTTCTCGCCTCCGGCCCAGACCGTCCCATCGCTTCCCTCGGTAATCGCCCAAATGCGCGTAGACGGCAATTCGCCCACACGGGCGAAGCGCTGATATGGAGCCGTGGCTACAAACAACCCCTTTTCATTTGCCGCCCACAGCCGCTTCTGATGATCGAAGCGCACTTCATACGCCGCCTTGCCCACCAACCCCTGTGCCTCGCCTAACCAGTAGACGTTTCCGCTTCGCGGATCGATACGCCCCACTCCCTGCGTTTCTGTGCCCACCCACAAATCCCCGTTAGGAGCTGCGCGAACGGCATGAACCGCCAGCCCTTTCAGGCCCGCAACCTTGTTCCACTTCATGCCTGAGGGCAGCCGCTCCCCGTGCATAAGCCCTCCCTCGGTACCCGCCCACACCACTCCGCCGGGCTGAAGAAGAATCTCATACACCACATCGCTGGACATTCCGCTGGCCGTCGAGTAGCTCTCCCACTCCTCGTATCCCCGCCACTGCACAAGTCCCCGACCCGCCATCCCAATCCACAGAGAATGTTGCCTGTCTTCCAGCACTGTGTACACATCGCCGCGCAGGCCGTTGGTGAGGCCGATCTTGTGCCAGCCCTTATCGTCGTGAATCAGCAACCCATCCGCGGACGGCAGCAGAAGCCGTCCAGCCGAATCCAGAGCGGGAACTCCGACCATCACTCCGCCTGAAATTAAAATACCCGGCCTGCGAAACTGCGACTGACCAGCCGGCATCTCAAAAACGCCTTCATTCCGGACACGCACCCAGAGATTGCCTAGACTGTCTTTCCGGATCGTGGTCACCTGCCTGGGAGGAAGCCCTCGGTCGCGTCCCAGAACTTCGGTCTGGCCGTGGTCCATGCGGCACAGTTCCAGCCCGCATCCATACCACAGAACCTCGCCTTCAAAAAAGATGCCATAGGCCTCTGGCCCCGATACGCCAGGGGGCGGAGCAATGTTGCTCATGGAGAATCCGTCCTGCCCCGGCAACGAAGACAGCTCCACCAGGCCGGTATCAGTCCCGAGATAGGTGTGCCCCTTCCCGTCTGCCTGAATGCCCTGTGCCCAATTGATGGTTTTAAATGTGGATGCAATTTTTTCGAAGCGGTTGCCGCGCAGGTGATAGAGTCCGAAGCTGCCTCCCACCAGCAGCGAACCATCCGGAGCATCGCCCATAGCTACGCCGGAGTTGGGCGGCATCCCCTGCGACTGCCCAAAGGCCTCAAAGCGTTCCCCGTCGAAGCGGAAGATTCCGTTTTCCGTGCTCACCCAAAGAAAGCCCACACGGTCTTGGAAGATCCGCCGCACAGCCAGGTTGCCGAGCCCTTCCGTGTTCCCAAATGTACGAAAACTGTACTCCTGGGCGCAAAGCCCCGCTCCCGCCGCCACCAGTAGCAGGGTGAAAACACACGTGTTGGTCTTGCGGTCCACTATCAGTTGAAATCGGCAAATCTCTTTGATTTCATGAGCAATATTTCCTCAATAAGGCCCGCCCTCAGTACTTTTCCCCGCCCTTTGGTGGCATTAGCCCTCGATCCCGCCCGGTACAATGAAAATGAAAGCCTGACCCTCCCAGCCCATGGCCGACGACAAACAGAAGAAACCTGAAAAACCCGATGAAGAACCAACCGGCAAGGTCTACGACTCCCGGCTCATGCGGAGGCTCGGCCACTATCTGCGCCCCTACTGGTGGCAGGCTACCGTCTCGGCTCTCGCCGTCTCCCTCAAATCCATCTGCGACGTCGCTGGACCCTACCTCATCATGGTGGCCATCGACCGCTATTTCCCCAAAGACTCCGGCTTCTCGCCTGTCACCAACCTCCTGGCCAACGTCGTGGGATCAACCAACTGGCTCAGCCGCCGCCTCCCCGCCGATCCCTATCAGGGCATTACCTACCTGGCCGCCATCTATCTGGCCGCTATCCTTTGCGCCTATCTTTTCGAGTTCATCCAGATTTACCTCATGCAGTGGACCGGTCAGAAGCTCATGTTCGATTTGCGCCGCGACATTTTTCGCCACATGCAGCGCATGCACATTGGCTTCTTCGACACTCACTCCGTGGGACGTCTCGTCACACGCATCACCTCCGACGTGGACGCCGTCAACGAGATGTTCACCGCCGGCGTGCTGGCCATCGTGGATGACTTCTTCAACCTCGTCTTCATGGCCGCCCTTATGCTCAAGATCAACTGGCGGCTGGCCTTGCTGGCCTTCTCCGTGCTGCCGCTGATCCTCATCGTCACGCGACTCTTCCGTGATCATGTGCGGGAGAGCTATCGGCGGGTGCGCACTGCTATCGGGCGCATCAACAGCTTCACGCAGGAGCACATCTCTGGGATGAGCGTGGTGCAGCTCTTCAATCGCGAGAAAAGGGCATTTGATGATTTTGAAGACGTCAATCGCCAGCACATGGTTGCCTTCAAGGACACCATCTTCGCCTACGCGCTCTTTTATCCGGCGGTTGATTTGCTTTCACTGGTGGCTATCGCGCTGGTCATCTGGTGGGGCGGCTTCGGTGTGTTGAGCATTCCCCCCGTCGTCACTATCGGCGTGCTCAACATGTTCATCCAATACTCACTGCGTTTCTGGCGGCCCATCCAGGATATGAGCGACAAGTACAACATTCTGCAATCGGCCATGGCCGCCGGCGAGCGCATTTTTAGACTTCTGGACACCGAGCCGGAAATCGTCAGCCCGGTAAATCCCCTCCCCGGCGACAGCAGCAATCGCATCGAGTTCCGTCGCGTTTGGTTCACTTACCAAAAACTTACAGAAGCCCAGCAGGCCGCAGTTGACTCTGCATCTGAATCAGCCGATCTCGCCGCCATTGACGGCATCGAATGGATTCTCAAAGATGTCTCTTTCACCGTCGAGCCCGGCCAGACAGTGGCCATCGTGGGCCACACGGGCGCCGGAAAAACCACCCTCACCAGCTTGATGATGCGCTTCTACGAGGTGACCGCCGGGCAAATTCTGCTCGATGGCGTCGATCTGCGCCAGCATGATCTGATCGCGCTTCGCCAGCACTTCGCCGTCGTGCTGCAAGATCCGTTCCTTTTTACCGGCACGCTGGCCGAGAACATCCGCTTCGGCAACGAGGCCATCACTGACGCCGATCTCCAGAGAGCCGCGCGCGACGTCAACGTGCTGGACTTCATCGAGAGCCTGCCGCATCAGTTCGACGAGCCGGTGCAGGAGCGCGGCAACTCGCTCTCCACCGGACAGAAGCAGCTCATCAACTTTGCCCGTGCATTGGCCTTCAATCCGCGCATTCTGATTCTGGACGAGGCCACATCGAGCGTGGACACCGACACCGAGCTGCGCATCCGCAGTGCATTGGAGCGCATGGTTGAGGGACGGACCAGCGTGCTGATCGCTCATCGCCTCTCGACCGTGCAGCGGGCGGAGACTATTTTAGTGATGCACAAGGGCCAGTTGCGCGAGATGGGCACGCATCAGGAATTGCTGGCTCAACGCGGCCTCTATTGGAAGCTATACCAGTTGCAGTACAAGGACCAGGAACAGGGGTCAGAGAACAGAGATCAGAGATCAGTTGGTTCGGAGCGCGAAGCTTCTATCGCGACGGCAGATTGAGAGTTGGCGTCCAGCGATGCACAGCAACGTCTTCGTGGATGGCATTTGGCGATCAGACAAAAAACAGAGGCGCCAGAGACTCCGGAATCTCTGACGCCTCGATCGCGATGAACTCACTGGTTACTTAGATCAAACATCGTCCCGTTCAGTTTCCCAATGCGTCCACGAGTTTCCCCGCGTGCTGCATTTTTCCGCTGTACCGGCGACGGAGCTTCGATGCGCCTCGAAATCTTCCATCCTTCGGCATCGCAGTTTATGAATCTCCGGGTTACCCCGCATCTCCTTCTGCGACACCTCTTAATGCGTATGCGAGTTCCCTCGCACTGCGCATCTTCCGGCATTGCCGACGGTGAGTTCGCGGGTTGCCCCGCGCTCCCTCATCCCCGGCTGCCACTGGCGGCTGGCTCCGCGAGTTGCCTCGCAGATCGCGCCTGCCTGCGGCGCCTTGCTGCGTCCGCGAACCACGTGCGGGTTTCCCCGCGCCATGTCTCACGTCCTGCAGCTACGGCTGGGCCGATGTGACTCCCCGGCTGAAAACAAACCTTGCATCCCCGGCGTGGCCAAGGATGAATCTTTGCTTACCGCCGGCTCCTGCACATTCCCTTCTGGCTCTGGATGCAATCTCGATTGATATTCAAACTCCCTGCCGTTGCCGGCCTGGAGCAAGCGCGCGATCGAATCTGCATCGTCCTGCCAGCAAGAAATTGCGTTTCCAATTCCCTGGAGGTCACCAACTGAGAAGGAGCTTAGGACGGCTGAATCTGTGGAAGCAAGTGCAAAAATGGACATAATTTGTGGATTTCACCAATCTTGGTGCATAAATCTGCGTGGGGTTCATCGCCAGGCAAAAAAATATCGAAGGGCCAATTGCCCGCGCCTAACTTGTACAATTCTGGCATGAAACGAAAAACTGCCTTCTTACTTTTTCCTACGCTTGTCTTTGCCGCCTGCACTGGCTTTGCTCTGTTTGCGCAGAGCCCGCTACCAACTACCTCAGCGGAAGACCGTGCCCTGGCACGTGAGATTTTCAAGGAACTGATCGAGATCAACACTACAGACACGCCGCAGGGAAACGTGTCCACGGCAACCGCGGCCATGCAGAAGCGCTTCCTAGAGGCGGGATTTTCCGCCGAGGACGTTCATCTGCTGGGACCGAATGAACGCAAGCAAAATCTAGTTGTCAGGCTGCGGGCTGCTAATCCGACAATGCAAAAGCCGGTTCTCTTTCTTTGCCACATGGACGTGGTCCAGGCTCTTCGTTCCGATTGGTCCATCGAGCCCTTCCAGTTTGTGGAGAAGGACGGCTACTACTACGGGCGGGGCACACAGGACATGAAGGATTCTGATGCGGCGCTGGTGGCCATTTTCCTGCGCCTGCACCGGGAGGGCTATAAGCCTCGTCGCGACCTGATTCTGGCGCTGACAGCCGACGAGGAGGGCGGTCAGTTCAACGGAGCCAGGTGGCTTGTGCAGCAGCATCGAGAACTGGTGGACGCGGCCTACGTGATCAATCCAGACGCGGGCGGCCTGGAACTGGACCACGAACGCGTGGTGGTGGCCGACGTGGAAGCTACGGAGAAGGTCTACTCGGATTTCCAAATCACGGCAACGAATCGCGGGGGGCATAGCTCGCTGCCGCGGCCTGATAACGCGATCTATGAACTGAGTGCGGCATTAAACAAACTGGCAGCGTACTCTTTTCCCTTTGAGATGAACGATGTAACACGCACCTACTTCAAGAGCCTCATCGGGCAGGAGACGGGCCAAAGTGCCAGCGATATTCGAGCGATTCTGGCCACGCCTCCCGATTTGTCCGCCGCTGAGCGGCTCAGCGCCGATCCCAGCTATAACTCGAATTTCCGCACCACATGCGTTGCGACGCGGCTCAACGCCGGGCACGCCAACAACGCTTTGCCGCAGACGGCGCAGGCCATCGTGAATTGCCGCATATTTCCCGGCCATTCACCGGAGGAGATCAGGCAGCAGTTGATTGGTCTTTTCAACGATGCAAAGTTGAGCGTGAAGTACGTCTCTCACGCCGGCGAGGTCTCCGACACTGCGCCGGAGCGCAAAGCCATGGTCCCGCCTGCTCCGATCGCGGAGGTCTTCGAACCATTGACGCGGCTGACACAGATAATCTGGCCGGGAACTTCGGTGACTCCAGAAATGGAAAACGGGGCCAGTGACTCGATCTACTTCGCCGAAGCTGGAATTCCTTGTTACGGCTACTCAGCGATTGCGTTAGAGCGCGACGACATCCGCGCTCACGGGCGAGACGAGCGCTTGCCTGTCGATTCCTTTTGGAAGTCGCTGGACTTCTTCTATTCGTTTGCCAAGGCTTTAGGCGGAGAGTAGGAACTCTCACTAATTCTGGTTGAATTACCGCCTACGACCAGAAGATTTCTATGCCTTTTGCTGTGGCGCGGATGTTGGGCGGCTTGTGGTTGGTCAGGATGCGAATGGCGGAGAAGCCGCCGCCGAGCACGCAGACCGCTCCGCCTCCCACCATCAGGCCGAGCTTGCTGGTTGGTTCCGGATCGAGGAATGCCAGGATCACCATGGTGACGCCGACGGTGCTCATGCCCAGCGCGACGCTGACGCCGGCAATTTCACGCTTGGATAGGCCGGAGATGCGCGCCATCTGCAACAGTGTCTGGTCTTCAGGATTGATGCCGAGGTGAGCATCGTCGACGAGCACGCCGGCCTGGCGGGCCTTATAGAGGAGCGCCAGCGAACGCAGCCAGCCGGGATCGGAGGTGCGGACAATTTTCTCGAGGGAATCATCCATGGGAAAAGTCTATACCCTGGGAACGCGTTGGTCTGGTCGTGTTACAGAGATGTACACTATGGCCGGAGTTGAACCATGCAATTTTTTCTGGCATTCTTCTGTGCCGGCATCGCTTTTTATGGGTGGCAAAGCTGGCGTCGCAACCCGATCTATTCGCTAAAGACCACGCTCATGGATGCAGCTGTGATTCTGCTGGGCCTGGCGCTGGTGGTTGGCTTTAGCGAGCTGATCGCCTTCCATCTCCCCAGCCAATCACCCGCGGTGATCACCCTGTACTGTGTAGCTGTTATCGCAGCCATCACCCTTGGTCTGATCGCCGCGAGCTTCCGCATCACCGATGGGCCTATAGCCAGGTTGACTGCGGGAACGAGGCCTGAGAAAAGGAATCGGCACAAGCTGACCCCATGGATTTTGGGGACGGGCGTTGTGCTGCTGCTATTGCTCGGATGGGCCGCGCTGGTTTCGCCAGAGGATGCGGAGTTGCCGCTCGTCTTTGCGGCTCTTGTACTCATGATCGGCACATCCGCCCTGGGCGGTCTGTACATTAAAGCCCGTCGCTCTGATTACGCCAGCGCGGCCTTGAAGGCCAACTTCTGGGTGCATTGGCAGGATGATATCTGGCTGGGGCCCGATGGGTTACTTGTCGGCGGCGCGTACACGCCGTGGCTTTCCTCCGGTAATTATCTGACAGAGGCGCGCATTGAAACGGGTGCACCCATATCTTTGCTGCTGATCTTTCAAAAGGCATTCGGTGTGCGTTACGATCCGATAACGACACGGATACCCATTCCGGAGGGCCAGGTAAGCGATCTGAAATTGCTGGAAGCGAAACTGCGCGCTCGATGCCCGAAGGCACGCGTCAACTTTGATGTTGCCAGCTCAATGAACGGCTGAGCTACGACCATGGCGCAATCCGGCTCCTCGCTTCAGACCAGCCGGCGCACGTATTTTGGATCGAAGCGACTTCCTCCCACAATCTTTCCTAACCGCTCCCAGCAAAATCCTGTCTAATGTACTGCATGGGTAAGAACGACCACGCGGCGATCTCGGCAATTCTCGCTGGAGATAAAGAGGCCTATGGGGCGCTGGTGATGCGCCATAGCCAGAGCCTCTTCCGGGTGGCCTTTCGCATCACGGGCAATGAAGCCGATGCGGAAGACGTTGTGCAGGAAGCGTTCCTGCGCGGCTATCGCAAGCTGGAGAGCTTTGAGTCGCGATCGAACTTCGGCACATGGATTTACCGGATCGCGGTCCGTTGCGCGCTGGATAGAATCGCCAGTCAGCGGGTCAATGATAGCAGCCGCGTGGCAGGCGCCGATGATCCGGTGCAGGACGAAGTACAGGTGGCGGATGGCGCCGCTGGGCCTGACCGTCTGCTGTTGAGCGGCGAGATTGCGGCCTTGCAGGAGAAGGCCATGAGCTGCCTTACGCCAACAGAACGAATCGCCTTCGTGCTGCGCCACATGGAGGATTGCTCCACGGAGGAGATCGGAGCCGCGCTGGGGATTACACCCAATGCGGCCAGGCAAACGGTATTTCGTGCTGTGCAAAAGCTGCGGGGCCGGCTGGCTCCCTTGAGGGCTACACGATGAAGCACTTGAGTGAAGATGATTTGATCGAGCTGTATTACAGCAAAGAGGAGCCCGTCAGAGCATCGCGCCATCTTGCCGGTTGCGCGCAGTGCACCCGGGCCTACGCGGAGTTGGAGAGCGATCTTGCCTCGGTGAAGGCCATAGAGCCGCCCCTCCTCGATGCTGCCTATGGCGATCGGCTCTGGCAATCGCTCGCTCCCTTTCTGCCCGTTTATGAAGAACGCAAACGGACATTGCCGCGGTTCAGCAGATGGATTTATGCCGCCGCCAGCGTTCTGATGATTGCCGGAGCCTTTCTCGCTGGTCGCGTCTGGGAGCACCATCGACCGCGGATCTCGACAGCCGCCAGTCCCGCGGCGATTCCGCAGCCGCCGCTTCTGCCACAACTGCAGCCCCAACAGCAACCGCAGCCGCAACAGCGAGAGCGCGTGGTTGTCGTGCTTCTGGGCGATCACCTGGATCGCTTGGAGCGCCTGCTGGTCGAGCTGAAGCACGCCGATGCGGATAGCGCGGAGATGGTCTCCCCTTTGCGCGATGAGGCCCGCAGCCTGCTGACAGCCAATCGCATCTGCCGCCAGCAGGTGAAGCAACAGGACGATCCGGCGCTGGCCGAGGCCTTGGATCGCCTCGAGACTTTGCTTGCCGAGTTATCCAATTCGCAAGGTGGACTGAACGCCGCGGCTATTACCCGGCTGCAAAACGAAATGAACTCCAACAGCCTGCTCTTTGAAGTGCGCATCTTGCGCTCCAGAATCCCTGATCAACAGACGGCCGAGAACTCACGGTCGAAAGGAGGCACGATATGAATACCAGAATCATGTTTTGTTCCGCATTTCTTATTGCACAACTTTGCGCGCCCATCGCTGGACATGCCCAGTTCACGCAAGGACAATACTTTTTGGGCGGACTTACGCCGGCTGGCATGGAGGATACTCTCGCGGCAGCCGGCGCGCCGGATAGCAAAGCCTTTGCCGACGGCACGCGAGCCATCAATGAAGGCCGCTGGGCCGATGCAGTAGCCATCTTCTCCAATGTTGTTCAGCAACGAAGTGCGAACGCCGACGGCGCGCTCTACTGGAAGGCCTATGCCGAGAACAAACTGGGAGAGGCTCAGCCCGCGCTGGATACCTGCGGCGAGTTGCGCCGCGATTTTCCCAGCAGCCGCTGGATCGATGAATGTGGCGCGCTGGAGATTGAGATTCGCGCCAAGAACAATCAGCAAGTCCAGCCGAAGGCCGAGCCGGACGAGAACCTGAAACTGCTGGCGCTGAACGCCATGATGCAAAAGGATGAGTCGCGCGCCGTGGGCGAGATTCAGGAGATCTTGCAGAACAGTTCGTCAGAGAACCTGAAAGAGAAGGCGGTTTTCATTCTGGCGCAGGGGCGGTCGAATCAGGCGCAGTCTCTGCTGGAGCAGTTGGCCATGGGGAAGATTAACCCCGCTCATCCCGATCCGGTTTTACAGGCCAAAGCAGCTCGATTGCTTCACAACCCGGATGGCAAGCCAAGCGGCTCGCCCTATCCCGCTTCGGTGAGCAGGAATCGGACCATGACACTCGATGTTGTGGTCACGGATAAAGCCGGCGCTCCCGTGGGTGGCTTGCAGCCGTCCGACTTTAAATTGCTTGACAATCAGCAACCGCAGAATCTCGTTTCTGTCCAGGCGGCCAGCGCGATGACCCCCAATGCCGATCCTCCTGTCGAGGTTTTCCTGGTTTACGACGCGATCAACATGCCCTTTACATACCGAGCCAACCAGCGGCAATTGCTGGTGGACTACTTCAATCAGAACAACAAAGTGCTTGACCTGCCCACTTCTCTGCTCGTGCTCACCAATAAAGGTATCTCGGAACAGAATCGGCCCACGCGCGATGGCGCCGCACTGCTGCGCGTCCTTGATGCCAGCTACGCGGGACTCATGCAAATCAAGAGTTACGAAGGCATTGATGGCGCGTCTTTGCGCGAGGAGGATTCGCTCAAGGCCCTCAGTGTCTTTGCATTGCAACAGAGCAAGAGGCCGGGCAGAAAGCTCTTCATCTGGCTCGGCTCCGGCTGGAGCATCTACTCCAACCCGATTTCGATTGGAGGAACCAAGCAGCGGCAACACATCTACAATTACATCGCTTCGCTGTCTACGGCTCTGCGCGAGGCGCGTATGACTCTCTATGATGTCATGCCCGTCAGCGGCGTCAGCAGAGGGGACAACTATATGCAATACGTCAAGGGCGTACGCGATATCAATCACGTTGATATAGGAGATCTCTATCTCCCGGTTCTCGTCATTCAGACCGGCGGGCAGAATCTTATCGGCAGCAGCGACCTTGCCAGCCAAATCAAGAGCTGCATTGCGGATGCGAAGACATACTATGTTCTCACTTACAACCAGCCTCCGGCCGCTCATCCCGATGAGTATCACGATATTGTGGTCAAAGTCGACAAGCCCGGCCTGAAGGCGCGCACACGTACCGGCTACTATTCGCAACCGTAATACTGCCTCACAATACATGAATCAGAAAGGGCCACCCCGTTGATGCGGAGTGGCCCTTTGTTGTGAAGCCTGCCGAAGTTACTTGGCGGCAACCAGCGGCTTGGTTTTGAGCGAACCGTCCTTGTAGCCCTTGGCGATCTCGACGATGGAGACGGCTTTGTAGTCGCCGGCGTGGCTGGCCTGGCCGAACTGTGTCATGCGCTGCGCTACCACCTTCTGCATGGCCTCGCGGGCGGGCTTCATGTAGTCGCGCGGATCGAACTTTTCAGGAGTCTCCCACAGAACCTTACGGATCGCTCCGGTCATGGCCAGGCGGTTGTCGGTGTCCACGTTGATCTTGCGCACGCCGTTGCGGATGCCCAGCTGAATCTCTTCGACAGGCACGCCCCAGGTCTCCTTGAGCTTGCCGCCGTACTTATTGATCACGTCCTGCAAATCCTTGGGCACCGAGGAGCTGCCGTGCATCACCAGGTGAGTGTTAGGCAGGCGCTTGTGAATGGCGATCAGCACGTCCATCTTGAGGACCGAGCCGTCGGGCTTCTTGGTAAATTTGTAAGCGCCGTGGCTGGTGCCGATGGCGATGGCCAGCGCATCTACGCCGGTCAATTCTGCAAACTCGACCGCCTGATCGGGATCGGTGAGGTGTTCAAGGCCGGTGCCTCCCGCGCCGTGTCCGTCTTCCACGCCGCCCAGCACTCCGATTTCTCCCTCCACGGTGACGCCGCGCTCATGCGCAAAATCGACCACGCGCTTGGTGACCGCGACGTTCTCTTCGAAGCTGGCCGGGGTCTTGCCGTCCTCTTTGAGCGAGCCGTCCATCATGACAGAGGTGTAGCCCAGATCGATGGCGCTTTTGCAGGTCTCGAAGCTGTTGCCGTGATCCTGGTGCATGGCGATGGGAATCTCGAGATTCAGCTCGGCCGCCGCCAGGATGAGGTGAAAGAGATACTTGTCCTGTGCGAAGGAGCGCGCGCCGCGGCTGGCCTGGATGATGACTGGTGAATTGGTTTCCTTGGCCGCGCCCATGATGGCTTGAATTTGTTCCATATCGTTGACGTTGAATGCGCCGACGCCGTAACCGCCCTTGGCGGCCTCGTCGAGCAGTTGCCGCATGGAGACTAGAGGCATTTGAGTTTCTCCTGTTGCCGGGGATGCCGGCGAAGTTGGGGTTGGCTCCGTCCGCCGCGCGTTGCAGTGCTTCAGAGCAGGCTTGTCAGCCCAGCGGGAGGCGGAAACCGCGATCATTTATATGGTAGCAGGGACGCGCAAGGGAATAGTGTGCTGTTCAACACAGGCGGTTATCGGCGTTTCGGCGGACCGATTCAGGAGGGGCACGTCCCGGAACGGACCACGATTCGACTGGTAATGTGCGCTGTTGGCACGTCACCGTCGACCAGAGCGCGTCACGGCAAGCGCACGCTAACGCTTGGCGCAGAGTCGTCATGCGCGTGGCGCGCGGCTATGAATTCGTACACCAGCGGTTCAACGACAAACTCGTCGCGTTGTTCGTCGAAATAGGCGAGCCGCTCGATGGGCAGATCGATGGCGACATCTGTTGATGCGCCGGCTGCGACGCTGACGCGCTTGAATGCTTTCAGCTCGCGCACGGAGCGCTCCACCTGCGAATTCAATGCGCGCACATAGATCTGGACAACATCGTCGCCATCGCGCGTCCCGGTGTTAGCCACGTTCAGCTTCATCTTCAATACATCCCCTGCGCGCACCGCGGTGAAGTTGCGATAAGTGAATGAAGTGTAGCTCAAGCCAAAACCGTGGGGGAAGGCAGGCGCATGACCGTCGCGGTCAAGCTTGCGATAGCCGTGCCAGAGATCGTAGACGATGGAAGTAGCGTCCTTGTCGAAGCAGGGAAGATGCGCGGCGCCGGTAGGCACGACGAACGGCAGGCGTCCACTGGGATTGACGCGGCCCGTCAAGACATCGGCAAAGGCGTGACCGCCCTCTTGCCCTGGATACCATAGCATCAGAATCGCGGCCACATGCTGGCGCCAGGCCTCCATGAGCACGGTCGATCCGGCCATCACGGCAACCGCGGTGCGAGGATTTGCCTCAGCTACGGCGAGGATTAGTGTTTCATCTTCGGGACGGAGCGTGAGCCGAGTCCTGTCGCCACCGGGCGCGAAGCTGCCGGTGCGGCTCTTGCGCCACTGGTTCAATATCCTGAGCATATGCGGCAGGTCGCGCAGGCGAAGCCGAGGGAAGAATTTTTTAACGGTATCTTTGCCGGGAAAGACGTACTCGCCTTCGTCAGCGTGGGTATAACCAGCAACGACGATGGCGGCGTCGCAGCCGGCAGCCAGGGCCGCGGCCTTGTTTACATTCGAGCCGTCGTCGAAGAGAATCTCGCATCGATCCGCGAACGCGGCGCGAAGCCCTTGCAAAGGAGTCACGACATAATCGGGAGTGGTATTCAACGATCCGCCGTCGCCGGTGTTGGCAACGGCCGCTAGCTTGCCGATCACAGCAAGGCGCTTCAGGTTCTGAAGCGGCAACAGCCCGTCGTTCTTGAGCAGAACGATGGACTTGGCCGCGGCCTCGCGGGCCAGCGCGGCGTGAGCCTTCTTGTCGATCGGTAATTCAGGTCGTGCGGTAAATTCCAGTTGCGTCGCGAGAATACGCATCACGGCATCGTCCACGCGCTCGATGGAGACTTTGCCTTCGCGAACCCAACGCTCCAGGTTGTCGGCGATCTGGTTGCGGAAGGGCATCTCCACGTCTTGACCAGCCCGCACAGCCTTGGCCCCATCGCGCAGACCGAAGATGAAGTCGGTGATTACATAGCCGCGAAAACCCCAGCGCTTCTTGAGAATGCCGGTGAGCAACGCCTCGTTCTCGCCGCAGTACTCTCCGTTGACCGAGTTGTAGGCGCTCATGATGCAGGCTACACCCGCATCCACGCAGCGCCGGAAGTGCGGCAGATAGATCTCATGCAAGGCGCGCGCGCTCGCCGTTACATCGACGCGAAAGCGCGCGTTCTCCATGGAATTCAGCGCGAAATGCTTGGCGCAAGCCATGACATGACGCTGCACGCCGCGCACGGCCGCGACACCCATACATGCTAGATGCTCAGGGTCCTCTCCGTAAGTCTCCTGCGCGCGGCCCCAGGCTGGATGGCGCGGGAGATTGATGCAGACACTGGCGAAGAGATTGCCGCCCAACGCGCGCACCTCACGGCCCATCGCCTCGCCGATCCTTTCTTCCAGATCGACATCGAATGTTGCGCCGCGAGCCATGGGAACGGGGAAGGTGGTCGCGCCGCGCATCACCACGCCACGGGGTCCATCGAGGAACTTCAGTCCTTCAATTCCGAGGCGCGGAACGATGCCCGCATTCCAGGGGTGGGCACTGTAGCCTCCGATCATCATGTCGGCAATGCCCGCGTAGAATGCGTACGATCCGGATAACACGCTTGCCTTTTCGGCGAGGGTGAGTTGGGATAACAGCTCGCCAGCGCGTTCAGCGGCAGGCCGGAGTTGGGCAGTGGACATTGGTTTCGAGTTCCCTTCGATGAATCAAGAAAGCAACAACAGATCGACCTCTATTATCCGCGAAGCTTATTTACGAAAGAGCAGGGGCGCCAATGCCAGCAGGTTGTCGCGCCACACAGGAAATACATGGCCGCCGGGAGTTTCTACAGGCACAGGCGAAAGGCCTTTCTGCCTGGCCCATGCGACCAGGGCGCGGTTGGGAGTGATGAGGCTGTCGTCGGTGCCGCAAGCGATCCAGAGCAGGCTGAGAGGGGGCTGGCTCGAGTTGACTCCGGGAAAGAGAGCGTCGAAATCAGTAGTCCGCGGCAGGCCGGCGCTCATGGCTCCAACCCAGGCAAAGAGTTCGGGATGCGTAAGCCCCGCCGTCAAACTTTCTTGCCCGCCCATGGAGAGACCGGCGACGGCGCGGTGGTCGCGGCCTTTGGCCACGTTGTAATCGCGTTCCACCGCGGGGATGATCTCGTCGATCAGGGTGCGGACAAAGAGCTGGATGTTTCGCCGGCTGATGTCGGGATCGTTGAACGTGTTGTGACCGTGGCTGACGATGTCGAAGTCGCCATATCCGCGCGGCATCACCACGATCATGGGAACGATCTTGCCTTCGGCGATCATGCGGTCGAGCATCAGGTCCGCCTTGCCGGCGCGCGTCCAACCTTCCTCCGTATCCGTGAAGCCATGCATCAGATAGAGAACGGGATAGCCGCCCTCGCGTCTGGGGTCGTAGCCGGGAGGCGTGTAAACCACATAAGCCGTCTGGTTGCCGGGATAGTGCAGGGCGATTTTCGTGGTGAAGATGTGGCGCGTAACATCGCCGTGCGGAATGTCTGTGAGCTCCCATGGAGCGGGCGGGTCCGCGGGCACCAGAACGTCGCTGTAGAGGTCGAGGAAGTTGGGATGCACATCGCGGTTGAGCGGATCGAGCATGTGAAGGCCGTCCACAACAAAGGTGTAGCCGTAGCGCTCGGGTTTGAGTGGCGGTGTGGTGGCGCTCCACAGGCCGCCTGCTTGCTGCGTCATCTGAAGCGGCTGAAGAAGAGCATCAGTGGCGACGGAGACCTGCTTGGCTCCGGGAAAATGCAGCCTGAAGGTAATTGAATGGTCCGCATTGACGACGGCTCCGAAAGGTGCGGGCGGAGCTGGCGACTGGGTGAGCGCAAAGACAGTTGCCAGCGATGATGTAGCGGCGATGAGCAGAAGGCGATTCATGATGTCTTCACTATAACAATGCGGCATCATTGGTGGCGCGGAGCGGAGTGCCTCTCGCTCAACACAAAAGGATCACGGTTTTTTCCGGTGGATATGTACTAGGTCTCTATAGCCCCAGCACCGCCCGCTGCACGGCACCGCTTGACAGAGCAACAACATACTCCTAACCTTCTTCTATGAACCTTCAGCTTCCCGAACGTCAAGCAGCGGGACTCGCAAGCCTTGCTACGCGTACCGGCCGCAGCACATCTGAACTGGCGGCGGAGGCTGTGGACCGCCTGCTCGCTCAGGAGAACTGGTTCGACTCTCAAGTGCAGTTGGGTATCGATCAGATTGCCCGCGGCGAATTCATTGAAGAGGAAGAGATGGACGCCCGCGTGGCGCGGATGATGCGGACTTGAGACGACTGAGATGGTCGGGACCCGCTATGGACTAGGGCCTATTCGATATAGTCAACAATTAATCCGCTAGGAAGATGCACACAGGTGCGGATATTTGGATTGCTCTCCACATACTCTCGAATCACTCTGTTGATAGTTTCGATGTGCCCGCGAAGAGTGTCTTCACATCCTGTCTCCCAATATTCACCTTCATCTCGAACGCCAAACTTAACTAAATGCGATCGAAGCTGCCGCAGAAATCCAACCACTTCGATATGCGTCTCTGGCCCAGCAAATTGGGTCTTTACCCAGCCTGAAACCCTGCCTTTTTGATCGAATACGAATTGGATCGGCTCACAATCCGGATGTGGGTATGTAACGAATCCAGTTTCGGTATGATCGGGTGCTTGGCGAAAACGCTCATGATGCCACCGTCGTTCTTCGGCCAACTTCTCGGCCACTACGAGGAAGCCCTCCAGGTCGAACCGAGTGCGTAGTCGGCCTGCGTAATGAATGGTTACTCCCATCTTGCTTCTGCCTTTCGTGTAGACCAGGGCAACTAGGCAACTAATCTTACATCCCCAACACCTTGCGCTGCGCGGCAAAAATCTCATTCACCCCCGCCTCAGCCAGATCAATGAGCCCGTTGAGCTGCGCGCGCGTGAAGCTGCCCTTCTCCGCCGTGGCCTGCGTCTCGATCAACCCGCCATCGGCTCGCATCACCACGTTCATGTCCACCTCGGCCTGGGAGTCCTCCTCGTAGCAGAGGTCCAACAGCATCGCGCCGCCGACCATGCCCACCGAGGTAGCGGCGACCAATTGTTGCAGCGGCGAAACTTTGAGTGTTCCCGCCTTTACCAATGCATTGAGGGCCAGTGCCAGAGCGACCGCCGCTCCGGTGATGGCCGCGGTGCGCGTGCCGCCGTCAGCCTGAATCACATCGCAGTCGAGAATCACGGTCCGCTCGCCTAGAGCCTTCATATCCACCACTGAGCGCAGGCTGCGGCCAATGAGCCGCTGAATCTCGTGCGTCCGGCCGCCGATCTTGCCCCGCTCGCTCTCGCTGGGCGTGCGCGTCACCGTGGAGCGCGGCAGCATGGCGTACTCCGCCGTCACCCAGCCGCGTCCGGTATTGCGCAACCAGCCGGGGACGCCCTGTTCGACGG
>Ga0181520_10006500_pt1 | contig 17827 bp, 12 predicted proteins | sample PEATcosm2014_Bin_29_FD_132451 | JGI IMG/M metagenome (GOLD analysis project Ga0181520, IMG submission 132451) | Peatland microbial communities from MTU Mesocosm Facility, Houghton, MI, USA - PEATcosm2014_Bin02_30_metaG | ecosystem: Environmental > Terrestrial > Soil > Wetlands > Peat | place... | reverse complement strand
ATCGCCCAGGCTGAAGCTCACGTCATACGCCTTCATGATCTCGCATATCTCGTCGAAGCGGGTATAGAGGAAACTCTCGCGATGATGCGCCAGGCACCATTTGGCCATGATGGCTCCGCCACGGGAGACGATGCCGGTGAGCCGCTTTGCCGTAAGCGGAATCGCGGCCAGCCGCACGCCGGCATGAATCGTGAAGTAATCCACGCCCTGCTCCGCTTGTTCGATCAGCGTATCGCGCATGATCTCCCAGGAGAGATCCTCGGCGATGCCACCAACCTTTTCCAGCGCCTGATAGAGCGGCACGGTGCCGACAGGAACGGGAGCATTGCGCAGAATCCACTCGCGTGTTTCATGAATCTGCTTGCCGGTGGAGAGATCCATGATGGTATCGGCGCCCCAGTGGATGGCCCAGATCATCTTGTCCACCTCTTCTTCCAGCGAGGAAACCACCGCGGAATTGCCGAGGTTGCCGTTGATCTTGACCTTGAAGTTGCGCCCGATAATCATCGGCTCCAGTTCGGGATGATTGATATTGGCGGGCAGAATGGCGCGTCCCGCGGCGATCTCGCTGCGCACAAACTCCGGTGTGATGGTTTCGGGCAAAGAGGCTCCGCACAAGTCGCCCGCATGTTGCCGCAACAGCGCCGCGTAGGCAGGATCGTTGCTCAACTCTTCAAGGCGCATGGACTCGCGCAGCGCTACGAATTCCATCTCTGGCGTGATGATGCCCTTGCGCGCATAGTGCATCTGCGTCACATTGGACTCTGCGCGAGCGCGCCGGACGCGGGCTTGAATAGGCAACTCGAGGCTGTCCGTGCGTGGTTTCGCGCCTTCCACTTGCCCGGTATCGCCACGCTCATCGATCCACGCACTACGCAACGCGGGCAGACCGCGCCGCAGGTCGATCGCCTGCTCGGGATCGGAGAACGGACCGGAGCAATCGTACATGGGAATCGGCGGATTCGGCTCGACGCCCCGAGCATGGCGCGTCTCAGCCTGCGTAACCTCGCGATAAGGGACGCGCAGATCGGAGCGGCTCCCTTGCATGTAGCGCTTGTGGGATGCGGGGGAAAGCGCGGGAAGACAAAAATCTTCAAATTGAGTGGAATGGGCTGGCATGATATCCCTTTCGTTAAAGCGCGAAACAGGAGTGATCATGCAAGATGCGCGAGGATCGCATCGACAAAAACTTCCCACGCCGGTACTAGCCGGATCGGGTTCAAAGGGTATTTCTCAGCCCACTTGTGCGAGCACCCCTGTTTCTTCGCTGAGAGTACACCAGTCCCCGGCCTGTGCGCAAACCAGCGCCGCAATCCTCTTTGAAGTTAAAGGACGGAATTGACATCGGGGGATAGGTCTGTGCTGTACTCGTCTTGCGGACCGCAGGACATTTTCCACCTCGCGACCGACGCACGATCGAGGAAGGGTCAAACATGCTGGACAATCATCAAGCCGCTCAAATCTATGCGCGTGTACGCAGTAGGCGGCCTCTCATCCATCAGATCACCAACTTCGTGGTCATGAACTGCACCGCCAATATCACTCTCTGCGCGGGAGCGTTGCCCGTGATGGCGCATGCCCTGGAAGAGGTGGAAGAGATGGTCGCTGCCGCGGGCGCGCTGGTGCTGAACATCGGCACCTTGTGGCCGGGGCAGGTTGAAGCCATGCTGGCCGCGGGCCGTCGCGCCAATCAGTTGGGCATTCCCGTCGTGCTCGATCCGGTGGGCGCCGGAGCCACGCGATTGCGCACCGAGAGCGCGCGGCAGCTATTGAATGAAGTATCCATCTCCATTGTGCGCGGCAATCTTGCCGAGGTCGCAACCCTGGCTGGAATCAAAGCTGAGATCAGCGGCGTTGAGTCCATCGGCGGGAGCGGCAATGTGTCTGAAGTGGCTGCTCAACTGGCGAGGCTTTACAACTGCACCGTAGCCGTGACCGGAGCAATTGACTGCGTGACCGATGGTTCCCGTTATGCGAGCATTGCCAACGGGCATCCTCTGATGGCCACTGTTACAGGCACCGGCTGCATGTCCACCTCGGTCGTTGCGTCCTGCGCCGCGGTGGAGAAGGATGCCGTACATGCCGCTGCCGCGGCGCTTGCAGCTTATGGCCTGGCTGGGCAGATCGCGGCGGAAAAGGCGCAGGGACCAGGCACCTTTCAGGCGCTTCTCTTCGATGCGCTGGCAGGACTGTCGCAAGAGTCGTTGCTTGCCGGCATGAGGATTGAAGAGGAGCAAGCATGAAATCCGCCTATCATGGCATCTGCGTTCTAACGACCGATGTGCCCGCGCAGGACCGGACTCATGAGCAGATCGCCGCCGCGGCGATTCAGGGCGGCGCGGCGATGATTCAGTTTCGCGATAAGACGATGGACGATGGTCTCTTTGCCCAGACGGCTTCGCGCATTCTGCAAATAACGCGTGTTGCCGGGGTTCCGCTCATCGTCAACGATCGTGTCGCGATCGCCATTGCGATTGGCGCAGATGGCGTGCATGTGGGATGGAATGATGGCGACCTGGACCAGATCAAGCAGAACTTGCCAACGGGCATGATTCTTGGTGTTTCTGCCAGAAATTATGCCGAAGCCATGGCCATGAACACCGTGGGTGCCGATTATCTGGGCGTGGGACCTGTCTTTCCAACAGCCAGCAAGAAAGACGCCACGCCCCCCATCGGCATGGAAGAACTGAAAGATATATGTCGAGATACAGCAATTCCGGTCATTGGCATCGGCGGAATTGATTACGAAACTTTGCCACTGGCTATGAGCGCTGGATGCTCTGGAGTCGCAGTGATTTCAGCGGTATCCCATGCCGTCGATATGGTGAAAGCTGTACATGAACTGGTTCGATGCCATGCGAACTCCCTGCGCCAAGCCACTGATCGTCATGAACATTTAGTACTGCCGAATATGGCACTGGCGGAGTGATATAGCGTAGGTTCGGCTCGTTCGTACTCGCAAGTCAGATCGATCCTCGAAAGTCGCCTTTCCGCAAGTTTTCCTCAGTCGCGACGCCAATTCGGGCGATTGACAGCGTTTCACACCTGACACCATTCGGGGCGCCACCGGCGGTGAGACGCCGTTCGGCTCGTTGAAGGTGGAGCGGCTGTACGGCTGGCGCTTTCAAACCATCCGCGAGGCCAAGGATGAAGCCCTCGCCTGGCTGCTCTGGTATAACCAAACACGCATGTACTCGACGCTGAACTACGTCAGCCCGGTGTGGTTCGAACAGGACTGGGCGGCGACCACAACAGAGATCGCGACCTGAGTGCTGGGGCTAACGAAATAGGCGGTGGAAATGTCCTACCGCCACGACGACAATGGGAATGAATATCCCCCAAAACCCGCCGGTTAAGGCATACGCATTCTGAGGGCAAGGTCAGATGGATACCTGCCTGAAACGACATCCCAGGGTCGGCCTCGCGAATTGCGGAGGTGTAGGATGTTCTGCATATGCCACCAACTGCTTATTGGGCGCATTCGGCACCGGATTCACAGCCTGGCTCGAATTCGAGAGCGGGGTGGCAGCTTTTGTCTGTTCATCTTGAGGCTGTCGCGCAAATTGCGCGCGAACTTGCTTCGCAGACACGTCCACTTGACGACAAATTCGCTAGTCTTGCAGGCCTTTCCGGGATGCTGCATGATTTTGGCAAATACACAGACAGCTTCCAACGAATGCTGCAAACCGGCCAGGGACACCCTCAACATGCGATCCACGGAGCGATGCTCGCAAAACTCGGGACCGCGAACGCTCCGCTCAAGCCTGGACTGCAAACGGTAGCCGCCGCGATTGCCGGTCACCACGCCGGCCTTGCGGATTGGAACACTCAACTCCAAGAGAAGCTGCGGGAGCAAAAATTTCGTGACGAAACATCCGCGCTGGTGCAACGAGCCTGCGCTGACTGCTCCGAGTTAGAGCGCATCGTCTCCGGCCTTCCCAGCCAACAGGATGTTTCTCCGGGGGCGGGAAAAGCAAGGTTCGATTTGTTCGAGTGCATGCTGCTTAGCTGCCTTGTGGATGCGGACAGATTGAACTCGGGCGGACGCGCTCCGTTGCAGGAGGATTTGCGCGCCGCCGAGCGCCTCGATGCGCTCCTGCGCCACATCGCCGGCTTGCAGAATCAGTCGCCTGAAGGAGTGGTGAAGCAGATGCGCGCGCAGGTGCTGGAGGACTGCCTGCATGCGGCTTCCTCGCAGGAGCGGCTCTTTTCGCTTTCCGTGCCGACAGGCGGCGGCAAGACGCTGGCGTCAATGTCCTTCGCCTTGAGGAGAGCTGCGCTCTATCCGGCGCGGTTCCGGCGCGTGATCGTAGTCATTCCTTATCTCTCGATCATCGAGCAGAACGCCGAGGTTTACGCCGGAGTCTTTGGTCCGGATGCGGTGCTGGAGCATCACTCCGGCAGCATCCAGAAGCTGGTGAAGCGCGACGAAGAACACTTCGTACCCGCCCCCGGTGAAGAGTACGAAGAGGAAAAACAATTCCAGGAAACCGGCTTGCGCCCGGAGACGGAAAACTGGGACGCGCCGCTCATCGTAACCACCTCGGTCCGTTTTTTTGAAAGCTTGTTTTCCAATCATCCTTCTGACTTGCGGCGCGTGCATAACATTGCGCGCTCCATCGTGATACTGGACGAGGTGCAGACGCTGCCGCGCCGGCTGCTGGGGCCTCTGCTGGGCATGATGAAGGAGTTGGCCGAGGACTGGGACACCAACTTTGTCTTTTCCACGGCGACCCAGCCCGCCTTTGAACGGCCGCAGTTCAAGCGAGATCTCCGCTGGAGCCCCGGCACGCTGACCGAGATGGTGCGCGACCCGGCCGAGTTGCATCAGAAGCTGAAGCGCGTTGAGATTCACTGGGAGATCGACGACCCTGTGGGCTGGCCGCAGATCGCGCAACGCATGATTGCCGTGCCCCAGTGCCTCGCCATTGTGAACGTGCGCGATCACTCCAGCCAGCTCTACGAAGAGTTATCGCGAATCGCGGAAGAAAAGGGCCTGGATAAAAAAGGTATCTTTCATCTATCCACGCGCATGTGCGCGGCGCATCGGTTGCGAGTGCTGGAAGAGATGCGCAAGCGATTGAAGGCAGGCGAGCCGTGCCATGTGGTCTCGACGCAACTGGTGGAGGCGGGCGTGGATGTGGATTTTCCGCTGGTGCTGCGTGCGCTGGCTCCGCTGGATTCGATTGTGCAAGCCGCGGGGCGAGCGGATCGCGAAGGAAAGTTGACGGCGGCGTTGGGCAGGCCGGGCGGCCTGGTCGTGGTCTTCCGCCCCGAGGATCACAAGCTGCCTCCGAATGAGTACAGAGAGGCGGCTGGAATCACGGAGGCCATTGCAAAGCAGGCGTCTCTCGATGGCGGCAGCGTGCAGGTGGATTCCTCGGAGGCCATTCACGACTACTTTGAGCAGTACTACGGAGAAAGCGGAACGGATCTCGGGCAGAAGCTCGTTGAATATCGCGAGCATGAACGGTTCGCCACTCTGGCCCAAGAGTTTGAAATGATCTCGAATCGCACGCGCGATGTGTTTGTGCCGGACGACGAAGAAGGACAGAAGGCGATCGAGACATTGCGTCTGGCGGGAGAACTCACTCGATCGCTACGGCACACATTGCAGCGCCATGTCGTTGGACTCAGCCCCTCGGAGTTTCAGAAGGCAGGCGGTGTCGTGGAACGGGTGCCGACGGCAACGGGCGATGAGATTTGGGCGGCCACGTCCTACGACAAATATCTTGGGCTAATTTTCAATCCCAGGCCGGAACATTTTGTTCTATAGCTTTATAGCTTGGCCATGCCATGAACTTTATCTGGTATTAGCAAGCGATATACATGCCCTCTAAATGCCGGCTTGGGCTTCTATAGTGTTTGTGCCAATTCTTCCAAATGCTTGTCGTCGTGAATTGCCAAAGCAGTCGAGGATCTGAATTCATGCCTATTCCCAATGTTCGCGTCCGGGTCTCCGGAGAGTTTGCGTGCTTTACGCGGCCGGAAGCCAAAGTCGAACGATTCTCCTATCCGGTAATGACGCCGTCCGCCGCGCGGAACATATTGGACGCCATCTGCTGGCGCCCGCAGATGCGCTGGATTGTCACCAGTATCACGGTGCTGAAGCCGATCCGGCTGATGAGCGTGCTGCGCAACGAAGTCCAGAGCAAGGTCTCGCCCGGCGCCATCAAAAAATGGATGCGCGATGCCTCCACGTTTGAGCCGCTGGTGGCCGGAGCTGGCAACGGGACCGACGGCACGCCGCGCAACACCACGCTGCTGCGCGATGTTGCCTACTGGATCGACGCCTACCCGCACGTCTTCGATGCCACGGGCGATAACACGCCTCAAAAGTACGTGGAGATGATGCGGCGGCGCGTGGAGAAGGGGCAGTGTTTCCAGCGGCCGTATCTCGGCTGCCGTGAGTTTGCCGCCGAGTTTGGGCCTCCGCAAGAGGACGACCAGCCCATCTCGGACTCGATGGAGATGGGCCGAATGCTCTACGACATTGCTTTCCTCGCGGACGGCAATCGCGCCGCGTTTTTTGAAGCACGCTTGGAAAATGGCGTGATGGAGACGCGGCCTGAGGCTGTGCTGGCCGACGAACCCCGGCGGCAGGAGGTGCTTGCATGCTCGTACAAGCACTAACGGAATATGCGGACAACTATCTGGCTAAAGAGCTGAACGATGCAGCCTGGGAGACGAAGCTCGTGCCGTGGAGGCTCGATATCTCCAAACAGGGAACATTCCTGGGTGCGACTCAGCGCACGGAACCGAAAACGCGGGGCAAGAAGCAGGTGCAGGTTGCCAAGGAGATGAGCGTACCGCGCTCGCCGGTAGCCCGCGTCAGCGGAGAGCATCCTTTGCTTGCTACCGACGACATCGCCTACGTCCTCGGCGTTGGTTCATGGACGCCGGACAAAATCGCTGACAAGAAGAAAGCCGCAAGACACCACGAGGCTTTTGTTGCCCTCATCGGCAAAGCCGCGGCGGAAACCAAGGATGCGGCGCTGGAATCCTGCGCACGTTTCTATGCCAACGCGGAAGAAGTGGAGAAGGCGCGCAGTGCTTTGCAGGAAGCGAAGGCCGGCACGCTCGTCGCGCTTTCCGTCGGCGGAGCCCTGGTGGAGCGCGAAGCCGTGCGGCAGTTCTGGCGAAAGCATTACGAAGCCGAATTTGCCAGCCGCGTAGAAGGCAACATGGGCGAGTGCATGATCTCAGGAAAGTTTGGCCCCATCGCGCCCACGCACGAAAAGATCAAGGGCGTGTCCAGCCTCGGGGGACAAGCTTCCGGCGTGGCGCTGATGTCCTTCGATAAAGAAGCATTCCGCTCTTATGGATGGGAACAGAACCAGAACAGCCCGGTCTCTCCAGATCGCGCCCTGGCGTATGTGCTGGCCTTCAACGACTTGCTCAAACAGGACAAGGGACAGCGCAAGGACATTGCGGGCATCGGCTTTCTTTACTGGCTCAAGACGCCATCGGACTTGGATGCGATTGATCTGATGGACCGGGCCGATCCCGAACAAGTGAAGAAATTGCTCAGCTTCGATCCACTGCAGAATCCGGATACCAACCGCTTCTTCATGGTGGCCGTTTCCGGCAATGGCGGACGATTGCGCGTGCATCATTGGGCGGACCTTGCGCTCATAGAGGTGAAAGAAAATCTCAAGAAATGGCACCAGCAATTGCGGATCGAGTTTCCACGCTACGCCGGCGAAGAAGCGCCTCCCGTGCGGCTCTGGCAACTGCTTTATGCCCTGGACCGCGAAGGCAAGCCCGACGACCACACGGTGCTGGCGTTGCTGCGCCGAGGCATTGAGAACCAGCCGTTGGGTTACCCCGTGCTTTCAACGGCGCTTGCACATCTGCGCCATCCGGGCGGAAACGACACAAAGGAAAAGGCGGGCGACAAGAAGAGCGATCCCATGTCCGTGGCCCGTCTGCGCGTGCCCATGGGCTTGATTCGCATGTGCCTCAACGATCTGTTTCGGCAACAGGAAGGAGCAAGACAAATGAGTGAAGGACTGGACTCCGCCTGCACGATTCCCGCTTATGTCTGCGGGCGGTTGATGGCGGAATTTGAGAATCTGCAACGTTCATCGAGCGACGGAGACGTGAACTCATCGGTTCTGGATCGCTACTTTGCACTGGCATCGACGTATCCTGCCGTCGCTTTTCCGAAGATCGAGAGCCTCGGCCAAAAGCATCTGCGCAAGCTTCGGAGGGACAACCCGCCTGCCGCGTATGCCATTGACGCGCGGCTCCAGGAGTTGCACAACCTTCTGCAGCCCTCGGCGAGCGGCGCCTACCCGGGCAAGCTCGGCCTCGAAGGCCAGGGACTTTTTGCCCTCGGCTACTACCACCAGAAAGCACGCTCCCGCACGCAGGCGCAGGACCGCAAGCTGGCCAACGAATCCCAGAACCACGATACGGAAGAGGAGAGTAACCGATGAGCACGATTGAGAACCGCTACGACTTTGTCTATCTGTTTGACTGCCAGGACGGCAACCCGAATGGGGATCCGGACGCCGACAACAGCCCGCGCTTTGATCCGGAAACGTTTCAGGGACTTGTCTCCGACGTTTGCTTGAAGCGCAAAGTGCGGGACTATGTATCTCAGGCAGTTGAAGCAGCCGCGATTCCACCGGAGGGACACAACATCTACGTCCTAAGCGGCGCTACGTTGGAATTGCAACAGAGCGAAGCATATAAGGCACTCAAGATCGAGTGGAAAGACACAAAGTCCAACAAAGGCGACATTCCATCAGCCGCAGAATGGATGTGCAAGAACTTTTTCGACGTGCGCACATTCGGAGCGGTCATGAGCACGGACAAATTTAATTGCGGCCAAGTACGAGGACCGCTTCAAATCACATTTGCACGCTCGGTAGACCGGATTTTGCCGGTTGAGCACGGAATCAGCCGTGTAGCCTACACCAAGGAAGAAAAAACCAAGGAATCGAAAGGAAGCACGGAATTGGGCCGCAAGTACACGATTCCTTATGGGCTATATGTGGCTCATGGCTATGTAAATCCTTATTTTGCTCAAAAGACCGGCTTCAGCGAAGACGATCTCGCGCTCTTGTGGAAGGCGCTCACCAATCTGTTTGAGCTGGACCGCTCGGCGGCGCGAGGCACCATGGCGGCGCGCGGGCTTTACATCTTCAAGCATGAGAGCAAGCTCGGCAACGCGCAGGCGCAGCGGCTCTTCGAGACCATCCGGATCGAGAAGAAGACGGACGTTGAAAGCCCGCGCGCCTTCACCGATTACACCGTTGTGCTTCCCAGTCCTGGCACTCTGCCGCCAGGCATCACGTTCATCGACGGTCTTGCATAACGCGGCGCAACCAGGGGAACAAGATGTACACAGAAGAGGATCTCCTTCCGCTCTCCGGTCTCCAGCATCTCGCCTTTTGCGAACGGCGCTGGGCGCTGATTCATCTGGAGCAGCAGTGGGAGGAGAACCTCTTTACCGCTGAGGGCAAACTTCTGCACGAAAAGGCGCACTCGGCCGAGATTGAATCCCGTCCCGATGCGCTGATCCGGCGCACTCTTCCCTTGCGCTCCTTTCGTCTCGGCATCTCCGGCCAGGCAGACATTGTTGAATTTCTGCCTTGCGAAGCCGCGGAACGGGGCGTTCCCATGCCGCGCCGCAAGGGGCTCTGGAAGCCCTATCCGGTGGAGTACAAGCGAACCCGCGACCAGCACGGCAGCACGGCATATCGCATTCAACTCTGCGCGCAGGCGCTTTGCCTGGAAGAGATGCTGCATACGCCCGTTCCCGCTGGAGCCGTCTTTGACGGCAAGGCCAAGCGCCGCGAAGTGGTTCTCTTCGACGAGCCGCTTCGCCAGGAGGTCGAACGCCTGGCCTCGCTCATGCACCAGATTCTTCAGTCCGGAAAAACTCCGCTCGCAGTCTACACGAAGAAATGCGAAGGCTGCTCCATGAAGCCCGTTTGCCTGCCGAAAACCGTCGAGTCGGCCAGCGCGTCCCGTTATCTGGCTCGCGCAATCGATGCCAACCTCCGACAGGCTTCCGGCGCGTGCTCCAGCAACGAGGAGGAACAATCGCCATGAGGAAGCTGCTCAATACGCTATATGTCACCATTCCCAGCGCCTACCTCAGCAAGGATGGAGAGACCGTTCTGGTTCGCGTGGAGCAGGAAACGCGGCTGCGTGTGCCGATTCACACACTGGAGGGCATCGTCTGCGTCGGGCAGGTCTCGATGAGTCCACCCCTGATGGGTTTCTGCGCCGAGCGCAACGTCGGCGTGAGTTTCCTGAGCGAGCACGGCCGCTTTCTGGCCCGCATCCAGGGGCCCATCCACGGCAACGTGCTGCTGCGCCGGGAGCAGTACCGCCGCGCCGATGAAGACGCCGATTCCGCCAGCCTCGCCCGATCCGTCTTGCTGGCGAAGATCGCGAACTGCCGGACTTCGCTGTTGCGTGCCGGCCGTGAGCATGCGTCGGAGGCTCTCGAGCGCGCCTCCGTGCAGCTTGGCCAATCGCTGCGCCTGCTCGCATCGACTCCTTCTCTCGATGGTCTGCGCGGAGTGGAGGGAGATGCCGCGCAGACGTATTTCGGCGTCTTCGACGAACTGATTCTGCACCAGAAGGAGGAGTTCTTCTTTCATGGCCGCAGCCGCCGCCCACCGCTCGACAACGTGAATGCCCTGCTCTCGTTCCTCTATGTGCTGCTGGCGCACGATATCGCTTCCGCTTTGGAGACGACAGGCCTCGACCCCGCGGTCGGATTTCTGCATCGCGACCGCCCCGGCCGCGCCGGCCTTGCCTTGGACCTTATGGAGGAACTGCGCCCGGTGTTGGCCGACAGGCTCGCGCTCACCCTTATCAACCGCCGGCAGGTAACCGGCGCCGGGTTCTCCCGCGCCGAGTCCGGCGGAATATCCATGAGCGATGCAACGCGCAAAGAGGTTCTGGTTGCGTGGCAGTTGCGCAAACAGGAGGAAGTTCTCCATCCATTTCTGGACGAGCGCATTCCTTTTGGCCTGGTACCCCACGCGCAGGCGCTTTTGCTGGCCCGCCACCTGCGCGGCGATCTGGACGCCTATCCTTCCTTCATTTGGAGGTGACAAAGCATGATGGTGCTGGTGACGTACGATATGGGGACCCAGACCGACGCAGGCAAACGACGCCTGCGCCATATTGCCAAACTGTGTCAGAATCATGGTCAGCGGGTGCAGTTCTCGGTCTTTGAATGTCTGCTGGAACCTGCGCTTTGGGTCGAGTTTCGCGCCAAACTCCTTGACCTCATCGACCCATCCACGGACAGCCTCCGCTTCTACTTCCTGGGAGCCAACTGGCAGCGGCGCGTGGAACATGCCGGCGCCAAGCCCGCCTACGACCCCGAAGGCCCCCTCATTCTGTAACGCGAACCCCAAGCACACAGCCCACCCCAGGCAGGTTCGCGATTCATGCATCTCCTTCATTCCGCATCTCTTGCGCATCCATGCCATGCTTTTGAGTGGTTCCATTACACTTTTTTGGCAGACTCCGCGCAACTCCACGGATAAAATACTGAAAGAAATATTGTTATAGCTTTGCCGTCGCGCCCCACATGGGCGCGTGGATTGAAACTAAATGCAAAACTCCCCATCTAAGCATGGATCAGGTCGCGCCCCACATGGGCGCGTGGATTGAAACCATGCCTTCAGGTGGTCGAAGGCGGCGCAGCCTCGGTCGCGCCCCACATGGGCGCGTGGATTGAAACAGATCCCATTAGTGGATCTATGATGGTCCCGTTGTCGTCGCGCCCCACATGGGCGCGTGGATTGAAACTTCGCAGGACACATCGGCGCTATGCCGTTCATCGCGTCGCGCCCCACATGGGCGCGTGGATTGAAACTGTCTGGGAATGTGTTGGGGAACCGAAGAGGCTCGTCGCGCCCCACATGGGCGCGTGGATTGAAACCTGCAAATGGGTGCCATCTTACGCCCGGCTTGCCAGTCGCGCCCCACATGGGCGCGTGGATTGAAACTGTTTGCGTCTGGGTTGGCGACAAGACGCGCTCGCGTCGCGCCCCACATGGGCGCGTGGATTGAAACCCAGGCGTGGCGCTTTCCTCGACTCAGGCTGCAGCGTCGCGCCCCACATGGGCGCGTGGATTGAAACATCTCGCCGCCAATACGGTGATCGAATCGCAGATCGTCGCGCCCCACATGGGCGCGTGGATTGAAACCTCTTCGTCTTCTTCCGCGTCGCGCGCGGCCTTCTTGTCGCGCCCCACATGGGCGCGTGGATTGAAACACAGGGCTGGCGAACTACGGATTGCTGAACGATGTCGCGCCCCACATGGGCGCGTGGATTGAAACTATGCGCACGGCTCTGTGGCGCTCTGGTGCGAGGAGTCGCGCCCCACATGGGCGCGTGGATTGAAACAAGGATGGCGCGAACCATTGGGCCGTTGAACAAAGTCGCGCCCCACATGGGCGCGTGGATTGAAACACATACCCAGTGGCTCCATGCTTCACCGCAAAATCGTCGCGCCCCACATGGGCGCGTGGATTGAAACCGCCAACCAGCGGCGTGCATGAAATACCGGCGCCGGTCGCGCCCCACATGGGCGCGTGGATTGAAACCAGACCATTCCCGGCGTGCTGAGTCCTGGCGGCGGTCGCGCCCCACATGGGCGCGTGGATTGAAACAAATATGACACCTTGCGTGTTGAAATAGGGATATCCGTCGCGCCCCACATGGGCGCGTGGATTGAAACATTTTTCCTCTCTTCCGAGTTCTGCGCGGAGCCCAGTCGCGCCCCACATGGGCGCGTGGATTGAAACAACCCGCGCCAAACGCGCGTAACCGAAAGAAAGGGTCGCGCCCCACATGGGCGCGTGGATTGAAACTGGTAAGGATTCTCTGACCTTTGTTGGCCTTCGCAGTCGCGCCCCACATGGGCGCGTGGATTGAAACAGCGCCGCCAACGAGGGCGCGGTGGGCGCTACCTTCGTCGCGCCCCACATGGGCGCGTGGATTGAAACCGCCTGGGGCATTGCCGCGACGATGGTCGGCGGTTCGTCGCGCCCCACATGGGCGCGTGGATTGAAACCTCGAATGCAAATCCCATCTGCTGCGCAAGCTGTCGTCGCGCCCCACATGGGCGCGTGGATTGAAACTTGATCTGGGATGATGCCAGCTTGAGCGAGGATGGAGTCGCGCCCCACATGGGCGCGTGGATTGAAACGAGATCAGGCTTGGGCGGTTTGCAGGCGTAGCAGTGTCGCGCCCCACATGGGCGCGTGGATTGAAACATCTTCTTGCCGTTCAGGAAAACGTCCCACGCTTGTCGCGCCCCACATGGGCGCGTGGATTGAAACACCTGTCTGCGCCTCTTCGACATACGAACCAAGGCGTCGCGCCCCACATGGGCGCGTGGATTGAAACCAACCAGTTGGGTCTCGACAATCGCATCGCCCACGTCGCGCCCCACATGGGCGCGTGGATTGAAACCTGCCGTTGAAAAGGTTACGCTCCGATGAGCAATGTCGCGCCCCACATGGGCGCGTGGATTGAAACAAATGTTACTCATTCACAGGCTCAAAGGAATACAACGTCGCGCCCCACATGGGCGCGTGGATTGAAACACGACAGCCGTACAGATGGCACAGCCGGCTGCTTTGTCGCGCCCCACATGGGCGCGTGGATTGAAACGTTTTGCGGTCCTTATAAGGTGTCGAGTGTCAGGGTCGCGCCCCACATGGGCGCGTGGATTGAAACCCTCAGAAGATCCAATGAGCCTCACAAACACGGCGTCGCGCCCCACATGGGCGCGTGGATTGAAACATGGAAGGCAGTGCGGGGCTGTCGCAGTACCGGCGTCGCGCCCCACATGGGCGCGTGGATTGAAACTATCAGACCGCCACATCATCATGCACCGGCCCTTGTCGCGCCCCACATGGGCGCGTGGATTGAAACCTTCACGCGGTAGCAAAGCACATCGGCATTGCGCTCGTCGCGCCCCACATGGGCGCGTGGATTGAAACATCGAGACTTGGACCTACACACGTGGCTGGCACAGTCGCGCCCCACATGGGCGCGTGGATTGAAACCGCAGTGGACATTGCCAATTCCCGGTTCTTCATGTCGCGCCCCACATGGGCGCGTGGATTGAAACTTCACGCAGAACCGGCGGCTGTGGGTGCGCCTCCAGTCGCGCCCCACATGGGCGCGTGGATTGAAACCGTCGTCGAGCGCCGGCAGCTCACCCGGATCGGCCGTCGCGCCCCACATGGGCGCGTGGATTGAAACACCGTGATTCCCGGGGTCCCGGCCGCCGTAGTCGCGTCGCGCCCCACATGGGCGCGTGGATTGAAACTGCTGGATCAGGGGATGAATCTCGATGATGGCGGCGTCGCGCCCCACATGGGCGCGTGGATTGAAACTCTATCCGCGCGGGAACTCTGAGGGATTATGCTGTCGCGCCCCACATGGGCGCGTGGATTGAAACATTCTGTTCACTGCTCCGTTTCTTCGCCCTGGGTGTCGCGCCCCACATGGGCGCGTGGATTGAAACACGCTCATGCTGCCCCGATCAATCTGCCGCTGCGTCGCGCCCCACATGGGCGCGTGGATTGAAACATGGCCAACGTGAGCCGCAAGCATGACCCTAACGGTCGCGCCCCACATGGGCGCGTGGATTGAAACATTCTGTTCACTGCTCCGTTTCTTCGCCCTGGGTGGGGTCGCGCCCCACATGGGCGCGTGGATTGAAACTTGACGACACGCCGCAGCGGCACACTGAGGCCTGGGTCGCGCCCCACATGGGCGCGTGGATTGAAACGTGTGAGTGCGAGCTTTCAGGGAATCCGATTGCGCGTCGCGCCCCACATGGGCGCGTGGATTGAAACATTCACTCTCCTTCTTCTAGATGGCCCTCAGATACCGTCGCGCCCCACATGGGCGCGTGGATTGAAACACAACATTGAAGGTAGTTACAGTTAAGGCAGTGAGTCGCGCCCCACATGGGCGCGTGGATTGAAACTAGATGCCATGACGCACGAACGCCCGGTGCTGGGTGTCGCGCCCCACATGGGCGCGTGGATTGAAACAAGGAAACCCATGCTCCGGATGCTCCTTTACCGCCGTCGCGCCCCACATGGGCGCGTGGATTGAAACCTTCGCGGCCCACCGCCCATCGTCAGCCACCACCGTCGCGCCCCACATGGGCGCGTGGATTGAAACAACGGCGCATTGTTTCTCGCAGCATCTTCCTGCAAGTCGCGCCCCACATGGGCGCGTGGATTGAAACAAACTCACCGGCTGCACGAGCCGCGACCAGGCTTGGGTCGCGCCCCACATGGGCGCGTGGATTGAAACAGTGGATCGAGTGCCATTACGGTTGCGTCGACAGCGGTCGCGCCCCACATGGGCGCGTGGATTGAAACTGGTTCTTGCTGATCCCTGATCCCTGATCTCTGGTCGCGCCCCACATGGGCGCGTGGATTGAAACCATCGCTAATACTCCGTACTCGCGAAGAAGCAGGGGTCGCGCCCCACATGGGCGCGTGGATTGAAACTTCCGTGCATCCGCAGTACCGGCACTTATCTGGGTCGCGCCCCACATGGGCGCGTGGATTGAAACTTTGCGCCCCAAGACGTGCAGGATGTGTTGACGGAAGTCGCGCCCCACATGGGCGCGTGGATTGAAACGTCAATAATCAAACTGGAACAGCGCAGCATCTTTCGTCGCGCCCCACATGGGCGCGTGGATTGAAACGAGATGCTGGAGGCGTTCGCGTCGGACGCGAAAAGTCGCGCCCCACATGGGCGCGTGGATTGAAACCAATGCCGATGGCGTGCGTTAGGCCACGCTGAGTCGCGCCCCACATGGGCGCGTGGATTGAAACCCGCTCGATTTCCATCGCGTACAGGTAAATGTTGTCGCGCCCCACATGGGCGCGTGGATTGAAACAGCAACCTGCAGCGTGAGGACCTTCCGCCGCTCGAGGTCGCGCCCCACATGGGCGCGTGGATTGAAACCTTAGATGGCCTTGCGCTCTTAGTGGCCTTCTTCGCGTCGCGCCCCACATGGGCGCGTGGATTGAAACCTCCAGATGCAGTTCACCGAACTGGTTCTCGGTCGCGTCGCGCCCCACATGGGCGCGTGGATTGAAACACGACCGCCGAAGTAGCACAGACTGTGCTCAACGGTCGCGCCCCACATGGGCGCGTGGATTGAAACGCCTCGCGCGGGCCTTCGTTGATGGCGAAGCTGAGGTCGCGCCCCACATGGGCGCGTGGATTGAAACTGCGCGATGAATTGAAATGGGCGTGCTTGGTTAGGTCGCGCCCCACATGGGCGCGTGGATTGAAACTGCCATAAATCCTCCAATGAAAAGGGCGACCCGAAGGTCGCGCCCCACATGGGCGCGTGGATTGAAACACCGAGTGCTTTACGGCAATCGGCCGTGCACCGTAATGTCGCGCCCCACATGGGCGCGTGGATTGAAACCTAATGCGGTAGACCGCGCCAGGCAGCTGCATAGCGGTCGCGCCCCACATGGGCGCGTGGATTGAAACGATGTGCCTGGCGTCGGGCATGTCCACGCCCATGGTCGCGCCCCACATGGGCGCGTGGATTGAAACACGCTCTATCAATTGGCGGGTTTCCCAGGTCCAAAAGCGGGACCTAGGCCACCCGCACCCAGTTTTCGCGCGTTCGACATGGGCCACCCGCCGTACGAAGAAAACCTGTGGGTACCGCAAAAAAAATCCTGCACGCGTAGCTGGACTTTAGCCTCGGAATGTTAAGAAGAAGCCGCGTTGTACGGCGTGGCTACAGCGTCTTTACTTCAAGTCTTTACAGAAACCGAGCCGTCGAGCGGTTTTTCCTCAACGGAGTCCCCGACAACAGGTCGTTGTCGCCGGGCTGGAAATAAGCCATCTTGCACGCTGATGCAATGGCTATATGTGAAGTGAAAACGCTCTGTAGTGTACATGTATTGAAGAACCGCTCCAATGGTGCGGGTTGCGTGATTTCACGTTTGCGAAATGCGTCACCTTGCTCCCTCGTTCGCGGATCCGATTCTGGCCCGGAATCATAGCCGCCATGGCAAGATGATGGAATGGCTCCGGATCGATCTTCGCCTCATCACTTCAGAGGGCGAGCCTGCATCAGACCGCCTTCTGTCCACAACGCATTCTGGCCTCGCGGCAATTGGAGCGGCGAGCCATCGCCCAGGTCGCGCCGGAAGATTTCGCCGTAGTTTCCGACTTTGGCAATCACGTGGGCAGCCCACGCATCATCGAGGCCAAGGGGGCGACCCAACTCGTGCGTCTTGCCCAAAAGGCGCTCGACAGCAGGATCCTTACTCGTCTGCATGGCGGCGATATTGCTCATGGCAAGGCCGCTTTCTTCAGCCTGCACCAGCACATCGATCGTGAGTTCGGCAATATTTCCAAATACAGGATCGTTGCGGCGATAGGCAACTGCGAGAGGATCTTTTGAGATTGCTTCGGGCAGGATCAGGTAGTCCCTGGCGCGCGAACCGAAGCCGGTTCGCGCATTGGCCAGGCGCGTTTGATCTCCTGCGAGTGCGCTGCAATTATTGGTAACGAATGCAGCTTCCATCTCCCCTTGCTCCTGGAATAGAAACGGAACGAAATCGAGGTGGCGGCGCTCGAACCAGGCGCGAAGATTGACTTCAGTTTCAGTTTCCGCGAGGAAGCAAATCTTTTTCCCAGATAATCCCGCGGCACTGGTGATCTTGGGGGAACGCGGAACCATCAGCGCCACGCCGTCGTAGAGTACCGGCCGGGTGAGGCCAATCGAGTTGCTGACGGCGTGGGAGAAATCGTCGCTGACGGAAGCAATGAGGT
>Ga0181520_10006499_pt1 | contig 17829 bp, 14 predicted proteins | sample PEATcosm2014_Bin_29_FD_132451 | JGI IMG/M metagenome (GOLD analysis project Ga0181520, IMG submission 132451) | Peatland microbial communities from MTU Mesocosm Facility, Houghton, MI, USA - PEATcosm2014_Bin02_30_metaG | ecosystem: Environmental > Terrestrial > Soil > Wetlands > Peat | place... | reverse complement strand
TTCTTTCTCGCGGCGATTTGCTTCCCCAGCCGCGAGAATTGCCGAATCATCGATTCGGCGCCGCACTCATTCAACCACAGCCCTCACACTCTGGAGGAGTACCTTCATGCCGTTCTGCCGCTGTTTCTCGTTCGCTTTCGCCTTCACCCTTATCGTTGCTATCGCACACGCGCAGCAGGCCGCTTACCTGGATCAAAAGTTCTCTCCCGCCGAACGCGCCCACGACCTGGTCAGTCGCATGACCCTCGACGAAAAGGCCGCCCAGCTTGAAGACTAGGCCACGGCGATTCCGCGTCTCGGCATTCCCGACTACCAAACCTGGAACGAGGCCCTGCACGGCGTAGCCCGCGCCGGCTATGCCACCGTCTTTCCCCAGGCCATAGGCATGGCCGCTACATGGGATCCGACGATCGTCCAGGGCATGGGCAGCGTCATCTCCAGCGAGGCCCGCGCCAAGTACAACCAGGCCCAGCGCGAGGGTAATCATCGCATCTTCTACGGGCTTACCTTCTGGTCGCCCAACATCAACATCTTCCGCGATCCGCGCTGGGGCCGCGGCCAGGAAACCTACGGCGAAGACCCGTTTCTCACCTCCAGGCTAGGCATCGCTTTTGTCAACGGCGTACAGGGCGGCGATCTGAACCATCTGCGCGCCGTGGCCACCAGCAAGCACTTCGCCGTGCACAGCGGACCTGAGCCCCTGCGCCACGGATTCAATGTCAATCCCTCACCCCGCGACCTGGAAGAAACTTACCTGCCCGCCTTCCGCGCCACTGTCACAGAAGGCCATGTGCAATCGGTCATGTGCGCATACAACTCCATCGACGAGTTTCCCGCCTGCACCAACCAGATGCTCCTCAAAGAGCCCTTGCGCGACGCCTGGGGTTTCAAGGGTTTCGTCGTCTCTGACTGCGGCGCCATTGTCGATGTGAACCAGGGCCACAAAAAGACACCGGACGTGATGCACTCCGCCACGCTTGCCCTGCAAGCCGGCACCGACCTCTCATGCAGCACGTGGACTCCCGGCTTCAATACCCTGGCCAATGCTGTCCGCCTGGGGTTGGTCCCTGAAGCTCTCGTCACCCAGGCGGCCGAACGCCTCTACACGGCGCGCTTCCAGCTCGGCCTCTTTGACCTGCAAGGCTCTAATCCGCTGGACAAAATTCCCTTCGGAATCGTCGCCTCGCAGCCCAATCGCCAGACCGCCCTTCGGGCCGCCGAAGAGAGCATCGTGCTGCTGAAGAACTCCGGCATCCTGCCGCTCAAGTCAGCACCCGGCAAGATTGCCGTTGTAGGCCCCACCGCCGATCAGCTTTCCTCCATCCTCGGCAACTATGTTGGTACGCCTTCGCAGCCGGTTACGCCGCTCGAAGGCATCATCCGCCAATTCCGCGCCTCACCTATTCTCTACGCGCAAGGTGCAACCCTCGCCGCTGGCGTGGGCGTTCCGGTGCCGCGCAGCGCCTTTGGCATGGATCGCGGCCTGAAGGCCGAGTACTTCGCTACCCCCGACTGGACCGGACGCCCCGTCGCCACGCAGACCGAGCCAGCCGTGCAAACCGACTGGGAGAACGCCAAGCCGGTGCGCGAGCTGGATACGCCCAACTATTCCGTCCGCTGGAGCGGCGCGCTCAGCGCTCCCGCCCCTGGCCACTACGTCTTTACGCTCGAAGTAGGCGACAGCTTCCCTTACTCACCTGCCGAATTCTATCGCTTCCTCCTTGACGGAAAAGTGCTCTCTGAAGGCAGTCTGCGCCAGACGCCTGCCGACGGCCCCCACGCCGCTCCCGGTGCCTCGCCCAGCGCGCCTCCCGGCGAGATTTCCTCCATCGCACCGTTCATCGCGGTTGACTTCGCTGATACCAAGCCTCACGACTTCTGCCTGGAATACTCGCACACCGGCGACCGCGCCGGCGGCGGCGTCACACTCAAGTGGGAGGCACCCGCCGAGGCGCTGCTCAATGAAGCTGTGGCCCGCGCACATGAAGCCGATGTTGTCGTTGCCTTTGTAGGCCTCTCGCCGCAGTTGGAGGGCGAAGAAATGAGTCTCAAAATCGACGGCTTCTCCGGCGGCGACCGCACCAGCCTCGATCTGCCCGCGCCCCAGCAAAAACTTATTGAGGCCGTGGCTGCCACTGGCAAGCCGCTCATCGTCGTGCTACAAAGCGGCAGCGCCGTCGCCCTCAACTGGGCCAACCAGCACGCTGCGGCCATCCTCGAAGCATGGTATCCCGGCGTCGACGGCGGCACAGCCATCGCTCGCACCCTTGCCGGACTCAACAACCCCGCCGGACGCCTGCCCATCACCTTCTACGCCTCGCTCGACGGACTGCCCGCCTTCACCGACTACAGCTTCAAGAGCCGCACTTACCGCTATTTCCCCGGCAAGCCGCTCTGGGGCTTTGGCTACGGCCTCAGCTACTCCAGCTTCAAGTACGGCCCCATCAAGCTCTCGTCTGACTCGCTCAAAGCCGGTGAACCGCTGACCGCCACCGTCACCATCACCAACACCAGCTCGACCGGCGGCGATGAGGTCGTCGAAGCCTACCTGAAGACGCCGCAACCTGACGGCCCCATCCATTCGCTCGCCGCCTTCCAACGCGTCAACATAGGCGCCGGTCTAAGCCGCGAAGTCACTCTCACCCTCACGCCTCGCGCGCTTTCCAGCGTTGACGACAAGGGCAATCGCAGTATTCTCGAAGGCAAGTACACGCTCAGCCTGGGCGGCGCGCAGCCCCAGGAAACCGTGTCCAAATCCGAAGTTGAATTCACCGTCACAGGCTCTGCGCCGTTGCCCAAGTAGAGTTTTTACTTGATAGTGTAAGGAAGTTCCGTGCCCCATCCATTTCATGTTCTTTATGAAATGGATGGGGCACGGAATTGATCTACAGCAACCCTGAACCTGCTCTAGCCAAAATAAAACAGCGCGGGCAGACTCGCCATGAGCCTGCCCGCGCTGTTTTTCTCCTAAACCGACTTTTACCGGAGCAGCACGCCGGCCGAACGGTAGCTTACGCCGCCAGCCGAGGTTACAACCACCGGACACTCCGTGGTCTCGGTCAACACTTCGATTGCGCCGTCCTGCAGCACTACCGTATCTTCCACTTTGCCGCCCCGCGCCGAAGGATTCCACGCAAAGGCCTGCCGGTTCACGATTGTCTCCGTACCTTTGGGCAAGGCTACCCACTCGCGCTCCGCGTAGCCGGCGGCGCCGCCCTGGTGATGCAGCAGTTCTTCACCGGGCATTCCCGCCGCCGCATAGGCTTCTTTGGCCACGGCATACAACTGCGCTCCCGTAGCTCCCACTCGCGTGGCGTGCAGCAGCGCGGCATTCACTTTTGCCGCCACGTCAAAGCCATCCATCAGAGACTGTGGCATCGGCCCAAAGTGTACAAAGCGCGTAATGGAAATAACCAGTCCCCATTTGCGCGCGCACAGATTCACCATGCCCAGGTGTTTAAGGTGCCTGCCCCTCGGCAGCGCGTGCTTGTACTTGAGAATGCGATCATCCATCGCCATCAGCAGCACCGAAGGCAAAATGGCCTTCTGAATAAGGCGCGAGGCGGTCATTGCGCTGATCTCTTCCTCGCTGACGCCCGGCTCAAGATGCTGCACCACCTCTTCCACAACGCGCGCCGTTATGCTGCCGAGCACGCGATAACGCGCAATCTCGGACGGCTGCAACTGGCTGCGCAGTCCGGCAAGATTGACCAGCTCGCAATTCGCCTCATGCGTGTCTGCGCCAATTAAGCCTGTCGTCAGGCCGCGCGCCGCCTGGGCAAAATCCCCATCGCTCCAGGGCACGACGACCGGCTCAAACGGCAGCTTGCCAAACTCGTCATCATGCATCCGTGGCGCTTCGTTCTTCGTCGTGATGTAAAAGCCCGCCCCGTCCTTGCGCACAAAAACTGCGGCGCTGCCCGTTGCCGCCGGAATACCCACGCGCATATCCACTTGGCCGGCCGTGGCCCACGATACATTCTCATGCCTGCTCAACAAAACGCCGGCAAGGTTGTGCTGGGCCATCAGCTCAACCAGTTGCTGCTTCTTGATCTTGATCTCTTCCTCAATCGAACTCTGCTCTGCTGTGCTCATCTCTCGTCTCCACTCTGCCGCCATATCTGAACCTGGTGCATTTTCACTGATAGTGTAAGAAAGATCCGTGCCCCATCCATTTCACGTTCTTTGTGAAATGGGTGGGAAACCACGAATCAACTCTGCAGAAACAGTAAAATCGCTCTAGCCGGCGGCAATTGTTTCCCTGATCTGCTTGAGCGCCGGATAAATCGCGCGCTAAAGGCTGTATTGCCGCTGAAGTTTATCCGAGTCCCGCTTCACCGGAGCCACCGTCGACGCAACAGAAATAATCTGGTTGCAGGCTTCATCGACCGATGGCCAGATGCCCGCGCCCACTCCGGCAAGCACCGCCGCGCCATAGGCACATCCCTCTTCGGCGGCAAGCAGCGAGACCGGCTGCGCATAAACATCTGCCTGAATCTGACGCCAGAGGGGCGACCGCGCACCACCGCCGCCCAGACGAATATCATTCACCGGCACACCGATCTCCGCGAAGATCGTCAACGAATCCTTCAAACTAAAAGCCACGCCTTCAAGAACGGCCCGGATAATATGTCCGCGCCCGTGACTGGCTGCCAGGCCAATCAACGCCGCGCGCACATCCGAGTCCAGATGCGGCGTTCGCTCGCCCATCAAGTATGGCGCCCAAAGCACACCGTCGGCTCCCGCGGGAATGGACGCAGCCTCCTTGGTGAGGCTGTCGTAGGGATCGCCGGCCGGGCTGCCAATGGTTCCAAAGGTATCGCGGATCCAGCGCAGAGACAGGCCCGCCGCCTGGGTTACGCCCATCACGTGCCAGCGATTCGGAATAGCGTGGCAGAAGGTGTGCAGTCGACCCTTGGGATCGAGAAAAGGCTGATCCGTCGCGGCAAAAACCACGCCCGATGTGCCAATCGTCGCGCTCACGTCGCCGGCCTTGACGATGCCCATGCCGATGGCGCCGCCCGCTTGATCTCCGGCTCCGGCCACCACCGGTGTGCCTTCGGCCAAGCCCGTCGCCAGAGCCGCGCTTGCCGTGATTCTCCCCACTATCTCCTGCGATTCAAAAACCTCGGGCAGGCAACTGGGATCGAGGTGTGTGGCTTCCACCATCTCCTTGGACCAGCAGCGATGAGCCACATCGAGCAGCAGCGTGCCGGACGCGTCCGAGACATCAATCGCCCGAACTCCCGTCATCTGCAAGCGAACGTAATCCTTCGGCAGAAGAAAGGAGCGAAAGCGTTTCCAAATCTCCGGCTCATGGGTGCGAACCCACATCAGCTTGGTCAAAGTAAAGTTAGGCAGAGCCGGGTTTGAAGTCAGCTCTACCAGCCGCTGCTCGCCGACCGTCTCATTCAGGACGCGGCACTCCTCGGCTGTGCGCTGGTCGCACCAGATCAGCGCGGGCCGGAGAACTTCTTCCTTCTCGTCCAGCAAAACTGCGCCGTGCATCTGTCCAGCGAGGCCGACTGCGGCGATCTCGCTATTGGAAACACCGGTCTCCTTCAGCAACTTGCCGATCGCCTTCTGGCAGGCGCTCCACCAGTCGCGCGGATCCTGCTCCGCCCATCCATTCTGCGGTGAGGCAAACGGCGCGTGCTCATGCGTCGCTGAACCAAGCAGTGTTCCCTTTTCGTCAACCAATACTGCGCGCGTCCCGCCCGTGCCCACGTCGATGCCGATAATCTTGCGAGTCATTACTCTTCGCTCCTTCTGATTCGTTGCGCCGAAGTTCTACACAAAGCCGTGTAGAAGTGATCTTGAATGCGACCGGCTCCCATCCTCGCCGGCTCGTTTGGCAGGGATGGGAAACCGCAATGAAGATGGAAAGCTCTACTCTTCCGCCGCATGCAGGTAAGATTCCCAACCCATGTAGCGCGAGGTGGCCTCATGCACAGCCTTCGATACATCGCTGAAGTTGGCGGCCACATGGTGCTCGAAGCCCTCGCGGCAGATAAACTTCAGCAGCTTCTGCAACTGAGGGATCTCCGCTACTCCCGCGCCGCCAAAGGTTTCCAGCGGATCGTCGGTGAACTTGCCCGCGCCGGTATAGCCGCGAATGATGCCGTGGTTGTCGTCGGTGGAGTAGCGCGCATAGCTCATGACGCCCGCCTTGACGCGGCCCACGCAGGTGCCAAAGGTGTTTTCGATGCCGACGGTGCCAGCAATAATCGCCTGGTAGTCCATCGTCGGTGCCTTGGCGAAGAAATGCTTGGGTAGGTTCGAGCAGTGGAAGCAGACGCACTTGTTGGGGTCGCTGCCGTAGTTGTTGTTCCAGTCCAACAGCGCCGAGGGCGTGCCGCTGGCCAGCATCATCATGTGCATTCCCAGAACGCCGGGAACATCCACTTCGCAAGCCGAAGGAATCAGATCGTTGCTCATCATGCTCATGATGGTGCAGGGGACAATGCCGAAATACTCTTCAAACGAGGTCCAGCACTGCACGGCGGTGACGCTTACGTTGGTCTGCTTCATCCATCCGTCGATGACCGCACCCAGCTTGGCCATCTTCAGCAGCGCTTCCGCGGGAACCTTGCCGGTAGCCACGTAACTCTTGATCGCCGCCAGCTTGGCCTGCACAGCGTCATCTTTGTCCTTCATCTTGGCGATGCGCCCGAAGATTTCCGATAGATCAATAGGCTCGATGGAGATGCCGCTCGACTCGTAGAGGCGCTCGGAATAACGAACCGTATTGAAAGCCGCCGGACGCGCCCCAATCGCCCCAATGCGCAGATTCTTGAGCCCCTTCACAATGCGGCAGACTGCCGAGAACCACTCCAGGTCCGCCTTGAACTCCGGCGACGTCAGACTCTCGGTGTGCAGCGTTGTCAGCGAATAGGGAATGCCATATTGCATCAGGTTGTTGCACGCGCTCATCTTGCCGCAAAAGCTGTCGCGCCGGACGGCGATGGTCATCTCTTCCGAGCGGTCGGGCGTGGCCTGCACCAACACCGGGACCTTCAATCCGGAAAGCCGTATCGCGTCCACAATGCCCCGCTCTTCTCCAAAATTCGGCAGCGTGATGATGATGCCGTCGATCTCGTCTGCGTGCTTCTTGAAGAGCGCGGCGCACTTCTGCGACTCCGCATAGGTCTCCACAGCGCCGTGCTTCGACTCTTCAGGACTGAGCACCACCACCTTCGCGCCCGCTGCCTTCAGAACCTTGATGATCTCTTCGCGACCGGTCTTCGCCAGGTGATCCGGGAAGAATCCGCGGTTGCCCACCACTACGCCAAATGTCACTTTGCGTTGCTCTGCCATTTTCTTCACTCCCTTGATCTTTGCCGCGCTTGCGGCGGTTGAAATGTGATTGAAATTCTTCGTTCAAAATGATGGGCACCCCACCCTCGGCACGTTCTTGTTTTTGTGCCTGGGGTGGGATACAAATTCCAACTACGCGCGCCCCGGACGGAACTTTACCACGTAAAGCGCGCCCAGAGCAGCCAACAGACCGCCCCACCAGATGGGCGTGTGCAGATTGGTCAATTGAACTCCCGCCGGATAGCATCCCGTAATCAGTTCAAAGATGCCGTAGCCGAAGATCAGCAACCCGTAGGCAAGCAGCAGAACTCCAATGAAAAACCAGATTTGAATTCCCGATCCATGCATATTTCCTGATCCTCTCCTATCTCGTCTAGCTGGAAAATAAAAACTCTTTACCAGAAAATGATGTTGAGCGCGGCAAAGATGCAGACCGCGAGTATTGCCCAGAGCCAGACATTCTTGTAGAACGGGACCGGCTCCTCTTTGGGCAGAATCGTTGCGCTGTAGCACAATCCATCCAGCTCGGCCACCGGCTTGGGCTTGGTGACCAGGCTGACCAGAAAGATGATGATGACGGTAATCGAGAAGGCCCACCAGGCGCGGTAAAGGTTCGCGGCCATGTCCGTCGCATTGGGATAAAGCGCAACCACGCCCAGCGCCGCAGGATTGACTTTGACCCAGACAAACATACTCACCGAGGAAACAATGCCGATCAGCAGCCCCAGGAAGCCCGCCGGCGCCGTAGCCTTCTTCCAGAACATTCCCATCAGAATGGCGCCCAGTAGCGGCGCGATGAAGAAGCTGAAGAGCGCCTGCACGTAATCCATGATGCCGTGCGCGTGCTGCACCAGGTAGCCGGCGCCGATGGAGACCGCCACGCCGATCAGAATCGACAATCGGCCCACCAGCACATAGTGGCTGTCAGAGCCTTTCTTGTTGATGAGCGGCTTGTAGATGTCGTAGGTCCATACCGTCGAAAAGGCGCTCACATTCCCTGCCATGCCGCTCATAAAGCCGGCAATCAGCGCGGTAATGCCCAGCCCCAGCAGGCCGGGACCCATATAGCGCACCATCATCAAAGGCAGCGCATCGTTGTAACTGTGCAGCTCCGCGGACGGCGCGCCGCTCAGCACTTTTTGCTGGTAATCCGCGGGCAGGGTCGTCTTCGACATCGCCGCGGCGCATCCCGCGGCATCTTCAATCCCGTTTACTGACGCGCTAGCCGTGCAGGATTTCACCACATCCTGGCCCACCAGTTGCATGCGGCTGCCATCGGAGTTCTGCAAAACCACCAGGCCCAGCAAGCCGGGAAGAATCACAATAAACGGAACAGCCATCTTGAAGAACGAGCCAATAATCGGCGCCATCCGTGCCGCGCGCAGATTATGTGCCGCCAGCACGCGCTGCACCACCAGAAAATCCGTGGTCCAGTAGCCGAAACTAATCACAAGGCCCAGGCCGAGAACAATGCCCGACCAGTGAGTACCCATCGGGTTCGAGGCAAAATGACCCGTATCGCGCCACAAGTGAAAGTAACTGTCCGAGTGCATATTGGCGATGATCCTGGTCTTCAGCCCGCCCCATCCGCCGGCTTGGATCATTCCCAGGATCGGCACCAGCAGCGCGCCGCTCCAAATGAGCACAAATTGCATCACCTCGTTGAAGATGGCAGAGCGCAACCCGCCCAGTGTGACGTAAATCGCCACCGCCGCAGCGGAGATCAGAATGCTGAAGGGGATGCTCCATCCCAGAACCACCTGCATCACCACGGCCATGGCGAACATATTCACGCCGCTCATCAGGATCATCTCCGCGGCAAAGGAGACGGCGGCCAGAATCCGGGCGTGCTCGCCGTAGCGCAATTGCAGGTAGCCGGGAACCGAGTGCGTCTTCGAGACGTAATAGAAGGGCATCATCACCAGGCCGAGGAAGAGCATGGCCGGAATGGCGCCGATCCAATACCAGTGCGTGGCCAGAATGCCGTATTGGTATGACGCTCCCGCCCAGCCCATCAGCTCCAGTGATCCGAGGTTGGCCGAAACAAAGCTCAATCCCGCAATCCACGCCGTCATCTCGCGCCCGGCCATGAAAAACTCTTCGCTGGTGTTGGCCTTGCTTTTCAGGTAAATGCCGATCCAGATCACCATGCCGAAATAGATGGCGATCACGGCAATAACAAGCGGCTTCAGATGCGCCAGCGGTGCGGTGTTGAAAGCCAATAGGGAGGTCAATGCAGGTGTTCCCAGGTGGTTGATACAGTTCACGATCACGGTCTCAAAGCCTCAAATGACGCCCTGCGGCGGCTCTTCCTTTGCAATTTAACTGTTCTGCCCGTAGGTTGCATCCGCGCCATGTTTGCGAAGATAATGCCGGTCCAGCAGCGCTTGCGAGCCGCAGGCGCCGTCCGGGCGCAACTGCGTAGTATAAATCGCCATGCGCGCTACTGTCTCCAAAATTACTGCGTGATAGGCGGCCTCAGCCGGAGTCTTGCCCCATGTGAAAGGCGCATGGCCGGCAACCAGCACGGCAGGCATGGCGAGGGGGTCGATGCCGCTGAAGCGGCGCACAATGGCCTTGCCCGTATTCAGCACGTAATCGCCTGCGATTTCCTCGGCGCTCAGCTCGTCCGTGCATGGAACAGGTCCGTAGAAATAGTCTGCATGGGTCGTGCCAAAAGCGGGAATCTCGCGGCCTGCCTGCGCCCACGAGGTGGCAAACACCGAGTGGGTATGCACCACGCCGCCAATCGAGGGAAATGACCTGTAAAGCTCCAGATGCGTGTCAAGATCGGAGGATGGCTTCAGCCCGCCCGAGATGATCTTGCCGTCCAAATCGCAGACGACCATATCATCTGCGGTCAGCCGCTCATACGGAACGCCGCTGGGCTTGATCGCTACCAGCCCAGTCTTCCGGTCAATTCCGCTGGCGTTACCAAAGGTGTAGAGCACCAGCCCGCGGCGCACCAGCTCCAAATTAGCTTCAAGAACCTCTTTTTGCAGACGCAACAACTCCATGAAGCTCCTCCACAAAGCTCATGGTATCGTAAACGCCCGGCTTAGAGCATTTTCATGGATGGTGTAAGAATTTTCCGTACCCCATCCATTTCACGTTCTTTGTGAAATGGATGGGAAACGACGAAATCAGCCATAACAGAAAAAGTGAAAATGTATTAAATGTCCAGGTTCTTCACGTCCAGCGCGTTGTCCTCGATGAACTTGCGGCGCTTTTCCACGTCTTCGCCCATCAACGTGGCAAAGATCTCCTCGGCTTCTACGAAGTCTTCCAGCTTTACCTGGAGCAGTGTGCGCCGTTCCGGGTCCATCGTGGTCTCCCAAAGTTGCGTGGAGCTCATCTCGCCCAAACCCTTGTAACGCTGTACCGAGTAGTCCTTCTTGCCCAGCTCAACAATGTAGGCGAAAAGCTCGCGAGCGGTCTGCTTCTCCACTGGCTCGCGCAGAACGCGGGCGGCACGGCGTGCCTGTTTGGCCTCGGCCTGGACTTCGGCGTCATCGGGTGCGCTCTCGGCTTCTGTCTCCTCGCCCTCCTCGGATTCTGTCTCCACGTTCGCTTCGACGACAGCGGCCTTGGCAGCGTACTCGATCAGAAACGGCGGCTCCAGAAACTCTTTGATGAGCGTGTACTTGGACATCATCTGGCGGAATTCCGGGCTGGAAGCCAGTGTCCAGTCGATGTGCCGCTCGGCGCCCTGCGCATCAACAAATCCGACCGACCAGGTATGGTGCTCCTCGTCCTCCACCGGATCGCCCAGAGACTTGAACTGGAACTCGTCGGCAAGTTCGGTCAGGTTCGCGTGCAGCTGAGCCAGCTTGGGCGGAACTTCGCTCTCCGATTTCGATGCGAAATCGGCGCGGTGGATCAATTCAGCCCGCGCCAGCAACTCCGTCAGCTTTTCATTGCGTATGCGCTTGTCCACCCGTTCGACATAACCCAGGTACTCGTTCAGCGTGGCCATAAAGCGGATCAGAACGGGGCCTTCGATGCGGCTGGCCGCCTCGCCGTGGCGCACCACCATTCCTTCCGCCGCGCGATTGACCATCACCTTCACAAACTCCCGCTCGTCCTTGATGTACTGCTCGAAGCGGCCCTTCTTGATCTTGAACAGCGGCGGCTGGGCAATATATATATTGTTGCGCCTGATCAGTTCCGTCATGTGCCGGAAGAAGAAGGTCAGCAGCAGAGTGCGGATGTGCGAGCCGTCCACGTCGGCGTCCGTCATCAGGATGATCTTGCCGTAGCGGATCTTGCCCGCGTCGAAGTCATCCTTGCCAATGCCGCAGCCGAAGGCGGTAATCATGGCGCGGATCTCTTCATGGCCCAGCATCTTGTCATAGCGTGCCTTCTCGACGTTGAGAATCTTTCCTCTCAAGGGCAATATGGCCTGGAAACGCCGATCACGTCCCTGCTTGGCGGTGCCACCGGCGCTCTCGCCCTCCACCAGATACACTTCGCAGCGCTCAGGATTGCGCTCACTACAGTCCGCCAGCTTGCCCGGCAACCCGGCGCCGTCCAGCGCGCCCTTGCGGCGAGTCAGATCTCGCGCCTTGCGGGCTGCCTCGCGCGCGCGTGAGGCTTCGACTGCCTTGTTGATGATGCGTTTGGCGATGGGCGGATTCTGCTCCAGAAACGCGCCCAGCCGCTCGTTGACGAAGGCCTGCACCGTGCCTGCAATATCGGAGTTGAGCTTGCCCTTGGTCTGGCCCTCAAACTGAGGCTGCGACAGCTTGACGCTGACCACCGCCACCAGTCCTTCGCGCACATCGTCGCCGCTCAGATTCTCCTTCATATCCTTGAAGAGGCCCAGCGACTGCCCGATAGCATTAATCGTGCGCGTCAGCGCGGTGCGGAAGCCGGAAAGATGCGACCCGCCGTCCACCGTATTGATGTTGTTGGCAAAACTGAATACCGTCTCCGAATAGCTGTCGTTGTACTGTAGCGCGATTTCGATCTCAACATTGTCGCGCATCGCCTCCATCATGATCGGCTTCTCGTGCAACACACTCTTGCCGCGATTGAGGTGCTTGACGAACTCAGCTATGCCGCCGGCATATTTGAACTCCGCCCGGCGTGCTTCGCCGGTCTTGGCGTCGGCCGTGCGCTCGTCCGTGAGCGTAATCTCCAGCCCCTTGTTGAGAAAGGCCATCTCGCGCAATCTCTGCGCCAGCGTGTCATAGTTGTATTCGGTCGTCGAAAAGATGCTCTTGTCGGGCAAAAAGTGGATTTTGGTCCCGCGCCGTTTGCTGGTGCCGGCCTGACGCAGTTCGCTCGCCGGATCGCCGCAACTGAAGTCCATCTCCCAGGTGTGGCCGTCGCGCCAAATCTCCACATTGAACTCCTGAGAAAGCGCGTTCACGCAACTGACGCCCACCCCATGCAGGCCGCCGGAGACCTTGTACGTCGAGGCGTCGAACTTGCCCCCGGCGTGCAACTTGGTCAGCACCACCTGCACCGCTGGCATCATCTTGCCATTCGACAGCGGCATCATATCCACCGGAATCCCGCGGCCGTCGTCAACCACCGTGATCGAGTTGTCCACGTGAATGATGACGTCAATCTTCTTGCAATAGCCGGCCAGCGCCTCATCCACCGAGTTGTCCACCACCTCGTAAACCAGGTGATGCAAACCCATTTCTCCCGTAGAGCCAATGTACATAGCCGGACGAAGGCGAACCGCCTCCAGGCCCTCGAGTATTTTAATGTTTTCGCCGGTGTAGCTGCCGTTGTCTTCAGGCTGTGGTGCAATCGTAGGAATTTCAGTCGCCATAGGGTCCATTCGCTAGGCTTTCGCTTCGAGCTTCCCATCCGACGCGCCGCCCCGTTGCGATTTCCGATCCGATTGATCGGGGCTTAACCGATGGAATAACAGGGGCTTTCGAGCGAAGTTGCCTGACTTCATTTTAGCATGGCGAGGAGGCGAAAATGGGAAACCATACAAGACTGCAAATAGGATTTTTCTGAGCAAAACCGCTACTCTTTAGTGACGCTGGTAACAGCACTCGTTACTAATTGGTTAACTACAAGAAACAGCTTGACTTATTCTATTTTATACCATACGATTTTAGTCATCGGAAGATTTTTCTTCCGTCCATCTTAACTCAAAGAGGTTACCTCTATGAAGCTCGCTCTTCGCATCTTCGCCCTGACCGTTGCCGTTGCCAGCGTCGCCGCCGCCGCCACCCCCCCCAAGACCTCCTCCGTACTCCCCAGCCACCTGTCAGCCACCAGCCATATGCCCTCTCCGGAAAGTATGCCAGGGCCATGGTGCTGCCATATTCGGGAGGCGGAAAAGAGATGCGTAGACGCGGGGAGATGCCTCGCGGCGGGCTGAGTGATGCCAGCCACTGCCCTTAATTGGGCTCCTGTACGCAAAATTTCGCTCTTTTTTTGTTGATCGGCTTGACATTTAGCGTTATTCTGGGTGAGATAGTTCTCAGATTGGCGAGAGGCCGGTTATGTCTTCACAAACTGCGATGTCTCTGATGTGCGTGGCGGAGTTTGCTCTTTGGGCTGCTCTTGGCTTCCTGTTTTGGACAAAGAAACTCTATCGTAGTTTCCCGGCGATGGGTGCATACTTGGTCTTGCGCGTGGCTTCGATGCCCATGCTGCTCTTTTCCTTTTATGGCCAGACGCACCAGTGGTTCCACGAATCAGTGTATTTTTTCTGTTATTGGTCGGTATACATCGTCAGCGCCGTGCTGATCTTCTTTATCTGTGTTGAGGTCTTCCGCTCCGCACTCTCCTCTTTCTCGGGTCTGATGAAGCTTGGGACCGTGGCATTTCGCTGGGTAGCTCTCGCCTCGGTCATCGTGAGCTTGTCCTTACTCGTTATCCAACACACGCCCACGGATTTCATTGCCACCATCGCCTATAGGCTGATGCGATCGGTCAGCATCCTGGAGCTTTGCCTGCTGGCCTTCCTCTGCCTGAGCATGAACGCATTGCGCCTCTCCGCACGCAGCATGGCCTTCGGGATTGCTCTCGGTTTTGGCCTGATGTCCTCCAGCGACTTCATTCTCGCTTCGTTTGTATCCAGCAATACTTCGCTGACGGGCTCCCTGCAATTCGTTTCAGAGTCGGTGATTCTGCTAGCGCTTGGCATCTGGGTTACTTACTGCGCGGTCCCCGAGCCGGCTCGCCTGCCTGTCATGGTCCCAGCAAGCTCCCTTGTCTTTCGCTGGAATGAGATCGCCTCCGCTCTCGGCCACACCGGTACGCAGGTTGCCATGCTCCAGCCGACCGACGGCATCCTCCTCACCGATGTGGAGAGTGTCGTCGAAAATGCCCTCATCCAGAACTTCAAAAATAGCCAGGCCGAAATATAGGTCAACAACAACTCATGCAAAAATGGGCTACGCCTTGCCGTAGCCCATTTTTGCGCTCTCGCATCACGACAAGCAAAGATGCACGCCACGCGATTAACATAAGAAGATATGGGAATCGTGAAAGAGCTTTTGAAGCCGCTCGCCGAAGACGGCGCAGCGATGACACGTGCGCAGGCTGCCGCCGCGCTCAGAGAGATTCTGTCCGGCGACGTGCCGGACGTCGAGACCGCTGCGCTCTTGACCGTGATGGCCACGCGCGGCGAGCAGGCGCCTGAGTTGGCCGGCTTTGTCGAGGTGATGCGCGAGCGCGTCACGCCACTGCCCTTTACGTCCGCAGAGCGCGATGAACTGGTCGATGTGGTGGGCACCGGCGGCGGCGGCCCGCTCACCTTCAACATCAGCTCTGGCGCGGCGCTGGTGGCCGCGGCCGCCGGAGCCAAGGTCGCCAAGCACGGCAACCGCGCCGTCACCTCGCGCTGCGGCGCTGCCGATGTGCTCGAGGCGCTGGGCGTCCCCATCGAGCTAGGCCCAGAGCTGGCCGTCGAGTGCCTGCGCTCCACCGGCTTCCTCTTTCTCTTTGCGCCGCTCTACCACCCCGCAATGAAGGCGGTGGGGCCGCTGCGGCGTGCGCTGGGCTTCCGCACAATCTTCAACTTGTGCGGGCCGCTGACCAATCCGGCAGCCGCGCGAACGCAGGTCATTGGCGTTCTCGCTCCCAGCCGCGTACTGCTCGTAGGCCGTGCGCTGGTGGAGTTGGGTGCAAAACGCGCCTTCGTAGTCCATGGAACCGATGGCATCGACGAGCTGACCACAACAGGAGAGTCGATTGTGGCGCGGATTGAAGAGAGCGAGACCGGCGGCAAGCCTACGATGAAGGCCGCGCGCATCACCCCGGAGATGGCCGGCCTGACGCGCCGCAAGCTGGAGGAGTTCACCGGCGGCGATGTCGCCACCAACGCGGCGCTGCTCTACGATGTGCTCACCGGCCTGCCCGGCGCGCGGCGCGAGATTGTGCTGCTCAACGCCGCGGCGGCGCTGGTGGCCGCGGGGCTAGCCGGCGACCTCAAAGAAGGTGTTCGTCTCGGCGCCGAGGCCATCGACTCCGGCCAGGCAGCGGCCACGCTCGCCAAGCTGCGAGCCTTCCGGACGAAGTACGCATCCTGAATCGCGTTGATTATTTATTCAATCACCCATTAGCTAGCGCAGCAGCTTGAGCGTCAGCGGATCGCCCTCGCCGTGGAAGTATTTCATCAGCGCTTCATCAAAGACCGTGGCCTCTTCGGCGGCGCGGGAAAATAATGTCATCGCCGAGCGGAACTTCAGATCGTCGGGCGAGCCGAGGATTTCGCCAATCGCGAGGCCCTCAACGCGATTGACCAGTTGCGTACATTCGACCAGGCGCGCTCCCAGCAGCGGATGCCGCGCGTATGCCGAGGCTTCGGCGAGCGAGCCGATGCCGTAATACTCCGACTGCCCGCTGCGGCCCAGCCCCTTCATCTGCGGAAAGATGAACCAGATCCAGTGGCTGCTCTTGCGGCCCATTCGCAACTCGGCAAGAACCTGCGCATAGACGCCTGCCTGGGCGCTGACAAAGCGTTCGAGATTGAAGGCGTCCTGCATCGCTCGTCGAGCAACTACTCCAGCATCTGCAAATCCAGCGGCTCTTCAAGAAGGTAATCGCGGCCGCGAATGTTCTCCAGCGCCCGCTTGAGCGCCGAACCGGTGCACGACTCCACGGTCACTACAAACGGCAGCGCGTGGTGCGGATAGCCCGGCTTCTGCACAATGGCGCGGATATTGATGCGCTCTTTGGCCAGTGCGCCGGTAATCTCGGCCACAATGCCCGGACGGTCATCCACCAGGAAGCGAATGTAATGCGGCAGCTCGCACTCGGCGTCCACCTCAGCCTGCTCAGAGGGAATCTTGACCGGTTGCGCGCCGTGGGCCAATGTCAGCAAGTCGCTCACCACCGCCACCGCTGTGGGATTGCCGCCCGCGCCGTGCCCTGAAAACACCACATCCCCGCCGTAGCGGCCGGTCAGAATCACCATATTTTCCGTGCCCCGCGACCAGGCCAGCGGCGAGCGCATAGCCACCAGCGTCGGCCCCACCGATGCTGCAATCTTCCCATCGCTGCGGTCGGCCCGCGCAATCTGCCGGATCGTGCAGCCCAGGTCGCGCGCATAACTGAAGTCCACGGCCGAAACCTGCGTGATGGGCCGCGGCTTAATCGCCTCCGGGTCCACCGCCACGCGCACCGCCAGCCGCATCAGAATCGTCAGCTTCGCGCGCGCGTCAAAACCACCCACATCCTCGGTGGGATCGGCCTCGGCATAGCCTTTGGCCTGCGCCTCGGCCAGCGCCGGCGCATACTCGAAGCCCTCTTCCATCTTGCTCAAAATGAAGTTGCAGGTCCCATTCAAAATTCCATCAATGCGCTTGATGCGGTCCCCAATCAATCCCTGCTCAATGGCCGGAATCACAGGGATTCCACCCGCCACAGCGGCGCCATACTTCAGATACACGCCTTTGTCCGCGGCCATCCGCTCCAACTCCACGCCCCGAAAGGCAATCAGCTTCTTGTTGGCCGTCACCACGCTCTTGCCGGCTGTGAGCGCCTTGCGCACCCACCTGCCCGCCGGCTCCAGCCCGCCGGCCAATTCCACCACTACGTCCACATCAGAATCCAGCACCGCATTCACGTCCGCGCTCCACGCCACGCTGGCCGGAACCCACGCTGCGCGTCTCTTTGCCAGGCTGCGCGCATACACATGGGTCAGCTCAATGCCACTGGGCTTCAGCTCCACCAGAATCCGTGCCACCGAACTTGCCACTGTCCCAAACCCAAGAAGCGCAATGCGCAATGGCCGCGGAATGGAACTCTCCTGCGCGGAATGTTGTTGCGGCGATGCGGAACCATTCACTTCAGTCACGGGCTACTCCCCCTCAGAGCATAAACTTTGACGATATTCCGATGATACCTGAAGAGCAGCCCGGCTCGTCTCAGGGCACGACGCCACCGAGTAACCGCCTCATCCAGTTGCGCGAGGCACAATCTTGCGTAAGAAATGAGACGCCGCTGACTTGCTAACCGCCAACTAGCTCACTCCCGCGAAGCCGGTGCTGACTTGCTCCATTTATCCGAATTCGTTCCGGCGACTTCCAGCTT
>Ga0181520_10006498_pt1 | contig 17830 bp, 14 predicted proteins | sample PEATcosm2014_Bin_29_FD_132451 | JGI IMG/M metagenome (GOLD analysis project Ga0181520, IMG submission 132451) | Peatland microbial communities from MTU Mesocosm Facility, Houghton, MI, USA - PEATcosm2014_Bin02_30_metaG | ecosystem: Environmental > Terrestrial > Soil > Wetlands > Peat | place... | reverse complement strand
GAAGCCGCACTGACTCTGCTCATTCCCTTGGGCCTTGTGGGTATACATTACATCGTTCCCGTAAGCGCAGCGATTGTGGGACTTCTGATCGTCGTCTACTTCAGCTATCGCCAGACCATTGACGCATATCCGCGCGGTGGTGGCTCTTACACTGTCGCCTCTCAGAATCTAGGCGAAGGCGCGGGCCTGCTGGCCGCAGCTGCTCTGATGATCGATTACACGCTTACTGCCGCCGTAGGCATTTCAGCGGGAGTGGGCGCGCTTATCTCCGCTGCGCCCGGCTTGCAGCCCTACACATTGCAACTTTGCCTTGCCGTGCTGGCCATTCTTACCGTGATCAATATGCGCGGCGTCCACGATACTGGCGTGGTTTTCATGATTCCTACCTACCTGTTTGCAGGAACGCTACTGGTCGTGATCGGGGTTGGCGGCTGGCATATGCTACAAAGTGGGGGCCATCCCCAACCAGTTACAGCGCTGCCGCCACTGCCAGCGGCCACCACCGCTGTTAGCCTGTGGCTGCTACTGAAGGTTTTTTCTTCCGGCTGCACGGCCATGACCGGTGTCGAGGCTGTGAGCAATGGCGTGATGGCCTTCCGTGACGACACGCGCAAGAATGCAAAGATCACACTAACCATTATCATCGTTTTGCTGGCAGTGCTACTGGCCGGCATTGCTCTTTTGAGTCGAGCCTATGGTATCGCCGCCACCAATCCCGATGGGCCTGGCTATGAGAGCGTGCTTTCGATGCTGACGCGTGCGGTAATGGGGCATGGAGTCTTCTACTATGTCACCATCGGCTCGGTGCTGGTGGTGCTGGCGCTCTCAGCCAACACAGCATTTGCCGATTTTCCGCGACTGACGCGCGCCATAGCACTTGACGACTATATGCCTCATGTTTTTCTGCTGCGTGGCCGCCGGCTGCTCTATTCTTGGGGTATTTATGTTCTGGTCGCGCTCACGGCGCTGTTGCTGATTATCTTTGGCGGTGTGACAGATCGTCTGATTCCCTTGTTCGCCATCGGCGCGTTCATGGCCTTCACACTTTCGCAGGCTGGGATGGTGATGCACTGGAAACGCCAAGGCGGCGCTCCGATGCGCATATTTGTCAACGGCCTGGGTGCAGTGGCCACTGGTATCACAACTGTGGTGGTATTGGTAGCCAAGTTTGCAGAGGGCGCTTGGATCACCGCGTTGCTGATTGTAGCCATGATCCTGCTGATGCGCGCCGTCAAGCGCCATTATGTCGAAGTGGACCGTGAAACTTATTGCGACCGGCCCATTGCTCCTGCCCAGATCAGCGAACCCATCGTCGTATTGCCTATCGACCGCTGGAGTCGAATTACAGAAAAAGCCCTTAGCTTTGCATTGGGAATGTCCTGCGATATTCGCTGTGTGCACGTTCAGACTGGAGAAGATCCGGACCCCATCAGCCAAAACTGGGAAACGGATGTAGCCGCTCCACTACGCGAGGTTGGCAAGTGCGTTCCCAAACTCGATATTCTGCAATCGCCCTTCCGCTACGTTCTCACCCCGGTGGTTGACTACATTCTGGAAGTCGAACGGGAATCAAGCTTCCAGAAAGTTTGTGTGCTTGTTCCGGAGTTGGTGGTCCACCACTGGTGGGAAAACCTTCTCCATAACCGCCGCGCTGATATGTTGAAGGTTATCCTGCTTCTCCGCGGTAACCGGCGCATCGTCGTTATCAACATTCCCTGGTATCTCGAACGGGGATGAATTTGTTCCGGAATTCATGCAGTTGTTCGCATGCTGCCGATCCCATTGTCGGCCGCCTCAGACTGTTCACTCTTGCACACAACCCAGAAGCGCCAAGAACGATAATTAACCTATCACTGATATCAGAGCTTTTTGTGTCCGTGCAAATGGCAATGATAGATGTCCAATACTGCAGATTGCAATGAATGGAGTAGAAATGACGACCGCATCACTAAGTACCATGACCAAGATGTGGCGCATATCTCGGATTCTTGCGGCGATAATAGTTTTTATCGCTCTGATGAACAGCGACAAATCTTTCGGGTACTCTGTTCTTACCCACGAAGAGATTATAGATTTAATGTGGATCCAGGAGATTCGTCCCATCTTGCTGGAACGCTTTCCTCATCTTTCCGAAGATCAGATCAAAGAGGCCCATGCCTACGCATACGGAGGCTCGGTCATACAGGACCTCGGCTATTATCCGTTTGGCAACAAAGAGTTCAGCAATCTGACGCATTATGTCCGCAGTGGAGATTTTGTCGCAGAGCTGATTCGTGAAAGTCGGGATGCGAACGAATATGCCTTTGCATTAGGTGCATTGTCGCACTATACCTCAGATACTGCTGGCCATCCGGCGATCAATCAGTCGGTGGCGATTGCCTATCCGAAACTCCGAGCAAAATATGGCAAATCCGTCCGCTATGCGCAGGATAAAACGGCTCATCTAAAAACCGAGTTTGGCTTTGATACGTTGCAGGTTGCAAAGAATCGCTATGCCTCGCAGCAGTATCACGACTTTATCGGGTTCAAAGTCTCTGAACCACTTCTTGAAAGGGTATTTCCAGTCGTCTATGGAATGGAGTTGAAAGATGTGCTCAAGAACGAAGATCTGGCAGTAGGCTCGTATCGCTTCTTTATCAGCCGCTTGATTCCGCAGATGACTCGGGTTGCACTAGAAACGCACAAGAAGGACTTGATTCGCGAGAAGCCAGACTTCGCCAGGCAGAAGTTTCTCTATCGACTATCGCGTTCAGACTATGAGAGAGAGTGGAGCAAGACATACACGAAGTCTGGCCTGGGAACTCGCATTCTGGCCACTATTTTGCGATGCATTCCGAAGGTTGGTCCTTTCAAGGGTTTGGGATTCAACAACCCAACGCCGCAAACCGAAGACCTGTATATCAAGAGTATCGACATTGCAACTAATCACTACCGTGCGTTTCTTGAAGAGGCGAGAGCAGGGAAACTAGTCCTGCCCAATCGTGATCTCGATAGTGGTGAATTGACTAAGTCAGAAGAATACTCCCTTGCTGATGAAACTTATGCAAATCTACTTGCCGAGTTAGCTTTTGGAAAGTTCAGTCGAACTTCGCCACAACTGCGCGACAATATCATCGCTTTTTATTCCGGTGTGGCGCTGCCAATCGAAACACAAAAGGAAAAATCTCGTTCGCATGAAGTGCTTTCCAACCTGGATCAATTGAAGTCTGCATCCCTGGAGCCTTCAGTTGCAGTTGGCATTGCACAATAGATGTCAGAATATTGATGAAATACTACACTTGGTCTCTGGCCGCGTGAATTGGCATCCGAGTTCGTGCTCTCCCAGCTTCCAAAATTGGAAGCTGGGGCGCTCATTATCGGTACACAATCAAGCGGCCACAGTCCTAGTTCTGATATTGCACGTCGCTGACGTGTTCCATCCAATCAACAGTTTTGCCATCGAGCTTCTCCTGAATGGCGATGTGTGTCATTGCCGTCAGTGGGGCCGCTCCATGCCAGTGCTTTTCGCCTGGCGCAAACCAGATCACATCTCCGGGACGAATCTCTTCGATAGCGCCGCCCCAGCGCTGGGCGCGTCCGCAGCCGGAGGTGACGATCAGAGTTTGACCGAGCGGATGCGTGTGCCATGCGGTACGCGCGCCGGGTTCGAAGGTGACGCTGGCGCCGACGGCACGCGCCGGATCCGGCGCATCAAAGAGCAGTTCGACGCGGACCGCGCCCGTGAAATACTCCACCGGCCCCTTGCCCGAAGAAGTGGAACCGTTTCGCTTGATCTCCATTGCTTCTGCTCTCCTGATTAGCTGGCGAAAGGTCAGCGTCCGGTCATTTGATCGAGGTGCTCCGGGTAACGCGCGCCTTGCACTGCGATCTTTGCTGCCGCGCTCTCGATCTCTTGCAGGTCGTTTGAAGAGAAATCGATCTTCATTGCACCGAGGTTCTCTTCCAGGCGATTCAGCTTCGTCGTTCCCGGAATCGGCACGATCCAGGGCTTCTGCGCCAGCAGCCAAGCCAGCGCGATCTGAGCTGGCGTCGCATCTTTCTGCTTTGCAATCGAGCCGAGCAGATCGACGAGAGCCTGATTCGCCTTCAGTGCTTCCGGGGTGAAACGCGGCAGAGTGCTGCGAAAGTCCGTCTTGTCGAAGGTCGTGTTCTGTTCCATCCTTCCTGTCAAGAAGCCCTTGCCAAGCGGGCTGTAGGGAACAAAGCCAATGCCGAGTTCTTCAAGCGTGGGCAACACTTCTTCCTCCGGCTTTCTCCACCACAGTGAGTATTCGCTTTGGACTGCGGTTACAGGCTGCACGGCGTGGGCGCGGCGAATCGTTTTCGCAGCCGCTTCGGAGAGTCCGAAGTGCTTCACCTTGCCCTGCTGAATGAGATCCTTGACGGCGCCGGCGACTTCTTCGATGGGGACGCTTAAATCGACGCGGTGCTGATAGAAGAGATCGATGACATCGAGCTTCAAACGTTTGAGCGAGTCTTCGGCAACCTGCTTGATGCGCTCTGGATGGCTGTTCAATGCCGGCCCGCCCTTCATGCCGCGCGGATCGTGCTTCGGATCCAGATCAAAACCAAACTTGGTGGCGATTACCACCTTCCCGCGAAAGGGCGAGAGGGCCTCGCCCAATAATTCCTCGTTGATATAAGGGCCGTAGACCTCCGCCGTATCGAAGAAGGTAATGCCGCGCTCGACAGCCGCATGAAGGAGAGCGATCATCTCCTGCTTGTCCTTAGGGGGTCCATAAGAAAAGCTCATCCCCATACAGCCAAGACCGATCGCCGATACTTCCAGATTGCTCTTTCCCAGTTTGCGCTTCAGCATAGCCTCTCCTGTCATCCCAAGAATACGCTTGTGCGTTCTTCAATGGAATCCAAAAAATGAGGCCGCACTTCGGGCATTGCATCCAATACATTGCCGCAGCCTGGCGGGCGTGATCCGGCTCGGCCGTAGGGAACCAGCGCTGGGTCTGATATTCTGAGCCTGGTTTATGTTTATGCGCTGGTTACTGATTGCATTACTCGTCTCGCTTGCGGCGATGCTGATTGCGGCCGCGGCGATGACGCTTCACATCCTGGTTCAGCGCGCGAAAATTCGCTATAAAGCCCAGTCGGATACGGGAAAAGCGCCGAATGGCGCGCCTGGTTCCGGTGAGGATACTGACTCTGAATCCGAGAATTAGAGCCCTCTTCCGGTCTTCCGGAAGCTGCTGGCAGCACCCTGTTGAAAGGACCTTGGTTCCCATGAATCCTCCGAATCCCGCAGTCGCTCGCCCTTCTGAGACGATTGATATTTCCATTGCGCACAGTCCCGATTCCGACGACGCGTTCATGTTCTATGGCCTTGCAACCAACAAGGTGCGCGTTCCCGGTTATCGCTTCTCGCACACGCTCTGCGACATTGAAACGCTCAACCGCCGCGCCCAGGAGGAGGCCTTTTTTGATGTGACCGCGATCAGCTTTCACGCCTATCCCTACCTGCAGGAGAAGTACACGCTGATGGGCTGCGGCGGTAGCGTGGGCGAGGGCTATGGCCCGATGATTGTGGCAATGAAGCCGCTTGCGCCCGATGATCTGGGGCGCATCAAAATCGCCGTTCCCGGCACGCTGACCACGGCCTTCCTGGCCCTGAAGATCTTCAATCCAGCGATCCAGACCGTTGCGGTTCCCTTCGACAAGATTATTCCCGCGGTTCTGGCCGGCGAGTTTGAGGCGGGACTCATTATCCACGAAGGCCAACTGACATACACCACCAGCGGCCTTTATAAAGTTCTCGATCTGGGCGTCTGGTGGCGTGAGACGACCGGCCTGGTGCTGCCTCTGGGCGGCAATGCAATCCGCCGCTCGCTGGGAGCTGATTCTCACAAGATCATCTCAAAGGCTCTGCGCGACAGCATCCAGCACGGGTTGGATCATCGCGAACAGGCTCTGGAGTACGCGATGCAGTTTGCCCGCGATCTGGACATCCGGCTGGCCAGCCGCTTTGTAAGTATGTATGTGAACGAACGGACTCTGGACTACGGTGCCGATGGCCGTGCGGCAATTCGCAAGCTGCTCGATATGGGGCATGAACGGGGCATCATTACCGTCGCTCCGCTGGTGGATTTTGTGGATTGAGGCGGGATTGCAGTACCTTGGGCACGCGCAATTCCGCCCGAAAGTCATTGCAGCGGCGTAATAATTCCCGGCCGGACTCTAAACAAATTCTAACCATCGCCGATGCATCCTCCAGTGAGGTAGATTGGGGATGCTCGTTCACTCCACATCGACGTTTCTGCTTGCATCGGCCGAGCCAGCGCTGCTCTCTGCCGTTGAACCCGTGCTGATTGCCGATGGAGCGCAGGTGGAGATATTTCTTACGGCTGAAGCGGCTCTGCCGGCGCTGACCGCTGCCCATGCGCCGACGCTGGCGCTGATCGACACCAAACTGCCGGGGATGGAGATGGGGCAGTTGCTGGCGGCGGCGCGCTCGGATGCATCCGGCAGGCGCTACCCCATCATCTTATTTGCGGAGACGGTGACGCAGGAGTGGATTGACCGCCTTGCCGAGGGTGTGATCGACGACCTGATTCCGCGCGTGATCGAGCCGGCATTCTTGCGGCTGCGTCTGGAAGCGGTCTTGCGCGATCATCGCCGTCTGCGTGAGTTGGAGCTGCTGCGCGAAGCGGCTCAAATCAATGCGCGAACGGACCGGCTGACCGGTGTATACAATCGCGAGACGATGCTCTCGATGATGTTCCGCGAGACCGATCGCGTGCAGCGGATGAACAGCACGCTGTGCATGATTCTCTTCGACATCGATGATTTTGGCCATTGGAACACGCGGCTGGGCACCGATGCCTGCGACGACCTGCTCTGCCAGGTGGTGGCGCGCACGGCACGCCTGCTGCGCAGCTACGATCTTCTGGGCCGTGCGGGCAAGGATGAGTTCCTGATCGCGCTGCCGGGATGTACCAGCTCAAACGCCGTGATGATGGCGGAGCGGCTGCGCATGGATGTCTTTTCCGCTCCCTTCCATGTGAACGGCGACTCGATCCGTCTTTCGGCCTGCTTCAGCATTGCCAGCAGCATGGGCCGCTCGCCGGTGGTGGTCCTGCGCGAGGCCGAACAGGCCCTACTGGTGGCCAAGGCCTCCGGTCCGGAGTCGATCGAGTGCGCCGGCGACTGCCCGCAACCGAGCGCCGCGCCGGTGGCCTTTCTATCGCCGACTTCAGGCGACGAGCTTCTGGCCTGGTAAGCGCCCGATAAGCTCTAGGGCAGCAACCTTTGCAGATCGTCCCCGCAGGCTGCGGACTGCTCATCCTCCAAACACAACTGCATAATGGCGAAACGCGCCCAGAGCGGCGCGACGCGAGCGGCGTATTCCCGGCGCAAGCGGCAATCTTGGCAACAATTGCAGAGAATGCTGTAAACTTGCAGCCGGTGCGGGCGTCTACCTGAGTGATGGCAGCCAGCACAGCAGTGGAAGCGATGAGCATGGCTACGGCAGAGCAGATCGCAGCCGAGGAGTTCTCGGCTGTGGTGACGAAGCACCGCCCGCAGATCTTCCGGTTTCTGCTCTCGTCGACGCGCGATGTGGATCTGGCCGAGACGCTGACGCAGGAGTGTTTTCTGAAGGCGCACCGGAACTGGCGGAGCTTTCGCGGCGAATCGAGCGCGATGACCTGGCTGATGCGCATTGCCATCAACTTGCAGAAGGACCACTGGCGCAACCGGCGGATGCAGTTCTGGCGGAAGACGCAGAGCAACACGGTGGATCTGAGCGAGGCCAGCGAGTGGCTGCCCAGCGGGGAACGGACGGTGGAGCAGCAGTTGCTGGCCAAAGAACGGGTGAGCCAGGTGTCGAAGGCAGTCGAGGGCTTGAGTGAGCGGCAGCGAACGGTCTTTCTGTTGCGCTATGTGGAAGAGATGGAGTTGAGCGAGATCGCGCGTTCGACCGGGTTGAACGAGGGCACGGTGAAGGCGCATCTCTCGCGGGCCTTGGTGAAGGTGCGCGCGGAGCTGGGGGGAAGGCGATGAGATTGCAGCAAGATGCAGGCGGAGAGATAGAGAACGAGCTGGGCGAAGCGCTCAGGGAGTTTCGCGTGAGTGTTCACGCATGGAGCGAGGCAGCCTTGAACCGGCCGAGGAGTGCAGCCTCTGCGGCGCGTAGAACGGCGTGGCGTCTGATGGCGGGATGGGCGCTGGGCAGTGTTTTGATTGCAGCCGGAGTTTCGGCGGGAATCTGGGAGCATCATCATCAGCAGCAGGCGAGGATGACTGCGGCCCGAGCAGCCGAAAACGCGCGGCTGATGGCCGAGGCGCGCAATCAGCAAGTGCGTCAATCGGATGAGGATTTACTGGCCAAAGTGGATAGCGACATTGCGCGGGAGGTTCCGAGCGCGATGGAGCCGCTGGCTCAACTGATGGATGGGGACGAAGGCCGGTAAGAGTGGATTGTAGCAACAAGTAAAAGTGTCGAGAGAGTTGAAAAAGGAGAGAACGATGATGGGAACAGGGAGAATGCGGTTGGGATGGGCGATGGCCGCAATGCTACTGGCGGGAACGGCGCTGGCGCAGGCTCCGGGCGGCGGTATGGGGCCTGAGATGGGGGCCGGACCGGGATTTGGGCAGCATCGGCCGCCGATGGAGCGGGCCTTCGGCGGCCAGGGGGATCATGGGCGCTGGTGGAACAATCCTGGAGTGATCGAGCGGTTGAAGCTGACCGATGAGCAGCGGAAGGCCTTTGACGGCATTCTTCTGGAACACCGGAAGAATCTGATCGACCTGCGGGCCAACGTGGAGAAGGCGGAGCTGGAGATGGAGCCGCTGATGAGCGCCGATCAGCCCAACGAGGCCGCAATTCTGGCTCAAATTGACAAGGTGGCGCAGGCCCGCGCCGAGCTGGAAAAGGGCAATGCGCGCTTTTTGCTGGCGATTCGTAACAAGCTGACGCCGGAGCAGTGGAAGTTCTTGCAGGCCAGACGCGCCAATCGCGGCGCACAGGAGCGTCGCTGGCAGGAGCGCGGCAATGGAGCGGGCTGGAAGCGGGATGGACAGCGGCCGGACGGCCAATTCCGCCATGCGCCTCCTCCTCCTCCGCCGGCTTCGGAGCCTGAAGCGGCTCCAGATCCCAATTCAGCTCCAGGCGCGGGAGCCGGGCAGTAAATCGAACGGCATTCAAATGTAGATTTCAGTCAAGTGCGCGGCGGCGGGAGGCGATCCTCTTGCCGCCGCTTTTTTGCGTGAAAGCCGCGCTGAATCGGGGTTTTGCTGCCATCAATGCGGCATTGCGGGCGGTGGATCCGGAGGCTGCGTCCGGCCGGCGCTGTCGCAGAGCGATACAAATTGGTGGAGCGCAACGAGACAGCGGTTGCATTGCTTCAGGACAGTGGCTGGACGAAAGCCGGACAGCTTGAACGAGCCTGCGACAGAGAAGAAAAATGCGGTCTTGAAATTTATGACTAAAGTTATTTTGGAGTGGACCGATGAAAGGGGTGGATGCAGGAACGCCCATCCGGTTGAAGCGGAGGGCCTGACGGAACGGAAGAGAGACCGGCAGGCAGGGCGCGAGACAAGGCATCAAGAAGGAGTACCTTCCATGGCCCTCGGTGTTTTGAACAATCTTTCAGCGATTTATGCAGAGAACAACCTGAACAACACCAACAACAGCTTGCAGACTGTACTACAGCAGTTGTCGTCGGGTTCGAAGATCAACTCCGGGGCGGACGACGCAGCGGGTCTCTCGCTGGTCAACGGCCTGCAGGCCAACCAGACCGCCCTGACGCAGTCGGAGACCAACGCCACGGAAGGCGTTGGGCTGCTCCAGGTTGCCGATGGAGCACTGTTGCAGGTGACGAGTCTGCTGGACCGCGCCGTGACACTGGCCACGGAAGCCTCGAACGGCACACTGAACAGTACCCAGGAGTCGGCGGCCAACCAGGAGTATCAGTCCATCCTCTCGGAAATCAATAACATTGGATCGACCACGACCTACAACCAGGAGCAGGTCTTTGCCGGCAACACAATCGCCATCTACACCGGCGACTCCTCGACGACCGGCTCGTCGATCGACAATTTGTACATTCGTCCGCTCTCCTCGGCGAATGTCGGGGACTCGGCGGGCAAGATATCGTACAGCAGCGGCGCGAACAACGTCTTCATCAATCTGTCGCATGGCGGCATAAACGCGGCCGTGACCGACAGTCTGGGCGGCGCCTCGACCACCATCACCGTGGACTATATGACAAGCGGCGCCAGCGGCTCGGCGACTTCGGGATCGGCGCAGATTACCGTCGGCGCGGGCACCACGTATGCCAACACCGCCCAGGGATTGATCGATGCCATCAATAACTGCGGCCTGGGCTTGAGCGCTACCTTCGCCACTGCCACGCAGGGCGGCACGGCGGCCGTCGCCAGCGCCATCGGCCAAGGCACCGAAACCGGCATTCAGATATCGGGGGTTGGCGTGGGGACAGGTACTGCGCCTGGCCTGGTCGGCACTCTGAACATCGGTGGATTAGGAGGCGTGTCAACCGACGATTTGAGTGGATCGCTCAACATTGAGGGCGCCAACGGCCAGAACAGTACGATTGCTCTCGGTGCGCCGCTCTCTACCGACACACTTACCGATCTGGCCGACACAATCAACTCCGGCGGTTACGGAATCACTGCCAAGGTCGTCGGATCGACGCTGACGTTTACATCGAGCAACTCCTCTGTCTCTATCTCCGGCATCAGTCTCGCCGATGCCACACATCCCGCGACGGGGACGCTGAGCCTGGCCAACATTCCCACGTCTGTTACACATATGACCACTCTTCCGGGTTCCATCGGCACCATGACGATTGGAGGTGGCGGCGCCCCAGGCGACACGCTTGGCGGCACGATGGACATCATGGGAGCCAACGGCATCCTCGACGCGATCACCATATCGGCTGGAAACGCCAACAATACTCTTGCCACTCTGGCCACGTACATCAACGCGCAGAACATCGGAGTTACAGCCACACTGGGCGGCTCGACACTGACCCTTGCTTCGATTTCTCAGGACTCTACGGCCTCCTTCAACGCGGCGGACGCTGCAGGCGTCACGGACGTAACCACTCCAGCAGCTACCTTTGCAGTCGCCAATACGATTACACCGCCGGTAGCCTATTACAGCACTGGAGTATCGGGCACCGTCACGGATACCAGCACGGGCGGTGGGACCCTGGTTACAGGCATGACCACCGACACAAACGGAAAGAGCGGAATCACTACCATCAGCTACTCGGACAGCGCCGGAACGAATCTGAGCAGCACCGACCTGACCGACCAATCTGATGCAGAGGAAGCTCTGACAGCGATCAACATGGCCATCAGCGCCTCGGCAGCACTGGACGGATACGTCGGCGGTCAGATCAACACCCTGAACTCGATCAGTTCGGTGATGAGCACACAGCAGGAGAATGTGGTTTCAGCTCAGAATGCGATTCAGGCAACCGATTATGCCTCGGCGACATCGAATATGTCGAAGTACGAGATTCTGAGCCAGACCGGTATCGCCGCATTAGCGCAAGCTAACAGTGTGCAGCAGGAAGTGACCAAGCTCTTGCAATAAGGTTTGAGCAGTAAACGTTTCATTGCAGCATCTTCAAGACAACCCAGGGACGGGCGGCGGCAGGATCAAACCTGCCGCCCATTTTTTTGTGTCGGGGGTCAGAAAATGGGCCAAGCGCCCCCCCCGCCGCGATTAAACTGTGAAACGTATGAGCCACGTGGCGATCCGGCGAATTCTCAATCAGTCACCGGCTTCAACTTGTACTGCTCAGGCATCAACTTGATCTTCTTCAACCTGGCCAGCGCCCGATTCAATCCCTGCTCCTCTTCGGCTCTCACCAAAAAGATCAAATAATCGTCGCTCTCTCTATCAACCTCAGCGATCCGATACTGCGATTCCCGAAGGAATCCCGCGAGCTTCTGAATTCGCTTCGCGATGTCATCCGATGTGGCGAATAGGCCGGTTGGCGCAGGGAGGGAATAACTCTCCAGCATGCCTTCAACCATGGAATCCCAAGTCTCCGTATCTTTCCAGTCCGTCCATGCGGCAGATCGCCGACGGACGAGCGCTCTCATGGCGAAGTCGAAGAACTCTTCCATGCGATATGTCTTGATCGTATCGTCACGATAAGATTCTGGATTGTAAAAGTCCTCTGCAAGTTTCGACCAGAAGGCAGTATCCTGAGCCAGAGAGGGTGGGACGATCAATTCAAGCAAGTCCCTGAGATCCTGAAAATCCAATTTCCTCAGCCCCCGTGTAAGTTCAACCGGGCATTTCTTCCGTTTCTCGATCTCGATATTGTGTTGCGCGAGGAATTTTGCGGCCTCTTCGGGAATGACTGAAAGCCCCCAGTTCAGAATATTTTCAAAGCTCTTTGACTGCTCCGGGTGATTCTCGACTGATTCCCAGATACTTTTTCTATCTGGTCCAGTGCCTTGAAAGATCTCAGCACGAAATGCCCCATTCTCATCTCGAATCCAATATCCCTCCTTCAACTTCGGGGCGCGCTCATGCTTCAGATAATAGAGGCTGATCCAGTTGGGAGAGCGGTTGAAGATGATCCGCTTGTTGTTATCTTCATCCAGGTGTTCGATCCGGTCGCATTCTGCTGGCACTATGGATGCAATTTTGCGATAGACATCTTCGGCTCGACCCAGCATGTCGGCAGTTTCTATCTGCCCGATGGGAACGAGCGGCTTGCGATTCTTCGTGATCCAAAATTTCATGGGGCTCTCAAAATTCCCATCCCCTGCCTTCACCAGTTTCCGCTGGTCAGATACTCGTGAATCGACGCGGCTGCCTTGCGGCCTGCGCCCATGGCGAGAATGACCGTGGCGCCGCCGGTAACAATGTCGCCGCCAGCGAAGACGCCGCGCTTCGAGGTGCGCATGGTCGCTTCATCGGCAACGATGTAATTCCACTTATTGGTGGCCAGATCGGGCGTGGTGCTCTGGATCATCGGATTGGCGGTGGTGCCGACGCCGATGATGACCACATTGGCGGGGATCACAAACTCGCTTCCCTGGATGACGACCGGTTTGCGGCGGCCGCTCTCGTCCGGCTCGCTCAGCTCCATGCGGACACATTTCGCTCCCGTCAGCCAGCCTTTTTCATCGCCGAGGAATTCGACGGGATTGGTCAGCATTTGAAACTCGACGCCTTCCTCACGGGCGTGCTTGACCTCTTCGGCGCGGGCCGGCATCTCAGCTTCTGAGCGGCGATAAACCAGTGTGGCATTGCGCGCGCCAAGACGCCTTGCGGTGCGCACCGCGTCCATTGCGGTGTTGCCGCCACCGACAACGATCACATCTTTATCGCGGCAATCGTAGACCGGCTCGTCGAAGTCGGAGTTGTAGGCGCGCATCAGATTCACGCGCGTCAAAAATTCATTGGCGGAGTAGACGCCGTTGAAGTGCTCGCCGGGAATGCCGAGAAAGACCGGCAGGCCAGCGCCGGTAGCCACGAAGACCGCATCGAAGCTTTCGTCGTTCATCAGCTCATCGATGGTGACGCTTTTGCCGACGACCACGTTGGTCTCGAATTCGACTCCCATGCGGCGGAGATTGTTTACATCTTCTTTGACGATGGATTTGGGCAGGCGGAACTCCGGAATGCCGTAAACGAGCACACCGCCCAGTTCGTGCAGCGCCTCGAAGACGCGCACGCGATGGCCCTTCTGAATAAGGTCTCCGGCGGCGCTGAGGCCGGCTGGGCCGCTGCCGACGATAGCCACGCTCTTTCCGGTCGGGGGCGCGATGGCGGGCAGTCCAAGCTGGCCGCTGTTGCGCTCGAAGTCGGCGACGAAGCGCTCCAGATTGCCGATGGCAACGGGCGCGCCCTTCTTGCCGAGGATGCAGCCGCCCTCGCATTGATTCTCCTGCGGACAAACGCGGCCGGTGATGGCGGGCAGCGCGTTGTCTTCGCGCAGTTTGGCGGCGGCGGCCAGGTAATCGCCGGCATGGATCAGCGCGACGACTTCCTTGATCTTGACGCCCACCGGGCAATCGACGACGCAGCCCGGCTTGGCGCATTCAATGCAGCGCGAGGCCTCGGTGACGGCATCCAAGACATTGAGGCCGAGATTGACTTCCTCGAAGTTGCGGCTGCGCACTGTCGGATCCAGCTCTGGCATGTGGATGCGCGCAATCTTCATGCGTTCCTTCAGCGGAAGAGTATTTTTTTCAGACATAGTGTTGCTCCCCCGCAGCCAGTTCATCGCGTAGCTCCGCTAACTCTGCTTCTTTGTTTTCCTGGAATTGTTTCAGGGACTCGCACTCCTTTTCGCGGTACATGGCATTGCGCTGCATGAGGACCTCGAAGTTGACCAGGGAGGCATCGAATTCGGGGCCGTCGACGCAGGCGAACTGGCTCTTCGTGCCCAGCAGGACGCGGCAACCGCCGCACATTCCAGTGCCATCCACCATGATGGAGTTGAGGCTGACCATGGTTTTGATTCCAAGCGGCGCGGTGAGCTGAGAAACGGCGCGCATCATGGGTACTGGGCCGACGGCGAGGACAAAGTCGATCTTGCGTCCGGCGGCGAGCAACTCATTGAGCTTCTTTGTCACCAGGCCTTGTTCGCCGTAGCTGCCATCGTCGGTCATCACGTAGGTTTCGCTGCTGGCCGTACGGACTTCTTCTTCAAAGACCACCATCTCCGTATTGCGCGCGCCTTCGATGAAGACGACATGATTGCCGGCGGCCTTGAGCGCGTTGGCCGTGGGCAGCGCCATCGCAGTGCCCACGCTGCCGGCCAGGATGACGACGGTGCCGAAGTTCTCAATCTCGGAGGGTTTGCCGAGCGGGCCAACGATGTCCAGGATAGAGTCGCCGGTTTCGAGGGAGTTCAACAGGGAGGTGGTCTTGCCGATGGCTTGCACGACGATGGTCACTGTGCCGGCTACGGGGTCAGAGCACTTGATGGTGAGCGGAATGCGCTCACCTCTGTCGTGGAGGCGGAGGATGATGAATTGTCCCGGCTTCTGCTTGCGCGCAATGCGCGGCGCCTCAATCACAAACTGCTTGATATTGAGGCCGACGGTGCGGGCATCGACAATTTTGTACATGAATCAAGTCTACGATATTTTAAGAGGTCTGACCACTTAATTTTACTTTTGGCGGTTTTCGCCGCTAATTCGGATTGCCGTATTCAAGGCTCAATCCGCCGCCGCGACCGCCGCCTCGTCTTCCATTGCGGAGAGAACGTTTTCCATCCGCCGAAACTCCGGATTGGCATGAAGGGGCTTGAGGCGGGGATCGGCGAGCATCTGGAAGAACCAGGGGCAGCGGGCTTTATAGGCCGATTGCAACTCCTCAATGGCGGCGTTGGGATCGCCAAGCGCGAGATGGACGGCGGGAGTGAAGGAGCTGAGAAGAAAACGCTCCCGGCTCAACCACTGCAATCGTTCGAGGATGGAGCGGGCTTCGTCCCGGCGGCCTTCGCAGGCCAGGGCGTAGGCGTGCGCGGCGTTGGCCAGATCGAAGAAGGGTACGCGCTGGACAAGATTCTGGGCGATTTCGGAGGCGCGCGCGGCCTGGCCGTTGCAGGCGAGAATCAGCGATCCGTAGAAGTTGGTGAACTCATGCTCGGGGAAGAGGCTGAGCGCAGACTGGATATGCTGGAGGCTCTCGGTGGCCTGACCATTAAGATGGAGTGCCCAGGCGAGACGGTCGTGAAGCCAGGGCGAATAGGGGTCGGTGTGAATGGCAGCGCGCAACGTGGCGATAGCTTCGGCAAAGCGGCGTCTGCTGAGGGCGAACATGACGCGCGCGCGCGTGGTTGACAGACCGTGAGGCAGATGGGAGCTGAGGGAATAGGCGCGGATGGCGGCGGGCAAGTCGTGATCGAAGTGAAAGTTGACCCAGCCCAGCGCGGGCAGGATGGAGGGCGCGCGATGCGGAAGATCGGGAATCGATTGCGCCGTTTGATGCACCATCTCCGCGGCAACGGCCGGAGACATGAAGCCGTAGAAGGCCTGGGTAATGCAAAGGTGGACGAGATCGATTTTGGCGGAGATCAGCGAGGGATCGACTTCGATGGCGCGTTGCAGATGGCGCAGTCCGTCCTGCATACGATGGCGATGGAGGGTTTGCCACTCATGGCGTCCGCGCAGGAAATGGTCGTAGGCTTCGCGCCGGCGCGTCATCTCCTCGTGCTCGACGGCCGGCGCGGCCGCTGCGGTGAGGTCGAGGCTGCCATTTTCCTGCTCCGGGGGCGAATAGCTGAGGGGAAGAACTACGCCGATGCGCCAGGCCAGGCGCCGCAACAGCTCCAATTCCAAGCCGGCGATGCGGCTCTGTTCGACCAGCATATCCTCCACCCAGACTTGCGTGCCATCCTGAACGCGGATCATCTCGGCGCGCAAGCGGAATTGCGAGGAAAGTGCGCAGAGGCTTCCGGTCAGGACCAGATCGGCTTTGAGAGCTTGGCCGATCTGCAGGGCGGAAGAGCCGCGCCCGACCAGGGTAAAGACAGAATCCCGCGCCAGCACGGCGAGAGATGGGAGGCGCAGATTGGTGAGGCGCACAATGGCCTCTTCTGCGATGGCTGTTCCCAGATGCTTGGGAACAAAATGGAGAGTTGCGAAGGGCAGAATGGCCAGCCGGAGCGGTGTGCCGGCCGGTGTGGGATTCTGCCAGCGCACCTCGGCGGAAAAGCGGTAGCCGCGCTTGTAGACAGTCTGAATGCAGGACTCCGGTTCAAGCCGCGCGCGCAGCGAAGAGAGGCACTTGAGTACGCTGTCGGCGGTAACATGAACATCGCCCCAGAGCACCTGCTTCAGTTGCAGGGGTGAAACCACCTGTCCGGCATGAGCGACGAGTAGCCGCAACGCGGCCAGCTCCCTGGGGGGAAGATGAACGACCTCCGCGCCGCGCCAGAGCGTACCATCGGCCTCCAGCCGCAGTCCGGCAAAGGAGCAGGCTCGTTCCTGTTGGCCGCGACCGACGTCTTCCGTCTGCGATGCGGCCTCCGAAGCACTGTGCGGAACTGAAATGGGCTTAATCGTCGCAACCACCGCGCTTTCTCAAATTCCAGGGCTACAGGCCTGCCGCTCCTCCGCCTGACGGGCAGGGAGAATGGCAACTGCGAACAGTGGTCGCGGGAAACTGCGGGTTGGACAACCCAGGGGGAGAAGTGAAGCAGCTGTTCCAGCGAAACTCTGTACTTCATGGAGCCCAATATCTTCAGTGACCTATAGACTACCCGCTTTCAACGCGGTGGGGGAAGAAAGCGGCAGACAGATTAGAATTTTTTATGCGTGAAGTAATTCGATACGGAAAATAAAGTAACCACATAGTCATCTCCACGCGGCGATCCGATACGATTCGCAGAGTGGCTGCCAGCCACTGTCGGGAGAGATCCAGCGGTCTTCAGGAAAACTTCAGAAATCGATCAGGAGTGGGATTCAAGTTGTCTGGCACACTAGTGTCCTGAGTCCAAAATCCGTTCAACAAAAAACTGTCATCCTGAGCGACCGTAGCATAGCGAAGGGAGTCGAAGGACCTGCGGTTGCTTTTCGTCATTCATCTACAAACCTCAGATCCTTCGACTCACCCCCCCAGGCTGAAGAGAACGCCTGGGGCCCCGTTCGCTCAGGATGACAGTGATGTTATGCTGCGAACCTCTGACTCAGGACACTAGGAGAAAGAATCACAAACTGGCGCGCGAACTGCCTCTTGTTTGGCCCGGCGACGCTGTGACCTGCGATCCAGCAAGTTGTTGAGAGATTCTCTACGGAAGGGAAGTTGGAGATGACCAAGACCGTATCTTATGCCCAGTGGGCTCTGGAACCCTATTGCATCGGGATGAAGCTG
>Ga0181520_10006494_pt1 | contig 17850 bp, 9 predicted proteins | sample PEATcosm2014_Bin_29_FD_132451 | JGI IMG/M metagenome (GOLD analysis project Ga0181520, IMG submission 132451) | Peatland microbial communities from MTU Mesocosm Facility, Houghton, MI, USA - PEATcosm2014_Bin02_30_metaG | ecosystem: Environmental > Terrestrial > Soil > Wetlands > Peat | place... | reverse complement strand
GCGGCGCCGTCGCCCTGCACGCGGCAGGGGACCAGAATTATCTCCAGGGCCGGATTGCGCTGCTGGACGACGTGCAGCACGTCGCGAATGGCCGCGCCAGTGGGCGACGTGACCAGGCCGATGCGCTGCGGATAGGGAGGGAGGGGGCGTTTTCGTTCCTGGGCGAACAGGCCTTCGGCGGCGAGCTTCTGTTTCAGTTTTTCAAAAGCCGCCTGAAGCGCGCCGATGCCCTGCAATTCCACGGCGCGGACGATGAGTTGATACTGCCCGCGCGCTTCATAAACGGTGACATCACCTTGCAGGAGGACCTTTTGTCCGTCGGCGATCAACTGGCGCTGCGCGGCCGGCGTGCTGCGAAACAACACGCAGCTCAATTGCGCGGCCGAATCCTTGAGCGTGAAATAGATGTGGCCGGAGCTTTGCGCCCGCAGGTTGGTGATCTCGCCGCTAACCCAGATGGCGCCGACCTTGGTTTCCAGCAGCCGCTTGATGTCGGCGGTGAGTTCCCAGACGGACAGAACCTTGCGGGTTTCGGCGGGCGGGAAAAGTTCGCCGAAGTCCCATTGCGATCTGGCTGGTTTGCTCATGCGGGAGCAATTGTAAGGCAGCCGCCGCGCCTGTCCCGAACTTTTACCAAAAAAAATTCAGATGTAAAAGCGAAGCGCGCCGCCCGGTGGGGGCGGCGCGCGCTGACTGAAGGGAACGCGGCTTAGTTGCCGAACAGCATGAACAAACCGCTTTTTTTGGTGTTTACGCCGATGAAATAGCCCGAGGCGAACGCGCCATTCTGGAAAATAACGCCTTCGATGTTGTTGCTGAAACCTTTCGTATCAAGGTACCAGCCCTGGATCATGCCGGTGTTCGGAATGATGCTCACGTTGACCGAATGGTCACTGGTGGAAACCACCGAGATGACGTTGTTGGTGATGCCCATCTTTTTCACCACAGGATCGGCGCCCAGATCACCACCGCTCAGCATGAGGTAGCCGTAGCCGGCGCTGCTGCTGGAACCCAACAGATCGGTTGAATAGATGGAGTTCGTGGCATACGGTGAAGCCAGGGCCACGGCTTGATTCGTGAAGCCATCGGGATACAGATCGGGAGTGGCGCCCGCGGCATTGAACCACATCAGAGATGAGCCATCGGTCAGGCTGTCAAAGGTTGGGTCATTGGTAAAGGTGAGCCAGCCCAAGAGCAAGCCATTCGTCCCGTTCGGGTAGAGCGGAATATAGATCGGACAGTAACCGGCGGCGGACAGCAGAGCCGTCTGGCTGACCGGGGTGTTGTCGGCCATATATCCGTTCAGGGTGGCGGCCCCGTTGCTGCTGATGACAACATTGAAGGCACTGTAGCCAACGGGCCCTTGCGTGAGGTCGTCAAAGCCCGGCAGCGTGACGGTATAGCTGCCCGGAGTGAGCGCCGGAGTGGCGGCAACATAGGTGGTCAGTTCGGCATTCCAACTGTCAGCGGCATTGCTCACGGAACCGATGACCGTGCCAGCCACGGTGTCAATCGTGAGACCCAGGGCATAATTTGCCACGGCCACGTTGGCGCTGGCATTGGAGACGCTAAACACGCCGTTCACGGCATTGGTTGCGCCCGCGTTTACCAGGCTGATGTTGAAGCTGCCATCGTTGGTGAGAGTCAGGGTCACATAGCCAGAACTGCTCGGAATCGTCCCGTTCGTGTCGTAGAACAATCCGGTGAAGGCGGCGGTAAGACTATTGGTACCGGTGACATTCTGGAACTGATTCTGCGGGATGACGATGGTGAACATCTGGGATGCGGACGTATCCACGCCACCATTGGCTGTGCCCCGATTATCATGACCCTGCACACCGACGATGATTGTTCCGCCCTGGAAGCCGGGTGTAAAGGTGAGTGTGCCGTTGCCGTCAACCGCGGGTTGCGCCACGAACAAGCCGTTGATGTTGTTGGTGACGATGAAGTTCACGATGCCGCCGCCATTGTCCGGGCCGGCTGAGATCGCGGTGACAGCATTGGAGATGATGACGGGCACGTTGTATTGGTCCACGGTAAGCGTGGTTGGATTCAGGGTATATGTGGGCGCCTGGTTGACCCAAGTGACGGTGACATTAATGGTGTTGGTGCTGGTCAAGGTGCCGTCGGTGGAGATGACACTGACAGCCACGCTGTTGGTGAAGGAATCTGTAACCGGGGTAATCTGGAGGGTGTACGCCGTACCGGAGCCGGTGACGTTTACCGTGGCAAAGCCAGTATCGGCGGAAACGGCCGTGACCGAGGCGAAGTTGTTGGTCAATGGATCAAACAGCGTGAACGCCATGTTGAACGTGCCGGAGTTTTCCAGCAGCGTCACGTTGGTCAAACCGGTGGCCTCCGGGTAGGTGTAACCCGTCGGAACCGTGTAGTTGGCCAACAGGACGAATGAACCGGCCTGGTTGCCGCTGGCGGTGGTAAAATAACCGCTGGCGACAGTGGCATCCTGGAGGATGACGCTTTCGATGTAGTTGGTGACACCGCCATTCACAAATGATCCCGTAAGCGCACCAGTGACTTCATCAATAGACAGGCTTAAGGCATCGGTCGCCAAGGGATCCACCGTGATGCTGTCGCTGACGATGTTCACCGCGTTGGTCACGAGGCTGGTTCCAAAACTGCCCCCGGTAAGAACCGCATAGTAACTGATACCCGGGAGTTCATTGGGCGCGGAATTCGTGTAGATTGAGGCGACTGCCACGGCCTGGTTGGTGAAGCCGGCGGGATACAGAGCCGGAGTGGCGCCCACATTGTTTTCCCAAGTCAGCGCTGAACCGGCGGTTAAATTGTCGGCGGCATCGTTGGTAAAGGTGAGCCAGCCGAAGAGCAAGCCGGTATTGGCATTATTGGTGTAAATCGGCAGGTAGATGGGGCAGTTGCCCGCGGCGGAAAGCTGGCTGGTCAGGCTCACGGAGGTGTTATCCGCCAGGTAACCGGTCAGGGAAGCGACGCCATTGGTGCCGACGGTGACAGTGAATGCGCTGTCGCCGACGGGTCCTGCCGTCGGATCGGACAGGCCGGGCAGCGCCACGAGATAAGTGCCGGCGAGCGCCGGGGCCGCCGAGAGGTAGCTTTGCAGGGTGGCCGTCCAACTGGGCGACGTGCTGACGATGGAACCGTTGACGGTGGCGGCGCCGGGGTCCAAGACCAGGTTGAGCGTGTAATTCGCGAGCGTAACTGTGGCATTCGACTGGGCGATGCTAAACTGGCCGGCGAACGCGTTGGTGGCTCCCGCACAGATCAGGAAGCCATTGAAGGTGCCGTCGTTGGTGAGCACCAGGCTGAAATAGCCGGAGCTGTTCATGGGCGGCGTCGCCGCATTTGTATCAGTGAACAAGCCGATGAACGTGCCGGTGTTATTGGGTCCGGTCAGAACGCCGCCGTACGGATTCGACGGAATCGTAATGGTTACGAGCTGTGAGGCGGAGGTATTCACGCCATTGTTGGCGGTGCCGCCAGTATCTTGAGCCTGTACTCCGACGGTGACCGTTCCACCCACATTGCCAGGGGTAAAGGTGAGGGTGCCGCTGGCGTCAACGGCCGGCTGGACGAGGAACAGGCTGGGGGCGCTGTTGGTGACGATGAAACTGACCGTCTGCCAGCTTTCACTGGGCGGCCCCACGGAAATATTGGTGACCGCATTGGGATAGGTCATGGTCAATCCGTATTTGTCCACCGTGTAGGCATTCGTGGCCAAGGTAAACGAGGGCACCTGGTTGACGTAACCGATCGTGGTGTTGATGATGAAGGTGTTGGTCAGGGTGCCGTCATCCGCCGTGATGGTCACGGTGACGTTGCTGCCATAGACGTTGGCCACCGGAGCAAACAACAACTGGTTGCCGCCGCTGAGAGAGACCGCGACGATGTTGGTGTTCGCCGAGTTGCAGGTGACCGTAAAAGTGCTGGTCAATGGATCATAGAGGGCGAATGACAATCGCAGATCGTTGGTGGCGTTTTCCGGAATCACCAGGTCGGTTATGCCGGCGGGGGTCACACCCGCGGCGGTTACAGCCCCATGGGGCGTGATGCCCGTGAAGGCCGGATAGGGCGGATTGTCAGGCAATACGGCGTTGGCCACGAGGATGAATGATCCGCTCTGGCCGGCGCCCAGGAAATACCCGCGGGCGACACCGTCGTTTTGGAGAATGGTGCTTTCAATCAGGTTGGTATTGCCACTCCCATCCACAAACGATCCCTGCACCTCGCCGGTATTGGTATTGATGGTGAGGTTCAAGCCGTTGGTGATGGATGAATCCACGAGGACCTGGTTGTTGACGATGGTCACCGCTTCAACCAGCGGGATGGAAAGGCTGCCGCCGGTCATTTCCACATAGCCTTTGTTGATGGGCAGGAGCTGCGTTTGCGTGGCGTCAAAGGTCGAAATCAAGGGCGCCACATTGTTGGTGAAGCCGTGAGGATAGAGACTGGTGGCATTCGTATCGCTGATCCAAATCAGCGCTGAATCGGGGCTCGTGCTGTCGCTGGCCACGCCATTAAAGTTGAGCCAGCCAATCAGCATGCCGTTGGCGCCACTGGCATTGGTGTAGAGCGGGAGGTAAACCGGACTGAAGCCATTAGCGCAAAGCGGACTGGCCTGGACGACCTGATTTGAGTCTGACAGGTTGCCGGTCAGGGAGGCGATACCGCCAGCGATGGTAACGGTGAAGACGCTGTCACCGACAGAACCGACTTTGGGCACATCAAAACCTGGCATAACCATGGTATAAGCTCCGTCCAGTGCATCGCCGTAGCCTGACATGTAGCCGATCAGCATCGAATTCCAATCAGAGACGGTGTTGCTCACCGAACCGCTGATGGCCTGTGAACTGGTGTTGATCGCGAGATTCAGAGCGTAGTTTCCGGCCTGCACGGTGGCGGCAGACTGGGAGATGTTGAACTGGCCATTGAACGAGTTGGTGTCGTTCCCGCACAACAGATAACCGCTGAAGACACCATTGGTGGTAAGTGCCAGGTTGAGGTAGCCCGAACTGGCGGTGGCCAAGGTGTTCGAGCCGTAGAACAAGCCGGCGTAGGTCCCGGCGGCATTCTCGAACGTGTTCGGCGGGATGATAATGGTAAAGGTCTGGTTGCTGGAGGTATCCACGCCGCCATTGGCGGTGCCGCCGTTGTCCTGGGCGTTAATTTGGACGATGGCAGTTCCCGATTGATCGCCGGGCGTGAAGGTCAGGGTGCCATTGGGATCAACCGCCGGCTGGACCGTGAACAGGTTTGAGTTGTTGTTGGAGACATGGAACGCGACGGTCTGGCTGCTTTCATTGGACGGCCCGGCAAGCACATTGATGGCGGTGTTGGAGACGGTCACGGGCACATTATATTTGTCCACGGTGGTTGAGCTGATGCCCAGGCCAAATGACGGGGCCTGGTTAACCCAGGGCACCTGGATGGTAAAGCTGTTCGTAAAGGCGATCACGCCACCATTGACAACAATGCCGCTGTCGGTCATCACCAACGTCACCACGTTCGTTCCATACGCATAATCCAAAGTGTCGAAGGTCAGCGTACCGTTGGTGGTCACGGCCGGAGACTGGAAGGGAGCGAAGGTGACATTCCCCGGGCTGGAGTTGGGAACCACGGCAAACGTCCAGGTAAGTCCGGGTGGATTGCCCGCCCCGGTGTTGATACCCGTCAGGAAATTGTTGAGGCTGATTGGACCTGCATGCTCAGGCTCCACCAGGACATTGGTGGCAAAGGCAAAGCTGGGCGGCTGGCTTACCTGCCCCACCGTGAGCAACAAATTGGTTGTGCTCGAAAGGAGATTGGTTCCCACCGCCTCGCTCGCGGTCAACACAATGTCCGTGGCCCCGAACGCATTCAGCACCGGCGTATAGGTCACTGTGAACTGCACATTGGTCGGATTAATCACATTCGTCGCGGTCACGCTTACCAGTGCCAGGTTGGTGTTCTGCGACATGGCGGTCAGCACGAAGTTGCTCGCGGTCGCATCGTAATCCCATACGTTGACCACGGCAGCAAGGCCACCGCCGTTCTCAAGGATGGTCTGATTCGTAGCCCACATGATCGCTGGCGCGTGCGAAATCTGGGCCACTTCCAGCTCGAAGCTGTTGGTGCAACTGCCATTGGTGCCGCCGCTGTCGGTCATCACCACGGTCACCAAGTTCGTCCCATAGGAATGGGCCGTCGGGGTGAAGGTCAGGGTGCCGTTGGTCGCGACCAGGGGCCAGGCCGTAAACTGGGCGTTATTGACCGGGTCGTTCGTCGCCGTCACGGTGGTGAAAGACCAGGTAACTGTCCCGGCTTTACCGAGGCCGGTGTTGATGGCCGTTACGAAATTCAAATTGGTCTGTGCGGCCGCTTCTTCCGGCACTACCAGGGTGTTCGTGGCAAAGGAGAAGCTCGGCGTCTGGCTCAGGAAAGTGACTCCCAGAGTAAAAGAATTTGTGAAGGTGGTCACCCCGCCGCTGGCGGTGCTCTCGCCAGCGTCTGTGTCCGTCATTACCACCGTTACCGCACTCGTGCCATTCGTAAGTCTGGTCGGGGTAAAGGTCAGGTTCCCGTTGTGAGCGATGGCGGGCTGCACGCTGAACAGCGCCTTGTTTGCGGCATTCAACGCAAACGTCCAATTGGTTCCAGGGGGCAGGTTACCCGGCCCGTTGGTGATGGACGTCAGGAAATTTGCGTTGGTAATCGCCACGGTCACCGCCTGTTCCAGCGTTGTCACATTGGTGGTCGCAAAAACAAAGCTCGGCGCCTGGGTGACATGGGCCACCGTCACCTGGAAATTGGTGCTGCTGGTGGTGTGCGTGCCAACCAGTTCGGAGGCCGTCAAGGTGATGACGTTCGTGCCATAGGAGTTTGACACGGGCGCAAGATGCAGGGTGAATTGCGTGTTGGTTGCGCTGATCACATTCGTGGACACAAAGCTGACATGCACCACACTGGCCGCATTGGTTGATACCGCGGCCGAGGTCGCTGTCAACGCCAAGTTGTTTGAGGTCGCGTCATAGTTCCAAACATTGATCACGACATTCGTCCCGCCGCCGTTTTCCAATGTTGTCTGGCTTGCCACGGGCGTGATCGTCGGCACGTGCGAAGTTTGCGTCACTTCCAGCAAAAAGTTCCTCGAGAAGGTCTTTACGCCACCATTGTTGGTGTTTTCAGCGAGATCCGTCATCGTCACGGTTACCACGTTGGTTCCAAATGAATGCGGCTTCGGCGCAAAGGTCAGGACTCCGTTGGTTATGGCCAACGACGGCAAGACGGCAAACTGTGCATTGCCAGCGGCGTTTGTAACCGTCGTCACTGCGAACGTAAGTTGAGAGAGCGGGGCGAACGGATTCCCTGCCCCGCTGACGATATTCGTGGCAAAATTCACATTCGTATGCGCGCCCGACTCCTCCAACACCACCAACGCATTCGTCGCCAGGGCAAAACTCGGCGGCTGGCTCACATGGGTCACCGTGAGCACCACATAATTGGTGCTCCAGAGAATATTATTGGTATTGTTCCCCACGACCTCGCTCGCAATCAACTGGTTCGTCACCGATCCAAACGCATTCAGCGCGGGCGTGAATGCCAGCGTGAAGGTGGAGTTGGTTGAGTTTACCACATTGGTCCCGGTCACGCTGACCAATGCCATATTCGTATTCGGCGATATCGCGGTCAGTCCCAACGGACTTCCCGGCGCGTCCCCGCTGACGCTGATTACCACGCCGGTCAGGCCGGCTCCGTTTTCCAGCGTGCTGCGGTTCGTTATCGCCGCAAAGACGGGCGGGTGCGCAATTTTCGAGACCACCAACCAGAAAGTGTTCGTGCTGGCTATTTGACCGCCCCCGACGCTCGTGCCGCTGTCGGTCATGATCACCGATACCAGGTTCGATCCATAAGAATGATTCGTGGGCGCAAAGACGAGGTCGGCGGTGAGGCCGTTGGTCCCGTTATAATTCGTAATCGCCGGCAATGTCAGGAATGTCAGGCCGCCGTTGGTCGCGGTGGTTGGCGAAACGGTGGTGGTAAATTTCCAGGTCAGTCCTGGCGGGTTCCCGGCGCCGTTGGTGATGCCGGTCACAAAATTATGATTCGTCTGCCGGCCCGACTCCTCCAGCACTTCTAAATTATTAGTCGCCAGCGAAAAGACTGGCGGCTGGCTGACATGATACACATCCAGAGTCCAGGTATTGGTGGTGCTGTCACCCCACAGGTCCGTGGAGATCAGCACAATCTTGTTGGTGCCAAACTGGTTTCCTGGAACGATGGTGAGCATGTTGGTTTCCAGGGAATATTTGTTGGTCCAGCTGGGCGGCGGGCCATAGGGCGCGGCGAAATTGGTGACCGTCAAAATGGAATTGGAGAATATGCCATTGGTCACAAACGCCGCCGTCGTCGTCTGGATGCCGGACCAGCCCACCGCATCGTCTTGGATGGTGAACAAGATGTTGGTGGCGCCGCCTTGGGGCATGATAATTAGGTTGGTGTTCACACTAAACACCGGTCCCCGGGCGAGCGCGGCGACTCCACTCAACAGGAGCACCGCCATAATCACCAACAGTCGTGGCGCAAAACGTGACTGCGTGACGATTTTGGCGAAACCCGATTCGCTGACAGATAATCTCGTTCTCATAATATTTATGTTCATTTTCTCGTAAACCACCGCGCAACAACCTAAAAGCACAAGCTTTTCAGTTCTGCTGCTTGCACAACTGGGTTGCTTATCGGCATCAATAACGATAGCTAAAGAGAAAAAGCGGCTGGATTTTTAAATATAAATTTTATTTAAACTTTTATATTTTTATAAAGTAAATATTATTAAACTGTTTCTGAAGAATTTACTGGTTTGACCCAGGAAATGCGCACCTGTCCAGGCGGTGTGTTTGTATAAATGTCCACGGACGAAAGCGGCGATTTATTGTTAAGATAACGATGCCAGCCACTTACAACAACATTTGCAACTGAGCTGCTACCTGGCAGCAGGACAGACATCACGCCGGTTTCTGACTTTGGAGGGCCGTCTTGAGGCGGGGTTATCTCCAAACGGGCAGAGGAAGTTTCCCGATGGAGACAGGCCCGAGGCCCATCCGACATGCCAACGGCTCCCACCAGGAGTCGTCCAACCGTTTTCAACCGCAGCGTGTGACGGCGGAACGGACTGGTTTAAGCAAAGACGGCATTCACCGCCGCGACGAGGGCGTCCACACGGGTGGGGAGCGGAAAATCAGACGGCGCTTCAAGCGTATAGCCCTGGCGAGATTTGTGGGTGATGTGATAAAGCGCCTCCGGCCAGTCGAGGCGGGCGGGCGCCGAAAGATTCGGCCGGATGATGCCGCCCTGGGCAGGACGGCCTTCGATGTTTTCAGACATGTCCACCGGGCAGACCGGCGCGACGGCGGCAATGATTTTTTCCGCGAACGACGGCTGCAGGTCCGGGTTTTGTTCGTAAAGATAAAAGCCATGCGATTCCCAGTCCTCATGCAGGCAGAAATACAAATCAAATTGCGGCTGCCGTTCCAGCCACGCGATGTGCGTGCGGGTTTCGGCGGATTGCGGATTGCGGTAATCGCGGTTGAGATCAATGCCGTCGGCGTTCCCACGCTGGTTCAGGCTGAAACCCAGCGGATTCAGGCAGGGCAGCAGGAAGATTTCCACGTTTTCCGGCCAGCGATTTTCCCGGATCAACCTGAGTGCCGCCAATGGCCCGGCAGGTTCATCGCCGTGAATGCCGGCTGAAATGTAGATCCGCCAGGGCCTGGGGCCGGGCCGGCGGTCGCGATGCAATGCGAACCAGTCGAAGCCGCGCTGCGTGTGAAAAATTTCCGACGTCCAGCCGTGCGCGGACGCGGCGATTTTGATTTCACGCAGCACGTCACGGATGTCAATGGTTTCGCCGTAATAGCCGTCCGAATTTTTGCCAAGTTTCTGCACGCGGAGAATTTCACGCAAAGTCGCCGGGACGCAAGGGAATTCTGCCTGTGTGTACCAATTATTTCTTCGCGCCGGCGCGTCTTTGCGTTAACCTTTTTTTTGTTCGCATGAAGCAATTCGACTACCTCATTCTCGGCAGCGGCATCGCCGGGCTGACCTTTGCGCTGAAAGCCGCGCCACAGGGCCGCGTGGCCATTGTCACAAAAAAGGACCGCGCGGAATCCAATACCAATTACGCGCAGGGCGGCATCGCTTCCGTGACCAGCAAGGAAGATTCGTTTGAATTGCACGTGCGGGACACGCTGGAAGCCGGCGCGGGTCTTTGCCGGGAAAAGGTCGTCCGCACCATTGTGGAGGAAGGGCCGGCGCGGATTGCCGAACTGATTGAACTGGGCATGAAGTTTTCCGAGCGCGAGGCGCCCAGCGAGGACGGCGGGAAGGAACTGGATCTCGGACGCGAGGGCGGCCATTCCAAGCGGCGCATTTTGCACGCCAAGGATGTGACGGGACGCGAAATCGAGCGCGCGCTGCTCAATGCCGTTTCGCGCCAGCCGAACATCGAGATTTTTGAGAACCACATCGCGATTGACCTGATCACCAGCCAGAAACTCGGCTACCTCGGCGAGAACCGCTGCCTGGGCGCTTACGTTTTCGACAAGAAAGGCAATCAGGTCCGCACGTTTGCCGCGCCGGTCACATTGCTGGCCACGGGCGGATGCGGCAAGGTGTATCTTTACACGACCAATCCTGATATTGCCACGGGCGATGGGGTGGCGATGGCCTTCCGCGCGGGGGCGACGATTGCCAACATGGAATTCGTCCAGTTTCATCCGACCTGCCTGTATCATCCCAAGGCCAAATCGTTTTTGATCAGCGAGGCGGTGCGCGGCGAAGGCGGCGTGTTGAAGACGCTGGGAGGACGCGAATTCATGGACGGCTATCATCCGCTGAAGTCGCTCGCGCCGCGCGACGTGGTGGCCCGCGCCATTGACAGCGAGATGAAAAAATCCGGGGCCGAGCATGTCTGGCTGGACATCACGCACAAACCGGCGCGGTTCATCATGGACCGTTTTCCAAACATTTATCAGACCTGCCTGGGTTACGGCATTGACATCACCAAGGAGCCCATTCCCGTGGTGCCGGCGGCGCATTATCAATGCGGCGGCGTGGTCACGGATGTGGACGGCAAGACGGACATCGCCGGACTTTACGCGGTGGGCGAGGCCGCCTGCACCGGTTTGCACGGCGCGAACCGGCTGGCCAGCAATTCGCTTCTGGAAGCGCTCGTTTGCGCGCATCGGGCGGCGGAAAAAATTATTTCCGCGCCCATTCCCAAATCCGAATTTAACATCCCGCTCTGGCAGGCCGGCCACGCCACGAATGCGGACGAGTTGGTGGTGGTCTCGCACAACTGGGACGAAATCCGGCGGCTGATGTGGGATTACGTCGGCATTGTGCGCACGAACAAACGCCTGCAACGCGCCAAAAAGCGGCTGGCCAACCTGCAGGAGGAGATTCATGACTACTACTGGAATTTCATCGTCACGTCGGATTTGCTGGAGCTGCGCAACATCGCGACGGTGGCCGAACTGATCGTGAACTGCGCGCTCATGCGGCCGGAAAGCCGCGGCTTAAATTACAACCTGGATTTCCCCGGCCTGAATCCCGAGTGGTCGCAGCGGGACAGTCTGGTGCGGAAATGAGGCTGTTTTAAATCCGAAAATCGAAATCCGAAGGCCGAAAGCCGAATCGGCGGGAAAGCATTTATTTTTCGAGAATGAAGGGAATTTCATCCCGGAATTCAGGCAAAAATCGAGCCGACCTTTGTCAGCCACGGACTACAGCCGGATGGAGTTTTCTCCCATTGCAGGAAAAAGGATTGTGGGGTTTAGTCTTTATATATGGCGGCTCATTTTAATAAAGCCCTTCTATCTTTCAGATCCCGGGCCAAAGCGGATCTTCTGCGCACCACCCAGGTTCCTTCCTTTTTTGAAGAACCGACGGCATTGGTTGAATCGGTTCCAAATGAGACCGGACCGGTGAAGGCATCCCCGGAACTGACGCACGCAGGCGCCTCGCCAAACGAGTGGCAGCTCCGGACCTTGATCGTGACGGCTGACGCCCACTTTCGACGGTCGCTCCGGCAGTTTTGCGCCCGCCTGCCGGAGGTGGAAATCGTGGCTGAGGCCGAAAACCGGCCCGATGCCCTGCGCTTGCTGGAGGAATCGAAGCCGACCCTGGCTTTTGTGGACCTCTATATGCCGGGGTTGGATACCCAGCACGCGGCGCCATTCATCGAGGAATTTGCGCGGGTGACGCACGTGATCCTGTTTACCAGTGACGACGCCTACGAGGTGTTGAGCACGCGTTTGGTGGATGATGCCGCCGGCTTTGTCAGCCGGAGGTGTTATGGCCAGGATCTGCCCCGTGAGATAAAAAGAGCACTGGCATTCGGCGGCACGGGCATCCTCTAAGCTGCAGCCATTACAGTGGGACAGGCGCGACGCCTGGCCTACGCGCCAGTCAGGCTAAACTCCACTGCTGTAGAAACCGCGCGCCGGCAAACCGGCAGGTTTGTCCTACCATGCGCCAGGGAATTCCATCCGTTTAAAATCACGCAAAGTCAGCCGCGTTCTCACGAACGCAGCCACCGGGGGAAAAATTCGACCGCGGAAATTATGCGCTGGCGGGAGCAGCGACAAACTGGGTTTATGCCGCCGCCGGACGTTCCGGGAAAGCCCTTGGGTACAGGCAATTTGTGCAGATTTTACTTGATTAACTGGTATTGTTTGGTTTATACATTAATATGATAGTGCGGGCGGAGCAGGGTTTGGCAGGGGGATTCGCCAGGGCAATTTTGGGAAACCATGCTTCTTTTTTTCGGCAGCGCCTGCCCGGGTAGGATGGAAATATTCAGCAGGTCTGACTTTGGACAGATTGGGATAGCGGGGGAAACAATAGCGCCGGGGAAAGAATTATGACCAGGATATTAATCGCCGACGACCATGCGGTAGTGCGCGCCGGATTAAAACAAATGCTGGCGAGGGCTTTTCCCATGGCGGAGTTCCAGGAAACAGCGACGGTGCCGGAGACGTTGGCGTCCCTCCAGCAAAGCTGCTTCGATTTTCTGATGCTGGATCTGTTCATGCCGGGGGGAAGCGGTTTTGATGTCCTGCACCAAATCCGGCAAACGCATCCGCGGGTACCCGTGCTGGTATTCAGCGCGGCTCCGGAAGACCCTCTAGGGCTGCGCGCCCTGCGCGCCGGCGCCAGCGGCTATCTCAACAAGCAGACGGCCCTAAGGCTCATCGTGCCGGCAATTCAAAAGGTCATGGCCGGCGGGAAATATATCAGCGCGGCGCTCGCGGAACATCTGGCCGTGGAGGTGGAGCGTGATGGGCATCCGCTGCACGACAAACTTTCGGAACGGGAATACCAGGTGCTACACCTGATCGTCACCGGCCATCCCCCAAAGGAAATTGCCGGGTGCCTGTTCTTGAGCGTGAAGACAGTCCGCACCTTCCGCGCCCGAATTTTGGAAAAGCTCCACCTTCAAAGCGATGTGGATCTGGTCCACTATGCGCTGGAGCATTTGCTGGTCGAAGAGCGGCCAGTGGCGTGACTTGTCAGCCACGGACTACGCGGCGGTGGAGCTTTCTCCCATTGCCGGTTTTCGATGGTTGTGATTAGGTTATGGGGTGAATCGCCAATCTCAGGAATGTGTCGAGTCGCTGAAAACCGGGCCCCAGGGAAACAACCAAACCCGCCTGAAAATTTCCTGGTTCCCTCAAACCGGCTGGACCGCCACGCCCGTGGGAAATATCCAAAAACAAAGCCGGCCAGCCAGCAAAGACAACCTCATGCTCCGGCCAGCGCCCTGGTCCGGGAAAAATGGGAAACGGCTGCGCATTTTGGTTGCGGCGGCTGACACGGCCTTCAACACCTCGCTTCGGTGGACCTTCGCGCTGATGCCGCAAGTGGAGATCGTGGGCACTGCCGTCAATGGGGCGGAAACTTTGCGCCTGGTCGGCGAAATGGAGCCTGACCTGGCGGTGTTGGACCTCTATCTGCCCGGCATTGACGGCTGGCAGGCAGGCTCCGTAATCCGGGAATTTTATCCCGCGGCCCGCATCATCATCATCGGCAGTGACGAAACGGATGAGGTGAGAAACATTTGTTTGGACCGATACGCGGATGGCTTCGTCTCCCGGCGCAACTATTATCAGGAACTGCCCCGGGAAATCAGCCGGGTTCTATTTGGTCCGCCCGGGACGGCACCTATGGGAAGGGTATCTCCATGAAACACATCACCACCACCACCGTAAAAGCCAGCCAGCCAGAGTTGAATCATGGCGGGCTTTACCGTTGGTTTTTTCGACCCGATGCCGGACGCATGTTGCAGGAGGAACAGTTGCGCAAGCTGTCACTGGCGGTTGAGCAAAGTCCGTCTTCCGTGGTGATGACGGACGCGCAGGGCCGCATTGATTATGTGAACCCCAAGTTCTGCTCGTTAACGGGCTTCACGGCGGAAGAAGTGCGCGGTCGGAACGTCCGGATGCTGAAATCCGGCCGGATGCCGCCCGAAATATTCCGGCGGCTGTGGGACACCATCCTGGCGGGGCAGGAGTGGCGGGGCGAGTTTCACAATAAAAAGAAAAACGGCGAATCTTATTGGGAACTGGCGTCCATTTCTCCGCTGCTGGATGCGGCGGGGCAGGTGACACATTTCGTCTCCGTCAAGGAGGATATTACCGAGCAAAGGCGGCTCGAAGCCGAGCGGGACAATCTGCTCGGTGAGTTGCACGAAGCCCTGCAGGACGTCCATGCCCTGAAGGACCTGGTGCCGGTGTGTGGCTGGTGCAAAAAGATCCGAGTGGATCATGACTATTGGAAAAAAGTCGAAACCTTTATCGCCACGCATACCGCAGGCCAATGCAGCCACAGCATTTGTCCCGCGTGCGAAACCGAGCATTTTCCCGGGCACCCGCAGCACCTGGGAAATAGAGTCCCGGAAGAATCCGGCAGCGAACATTGGGGCTTAAACGAGTAGTGGTTTAATTCGTGAGGATGGCCGGCTTCCGGTACGGGCGTGAAGCCGAAGCAATGCCACTGGCCCACGGAGCAATTCATGAGCAAAACCAACAACGTTTTGTCACAACCGATGCAGCTCAAGGCGGCAGCGCAACCCCCGCAGTCCGCCGATGAGATCCGCTCCCGCCGCCTGTTAATCTCCAACCAGAATTTGGCCCGGCGGCTGGCGGGGTCGTCGCTCTTTCGAGAATTTCAGCGGGCGTTCGAGGCCGCCACGGCGTTGCCATTGACCTTGCGGGCGGTGGAAAGCTGGCAACTGGCCCACGTTAAAAGCCGGAATCAAAATGCCTTCTGCGCCTGGATGATTCAGGCGAACCATTCCTGTGCCGCCTGTCTGCGATTGCAGCAAAAGGTTTGCGCGGGCGCAAATGGCGTGGCCAGCACGGCCAGTTGCCAATTCGGCCTCAATGAAACGGCGGTGGCGGTGAAAATTGGCAGCGAGATTGTGGCTTATCTGCAAACCGGCCAGGTCTTCTTCAAAGCGCCCACGGCCAAACAAACGGAACGCGCGCTCAATCAGATCAGGGAATGGGGTCTTGACCCCGGCAAAGACGAAGCCATCAGGCTCTATCAGGTCACGCCGGTGGTTCGCCGGAAGGAGTATGAGGCGCGCGTTAAACTGCTTCAATTTTTCGCCGATCAACTCGGCGCGCTGGCCAATCAAACCATGCTGTTGCAGACAGACCTCGAACCGATGCAAATCACCCACGCCCGGGAATTGATCGAAGCCCACTACCAGGACGATGTCTCCCTGATCATGATTTCCAGGCAGGTCGGCATGGGGGTGTATTATTTTTGCAAACAGTTCAAGAAGGCCACCGGTTTAAACTACACGCGCTATGTTTCCCGCCTCCGGATCGAGAAAGCCAAGAACCTGTTGCTGAACCTCAATTACCGCATCAGCGAGATTGCCTATGAGGTCGGTTTCAAATCGTTGACCCATTTCAACCGGATCTTCAAACGCGTCGCCGGTGAATCGCCCACGGAATACCGCCAGCATCTTCAAACTGCCTGAGGGCCGTTGTTTTCCCGCCCGGTCAGCCCCAGAGACTTTCTGGATAATCGCCCTTGGCGACCAGCTTGCGGACGCTTTCGATCACTTGCGGGCGATCTTCACGGTAGGTTACGCCAAACCACGAATCCGGCGAGCGGAGCACTTTCACCCTGGCCTGACCACTCGTCACCAGGTCGCCCACCGTGCTGGGAATGTAGCACTCGGATTTTTGTTCGCTGCCGGCCCGCTTCAGGAATTTTTCAAATTCGGCCCGGAGCTGCGGGAACAGGGCAGGGGTGAACCCCCAGAAATTCATGGAGACCGCCTCGTCACCGCTCAGGTGGATGACCTTGCCGTCGGCATCGGTGTTTTTTGCGCCGTTGCCATCACGCTCAATCTTCATCATCTCCACAATGGACGTGAGATAATGATTTGCATCCGTCCGCGAAACACCGCGGGCCACGCTGCCATTGTCGGACAAGGTGTTTTTCAACACAAAACCCACCATCGCATAGTCCGGGGTGCCGGAAGTGAGATGCTTGGCCAGGACAGTGTAGGCGTTCCGGCCGTAAAAATCGTCCGCGTTGATCGCGGCAAACGGTTCTTTAATGACCTCTTCCGCCATCAAAATCGCGTGCGTGGTGCCCCACGGCTTGGTGCGTCCGGCGGGCAGGGAATGACCGGGAGGGAGTTTATCCAGTTCCTGAAAGACGTATTCCACCGCGATGCGCTGCTCGAAACGCGCCCCCACGATCTCGCGGAACTGCTGTTCGATGTCGTGACGGATGACGAACACCAGCTTGCCGAAGCCGGCGCGCATGGCGTCGTAAATCGAATAATCAATAATGGTCTCGCCCGCCGGGCCAACGGGGTCAATCTGTTTCAGCCCGCCGTAACGGCTGCCCATGCCGGCGGCGAGAACAAGCAAAGTCGGTTTTGACATGCGCGAAATCTAATTTCGCCAGCGCCGATTGTCTAGCGTGCAAAGCAGTTTTTGAAAAGTTTCCGGCGCCCCGGCGGAGGCGGATTTGAACCTGCCCGCGCGAAAAGCGACACGGATTGAGTGGACATCCGCCAACATAAAAGGCAAGCTGGACATATGGCTGGCTTATGAATGCCTGACGGCGAATTCGCCGTAAGTTACAAACAATAATTATTATGGAACAGAAAAAACGTGTGGTAGAAAAAGACGCGCCGATGAAGAAGGATGATTTGATCGTCATCACCGGCGCCGGCGGATTCATCGGCGGCAACCTGGCCCGGTATTTCACCCGGAAGGGTTTTACCAACATCCGCGCCGTGGACAAAAAGCCGCTTTACGAATGGTATTTGCATGTGCCCGGCGCGGAAAGCCTGTGCCTGGACGTGAGCATGGAGGACAACTGCAAGCGCGTCTGCGAAGGCGCCGTGGAAGTTTACAACCTGGCGGCGGACATGGGCGGCATGGGTTTCATCGAGCGTTTTCGCGTCGAATGCCTGCGCTCGATTCTCATCAACACGAACATGGTCGAGGCCGCCTACAAGGCTGGCGCGCGACGCTACTTCTTTTCATCGTCGGCCTGCGCTTACAACACTTTGTTGCAGCAGGATCCCAATGTCCGCGCGTTGAAGGAATCCGATGCGTATCCCGCGATGGCTGAACGTGGTTATGGCTGGGAAAAGTTGATCTCCGAACAGTTTTGCGAGGAATACTGGCACGAGCGCGGCATGAAGACGGCCATTGCCCGCTTCCACAACGTCTATGGGCCGCACGGCACCTGGGACGGTGGCCGTGAAAAGGCGCCCGCCGCGTTGTGCCGCAAGGTCATCGAGGCGATTGACACCGGCAAGAAGGACATCACGATCTGGGG
>Ga0181520_10006493_pt1 | contig 17855 bp, 15 predicted proteins | sample PEATcosm2014_Bin_29_FD_132451 | JGI IMG/M metagenome (GOLD analysis project Ga0181520, IMG submission 132451) | Peatland microbial communities from MTU Mesocosm Facility, Houghton, MI, USA - PEATcosm2014_Bin02_30_metaG | ecosystem: Environmental > Terrestrial > Soil > Wetlands > Peat | place... | reverse complement strand
TACGTGCAGCGATTGCGGGCAGGACTTCACCTTCACCGCTGCGGATCAGACGTTCTTTCAGGAACGTGGTTATTCGACCCCAAAACGTTGTAAGAGTTGCCGTCAGGCAAAGAAGAACGATCAAGGGGGTTCCGGCTACCGTTCGGCTCCGGCACAGGGTACACCTGTGATATGTTCCGGTTGCGGCCAGCCCACAACAGTGCCTTTTGAACCGCGTGGCGACCGCCCGGTTTTTTGCCGGGATTGTTACAACGCGCGCAAAGGCAGCGGCGGCGGTGGCGGAAGTTCTCGCGGTCGCGGTCGGTAAAAGATTCGGGTCTGCGGCGCGCGATGCGCATCAGGCCCGTTTTCATTTGAGCCACAACTCACAAAGCTTCACGACGATAGCAGCTATGGTTGCTTGAGTGGGGTTTTGTGCCTAGGAGTTGTGTGTAGTTTCAGCTTCCGATCCGTATTAGCTAGGAAGTGAGGTGCATCGTGCGCCTCAGCAGTTTCCTACTCTTTACTAAACGGATGGGATGCCTCAGAGGCTGATGCCTTTCCGCTCATCGCGCCAGGTGGGCGCGGTAAACCAACTCCCACTCACTGGCTTTGGCCTCCAGGCTGAAGGCCTCACAGATGCGCACGCGCCCCGCCTGGCCTGATTTGCGCCGCTCGACCTCAGTGCCGCGCATGGTAGCCAGCATTGCCTCGGCCAGCCTCTCCGGGCATTTGGCAGGCACAATGACTCCCACATCCCCCATCAACTCACGCACACCACCCACATCGGTGGCCACCACGGGCATCTCCATGGCCATGGCCTCACCGACTACCAGCGGCATTCCCTCCCAGGCGGAGGCCAGCACAAAGCCGTCCACGGCGTCCATCAGAGCGGGCATCTCGCGACGCAACCCCAGCCAGCGCACCGCCGCGCCCAACTCCGATGCCTGCGCTTGAATAGACGCGGACTCAGCCCCGCCCGCCTCACCGGCAATCCAAAGTTGAGTCTCCGGCAGCTCTCGCAACACCTGCGTAAATGCTCGTAGCAAGTTGAAATAATCCTTGGCGGGAACGATGCGCCCCGCAGCCAACCAGACAAACTCCTGCCGCACGCCCATCGACCTGCGAAGCCGCACGCGGCGCTCCGGCGAAGGCGTGAACTCCTTGCAGTCGATTCCGTTTTTCAGCACCAGCGATTTTCGCGCGGGAATCGCTTTAAGGCGTACATAACGCTCTGCGGCGGCTGCGCTGACGGCAATGGTGCGGCAACTCAAGCAGTCCGTCAGCCGGTAAGCCAGCATCCTCCCCCAGCCGCCCTCATAGACGTTGTGCACCGTGGACAGAACCACCGCTCCCGGATAGAACAGCTTGAAGAACCGCGCGGCCATATTTGCCGGGAAGACATGGCCGTGAATCAGATCGGGCTGGAAGGCCCGCAGGAAGCGCTGTACCCTGAAGAGCGCCGTTACGACTCCAAGGAGATTCCGGCGTGCGTCCAGCCGAAGCGTCTCCACCGTCGTTGGCCACTCTTCACGCTGGCGGCCGAGCAGCACGACAAGCGCCACCGTATGCCCACCCGCCTTCATGCGCTCGCTGAGCGCCACCACCTGCCGTTCCGCTCCGCCGATGCCCAGCGAGGGCAGTACATACACAATTCGCATGGCCACCGCACCTGCCTCATCCTACCAAGGGCACCGCAGGGATGGACAGGAAGAATGAACTTAAAAACGGCAGTTAAATACAGATCGAGTCGCGTTATCCAGTCATGGTGGGTTGAATTGCCGCTAACTCGCTAACTCGCTATCACCGCGAAGCGGTGGCTAACTTGCTGATTTTGTTAACAAACTCTCTTGATAGCTTACTTGTCCACTGAAAACCAAGAAGGATGTCAAGTGAATTTCCGTAGACAATGTACGGCCAAGCTATTCATTCTGGAATAGTTGGCCATCTCGAACGGCCATCAACTGCCATTTATAGAATGAACGCAGATCTTTTCCTGATTTGAATCTGCTCTATTGCAGCGCGCTTCTTGCTCAAAAGGTTGTTCCATATCGTAGCGCGATTCGAAAAAGGGCCTAAAAAACTTCGATTTTCTGCTAAACTAAGTGTGCTTTCAAGGAAGGCGGGGAGGGTTCAATGGAATTGGGCGAGTGGGTGAAAACCAATGTCGATTACGGCAAGCGGCTGGTGGGTTCCGGGATTGAAGGAGCGCGCTCCGGCCAGGAAGAGTTCTTTAATGGAGAGCCTATCGGTCCCTTTCTCAGTGAGTCGATGAAGGCCTCGATTGCCCCCGCGGCGATTGGCGCCTGCGTGGGAGCGCTGGTGGCCTATCCGTTCTACCGCAAGAAGTCCTCAACGGCCACCGCCACCCTGGCGTACGGCTTGCTGGGCTGCGTTGTGGGGCTGACCGCCGGTCTGGCCTGGAAGAGCCGTGGTCTGAGCGCGAGCGTGGCCAGCGGCGCACTGAAGGAGATTGGCAAAGTGCGCGACGAGAAGTGGCTCACCAAGAATCCCATCAACTACGCTTAGGAATCTGACAAGGATCAAGTCAGCATAAAGGGCGAGGGAGAGAATCTCTGATTCTCTCCCTCGCCCTTTCACTTGCTTCGCATCTTACTCGACGTCCGTCACCTTGCCGTCGATGAAGATGACCTTCATGCCGTTGTAGTAGTAGATGACCTTTGCTCCCAGCTTGGCCACGCGCTGAGGCACACCCATCGTCCCCTCCACTTGGCCGAGGCTTTGCCCCAATTCCACAGATGCGGGCGCTGCTGCAGGCGCAGCCTCTACCGCGCTGACCGGCGCACTGCTATCCTGTGGTGCTTCTGAAGTCACTTCCTGTTCGGCTTGGTCGGCTTGCTGATCTTGCTGCTTCAAATCAGCCTCATCCTGTGGCGTGGACGGAGGAGCAATCTGGGCGTATTCCGTTGCTGTCGGCGGAGCCATAGCCGAAGGAGGCGCGGGAGGCAATCCTCCCTTGCCCTGCTTGTCCTGCAAGTCCTTGAGTCCCTGGTCGATCGTCGCACGCATCTGATTCTGCATCTCTTGCAGGTCGGTCAACTGCACGGTGACCGTGTTGAGCTTCTGGCACTCTTTGCCTCCCTTGCTGGCCAGAACGACCAAGTCTGCGGTGGTTGCATCGGCTGGAGGAGGAGTCTTCAGCAGCAGAACATCGCCGTCGCTGATCGCGCCCTCCTGGCCATTCGAGTCCACCAAGTCCAAAGCATCACCCGCCACAAAGACGTGCTGGCGCCCATCGCTCAGCAGGCGCGCAATCCCGCTGGAGCCGGGGTCCACGTCCTGATGCTGCGCAGTCTGCGTCGCTTCGGAGTTCTCCAATGCCAACTCCTGCTTCACTTCGTCAGCAATCTGCTGCTTCACATCGGGAGTCAGCTCTGGCGTTCCACCCGTCGCTTCTGGAGCGCCATCCACTTCGCCGGCCTCCTGGTGCGCGGCATAAGCGGCCTGCAAATTCTGCGAGATGATGTAGTCCGTCAGCCAGAAATTGGCGCTGGCATACACCGGATAAGGAGTAAAGTAACCGCCGTAGTAGCCGTACCACGGGCTCGCTCCCCATCCCCATCCATAGGTGATCGGCGCAGCCCATGGGTTATACGCCCATCCATAGAATCCGGGGGCGAAGTAGTAGCCCGGAGCGTAGACGTTCAAGCTCAACCCGTGGTAGCCATAGCCGCGGTAAAAGCGGTTGTATTCATGGCCGTGGTAATAATAGGCCCGCCGCCCAAAATCATGGCCGTGGTAGCTATACCCGCGCTGCACAAAGCCAGGCCGGCCCCGTTCGGCAACCATCCGGCTGCCGTCGTGGCGCTCCACCGACACTCTGCGGTTGCCATTCAATCCGTGATGGACATCCATCCCCCGCCTGGCGTCATGCACGTCACTCACCCTGCCGCCAGGGCGGGTGCGCACGGCGCTGCCGGTTTTGGTCACGTGTTCGTTGCTGCCTCTGGGTGCGGGGCCAGCTTTGATCGGCGTGGATCTGACGGCACCGCTGGTAGGATGCACTCCACCCCCGGCACCTCCAGGACGCGCTGCACCAGCACCGCCACCTGCCGGATGGCTTCCTCCAGCGGTCGGGGCAGTGTGCGTTCCACCGACAGAACCTCCGCCAGCCGCAGGTCCGTGAGTGGACGCTCCGCCCGTGGACGCTCCGCCAGCCGTTGGTCCATGCGTGGAGGCCCCGCCTGTGGTAGCTCCGCCTGTCGTCGGTCCGTGTGTCGTAGCACCACCCGTGGTCGGTCCATGGGTAGTAACTCCGCCGGTGGTTGGCCCATGGGTAGTCACCCCGCCTGTCGTCGGTCCGTGCGAGGCTGCTCCACCTGTGGTGGGCCCGTGAGAGACACCGCCAGTAGACGGCCCGCGAGAAAATCCACCACCACCGGATGGCCGAGAAACAGGAGCCGCATGGGAGGCAGGTGCCGGCCGGGGAGCCGGCGCAGACTTGTTCCCAGCCACTGCAATGCCCAATCCTGCAAATGCGGCCAGAATCATAAATGTAACGCCATTGCGGATGGCTCCGCTCAGAATTTGTGTCCTCATTAAATCCTCTTTTCCCTTTCCATCGTCTGCTTGGTTGACCTCAAAAGCAAGCCCCTGGACGGCGTTTCTACCGCTCGAAGGCCCTATTCAACGTTACTTACTTTGCCGTTGGTGAAGATCACTTTCATATCCTTGTAGTAAAAGACCGTCTTGGCACCCAGGTTAGCCACGCGCAAAGGCTGCCCGGAGCTGGCAATCACTTGATCCTTGCTCTGGCCCAGATCAATGGACGGCGGTGGCGCGTCGGGCGGTGGTGGCGGCGGAGCAATCGCTTGTATTGGAGCGGGCACCGGAGCGGGCAGCGGAGCCGGTGCGGCATCCTGCGCCGGCTGGCTGGCCTCGCCTTCTGCCGGTACCACCGTCAACACCTCGGTGACGGCCTTCACAAAATCGGCTGCCTGGGTCACTGAACCCTTCACGTACGGAAACTTGATTTCTCCATAGAAGCGGACATTGTTGTATGGATCGCTGAGGGTGCTCAACAGAATGCCATCCGATTTAGCGGTAATCCCGGAGATCCAAAACTTTTCGCCGGCTACAAATGTACGATTGGCACAGCCGTTGTTAGCCGCATCGGCAACGCTAGCCCCGCCGCCCAATCCTATTTTGCCCAAGGCCCAGGACTTGGCATAGTTCTTGGCGGCGTCCTTGGCACGGTTAGCCAAATTCGCGGCAAGCACTCCCTTGTTGTAGGAGTTTGAACCTGCATAAGGGCACATGGAACTGTTCATCACCAGTCCGTCCTTTTGCAACAGAACAACGTCCCCCGGCGTAACAATATCCGAATGATCTGCGGTGGCTTTGGTCAGCTTGAACTGCGAATCAATCTGCTGTTGAATCGCCGCCGTGTCAATTGGCGGAGCCTTTTCAGCCGCCAGCGCGGGAATAGTGATCAATGCGATTGCAGCCAATCCTGATGAAAGAAACCACCACCTCTTCGCCATTTTCCTCTTACCTTTCGTGGTGCAAAGTACAATAAAACCAAGGCATTGTCGAATCCTACTTCTACCCAATTTGATCTGGGTCTGACGTTCCGGTTAAGTTAGGAAGCGATGCCCCGCATCCATCGTAGAAGGACTCACTCAATGTTGGTGACTTTTCCGTTGATGAATGTCACTTTCATTCCCGGATAGAAAAAAATCGTCTTGGCTCCCAGGTTGGCCAAGTGTGTCGGCTGCCCGAAACCTCCGATCACCTGATCCTTGGTCTGACCGAGTTCTATCGTCGGAGGCGGCGCATCCGACGGCGGAGGCGGCGGAGCTATCGCCTGAATCGGTGCGGGAACCGGCGCGGGTGCCGGAGCTGGTTCAGGCGTCGTGGCCTGCTGTGGCCCCTGATCCTGCGGCGCTTGAACCTCAAGAACCTCAGAAACCATCTTGACGGCATCCTCCGGCGTGGGATTGGCGCCCTTGAGAATCGGGAATTTGATCGTGGCAAAGTACCGCCCATCCTCGTACGGATCGGTAACCACCTGGAACGAGATCGAATCCTTGCCCACTTCAATTGTGCGTACCCACACCTTTTCTCCGGTAACCAGCTTCTTGACGGGAATACCAGCCGCGCCTCCAGGGCGATTCATGCCGTCAACCAAGCCCACCGAAAGCATATCTCCAAATCCTTGTGTCAGTTTTCCCTTCTTGGGTACGCTGACTGGGGCCATCGGAAGTGCAGCCGGGTACAGATAAAGTCCATCCTCCTTGAGAGCCACTACCAAGCCCGGCGTAACAATATCGCTTTTGTCTGCGGTAAACTTGGTCGGCACAAACTGCTCAGTCAGCTTCTTGAGTACCAAATCTTTCGGATCGCCACCCTGCGCTGCTAATAAAAAACCGGAAATCAATGAGTTAAAAACCAATCCTGCAACCAGAATCCTCCGCGTCTTTGCCATTTGCCCTGAGCCTTTCGTAACGAGTTGAAAGAAAAACAATAGACGCCCGGATTTTAGAATGATTTTCTGCCGAAGTCAAGCCAAGCCGAGGCACTTCCTCGCAAACTCTTTCCGATTCAAACCCACGCGGTGAACAATAGTTTCGCTCCTTGCCGCTTATTTTTTGTCAGACCGCCCTAGGTCTCCGAACCCGCAGCTAATCATCGGCTTGATCGTGGTTGGTATGAGTCTCTGGTTCGCCTTGGGGCAGTGCTTCGCCGTCCAAGCCGTGTTCGCGGCGATAATGCTCAACCGGCATCTTGCCATCCCACCAGGCCCAATTCATGGGATAGACATCGGGATCGAGGAAAACCTGATAGAAGTGCCAAACCAGAATCGCCAAGGTGGCCAGAATCGCCTCGTAAAAGTGAATGGAAGTGGCCACGTCCACCCACCAGCGGGCCACCAGGTTACCCACCCATACCTTGGCCCACATCATGATTCCGGTTATGGCCATCAGCGCTGTTCCCCAAACCATCGCCCAATACTCGGCCTTCTCCGCGTAACTGAAGCGGCCAAAGCCGGGCTTGACCTTGCTGAGACCCAGGTAGTAACGCATTGTGCCCCAGGCGTCAAAGGCGTCTTGCGGGCGCGGCGCGGCGTCTCGAATCAGGCGTCGGCCCTCGCGGGTCATTACTATGTAAAAAAGGTGATAGACGCCCGCGCCAATCAGAATTACTCCGGCAATGCGATGAATAACTCCGCGCAGCTTTTCACCGTTGCCGTTGCCCAGGATCTCGGCGATCCAGGAGTTAGGATACTTGAGCGCGAAGCCGGTGATGACAAGGACAATGAAGCTGGTGAGCAGAATCAGATGCTGCCAGCGTTGATTGGTGGTCATGCGCGTCATGAAAGGATTCTGCATCGCACGCCTTGCCATTGCCTTGCTGCGCCAGATGATGGCGTTGTGCAGAAGCATGGCGCCGATCACGGCGAAGATCAGAACTAGATAGAACAGGCGCACCCAGCGCGTGGCGATCGATCCCATATCCCGCGCCCCGACGCCCTCCAGGTGAACCTTGGTCAAAGTAAACTTCTGTGTAACTCCCTTGTGGCACTTGCCGCAGGTCTGGTCGAGATTCGCGCGATTGACGGTCGAATGAGGATCGCTTGAAGGCAGGATGTTATGCACGCCATGGCAACTGGAGCAGTTGGCCGCCACCAGCGACCCGCCTTCAGTGGCCAATCCGTGATAACTATCCATGTAACTCGTCACGCGGCCGCCCGGCACGCCGAACTCTTCCGAGAGGCGCACGCCCTCATGGCAGCGGGCGCAGGTATCTTTGGAGATATTTTGCTCCGAGACCGGCGAACGGGGATCTTTATGCGCCTTGATCGAGTGGATTCCGTGGCAGTCGGTGCAGACCGGCGACAGGTTGTTACCGCGGGCAATACCCTGCCCGTGAATGCTTTGCATGAAGGTCTGCGCGATATCCGTGTGGCACTTGCCGCAGGTGGCAGGAACGTTGAATTTATAGATGGGCGACTTGGCGTCATTGGCCGGAAGTATCTCATGCGCGCCATGGCAATCGGTGCAGACGGCGGCTTTCTTTGAGCCTTTCTCAACAGCCACGCCATGCACGCTCTCCTGATAAGAGACAAAGCTCTGCGCGCTCTCGCCGTTCGATGCAACCAGAAACTTCTGCCCATGGCAGCGCCCGCAAGTTACCGGGATGTTAGAGTGACTTACTGGTGAGTTAGCGTCATCCGCGCCCAGAATCTCATGCGCGCCGCCGTGGCAGTCCTGGCAGTTGGCCGCCGCCACGCCGTTCCGTATGGCTTTGGAATGCAAGCTGCGCAGATAAGCATCTTGTGCATCGGCATGACACTGGGCGCAGAGGACTTTCTTGGGTGTGCTCTCGTGCATCAAGCTCTTTACATCGGTGTGGCAATCGACGCAGGCAAAAACACTTCCATGAATCGAATGTTTGAGCTTGGCTTGATCGACAAAGATGCTGACTTGCTTGCCGTTTACCTCGGTGGTCATGGTTGCGTCGGAGTGACAGGCAAGACAGTCGGCGTCCTTCAGTTTCTTCTCTGCGTGAGCGGCCAGAAAAGTGAGGAGAAAAGATAGAACAAGAACGGATGCGGAGCGAAGACAGTGGCGTGGAATCCCATCCATTTCGCAAAGAGCGCGAAATGGATGGGGCAACCACATCTTGGAAGCCGGTCTCAGCATCGGCTTGTCATCCTCTACTCAACATTGCTGACCTTTCCATCGGTGAAGGTCACCTTCATATCCTTGTAGTAAAAGACTGTCTTGGCACCATGAAGGTCCACACGCAGTGGTTGGCCGAATCCGGCAATCACCTGATCCTTGCTCTGGCCCAGTTCGACGGTTGGCGGCGGCGCATCGGGAGGCGGAGGCGGAGGCGCAATCGCCTGCATCGGCGCGGGAGGCGGAGCGGCTGGTGCATCGGCTTCAGGCTCCGGCGCAGGTGATCCCCCTTGCCGAATCAGCTCCAAGCTGGTCATCCCATTCATATACAGTCTGTCGCCTACAATTTTGAATTTAGCGACAGGCATATTCATATTTCCGATTTTCAATGTGATTGCCAGCCAATCTCCATCGACGGTGAAATGGCCTGGAGCTTGTTGCGGAACACCAGGGGTGCTGATGCTGCATGATCCATCGGGAAGAAGAATGTAATGTTGGCCGTTCGCGGCCAAAAGGTACTCGCCTGCCAGCGCCGCATAAGGCCCCTCTGGTGGCGCTTGCGCGCTTGAGTCACCCTGCGGCACCACCGTCAGCACCTCTGACACCAGTTTCAAGGCGTCTTCCACGGATGGAATGACTTTCTTGTTGGGAAATAGAACCTTGAGATTGGCATGATAGCGGATGCCAAGGCCGTCCGCATCGGTATATAACTTGAAGTTAATTCCGTCTTTCTGGGCGGTAACAGCCACCACCCAGACCTTTTCACCAGCCACCGCGTTATGCCCTGGGATAGCGTTGGGTATGACAAGAGTGCCTGTGGTATCTCCGGCAGCCGCCATGCCCTCCAGCATGGCCACTCCCAGGTTGCCCCACACTCTTTTGGCCGCTCCTCCGCCTATCTTTCCGTCCTTGTAGACGCTGGACTCCATCACGGGAGTCGCCAGGGCGGACATCTTCAATCCATCCTTGTGCAATTCAACAACATCCCCCGCGCCACCGTCGAGGATGTCCATGCCGTCGCCGGTCAACTTCGTCACTTTGAATTCCGTGTTGAGCCTCTGTTGCATCGCCGTCAGATCAACGGCCTGCGCAATCAGAACGACGCCAGAGATCAGAGTGTAAAAAGCCAATCCAACAACACAAAACCACCGCATTTTAGCCATTGTCTCGCGTCCTTCGTACCTTATTTGTGAAAAACTACAGGAGCCCGGATTTTAAGTGGCTCTACCGCGAATGTCAAGATGCCTCCTGGCTCGGTAGTGGGTCAGTTTGGATTTCCACAGACCAGAAGGGAGAAATATCGTGATTTTGCCTGAACTTGCATCACCGATACCGAATTTTCGACCGGGTGATCCTCCTCAGTCTATGCCTAGACTGGACCAGACGAATGTCGCAACCCTGCCTCGACAGCGTATCATTCTGCCCAGGCCGCTGCCGTCAAAGGTTCCAATTCTAAAGCGGCGTCCAGAAAGTGCTAAGCGCATGACCATTGCGATAGGAATGCTGTGTGATGGTGGAATAGTCATCGCTGCCGATACGCAAATGACATACATGGACGGCACCACCTATGATGCCGTCAAAGTCCAGACACTCACAACTACAACCGGAATTTATGCCATTGCGTATTCTTGTACGGATGTGAACGCGGCAGAGACGCTCATAAACGATATTATGCTCGACTTGAAATTAACCGAGCCGAGATCGCTAATCGGATTTGAGGATACAATCAGGAACCGGATGGCTCAATGGTCTACCGTCTTTACTGTAAAAGATGATCGACCCGCCGTTACAATCATTGCAGGAGTCCGCATTAACCCAAATGAATTTGGTCTGTATCTTTGTGAACCTCCAGGCACGCTGGTTCGTAAGACGTTCCAAAACTCGGACGGATATGTTGCAGCAGGCGCGGGGATCGCTGTTACAGATCCGATGTTTCGGACACTCTTTGGTTCTCCTGTTGCGCCCCGCGTATGTCTCGCTCAACTTTCCTACCTGATGTATAGAGCTAAGAAAGACTGTCGAGGAGCTTGCGGCGGTGCGACCGATGCAGTTTTGCTTTCTGTAGATCACATAGATCCGTTATGGATTCAACGCCCCTTAATGAAAATGGCTGAATTCCGCGGTGGGTTTCTTGATAAATCCCTCGCGTTTGTAGCATCTAAAATTCTTGCTCGCCACGGATTTGATGATGAGTTGCGATTTGCGGAACTATTCGACCCCAAAAAAGCAAACAAGATATTCGGGTCTTCACCATTGTTTATCGCCCGAACCGGGGAAGTGATTCGAGAGATTGAGCTACAGAATATGATAGATGCCCGCCAAACCAAGAACGGAAACTGAGAACTCTAAGCGGTCTCTCCTAGGACTCGCCGAAGTATGTCCCGGTCGATAGTCGATTTTGAAACCGTGGGCTTTGGAAGCAGGGCAATCAATTCGTCCATTGACCAGACGTGATTTGCTAAACCTGCTTCCATTGCCGGCGTAACACGCAAGGTCTGATGGACCCGGCAGAAGTTGTAGTACATGAAGTGCAACGCGACCGCATGGCAGTGATTTTCAGCCTTCTTGCTGAATCCGTTCGTCAACCTGGTAAAACGACGCATCGACATACGCATGGTGAGGTTCTGGCGCTCCACGTAGGATGTGCTGACGTGCGCCGGATCGGGATCGCCGATGACGGTTTTCATGTCAGAACCGATACACTTGGCTGGGGAATATCTGCGGGCTTCTTCTGTTGTCGGAGCGCCGTAGATCTTGTGGAGCATGGCGTAGTCAATGCTTGCACCAAAAGCGTCTTCTACCGCTTCTAGGTAAGCGCGGTGCGCGTCAGTCGTGAGCTGTATGCGGTTTCGGATACGACCGGCGCAATCCTCCATGAAATCCCGCGCCCAGCCACCATCCCGGCCGCCAACAAGATAACTGATGACCAGTTTGGTATCCGAGTCCATGCCTACCCAAGTCCAGATGTCTCCCCATCCTTCCGCTTTCTGTTCGGGTGTGGCGTTCTTCTTTTTGCAGCCGACAAAGCACCATATTTCATCCGCCTGCATCCGGCGGACTTTGAGATTGCGGACATGGAAATCATGAAAAGTGGCGCAGGCCGTTCCCATGTCGGCCAGCAACTTCACGACGGTATTTTTGGCCGCTCCCGTCATGCGGCAGGTTGCCCTGATCGAACATCCTTCGATCAGGCAGTTAACGATTCGGGCGCGGGTTTGGGAGTCCAAGCAGTTCATATTGACTATTATGCTAAAGCAGCTTTAGAATGTCAAGAGGAAAGTTTGGACGAGGCTCTGGTCTGGCGGGTATGATTGCAGGCGCAAGGAAAGTGAGGACGTGATGGACACATCAAAACTGACAGGAAAGATGGTGCAGATCAAATTGGCCGGGGATAATCACCCTCAGTCAATACCGATCAAAGTTGAGCAACTTGACAGCACTGGCATTTGGCTCCAGAGTGCTAGTTTACTTGGAGAAATTATCGAGGGAGACCCCAACTTCAAACAGGCTCACTTTGGGGAACAGCCGTACATTTTCTTGCCTCTAACTCAGCTAGAATGGATGCTGGTGCCCGGTAAGGCTGTCCAGTAAGGAAGTCTCGAACTAAGATTTTCCCTACTTCATCCAAGCCGAGCAGTTCAACCATTGACGGGTGCTCTGCGGGTTGAGAAGTTTGAGATTGCATTTTGGCACACTCCATGCGATGATGTCGCTAGAGAGTTTCGCCACACCGGAGACCCGCCCTGGCAGGCGGGTTTTCTATTTGTTCCATTATAGCGTTCATTTGCGATTGTAAAACCACTTGACCACGAAAAATGCCGCGATGATGGAAACAACGATGCACTCCGTCAGTTTGTAGTGGTGGACCGATAGCCTGATGAGGAGATCGCACACTACCGCAGAAAGAGCAAAAAGGAATAAAAAGACGCCATACTGTATGAGTGTGCGCCAGTCAAGATCCCCCTTGCTGAGTGAATTTTTAGTATCCTCTTTCATGGATTGCTCTTTCTCACCGTGCCCCACCGTGCTTGGGCAGCCTTGGCCGCCGCCATCTTCCGTGCTTCCGGCGTCATAGTCACTAGACGGCGCTTCCCGCCCACGAGACCACCCTTGCGCCCCATAGCGGCCATGTAGGCTGATATTGCGGTCGGTGGTGGAGGAGTCGGCCTCGCCTCTTCCGTGGATTGATCTACAATCCACTTGGCAAGCTGGTTCGGATCGCGCGGACGTTTGCCCTTACCGATGGTCATGTACCCATCATAATGCTAAAGCGAACCTGTGGAAATCCAAACTGACCCACTACCCCTGGCTCGACTTCGGAAGCCCATCTCCATTCATCTGCGCGGCAAGGAAGCGATCAGTCTCGCTACTCTCTGAAATAGGCGCTCAAGGTTAAAAGCAGCAGCACCAGGCCGATAAAAATTGCCGTGAATCCCACGACTTTGGAAAAGTTAATCTGCCAGATTCCCGGCGCTTCGGCCAGTCGCGCATCCAGCTTTCCCTGCGCCTTCAGCCGCTCATACTCCAGCGGTCGCTTCTGCTTGAACTCCTCCTCGCTCTCCACGCCGGTAAAGACCACCATGTCCATAGGAAAGCTGTCCGGGCGCAAGTGCGTGTTGACAAAGTGAATGGAGAAGATGAACAGGATCGCCAGCAGGCCTTCTTCGCTGTGGATCACCAGCACGGCATTGAGCGCCCGGGCAGAAAATGCGCGAAGAAGGGTGCGAACCACATGGCGTAGCCTGAGAAGCCAATGACGATCATCCCCCAAAAGACGGCCCAGTAATCGAACTTCTCCCAATAAGCGTAACGGTCAAACTTCGGCCTTGCTCCCAGCCCCAGGAACCAGCGCAGATGGCCGTAGAGATCCTTCACATCCTTCCAGTTGGCCACCATCGAGTTCGGCCCCCAGAAGATGCCTTTTTCACGATGCACAAACGCACGGGTAAAAAGGTCTCGCACGTGAATCAGAAAGGCCACGGTCAGCACCAGCGCGCAGAATTTGTGAAAGAAAAGGATGGCGCCAAAGCCGCCCACGGCTCTGGCCAAGCCGCGTGCCCAGATGCTCTCACTGAAGCGCAGCGGCAGACCGGTGGCCGCAAGGCCCAGAAAGCTGGTAAACAGCGCGGCGTGCAGGTAGCGCTGCCCCCGCGTAAAGCGCATGAAATGGCGGCTCTCGGGGTTGTCTTTCGCTCTGGCTTCCTGCGCGGCTTGTTCAAGATCAGTCATTTTTTGCTCCTTCCGCGGCGTGTTTCCTGATCTGTTCCAAGCGCGCGCGGATCAGCCACAGGATGGTATGAATCACAAAGAAGCCCAAGGTTCCGGCCAGCAGCAGGTTCATGAACAGGCGGACAAAGTACAGCGCCGGATTCAGCTTGCGGTTGCGGGCATTGGCATGAGGCTGATACTGCACAAAGCTCAAATTCGCCCCGGTGTGGCACTTGCCGCAGGTAACCACCAGATTGGCCTTGGCTACCGGTGAGCGCGGATCGCTGGCGGGCAGAACATCATGCGCTCCGTGGCAATCCCAGCAGCGCGCCGTCTCCACGTAGCCGCCCAGAGAGCCCAGTTGCGAGTGGAATGTGTCCCGATACGTCGAGAGTTTTTCCTTGTGGCAGGAGCCGCAGATGGGCGTCGATTGCATACGGAAGGCGTCGGCGGTCGGCTGCAAAATGGCGTGCGCCGTGTGGCAGTCGGTGCAGACCGGAGCCTTCATATTGCCTGCCGCCACGGCCTTGCCATGCACGCCGCCCATATAGTTGGCGTTGATCCCGGCGTGGCAAGTGCCGCAGGTCTTGGGGATATTTGCTTTATTGGTCGGGCTTAATGGGTCCTTGTGGCTGAGGATGTGATGCGAACCATGGCAACTGTTGCAGTTTGCGGCCACAAGCAGTCCTTCTTTGCTCAATGCAAAACCATGAATCGAATCCAGATACATTGGGTAAACGTTGGGCAGGCCGTGTTTTTTGGCCATATCGCCGTTCCCATGGCAATTGCCGCAGGTGCGCGGCACATTCAGCGGATAGACCGCCGAGCGCGCATCATCCTTGGGAAAGATCTGGTGCGCGTCTCCGTGACAACTGGTGCAAGGATGCTCGGCCCGGTTGGCGTGGACGCTGCCCACCAGTCCCGCCGCCTGATCGGCGTGGCAGCTTTCGCACTTGACCGGCGTGATCTGATCCGGGTGCGGATATTCTTTGATGGTGGCGTGGCAGTCGCCGCATTGCAGGCTGCCGTGGATGCTCTGGCTTAAGGTGTGCCCATCGACAGAAATGCTTTTGCCGGAGGCATCCTGCGCGCCTGCGTCCGCATGGCAGGCAAGGCAATCAGTCTGCGCCAAGGAATAGCGCGGCACCGCGAAAACCAGCAACGCTCCAAAGAGAAGCGCGACCGAGGAGGCAGTCTTCATAGAGACCCCGTTCCTATCAAGTAGTGATTCCTGCACTGGATTGCCGACAAGATAAATGACGGCATAATTTCCCAGTCAAATCTTGTCATACAGCTTATATTGAGCACTGACAAGTGATGCCCATCACAGTTCCGGTAAACCGATTGTACTTTGAATCGCTCCCTCCACTCTTTATAATTTGTTAGGACACGGCAGATTCCGGTTGTTTTCAGGGGATTCGTATTGTGTCCAAGTGATTCAGATCACATACTAAGGAGCCCGCGGTCGTTGAGAATAGGTCCGCGACTAGAGGACAACATAAATGGCAACAGATACTCTGCCCGAAACGATAACCATGCTTACTCTTCCAGGCGACGCGGTTCGCCAAATCCAATGGCGTTTTGCCGACCGCTTTGACTTGCAGATGCTCGTCCAGTCAGCGCGCGGCGTGGCGCGCGGAACCGTCGCTCAACTGGTGGCCGCCGGCGAGCGCAACACCCACGAGTGGACCCCCGGCAAGGCTGGCATGATGGAGGCTTTTGACCGCGCTGGCATCACCGCGGCCTATATGGAGCCGGAAGAGGGCGGCTATATCGCCGGACCCAAGAACATGGCGCTGTCGCTGGCGGCCTTCGAGCTGGCCTGGGTGGACGGAGGCGCGGCCACGGCTTCGCTGGCCGGGTCGCTCGCGCTCTCGCCGATTCATGAGCGCGGCACACCGGAGCAGATCAGCCATTACAAGACTCTTTCCGCCCCCGCGCAGCCGGGTGAAGACCGCAAGACCTGGCGCGGCGCCTTTGTGCTCACCGAACCCATTCCTTACGTGGGTGTGGACACCGGAATGTTGAGCGGCAAGATGCGCATCAGTGAGTGGAAAGAAGGCGAAGAGCCTTGGCTCCAGGTGGACAAGCGCGGCCGTTTCATCACCAACATTGCCTTCGCCAACTTTGTCACGGCAGCCGTCGGCTCAGACGACGAGCGCATCAAGGGCACCTGCTTCATCATTCTGGAAGATACGGACGAGGGCATCTTCGACCACGGCACGCCGACCAAGAAGCTGGTCCATCAGCTCTCATCTACCGGCGACCCGATCTTCAATTTGAAGGTTCCCGCCAGCCGCATCGTCGGCGGCTACACCGTCAAGGACGGCGTCATTGTCCCCAACTTCAGCCACGCCGAAGTGCTGGACGCGGTCTTCAAGCGCACCCGCGTGGGTGTGGGCCTGATGTCGGCAGCCAAGCTGCTCTCCGCCGTCGAGCCGGTTATCCGCTACCAGCGCCAGCGCTTCCGTGGAGCCGAGGGCGCCAAGCCCGGCTCCGTTCGCTACGAGCAGGGCATTCAGCAGCGCGAGGATGCGCTCCATCGGCTGGTGGATGTCTGGGCCACCGGCGAAGCCGCCGCCTCGCTCGGCTTTGCCACGGCGCGCCTCTTCGACGTTTACGAGCCGCTGGAGAAGCAGAAGTCATCCATCCTGGCCGAGCGCGGCGTCAACGGCGGCCGCGCCGAGATGAAGGCGCTCAAGGAAAGCACCGATCGCGCCATTGAACTGCTTTCGCTCAAAGAAAGCGATCCTCGCCGCGCCGAGTTGGAGGCCGACCCGCTGGTTCAATTTGTGCTGGCCGACGCTGAAACCAGTGTTATCTGCCCGGCCACCAAGCTCTGGAATACCGGCCATGGCGTGAATATGCTGCGCGAGGCGGTCAGCCTGATGGGCGGCTACGGCATCACCGAAGATTGCCCCGGCTTTATCGGCGCCAAGTGGATGGACGCGCAACTGGAAGCCACCTACGAAGGCCCCGAAGCCGTGCAACGCCGCCAATTGACGGTGACCATGGTCAGCGAGGTCTTCCTGGCCCAATTCCGCTCCTGGATCGCCGAGATGCGCCGCATCGCCGGCGAACGGCCCGGAACCGGCGCCTGCACCCTGGCCTCGGCGATGAAGATGTGGCTCTGGACCCTCGAGCATCTGCAAGTTACCAAAGACCCCAGTGGCGGCAAGCTCTACCACGGACAGCGCCAGGGCGTGACTTTCTCGCTGGCCGATGCGCTCTGCTGGCTGCTCGCCTCGCGCTATCAGATTCTTGACGTGCTGGAACTGGAAAAGAACGGACCCAGCGATCCGGTTGCCGCCGAGGGCTTGGACGGCACGCTGCAATTTTTCAGCGACCTCTGCCACGTGCAAACTGCCGCCGCCGCCGGCGAAGTCAGCCGCATCTGCGCTGAACTCGTCTTCGGCTACAACCGCCATCCTTCATGGAACGACGAAGGCCACACCAACTGCTTCCTGAACAGCGAGTTGGAAGAGTTGGAGGAGATCATTCCCGGCATCAGCGCCATGGCCATGGATGTGATCTCGGAGGACGGCAGCCATCCTTGCAAGGCCGGACCCTGCGCCGTCTGCGGAGGCAACAACGACTTCCTGCGCCTGCAAGGCAAGCTGGTCCACTGCCTCAGCGGCTCGCGCCTGGCCAAAGACCGCGCCGCCGAGACAGTCAGCAAGGTGATGATCCCAGAAGCGCTGGATTATCCGGCGTAAGAACAGCTATTAGCTGTCAGCTATCAGCTTTCAGCCGTCAGCTTTTAGCTTGACCTTTTTCAAAAGCCGGGTGCCCCAGGTCCGGATTTTCGGACCTGGGGTACCACGAACTAATGGGATACCACGAATTAATGGAGTACTACGAACTAATTGGTGTTTTGAAAGGGCACGACTTTAGTCGTGTCGCAAGAATAACTGAGAAATCTGGGCTTTAGCCCCTGAGGGATGGTTTCCGGCGTTTTCGACTTTCACCAGAAGGTGTTAGGTCGGTTGTCCCCCACTCCCGGAGGGAGTGAACGAAAATAGC